>OFHM01000210.1_pt1 | contig 54319 bp, 52 predicted proteins | sample 1521311 | NCBI WGS metagenome assembly OFHM01 (sample SAMEA3504083, study PRJEB24116) | mouse gut metagenome | biome: mouse gut; feature: mouse-associated habitat; material: faeces | place: Denmark | collected 2011 | reverse complement strand
GGCAGGTAAAAATTTTTATTTTTTTAACTGTCTACTTGACAGGGAGCGGTTCAGTTTCCCTTTCTCATGGCTGTTTTCTTATTTACAGAAACAACCTATTTTTTGAAGTAGTCCATTTTAATATTCTATCTTCCTACTACACTATTCAATTAAAAATACGTAGAATTATATCAAAAATCCTAAAAACCAGTATAACATGAGCACAATCTAAAATTCCTATATTCTGTGCTGTTTGTTGGAAATATACTTCATATTTGTATACTCATAAGGAGTCGCCTGGTACACGTAGTAATTAAGCCAATTCGTATAGAGCGTATTGGCATGAGCGCGCCATTGCAGGTTGGGACGAATGGTACAGTCATCATCAACATAATAATTTTTAGGCATCTGAATCTCAAGCCCCTTCTCCTTGTCCCGCATATATTCCGTATGCAGGGTAACTCTGTCATACTCAGGATGACCCATCACAAATATCTTTTTCCCGCTGGCGTCCATCAAAAGGAACACCCCCGCTTCCTTTGACTCTGCAAGAATCGTAAGCTCCTGCACTTTCTCGATGTCCTCTCTGCGCACCTCCGTGTGCCTGGAATGAGGCGCAAGAAAATAATCGTCAAAGCCACGCACCAGCGGAATTTTGCGGTTGCTGACTTTATGTTCAAACAGGCCGAACATTTTATCTTTCAATATGTATTTCGGAATTCCATAATGATGGTACAGCCCCGCCTGCGCGCCCCAGCACAGATGCATGGTGGAAGTCACATTGGTCTTGGTCCACTCGCAAATTTCCTGAAATTCCCGCCAATAATCGACCTGCTCATATTCCATCTGTTCCACTGGCGCCCCAGTGATAATGAAGCCGTCAAATTTTCGTTCCCTAATTTCTGCAAATGTATTGTAAAACTTATTGAGATGACTGCTGGAAGTATTTCGGGATTCGTGGCTGCTCACCGCCACAAAAGTCACATCCACCTGCAGAGGCGTATTGGAAAGCTCCCGCAAAATTTGCAGCTCAGTCTCTTCCTTTAACGGCATTAGATTCAGAATCCCTACCTCGATGGGGCGGATGTCCTGATGCATCGCCCTGTTTTCATCCATCGTAAACACGTTTTCTCGTTCCAGCGTTTCTCTTGCTGGCAAACCGCTCTGTACTTTGATTGGCATATCATTTCCTTCTTTCTATCATGATCAATTTGATTTCAACATCTCGAGGAATTCTTGTTCCGTAATCACTTGAACTCCCAACTCCTGCGCTTTCGTCAGCTTGCTCCCTGCATTCTCCCCGGCAAGCACCATCGAGGTCTTCTTGGAGACAGATCCAGAGGCTTTCCCTCCCTGAGCCTCGATCAATTCTGCCGCTTCCTTTCTCCCAAGCGTTGGCAAGGTTCCAGTAATCACAATGGTCATCCCCTGGAACTTGCTGCCTCTTGGCTGTTCCTTGGACTCCATATTGACGCCGTATTCTTGCATTCGCTCCACGATGCGACGGTTTTCCTGCTTGCCAAAGAACTCCAAAATACAATTTGCACTGACCTCGCCAATATCATTGACATTCGTCAATGATTCCTGGTCTGCCTCCATCAATGCGCTAATACTATGAAATTCTCTTAAAATAGCTCTCGCTGCTGCTTTCCCGACATTGGGAATTCCAAACCCAGTTAAAAGCTGATAGGCGTCGTTTTCCTTGGATTTCTCAATGGCGTTCAAAAGCTTATCGGTATTTTTTTCTTTGCCGATAATGCCCTGTTCAATCAATTCTTCCCGATACTGGAAAAGCCCGTAAATATCCGCCGTATCTTTCAGATATCCTCTGCGAACCAATTCTTCCACATATACAGTTCCAAATCCCTTAATATCCATGGCGTCCCTGCCAACGAAATTAATAATATGCCGCTCAAGCTGAGCTGGGCAGTTTGGAGATGTGCATTTCATGTCCGCCGTATCTTTCTCCCTTTGGGTCCTGGCTCCGCATACGGGGCAAACCTCGGGCAGATGATAGGGAACCGTGCCTTGCGGTCGCTTTTCTTTGATCACTTTGCGCACTTTGGGGATGATTTCTCCTGATTTATATACCGAAATCCGGTCTCCGATGCGGATATCCAATTCGTCAATAAAATCCTGATTATGCAGCGTGGCGCGAGAAACGCTGGTTCCGCAAAGCCGTACTGGCTCAAAAATGGCAGTAGGGGTAATCCTTCCGGTACGCCCTACAGACAACTCTATTTCCAAAAGCGTAGTCTCTTTCTCCTCCGGGGGATATTTATACGCCACCGCCCAGCGGGGAACCTTTGATGTCGCCCCCAGCAGATCCCTCTGGGCAAAAGAATTAATCTTGACCACTGCGCCATCGATATCGTATTCCAGATTTCCTCTCTGATCCTCGATAGCGCAAATAGCTTCCCAGACCTCTTCCTTGGTATGGCAAATTTGATAATTGTCAATCACTGGAATCTTATTTCTTTTTAAATACTCATATCCCTGGGTATGGGTGGCTAGCTCCATTCCCCGAATCTGCTGAATGTTAAACACAAACATCGAAAGCCTGCGTTCCTTTGTCACCTTGCTGTCCAATTGACGCAACGTCCCTGCGGCGCAATTCCTGGGATTGGCAAAAGGCTTCTTTCCATTCAATTCCTGGATCTGATTCACCCGTTCAAAGTCCTGATTCTTCATATATACTTCGCCTCTGACTTCTAAATATTCCACGGGCTCTTTTAATTTCTTCTTTACATCAGGAATCACTCTGGCATTGGCTGTCACGTCTTCGCCAAAATTCACCCCGTCACCCCTGGTCAGAGCCAACGCCAGCTCCCCTTGCTCATAACGCAGCGCCATAGACAGGCCGTCAATCTTATATTCCACCACAAATTCCGGATTCTCCAAGCGCTGCTGCATATCCTCCACAAATTCCTCTACTTCCTCCCTGGAAAATACATCCTGAAGACTCAGCATTGGGACATTGTGCTGCACCAAGACCCCTGCTTCCCGCTTCGCCGTCCCCCCTACTTTCCGCGTCGGGGAATCTTTGGTAACAAGTTCCGGAAATTCCTGCTCCAGCTTTTTTAGTTCTTGCATCTTCTGATCATACTCATAGTCGCTGATTTCAGGATCATCCTGATTATAATAGCGGTCAATATGATATTCGAGCTCACTACGCAGTTCCCCTAGCTTTTGTTCTGCCTGATCTCTGTCCATATCCTGGTTCCGTCCTTTCTTGTTTATCTCCACTCTGGCTTCCTCACAGGAATCACCGTCTCATTTGAGGAATCTTTGATCTCTGCCATGAGTTCTTCCCATTCTATCCCGGTTACTTTGCGGTATTGACCCTCTTTGAGATCCCCTAGCTTGATGTTCATAATGCGCACCCGTTTTAAATCTATCACCCTATAATCAAAGACTCCGCACATCCTGCGTATTTGACGATTCAAGCCCTGTGTTAGAATCATGCGAAACGTACGTCTTCCCACCTTTTCTATAAAGCAGGACCTGGTAATGACATCCAGCTCTTCCAAGTAAACGCCGCTTGCCATCTTCTGTATAAATTCATTAGTAATCTCCCGGTTTACTTTTACAATATATTCTTTCTCATGGTAATTTCCGCCGCGCATCATCTTGTTTACCAGCTCGCCTTGATTGGTCATCAAAATCAGCCCATGAGAATCTTTATCCAAACGCCCCATGGGATAAATCCTCTTGGGATAATCTATATAATCAACAATATTGTTTTTTTCCCGTTTTTCTGCCGTACATACAATTCCTTGCGGCTTATTGACTGCAAGCAAAACAGCCTCCTCTTCCTTAGATACTGTTTTCTTGCCATACAAAACGATATCGCCAGGAAAGACTTTATCACCCGTTCCCGCAACTTTGCCATTGATCATCACTCTTCCCGCCTCAATCTGACGGTCTGCCTCTCTGCGGGAACAAATCCCTGCCTGGCTCAGATATTTATTAATCCTCACTGGTTCTTGCATCATCTTTCCCCCACGCTTTATGAAAAATCCTATCCTAACTTACAGAAACCGTTTCAAACGTTCTATATTTTCTTCCTGAAAATCCATCAATTCCTCAGCCAATTCGTTGGCGTAACTTCCCGCCTGCTTATTGTTATGTCTTGCTTTCAGCAAATCTGTAATTCCTCTGGTGTTTCCCTGGATTACCATATCAGCCATATGGTTGGTACTGATGTTTAACATCGTGTTTGCCTGAAGCACACCCCAAAGCATTGCCTTTTGCAAACCGGAATCTTTTGAAACCAGTCCATGCTGCCACAGCCCCGCTTCCGCCCTGCGCTCAAAATCCCGGAACCGGTTTCTCTCCGACGTCAGCTCATAGGCAAATTCCTGATTATATACTTTTCCCATTAGCGCATCTATTGCACTGATCGCCATAGATGCATTCCTCCTGGCTTCTTTCAATACTTTGACTTCTTCGTAATTACGCATAAGCTCCTCCTAATGTTTTTATCATTAGGTTGAAACATTTGTCTTATTTTATACTGGTTTTTACAAAGTTGACAAGATTTCGTCCTTATGCGTCTGATTAAGGAAAAAGAGAACTGCCCTTTGGGCAATTCTCCCTTCTGCACATCTCAATGGTTCTTTTATTCCTCTCAAACTTTTGTGAAGTGAATTAATTAGCCAATAACAAATCCGTTCTGATATATCCGGTAGTCCCATTCCATTCTACCTTAGTCCACCCTTCCGCATAGCTTAAAATAACCGTGATGGTATCGCCCACCGCCGTGGTTCCCACAAGCTCCGCAGACTCATTCATAGATACGCGCACATTATAACCGCCAGTCGCTGTCAGCACTTTTCCATCTGGCACATAATTCAACCCGCCAGAAGCATTATCATTCGTATCGCTAGCGCCATCACTCTCGCTGCCACCATCATCCGACGGCTGATCCTGCTCTGGCTCTTCCGGCGCTTGCTCCTCTTCTGGCTGCTGTTCTTCTGGCGCCTGCTCCTCCTCTGGCTCTTCTTCAGCAGGCTTGTAAGATTGCTTCCACTCGCTGATCGCTTCTGCCACGTCGTTAACCTTTTTCTCTAATTTCTCGTCTTTGCTGACAATCTTGTCGTAATTTTCCTGGACTTCTTCCTGAAGCTTCTGTACTTTGTCTCCGTTTTCAAACTCTTTGATCAAATTGAGAATTTTCTTCTTCGTCTTCTGTTCTTTAATCTCCCTGTTGAAAGAACTATAACGGTTGTTGATATAAAGCTCCCCGTCCTTATTCGTCTGAATATAGAAAATATTAGATCCTGGAAGAGCTTCTTTCATGTCTTCAAAGGTCATGTCATAAGCTACGCATACGATATAATCGCCTTCTTCCGCCCCATCCTCTACGATGCAAGAAACATTATTATAACTCGCCACATGCTCGTTCATCATCGTAATGTAATCTTTCTCCATATCAGAAAGAAACTTGGTAAGCTCTGTCAGCTTGTCCAAATCACCTGCCGCATAGGAATTATAATAAGTGGACACCAATTCCTTAATCTCAGGATGTGACTCCTCCTGATCCTTTTTGCCGTCTGCATCTTTCTCATCGTCCTGCTCTTCGCCCTGATTATCTTTCTTGTCCGTCTCTTCCTGCTTTGTATCCGGCTGTTTCGAGGCTTTGTCACCGCCTTTATTGCCTGTTGCGACAACCGCAAGCACGACAACGATAGCAACGGTCAAAACCCCTGCTGATATATATTTCACATTTTTTTTACAAAAACTTACTATTGTATCTATGCTAAACTCTGACCCAGATCTTCTATTCTCGCTCATATTATCTCCTTATCTATGTCCACAGCTCTGTTTTAAACTGTAATTCTATAATAATTAACGTAACCAAAATCGCCAACGTCATACCTGCTGGCAACAAAATTTATGAAATATTTGTCGATCTATAATACAAAATCATTTCAGAAGTACTAAATGCACCCAGAGGGAATCGAACCCCCAGCCCCAGAACCGGAATCTGGTATTTTATCCGTTAAACTATGGGTGCTGCCTCAAACTTTCTTTTCGAGCGAGATCAGTATAACATACTTTATTCTAAAAATCAAAAGGATTTTTGAAAAATTCTAAATTTTTTTTTATTTCTTGTGCGATATCGTCTGGCGCACGGTGATCCGTAGGCACGACCACTTCCCCCGCAGCTTGATAAAAAGGGCTCCTCTGCGCTAAAAGTCTCTGAATATATTTTACATTCATGTTTCCATTGAGAACCGGACGACCCTGGTCGTTCTTTACCCTTTCCAATATCGTCTCCGGTTGTGCCGTCAGCAGCACCACCACGCCGTTTTTTTGCATCAGCGTCACATTTTCCGTGCGCATTGCCATACCCCCGCCACAAGAAATAATTTTATGTTTCTCTTTTTGCAACTCCTGCAACAAGGAGGTCTCCATATCCCGAAACGCATCCTCTCCCTGTTTCTCAAAGATCTCCGCTATGCTCTTGTTCTGCTGCCTGACAATCCAGGCATCGGTATCTATCTCGCCATATCCCAGCAACTTTGCAAGGCTTTTGGACACCGTGCTTTTCCCTGTGCCCATAAATCCAATCAAATAGATATTATCTTTCATTGCTTTTCCCCATGCTGTCTGAAATCTTAGCTAACATCAATGCCGTGTCTTCTATAGGAAGCTGACCTGGCGCCGAAGCCTTTCCCAAGCTTGCAAACGTTATACAAGAACCAAACGTCTGCCCGCTGATCCTTGATATCGCTCCAAGCCCTCCCATTGCCATGGTCACAATCAAATAATCTGGCTCTTGTTGCCTGACCTCTGCCGTCGCTTCCAAAAGCCAAAGCACATCCATCGGACACTTGGGCATTACGGCAAGCTTGCCAATATCAGCCCCCGCTTCCTTTATTCCCAGCAATTCCTGCTGCATCTGCAAGACATTTGGCGTATGCGAAAAATAATGCTGCGACCCGATTATCGTCTGACCGGCATCATGAAGGCCTTTGATCACTCCTGACGCATCGGAAAGCTCTGATACTTCCACATCCAAAAGATCTGCCAAGCCACTTTGCGCTATATGCAAAAGCAGCTCCTTATATCTGTCTTCTGTTATTTCCTGCCGTCCTCCCTGCGCTTTGCTACGAAACGTGCAGAGCAAAATTACTTTGTCACAAATTTCCGCCAGCATCTTCAGGATCTGTTCTATCTGTTGCCACTGCCCAGCTTTTTCAAACCAGTCAATCCGCCATTCCAACGCTTGCGCCCCTTGGCGCACCGCATCATTTGCTTTCTCAATAATGGCTTCTTGTCCTGTCTCAGTGACTGGAACACATATTAATGGCTTTCCTGCTCCAATGGCATATTGCTTTATCTTCATTTTATCGTTCCTTACATTCTTGTTTACATGCAAGCATGACGCAAGGGCGCTTTGAATGGATCAGCGCTGCTCAATGCTTACTGCACATTATACCCCATCAAAAGCTTGCTGGCAAGTTTAAGTTTCCCCATTTTGCAATTCATAGTGCCAAAAGGTTTCCATCACAAAGCGATGAAAACACTTTTTGTGCAAGATGAGGCTGTCGCACGAAGATATTTACTTGTTCAAAAGGTTTCCATTGCAAAGCAATGCAAACAAAATACACAAAAGTCATCTTGGAAAGCTAGCTTTCCAGAGTGATTTTTGTGCATTCTGTCTTTGCCGCATCAGCGGCAAGACCTTTTGAACAAGTAAATATCTTCGTGCGACACCCCTCTTTTGGCACTATGAATTGCAAAATGGGGAACTCAAAGCTGGCAAGTCATTGACATATTTTTTATTATCCATTAAGATAATGCAGGGATCCTTTCCCTTTCACATTTTTGACAAATGCTTGAAACTAAAATAATGAAACTAGGTGAATCTATGAAATATGAAATCACAGGAACCACAAAGCTCACTGCCCTTCTCGGCAGTCCGGTTTCTCACAGTATTTCTCCCCAAATGCACAACGAAGCCTTTCGCCAGCTTGGGCTGGATTATGTCTATCTGGCTTTCGACGTTAAGCCTGACGCTTTAGCGGATGTTATCGCAGGGTTAAAAGCTGCCGGGATCTGCGGATTCAATCTCACCATGCCTCTCAAAGTGCATATTTTGCCTCTTTTAGATGAACTGACTCCTGCCGCACTCCTGACTGGCGCTGTAAACACTGTGATGGTCAAGGAAGGAAAACTGATTGGACACACTACGGATGGCATCGGATATATGCGTTCTGTCTCTGAGGCGGGTTATGACATCATCGGGAAAAAAATGACTCTGCTCGGTGCCGGAGGCGCCGCTGCCGCTATCTGCGTACAAGCGGCTTTGGATGGTGTTTCTTCTATAGATCTATTCAAACGAAGAAACGCCTCCTGGAAAAAAATGGTAGACTTCTGCAGTCGAGTAACAGCAGAAACCGGATGCCAAATTCAGGTTCTGGATTTTAACGATACAGATCTTCTTGCCAAAAGCATCTCTGAGAGCGCCATATTGACCAACGCCACAAGTATAGGAATGGCTCCTGAGACAGATTGCAGCCCGATTCCAGATGCCGCCATGCTCCATAAAGAACTGATCATTTCCGATATCATCTATAATCCCAGAGAAACTTTGCTTCTGAAACAGGCCAAGGCGCAGGGATGTCCTCATTTTAACGGCCTTACTATGCTGTTATATCAAGGAGCCGCCGCATTCACTTGTTGGACTGGGCAGGAAATGCCAATTGAACTTATCAAACAGAACTATTTTTCTAATTTAGAATAGGAGTGAGCCACATGAGTTTTTCATTTTTAAAACAACTTCCCAGCCCGGAAGACATCAAGAAAGAATATGGGCTGTCAAACGCTGCGACACACGCCAAGCAGGAACGGGATAACATGGTGCGCCAGATCATTACCGGAGAATCTGACAAATTCCTAGTAATTATCGGTCCCTGCTCTGCAGATAACGAAGACGCTGTCTGTGACTATATTAACCGCCTTAGCCGCATCCAGGAAAAAGTGGCTGACCGCTTAGTGATTGTTCCCAGGATCTATACCAACAAGCCCAGGACCATGGGGGAAGGGTATAAGGGAATCGCTCACCAGCCAGATCCAGAAAAACGGCCTGACATGCTGGCAGGACTAATCGCCATGCGCAAAATGCACATTCGCGCCCTGGAAGAAAGCGGCCTGTCTTCTGCAGACGAGATGCTTTACCCGGAAAACTGGCCTTATGTAGAAGATCTGCTCTCTTATGTCGCCATTGGCGCACGTTCTGTAGAGGATCAGCATCACCGCCTGACTGTCAGCGGTTTCGACGTGCCAGCCGGAATGAAAAATCCCACAAGCGGAGATTTCTCCGTGATGCTGAATTCCGTTTACGCTGGGCAGCATCCTCATCACTTTGTATTCCGTGGATATGAGGTAAGCACCACCGGAAACCCTCTGACCCATGTAGTGCTGCGTGGCGCAGTAAATAAACGTGGCGTTTGCATCCCCAATTATCACTATGAGGACTTGGAACGCCTGATTCAAATGTATGACAAAATGGATTTGAAGCATCCTACCGCCATTATTGATTCGAATCACTCCAATTCCAACAAACAGTACGAACAGCAAATCCGCATTGTCAAAGAAGTCATGCATAACCGCAAGATTTCTCCTGAAATCCATAATATCGTAAAGGGCGTTATGATTGAAAGTTATCTGGAACCGGGAAGCCAGAAAGTAGGAGAACATATTTATGGAAAATCCATTACCGATCCTTGCCTGGGCTGGGAAGAATCCGTAAAATTGATTTATGACATTGCGGAAATGAATCCATAAAGCAAGGCAGCGCATCGACAGCTTCCACTCCAAAATCAGCAAGCATCAGCTCCACAGCTCCTTTTGCATCTGCCAAGTCAAAAATTTGACTTGGCATCTTCTAAGTACATAGCTATGCAGATTATCGTTAAAACTGTTTCAACGACGGGCTGCGCCGCTATCACTCCATTCAGTTTGAAAAAGCGGTTTAAAAACATCACTCCTGGTATAAACAGTACCGCATTTCTTAAAACTGTAATGATCAGAGATTTTATTGCTTTTCCCAATGCCTGAAAATAACTGGTCGTCATATTGATAACGCCAAGCATAGGCGCTGAGAGGCAAAGAATTTTCAAAAAGCATCCCGTTTGTTCAATCAACAAGCCATCTTCTAAAAATATAGCGGCAAGCTGATTTCCAAACAGCAAAAATACAGTCGCAAACAACACGCCCATCAACGTACCATACAGCACCGTATATTTCACAATACCAGACATACGTTTTTTCTGATTTCCTCCATAGCAAAAACCCACCAAGGGCGCAACCCCCTGCGATAATCCAACGGACAGCAAAATTGGAATCATGTCCAATTTATATGCAATTCCATAAGAAGCTACTGCGTCAGATCCATAAATGCCAAGATAGTTGTTAAGCACAATGTTGGAAACACTCATAAGAACGGTAATGAGAGCGCCTGGAATACCGATGCTCACGACATTACGAATTATTACAACATTTGGCGAAAAACGTTTCAGCGCCAATGGCACGCATTGATTCCCTTTGTACTCTTCACGAATCATACAGGCAATATAATATATTGTCGCGCATACAAAGCCCAAAGATGTTGCAAGCGCGGCTCCTTTTGTTCCCCATCCCAGAATAGCGATAAAGAAATAATCCAATAACATATTGATTACATTTCCAAGTATCAATCCAATCGTGCTTTCTTTTATCAGGCCAACCGAACGAAACAAATGAACAAATCCATTTGCCAGCATAATAAAGGGAGCTCCTGCAAAAATCCATTTCAAATAATCGCAAGTATAAGCAATATTATCCGCATCTGCACCAGAAATTTTCGCCAATGGCCGCAAAAATGCCAGACCCAAAATCAGCGTCATCACGCCTGCAATCGCCATTGCATACACACAAAAATTCATCGTTGTGCCAGATTCTTCGTTCTTTTCTTCTCCTAATAATCTGGCAATCACGCTGCTGCCTCCCATTCCAAAAATACAAGCAATTGACATAATAATCAGCAATATTGGCGCACACAACGTTACTGCGGCAATCGTTGCAGGTTCTTTCGTCAACGAGACAAAAAAAGTGTCGGCAATATTATAAATTAGCGTGGTAAGCTGTCCCAGCATCGCAGGTAATCCAACCCTCATAATTGCTCTGGAAATATTCTTTTCTTCAAAAACCGATGTCATATTCTTTCCTCCTTTTCTTTCCTCCTTGAACTTTTTTTCATTATAAGGTAGAATAACTTCAAAAAACAGGACATATGTCCTGTCTAAGGAGGCTTTATGGAAAGAATTTATGATAAAAAGAAAATTTCATCCTGCATTGCCAAAAGCAAGTATCATGCCGTACTTAGTTCACTGGATATTGATTCATACCTGATAAAATATGAAAAAGGCGAATTCGTAAGTTCTCCTTTTGAGAAAGAATGTTTATTCCAAATTGTAGAACAGGGTTCTCTCAACATCTACTTCATTCGTGATGATGGGACTCGCTATTCACTGTCAAACGGGACTACGGACTACTTTCTCGGCGACATGGATATCTTTTATCCTAAGAACAATAACATTTATGCCGAAGCAGCCGAAAGCTTGAGCTGCATTTCATTTTCGATTGAAAAACATAGAGAGGCATTGCTCTCAAACAACAAATTTCTGGAACTTATTTGCAGAAGCCTTTCCAGCAAAATCGCAGTAATGACTACCATTGACGCAGCCCCCGCCTCTCTTGCAGAACGAGTGATTTCCTATATGAAGTACAAGTGCGACAACCAAACATTAAAGGGCATAGAACAAGCAGCTTTTCATCTTCATTGTAGCGCAAGACAGCTTCAAAGAATTTTGAATCAATGCGAGACAGCCGGATTCGTGAAAAAACTGGGGAAGGGAACTTACGTCTTGACGTAAAAGCAAAATAGCATTCCCCTCCCTGACATGTCAGACTCATATCTTCTATTAAGAAACAATCCTCCGATGATTTTCCTTTTGCAAGGACATGATACGTTTGAAATTCAAAAATCTTTATACAACATATAATAATCTAATGATAAATTTTCCATCTGTTGTTTATACCAATATTGCGCATCATCTAGCGCTTTATTATAAATAATCGGAGCCATATGTTCGCAAAACAAATCTAAAATCTGCTGCTGTTCAATCATTCCTATCTCTTCTCCTCTGACATCCAGATAAAAAGCTTTTATTTCACCGATCATCTGTTTCTTCTGAGCATCACTCAATCTCATTATCTGCGTTACACTGTCTCGATTCATAATTTCCTCCATTCTGTGCGCTTTTTGGCACAAACAGCTAGTTTTTGTAATAATTGACAAGGTTTAAGATAAAATCCTGGATGGAGAGCTTTATCATAAAGGCAATTTCAATGTTATTTGCTATATTGCAAAAAAGAAGCGCTTATTGGCAATTCTATTTCCCAATAAGCGCTTCTCTTTCTCTTGGATGCGCCTTCGTATATACTTCCCTTATTCGTTTCTGCCCCATCTGCACATACATCTGAGTGGTCGAGATATCAGCATGTCCAAGCATTTCTTGTACGGAATGAAGATCTGCGCCATTGCTAACCAGGTGGACCGCAAAAGAATGTCGCAACGTGTGAGGCGTCAGTTCCCCAGTAATGCCAGCCTTTTTTCCATATGCTTTAATCAGCTTCCAAAATCCCTGCCGGCTCATAGCCTGTCCCGAACAATTGGTAAACAAAAAATCACCGCCTTCACCTGAGAGCAAAGCCTGGCGTCCTTTATGCAAATACATCTCCAAAGCCTGCGCTGCCACGGAACCAAACGGAATAATCCGTTCCCTCGCTCCGTCTTTGCAATTGATATATTCCATCTGCAAATTTACATCGGAAATCTTAAGCGATATCAATTCTGAAACGCGGATCCCCGTAGCATAAAGCAGCTCCATCATTGCCCTGTCCCGAAGACTTTTGGGGGAATCGCCTTTTGCCTGCGCCAGCAATCGAAGCGTTTCATCTTCTGTCAAAATGGCAGGCGCCTTTTTCTCCACCCTGGGCGCTTTCAATTCCTCAGCGATATTTTGCTTGATACGTCCCACTTTCAGCAAATACTGAAAAAAAGCTTTCAGCGACGCAATGTTCCTAGAAATTGTTGCAGGCTTTCTGCCCTGTTTTTCCAAAAACAAAATATACGAATTCAATCCTGTGATGGTTATCTGATCCGCTTTTTCTATTCCCTGGTCCGCAAAATACTGATTCATTTTCCTCAGATCCCGCTCATAAGATACAGATGTATTTTCCGAGGTCTTGCGAACCTCTTTCATGTACTGGATAAATCCTAGAATCTCTTCTGTCATACGTTAACTACCCTGCCTGTATTTTTCTATCAACTGCCTAAGCTTCCTGACAGAATACATTATAATGATATCCTTACAGAAAAGCAAATAGTATTTTTCCCCATTTTTCCAGGTTTCGCGGCCTGATACAACATATCGGCAAAAGCTCCTGGCACAAACCTATATCTTGTAATATTTCCTTAAAAAAAATTTAATATTTTTTTTAAGATGAAAGGATTTACATAACTCTCTAAAAATATTCCTGACAGAAACAAAAGCAATAATCCAATCACCGCCATCAGTCCTGCACCATACACGTAACGTCGTCTTGCTGTTTGCTCCTGCACTCCCCAATATAGCCGCTGCCTCAAATAGATTGTCAGCCAGCAATATATTACATAAACTGGAACATAGAACAAATATTGCGGAAACAGCCCTCCCAGTATCAGCAAAATGCCCTTTATGCCATATTTTGCAATAGCTACCGCAAGCATAAACCCGACTGAAAACCCCTGCCATCCAATCATCAACAGGCCGGCAACTATGCCGAAAGAAGTAAACGCTAACATGCATAAGAGCAATAGCAAGGGAAGACGTTCCCCAATAATGTAGAAAAAGAGATTCTCTCCGTTAATGTCTGTGTATTGAAACTTTTCCACAAAATAATCATTTAAGATTCCTGCATTGGAAACTGCTTCCCTGCCCATCAGGTTTGCCATAAAAATCCCTGCCACAAACGTTCCCAAAAGCCCTGCCTGCATCAAGCGAATTCCCAAAGGCTTTCCTGGCAGAATCCCCTCTCGGCGCTTCAAATACAAACTCCACCTTTTTTTCATATGCCGCCTCAATTGTTTTTTTCTATTTTATGCGGGGCTCATGAAAAAAATTATCCTTTGTCCGTTTTTTCTATTTCTGATATTTATTTTTATATGCCATAATCGCCGCCACTGTCTTGCCGTCCTGAATCACTCCCTGGTAAATCAATTGGCAGAGTTCCTCCAGAGAGTGCTGTTCCAATTCAATAAATTCACCATCGTCCAAATGTTGTTTTGCAGGCACTAGGTTTCGTGCCACATATACGTCCACCATCTCATTACAAAAGGCAACCGTGGTGCGCAGGGACAACAAAAATTCAAGGTTGTCGCAGCGATACCCTGTCTCCTCTTCCAATTCTCTGGAGGCACACTCTATCGTCGGCTCTGTCACAAAATCTCTCGCTCCTGCAGGTATTTCCAGAGTCACGCGTTCCAACGCATTACGATACTGCCGCACCATGAGAATCTTTCCGTCAGGCAAAACTGGAACCACCGCCGCTGCTCCTTTGCGATGTTCTACATAATCCCACTTTTCAACCTTTCCATCTGGAAGTTCCATATAATCCGTATAAATGTCCAAAATAGATCCTTGATGTTCCAACACCCGTTTTACACGCTTTATTTCTAATTGTTCCATCTTCTTCCTCCTTATGAAAATACAGAAAACCGCCAACAAAGCTGTTGACGGTTCTTATTATCTGGTCGTAGCAAGGCAGCCCAGAAAATGGGCGCCTGCACCTTCCCTATATGTCGCTGTTACCTGGCATACTCAGTCACGCGTGATTCACGAATAACGTTGATTTTGATCTGACCTGGATATTCCAAGTCATTCTCAATCTGCTTGGAAATATCGCGCGCAAGCAGAACCATGTCTGCATCGCTAATCTGATCTGGAACTACCATGATCCGAATCTCTCTACCCGCCTGAATAGCAAAGGATTTATCAACGCCTTTAAAGCCGTTAGCTATGTCTTCCAACTGCTTCAGCCTGTTTGAATATGTTTCCAGCGTCTCTCTTCTTGCTCCTGGTCTGGCTGCGGAAATAGCATCTGCCGCTTGTACCAGACATGCAATCAGAGACTGTGCCTCCACATCTCCGTGATGCGCTTCTACTGCATTAATAATTGTCGGGCTTTCCTTGTATTTCCTACATAAGTCCACGCCAATCTGAATATGGGAGCCTTCCACCTCATGGTCAACAGATTTTCCAATATCGTGAAGTAATCCAGCACGCTTTGCCTGCCTTACATCCACGCCGATCTCTGCCGCAAGCAATCCTGAGATTTGAGCTACCTCAATGGAATGTTTCAGTGCATTCTGCCCATAACTTGTCCTGAATTTCATCTTTCCAAGCAAGCGGAGAAGTTCTGGATGAATTCCATGTACGCCAACTTCTAACGCTGACGTCTCTCCTTCCTCTCGAATCATGACTTCCACTTCCTTTTGGGCTTTCTCCACCATTTCTTCGATTCTAGCCGGATGAATACGTCCATCGACGATTAATTTTTCCAGAGCAATACGGGCAATTTCCCGTCGGATGGGATCAAAGCCTGAGAGTATCACGGCTTCCGGGGTATCGTCAATAATCAAATCCACGCCCGTCATCGTCTCTAGCGTGCGGATGTTCCTTCCTTCTCTTCCGATAATCCGTCCCTTCATCTCATCATTTGGAAGCTGCACTACAGAAATCGTAGTCTCAGACACATGGTCTGCAGCACATTTTTGAATAGCAGTTACAATATATTCCTTTGCTTTCTTTCCTGCTTCCTCTTTCGCTTTGATTTCCATTTCCTTAATTAATTTTGCAGTATCAAGCTTCACATCATCTTCAATCATTTTTAAAAGATAATCTTTTGCCTGTTCAGAGGTTAATCCTGAGATTCTTTCCAGTTCCTGCACTCGTTCTTCGTGTAGCCTTGTAACTTCTGCTTTCTGTCTGTTAATCTCTTCTTCTTTCGCCGCAAAACCTGCTTCTTTCTTCTCGATGGACTCTAACTTTTTATCCAGATTTTCTTCTTTCTGAATAATGCGTCGCTCATTGCGCTGAATCTCATTCCGGCGTTCTTTAATCTCTTTGTCAATCTCATTCTTGCTGCGAATAGATTCTTCCTTGATCTCCAGCATGGATTCCCGCTTTTTATTTTCAGCAGTCTTGACAGCTTCATCTATTATTTGTCTTGCTTTCTCTTCCGCACTTCCAATCTTGGAATCTGCCACACGTTTGCGGTATGCAATCGTAGAAAAGTAAGTAATAGGTACAGCGATAATTAACGTGACTACTACAGCAACTACAGCGATTAAAAATTCTGGCACAGGAGCACCTCCTTATTTAGTTTTCATTGTACATATCATAAAACATTCCCGTTTATACATATGCCTGCCACATACCATAAACTGCATGATTATCATGCAGTCTGATGACATGTATCACAACATATTGATTTTATACTTTTTTTTTTCTTATGTCAAGTGTTCTAACGTACGCAATATGTCATTCAAAGCAAAACCTTTCCTCATTAGAAACTGGCACATCCGCTGCTTTTCTTTTAAATCGGCGGTCTGTGGGGAATATTTTTTCTTTTCAATCCATTGCCGTATTAGTTGCTCCTCATTTTCCTGCTGAAACTCTTCTTCGACTGCCTGCTGTGCCAATTCGCTCGAAATGCCTCTTCCAAGTAGCTCCATGTATATTTTGCGCCGGCTCTTTTTTTCTTTATGGTTCCTCACATAATTCTGCGCATAGCGCAGATCATCCACATAGCGGTATCCTTTCACATAATCGACGGCGCTATCAATGACATCATCGGGATATAATCCAAGCGCAAGCTTCGTTCTGATCTGGGCCTCTGTCCGGTCCATGCGTTGCAACAGATGCATAGCTCTTTTTCTTGCCCTTTTTACCAAGACTTTCTCGCAAATCTCCTCAAAAAGTTCCTCCGAAAGCTCCTCGCCTTGCTGCAGGCCATATTGCCTCGCTTCTCCCTTATATAAAGCAAAACTACTCCTGTCCTCTAGGACAATGCGCATGCGTTTCTTATCCAGCTCAGCAATCTCCATAATCTGCATACTGTCGTCCCTCTCCTATGCCTGTTCTGCTGGCTCTGCCTGGCTCTGCGGTTTATCTACTGCCTTTGCTTCTTTCTCTTTTGACTTATCGGAGTCTGACGCTTCTTTCTTTTTTGTCTTATCGGACGAAGCTGCGTCTTTGCCCTTGGACGAATCGCCCTCCTTATCCTTTGACTGTTCTTCCTCTCCTTTCGCCAATACCTGGGTTCTTACCTTGTCATCCACTTCCTTGCAAACTTCTTCATTTTCACTCAAATATTTCTTGGCATTCTCTCTGCCCTGTCCGATCTTCGTGCCATTATAAGCAAACCACGCTCCCGACTTATTGATTATGTCCATTTTAACAGCGATATCCAAAAGATCTCCTTCTCTGGAAATCCCCTGCCCAAACATAATGTCAAATTCCGCCTCTTTAAACGGCGGCGCCACCTTATTCTTGACCACTTTCACTCTGGTACGGTTTCCGATAAATTCTCCTGCCTGTTTCAACGTTTCGATTCTTCTTACATCCAGACGTACCGAAGCATAAAACTTCAGCGCCCGCCCTCCAGTGGTGGTCTCAGGACTTCCAAACATCACGCCCACCTTTTCACGAAGCTGGTTGATAAATATTACAATACAGTTCGTCTTGCTGATGACTGAAGTCAGCTTCCGCAGCGCCTGTGACATCAAACGGGCTTGTAACCCCACATGAGAGTCTCCCATGTCTCCATCGATCTCCGCCTTAGGCACTAAGGCTGCCACTGAATCCACAATTACAATGTCCACCGCTCCAGAACGCACCATGGTTTCTGTAATCTCCAGCGCCTGTTCTCCATTATCCGGCTGCGATATGTAAAGATCATCAATATTAACGCCTATATTCTTGGCATACACCGGGTCCAGCGCATGTTCCGCATCAATAAACCCTGCAATTCCTCCGTTCTTTTGAACCTCCGCCACCATATGCAAAGCGACCGTGGTCTTGCCGCTAGACTCCGGTCCATATACCTCGATGATCCTCCCCTTGGGCACGCCGCCTACTCCCAACGCCAAGTCAAGGCTCAGACATCCGGTGGGAATTGCCTCCACATTCATATTCTTTGCTGATTCTCCAAGCTTCATCACTGAGCCCTTGCCATAGTCCTTCTCAATTTTGGAAATCGCCGCATCTAGCGCTTTTAATTTTTCTTCTTTCGTTCCAGGAATATCTAATACCTTTGATTTATCTTCTTTCGCCATATTCATTCTCCTTTTTATTGCGAACTTATGTTCGTTTCTATAGTAATACAATATCTAAAAATTGTCAACTGTTTTTCTGGAAATTTTCTGTAATATTGCAACAGCTCAGAACATGCCCTTAAATGAGCCACCAACCTCCTGTCTAGAAGACTAAAGGAGCGTTTCGCTTGCGGCATATTTATCAGTGCTCATTGACGCATGCCCACAGGACGCTTAGCACGATTCGCCCCAATGCTGGCGATATCAGAACTGTCACATTATCGTTAAGAAGCTGCAAGACGCAGCCAGAAATACGAAGCTCGTCCCTATAGTCACAAGAACGATTCGTCTGAGGAAAAGAAAAAAGACAGCTACGCTTCGTGTGCTGACACACTAGTAACTGTCTTTCATTATAAAGTCTCTTGCTACATCCGTCAAGTTATGATTGTATCAAATTTTTGAGCTGGTCCATAGAATGAAAGCCCACTTCCTTTTTCACTGCCTCGCCTTCCTTGAACAAAATCAGCGTCGGGATGCTCATCACCCCATACTTCTGTGCCAATTCGCCTTCTTCATCCACATTGAGCTTTCCAACCTTGACCTTTCCTGCAAATTCTTCTGACGCCTGTTCGATCACAGGTCCCTGCATCTGGCATGGTCCGCACCAGGTTGCCCAAAAATCTACTAAGACAGGTTCTTTGCTATTGATCACTTCTGTTTCAAAATTTTCCACTGTAATTTTTATCGCTGCCATATCCTTCTTCTCCTCTTCCTATTATTTTTTAATGATATGATTATACCACAATCTCTAATTCTGAGTCACACTTTTTGTTAAAATCTTGTTAAAATTTTTCTTCTTTCTTGAAATCTCTTCCTGCTTCATGATACATTAAAATTGATACCCACAAGTGATAAAGCTGGAAAAGAGGTTCTAATGACAAAAAATACAACCATTTCAAAGCAAAGACAATTTCCACAAAATTTGCTCATAGCAGCAGGATTGCTGGTTCTGACTACCGGGCTTACTTTCACTTTGTTTTTCCAGGTTTCAGACAATCCTGCAAATATCGCTCTATTCTATATCATTGGCATTATTACCACTGCCAGGCATACCACTGGATATATCTATGGTATTCTGGCTTCTATCGTTGGAGTTATTTTTATTAATTGTTTTTTTACATACCCCTATTTTAGCATTAACTTTTCCCTCCCTGACTATCCATTTACTTTTCTGTGCATGTTTTTCCTTTCAATTGCCACCAGTGCGACCACCACTCACATGAAACAGCAGTCCGATCTCATTGCTTCCCATGAAAAGCAGCTTTTAGAGGCAGAGAAAGAAAAGCTGCGCGCCAATCTCCTGCGCGCCGTATCTCATGATCTGCGCACGCCGCTGACAGGCATCCTAGGCGCCAGCGCTTCCTTACAAGAACAATGGGAAAGCTACAAGGCGCAAGAACGTCAGGAATTGATCCATAACATCCATGATGACGCAAGCTGGCTTTTAAATATGGTGGAAAACCTTCTTTCCGTCACTCAAATACAAGCGGACGGCTCGAAACTAAACACTTCTCTTGAAGTTGTGGACGAGGTTGTGGCAGAATCCCTCACCCGACTGAAAAAACGTCTGCCCGATGCCGACATCCACGTGACGCTTCCTAAAGAAATCTTGATGATCCCCATGGACGCCATGCTGATTGAGCAAGTTCTTATCAACCTTTTAGAAAATGCATCGCTTCATTCTCATTCCAAAGAGCCTGTTCAGCTTATCGTGGAAAATCACACCCACAACATTTATTTCCGCATTATCGACCATGGCGTCGGACTCAACGAAGAATATTTGGAACACATCTTCGACGGAACTTATTCCGAATCGATTTCTTCTGATGTTCACAAAGGCATGGGAATCGGATTGTCCATCTGCCATAGCATTATCACTGCGCACAAGGGAGCAATTGCAGCCCGCAATCACAACCGCGGCGCAGAATTCTTATTTACATTGCCAAAGGAGGAATACCATGAATAAATTTACGATCCTGCTAATTGAAGATGAAAAGAGCATCTGTGATTTTACATCCAGAACACTGTCTTCACATGGATATCGTGTCCGCTGTGCGTCGACCGGAAGGGAGGCGCTCTCCCTTGCCTCTTCCCTGTGCCCAGATATTTTTCTCTTAGACCTAGGACTTCCGGATATGGATGGCATGGAAGTAATCCAGCAAATCCGAACCTGGTCAAACTGCCCCATCATCGTAGTTTCTGCCCGAACCCAGGAAAACGACAAAGTACAGGCACTAGACGCTGGAGCAGACGATTATCTTACAAAGCCATTTGGCACTTCCGAACTTATGGCAAGAATCCGTACATCGCTGCGCCACAGCGTCCGTCTGATCAATGGACACAATTCCACACAGCATCCATATCGGGCAAAAAATCTTGAAATCAATTTTTTCAAGCGCATCATCACCATAGAAGGGCAGCCAGTCCACCTGACTCCCATTGAATACAAGATCGTAGCTTTTCTTGCCCAGCATTCCGGCAAAGTAATGACTTATTCAGCCGTAATGAATAATGTCTGGGGGCCTTATGCAGAGTCTGACAATAAAATCCTGCGTGTGAACATGGCAAATATCCGCCGTAAATTAGAAAAAAATCCAGCGGAGCCTGTCTATATTTTCACAGAGGTAGGCGTAGGCTACCGCATGGCAGAAGACGAAAATACGCTGTAATCGCCGGCTCCCATATGCCGGCTCACTCTATTATTCAAAAAATCTTAAGAATTTTTCAACAGTTCTTTTTCATTTTCTGTTTTTCAAACTTCCCATTATTGTGTATAATGGTTTTTACAATTATAATATAGAAAGGCTGTGATTAATCATGCATAAAAAACGACGAAGAAAGAGGAGAAATAGGCGCCAGGAGAATCTTCGAATGCTTATCTATGTAATATTGCTGGTTCTTATTATCTTGACCATCATCGGCATTGCCGCCGTCGTAAAGAAATCTTCTAGCGAACATGCCCAAAAGCAAGAAAAACAGCAAACCCAGTCAAGTTCTGATGTAGAAAATGAGGTTTCAGACCTGCCAGAGTCAGACCAAGGGCATGAAGATTCCACGGAAAGAAAAGACCTTTCCAAAAATGAAAAGGACGCACAAAAACCGGACGAAACAGAGGAAGTAGAAGACACGGAGAAACCTTTTACTCTTGCTGACTTGGACAACCCGGAAGGCTTTGACGAACGTCCCACGGAACACGGCATCGTACTGGCAAACCAGCAGATCGACTTAAGCGGGCTGGATACTTCCGGCCTGGATTGGGGACAAGGCGGAGATTTAGATGAATACAACCGCCCCGCGGGCTGTATGCAGTACCAAGAGAAATATGGAAAATACAACGCCTACTTCATTTCTGACGAGCCTGAAAAAAAAGTCATCTATTTAACGCTTGATGAAGGATACGAATACGGCTGTTCCTCCCGAATACTGGACACTCTGAAAGAAAAGAACGTCCACGCCGTTTTCTTCATAACCAAGTCATATGCAGAGCAAAATCCAGATCTGGTAAAACGCATGATCGCAGAAGGTCATGAACTAGGAAACCATAGCGTGACCCACCCTGCAAACGGGCTTCCTTCCCAAGATATCGAAACACAGACCAACGAAGTCACCGGCAACCACAATTATGTGAAAGAACAATTTGGTTATGATATGCATCTATTCCGCTATCCTGCTGGAAAATTCAGCGAGCAATCGGTCGCTCTTTTAAATAATTTAAACTATAAGAGCTTATTTTGGAGTTTCGCATATCTGGATTACGATGTGGAGAACCAGCCAGATCCTACAGAGAGTCTGCAAAAAATAATGAGCAAGCTGCATCCCGGAGCGATTTATCTGCTCCATGCAGAATCTGAGACAAATACCCAGATCCTGGGAGATTTCATTGACCAAGCAAGAGCACAGGGATATGAATTCAAAGTTTTTCAATAAAAGCACGCAGTGACTTTCTATAATGAAAAGGGCTGTGGCAGAAAGAAGCATATGGGTGCTGTCGCACGAATGCATTTTGTTTGCATTGCTCTGCAATGTAAACCCTTTTAACAGGTAAATACATCCGTGCGACAGTCCCTATATGACATTTCCTTTCTGCCGCAGCCTCTTTTACTGTCTCTCTCATACGGTCCTGCCGCTATTAATTGCGCCCAAACTCCGAAAGCACTAGCCCTTGATTTCGCTCAAGCGTCATACCCACGCTCCAGCTATTGACAAACAAAAGCAATGGATTTCCTTTCAAATCCTGAATTTTTTTCATATCGGAAGTTCCCATCAGCTTGTCCATATCAATTTCCTTGTTCTCTATCCAGCGGATATGCTCATATGGCAATTGCTCTAAACGTATATCCACGTTGTATTCATTTTCGAGACGGTATTTGAGCACGTCAAACTGCAGAACTCCTACCACTCCCACGATAATCTCCTCCATGCCAGTATGATATTCCTGGAAAATCTGAATCGCTCCCTCCTGGGCAATCTGGGTAATTCCTTTCACGAACTGCTTCCGCTTCATCGTGTCCATCTGCCGCACCCTTGCAAAGTGTTCCGGCGCAAAGGTCGGAATCCCCTCAAATGCAAATTTATCTGCCGCCGTGGTAATAGTATCGCCAATAGAAAAAATTCCTGGGTCAAACACTCCGATAATATCTCCCGCATAAGCCTCTTCAATGATCTTGCGTTCCTGGGCCATCATTTGCTGTGGCTGAGAAAGACGCATTTTTTTAGCCCCCTGGATATGAGTCACCTCCATGCCCGCCTCAAATTTTCCAGAACAAATCCGCATAAAAGCTATTCTGTCACGATGCGCCTTATTCATATTTGCCTGGATTTTAAATACAAACGCAGAAAAGTCCTCTGAAAAAGGATCTATTTCCCCAACATCCGCTTTTCTGGGAAGCGGAGAGCTTGTCATTTGCAAGAAATGCTTCAAAAATGTCTCAACACCAAAATTAGTCAGTGCAGAGCCGAAAAATACCGGGGACAATTCTCCCTTTGACACCAGCTCCATATCAAATTCTGCACTAGCTCCGTCTAAAAGCTCCACTTCTTCCATCAATGCCGCTTTAAACTCTGCGCCAATCTCCTCCTCGAGCTTGGGATCGTCGATCTCAATATCTCGTTCCATGCCTTCCTTGGTGCCCTTAAACGTATCTGAAAAAACCATGACCTTTTTCGTATTGCGATCGTAAACGCCCTTAAAATTTTTTCCTGATCCGATTGGCCAGTTAATGGGACAGGTGGCAATGCCCAATTCTTTTTCAATCTCATCCAGCAAATCAAAGGTATCATTGGCGTCCCGGTCCATCTTATTTATAAAAGTAAAAATCGGAATATGGCGCATCACGCATACCTTAAACAATTTCCGTGTCTGCGCCTCCACGCCCTTAGAGCCGTCAATCACCATCACCGCCGAATCCGCCGCCATCAAGGTACGATAAGTATCCTCTGAAAAGTCCTGATGTCCAGGCGTATCCAAAATATTAATGCAATAACCGCCATAATTGAACTGCAGCACGGAGGAAGTGACAGAAATTCCTCTCTCTTTTTCAATCTCCATCCAGTCAGACACTGCATGTCTTGCCGTCGCTTTTCCTTTTACAGAGCCTGCCAGATTGATAGCTCCGCCGTACAGCAAAAATTTCTCTGTCAAAGTAGTCTTGCCTGCATCTGGATGAGAAATAATAGCAAAAGTCCTACGCTTCTCTATTTCTTTTTGTAAATCAGCCAATATAACATTCCTCGCTTTCCATATATTTCACACAAGCTCATAAAGCTTCTTGATCTTTTTGTAAAGGAATGGCTTTTACATTCCGCACTATATGGTAACACATGGTACTTTCTAACGCAACCCACTTTAAGCATCAAACCCCGCTCTTTTCTTCTTGTTGATAATCAGCGCAACACATGAAGATAAGCCAAAACAGCGGCATACCTTGATACGCCCGCCATTCTGGCTTAACCTTTATCTTGCGAACTCAGCCTTCGGGAGAATTTTCTGTTTGAACTTCTCCGCCTTCCCCAGCCTGATCTTGTGCTGGAGCCTCCCCTGCTGCACCATCCGTTTCTGTTCCATCGACGGAACCGTCAGTGGTTCCCCCTGTCCCAGTATCTGTATTTTGACCTGCTGCCGTAGAAGAAATCGGAGTAATTACGATATTCTGCGCCTCCACATTGGTCTTGCGCCTCACAATATCCTCCACCTGCGCCCGTTTCGCATCGGTCACTTCTCCCATATTCAGCACTACGTCCGCATTGCCATCAGTAATGCTTACCACTACGTCTGTAAATCCTTTTGCTTCCAAAAGCATTTCTGCCGCCGCTTCCCGCTCTGCAATATCTGTCATAGAAATCATGGCGTTCACTGCATCCTGCTTCTGTTCCTCTGTGATATTGGCATTGTTGATCACCTCCATCAAGGAAGCCTTGTTCTGGGAACGGATCTGCTCCCGGTTCAGCTTTACTTCCGATACAAAATCCACGTTGCTGACTCCAGTGCTTGTAAGCACTGCCTGACCTGGATTCTCTCCGTTGGCATTCTCATTGCTGGCGACTTCCTGGCCATTTTCTGCTCCCTGCGCATCTGCAGAGGTCTCCGCACTCTCTTCCGTGTCTGTGAAAATGTCTTCTGCACTATACATGTCTTCATCAGAAATTTCATATGTACCCTCATTGGTATCTGCGCTTGCCTCTTTTGCCAGATCTTTGTCACTTTGGCTTCCCGTATATTGCAAATAGCCTGCCACGGCGATCATAAGAGCCAAAGCCGTAATGATGATCTGATTTTTTTTGAAAACTTTTCTCAAATTGATGCCCTCCTGTCAATTCATCTTAACTACCTTAATTTTATGTATTTCCACTGGAAATAATGCCAAAACCGCATCAGAAATATTTTTTACTGTCTTTGCGTCCTCACCTCCCTCCGCCACCACAAGCACGCCCTCCACCCGGGGCGCCACTTCCCGCCGTACAAACGGCTCCCCGCTGCTACTGTTTTCCTGAGAATAAACGGTCTCCTCCTGAAACTGGCGCTCCCCAGTCGTCCGCTTTGCGTTCCCATCCTCCTCAGATATGTCCTGGCTGTTCTGGCTTCTGTCTTTCTCCACCACATGCTCCCCCTCGTCCTGCAGGGTGATCATTACCTTTACCTTCCCTACCCCCTCCATGTTTTCCAGTACTTGCTCCAAGCGGCGCTCCAAACGTTTCCCATAATCTATAGACGTGTCATAGGAAGTCTCCTCCCTAGTCTGAATCCGCTGCTCCTCCCTGCTTTTTTCTTCTCTGTTTTCCACCGGGATAGCGATCACCAAGAGCAAAATTCCCACAAGGCCTCCGATCAAAAACTGGTTTTTTGGTATCTTTTTCAGCTTATCAAGTAAAGAATGATCTTTCTTCATCACGCTTCCTCCTACTCAATGTCAATGTGAATCTGATCTTCGTCCAACTGATAAAACTGCATCAGTTCCTGTTTCAACTCCTGGACTCTTGGATACTCCCTGCCAAGTTCCAAAAAATCTGCTTTCTGCACGACGCCATCCTCTTTCAGTACTGCGGCTACGACAATCGATTCCACCTGATACTCTTCTGTCAAACGAACTCTGGACTCAGTCACAAGCAATTCTTTTTCTTCTGCAATCCTCGTCACGTCAAGTTCCAAGGCACGTTCGTATTCCCTGATATAGCGTTCTTTCTGCACATCTTCCAAATGTGCCGTATCCAACTTTAAATTATCCAATTCTTGAAAAAATCCTGCCTGGCTGACCCTTTCCTTTAGAAGCTCCTCGTTTCCCATCAGGGATAATATTGGCGAGGTAACCAAAATGGTCAAAAGCATTCCAGAAAAAAAGCGCACATATTTCTGATAATTTTTCTTGGGCAGCAAATGCAACACCACCGTAAGAAAAAGATAAAAGCATACCAGGTTTTTCACCCAAGAATACACATAACTCATATCCGCTCCTTTCTCAGCGGTTAAATGTCGTCGCTGCCGTGATCATGGCGATCGTCACCAAGAACATGACCGTGGTTGTCGTCACCACTTTCCCAAGCAGCCTGCCACCCTCCCCGGCGCCGCCAATACTGCCGATGATCCGCTTGTCTGCCACAGGCTGTATCATCGCTTCCACAATCTTATACAGAAACGTCATGACCCATACCTTGATCAGCGGTCCGGCACACAGCGCCAGCAACACAATGATTGCTGCAAGCCCGATCCCGTTCTTTATGATGATCCCGGAACCAACCATGATCTCTGTCACCGCATTGATAGAGGCGCCAAGCCCTGGAACCAAGCCCGCCGTCTTTGCAATCATGCTCGATTTAAAGGTATCAATGACAGGCGTCAAAAGATTCTGTACCACATTAATTCCAATTACCACGGTAAAGAGAACCTTCATCACCCACAAAATCCCAGACTTTACCAGACCTGTCATTCTTGACAAAAGCTCTTCTTCCGTCAGATAATTCATCAGCTCTAACACCACATAAATCTGAATCGCCGGAACGATCAGACGCTGCATCACCCATTCCATCCCATAAATCAGCACAAACGTCATGTCATAAAATCCTGCCGCCGTAGTGATCTGCCCAGAGAACACCAGGCTTGTGGTAAAAACAGGAATCAGAATCTTTAAAAATGTCATCATCTGGGAAATCACTGTAACTGTCACATCCCGCAGGATAAAAAAGGAATTCATCAAAAGCACCAATAGAATCATATACACCATATAAAAACTGATCTCTGTGACTGCAGGATGTTCAAACACATTGGCAAAATTATGGAGAATCGCAAATACGATGCACAAAAGCACGATCTTGGTCAAAGTCCCACGAAAGGAACGCACTTCTGAAAAAATCACTCCTGTTATCTGATCTAGCAGCCATCCTTTTTCGATTTCTTCCCCGTTAGTAAGACGCTCTACCAATTCCCGGTAATCTAATCCTTCTGTGATTTCCTGCTGTCCCAGCAGCTTGTCAATCTCTGTGAAATCAAGCTCGTTGAGATAGCCTTCCATGGTTTCCTGCCACTCCTGGTCCATCTTATGCTGCTGTTTTTCCTGTCCCAAGGCTTCTCCTTCTGCTGCCAGAACCATGCCTGACATTCCCCACAAAGACAACACGGCAGCCAGCAAAAACCATCTAATCTTTCTTTTCATGCCTCTTCTTTTTCCATCCATGCTTGTTTCCTCCCACAGCCAGATCTTAATGACGCTTGCTTACCTGGATCATCCCTTTATCAAGCTCCTGTCCTCAGCTTAAGAATTCTCCCACCGTTTCCAAAAGCACCAGGATTACTGGCATGCTGATCACCAGTATCGAAAGTTTGCCAAACATCTCAATCTGTCCTGCCACCGCCTGATATCCAGCGTCTTTGCAGAGATTGGCAGAAAACTCAGACACATAGGTAATTCCAATCATTTTAACTAGAATCGCAATATATTGAGTATCCAGCTCTACATAATCCTGCATGCGGTTAATGACTGACACCACCATCTGAAGCTTGGACATGATAAAATAAAAAATGCACAAGGACACGCCCAGAGTCACAAACAGCTCGTATTCTCTTTTCTGTCCCTTGAGCATGATTCCAAGCAGCGCGCCCGCAATTCCAAGAATTGCGATTTTAATAATATCCATACCGCCTCCGTCACAATGCAAACAGATTTCTCATAGTTTCAAATAACTCATAAATGTAGGGAACAATCCAAAACAGCACAATCAAAAGCCCTGCAAGGCTGGTCAAAAAAGCGTGTTCTTCTCTGCCACTGTGTTTCAACACTTGGCTGAGCACAGTTACCAAAATCCCTACCGCCGCTATTTTAAAAATAAGACTTATACTCATAGCTTCCTCCACATCCTTATATCAGGAGAATTATCAAAAACAAGCCGCACATCAGACTCAACGCCCCGGAAAGCTTCTGTTTTTGTTTTAATTCTGCCTGCGCTTTTTTGATCAGCACCTCAGTCTGTTCTATATAGAGTTCCAGATTTTTAAGCTGCATCTGTCCGTCCAGATAGCCAAAATTTTCCCCTGCACGCTGCAACAGGCTTTGTTCCTCACTGTTAAATAAAAATTTGTCTGACTCCTGCTCAATTAAGCGTCTCCAAAAGATTCCCACGGCGTCCTCATTTTGTTCCAGCTCCTGTGCTGCTTTTTTCAAAAAGCTAGAGAACGGCTCCTTATCCTGAGCGGCAATCTGCAAAAACGCTTCTTTCAAAGGAGTTCTTGTATAAGAGATTTCACCCTGCAGCATCAGAAACATCTCTTTCATTCCTACTAGCTGCTCTACATGTTCCTGGAGTTCCTTTCGGATTTTCCAACCATACAAAGCGGAAGCGATGACGATTATCAAGCTGCCTGCCAGTTTTAACATAATTTTTGCATCCTTTCATCATATACCAAAAATCCTCTCTGTCCGTCAGGATTGATCCGCAAAAATACAAAGCGTCCAAAAAAACCTTTTTCCAGCCATCTGGACAGATACGTTTTTTCCTGAAGTTCTTTTACATCTTTGGCATGCATCGTCCCAAGGATTCTGCATCCGCAATGAAGCACTTCCTCTACAGCCTTGCAGTCTTTCCTGCTTCCAAGCTCGTCTACCGCAATCACTTCTGGAGACATGCTGCGAACCAGCAAGCGCATCCCCTCTGCTTTGGGACAGGCGTCCAACACGTCCGTCCGCTCCCCTAAGTCATTTTGAGGAATTCCAAAGAAACTAGCGGCAATCTCGCTACGCTCGTCCACCACTGCAACTTTTTTGGCTGGAATGCCCCCTGCTCCATCCGAGATAATACGGATGCAGTCTCTTAGCATCGTGGTTTTGCCGATCCCTGGAGGCGATAGGATCAAAGTATTATAAATATCATCTTGCTCCACGAGCCAGGGAACCAAGCCCGACGCACACCCTTTTTTCTGTCTTGCCACACGAATATTCAAACTGCATATGTTACGAAACGAAAGAATTTTTCCCTGTTCACAGGCTGTCCTTCCGGTTACCCCAATGCGGTGTCCTCCTTGAATCGTAAAAAATCCGCTGCGCAGCTCTTCTTCCAGCGCATACATGGAATATTGGCTCATCCTGGACAGTGTCTCTTTCATGTCAGCTTGCTGCCAAAGATAACTGCCATCTCTGGTATTTTGCAAATTATTTTCTTTCTGATTCCAATAATATTCCTTTCCCTTCCCCAGCACCATCACCGGGCGTCCAATTCGCAGACGGATTTCCTCTGGCTCTATTCCCCGTTGAAATCCGGCACGGCAAAGAGGCCTTAATGCGCTTGGAAATACATGAATAATCTCTTCCATAAGCTGTCCTCCGATCTCTTACTGCCTGTCTGTATCTGATTTCAAATATATGAGGACAAGATTGGAAATATGCTAATTTTCCAAATGATTGATGCGATTGCAGAGAATAACAAAAATTTTCCCATTTTGTAATGAAAACCTTTTGACACTATGAAATTACGAAATGGGAAACTTCAACAAATTGTATAATTTTTTGATTTTCCATTAAAGTTCTGATATTATCATAATACGAAGTAGCAAACGAGCATGGCGTCAGTTTGTGCTGAAATGCGCACAGAATGGAGGAAATTATGAGCGAGATGAAAAAAAAGCTACACACAGGAGAACTATATCTTCCGGGTGACAAAGAAATCTTAAAAGAACAGGTCGTTTATCAAGACAGGCTTTATGACTACAATCTCACAAAGCCTTCCGAATCAGAAAAGAGGATGAAAATGTTAACAGAACTGCTCGGAGACTGTGGCGAAGGCGTTTACATTGAAGCGCCTTTTTTCGCAAACTTTGGCGGGCATCACTGCCATTTTGGAAAAATGGTCTATGCCAATTATAACTTGACCTGCGTGGATGATAGCCACATTTATGTGGGCGACTATACAATGATCGGTCCAAATGTCACCATCGTCACTGCAGCCCATCCCATTCTTCCAGAACTCCGAGAACAACTCTATCAATATAATATGCCAGTCCACATAGGCAGAAACTGCTGGATTGGCGCAGGGGCAATCATTCTTCCAGGTATCTCAATTGGAGATCATACCGTCATCGGCGCAGGAAGCATTGTGACAACCGATATTCCCGCAAATGTCGTCGCTGTTGGGAATCCCTGCAGGGTAATGCGTGAAATTAATGAGCATGATAAAGAATATTATTACAAAGACCGCAAAATCCATTGACACGCTATAGAAAGCATTGGGGAGCTCAGAGACAATAGCAGAAAATGTTGACAGCAAGGACTGATTAAGTACCAGAATGATGTAGCTAGAAAGGGCGGTGCGCATTATTGCCGCTCCGCCCAATATTCCTCATAAATATTATTTATTTCTGCACACACCAACAGAATATAGATCCCAAAATATAGCCAAAGCATCACTAGAATGATCGTGGTCAGGCTGCCGTACATTGAAAAGCCATGAAAATAATCCACATACACAGAAATGCCAAAAGACAAAAGGGACCATCCCACTGCGCCTAAAATGCTGCCTGGAAGCTGGCTTCTAAAAGCGGCTTTGCGATTGGGCAGCATTTTAAACAACATGCAAAAGAACAGCATCAAAACTGCCATCAGAATTAAGGAACGTAGCTTTAAAATCCCCTGTGTAATGTCCGATACAATCGGAAGATACTGGACAATCAAATGCTGCAGGCTATTGCCAAACACCATCAGCACCATGGACGCCACGATAGCGGTTACCAACAGCAAGGTATATAAGATTGCCCGAAAACGCAGCAAAATCCAATTTCTGGTCTCTTCGATATCATATACTTTGTTCAATCCGTTTGTCAGATACTGAATGCCTTTTGCCGCAGACCACACAGCTACTACCGCAGCCGCAGAAACAATCCCCACAGAATTATTGTACATTTCGTGAGTGATTCCAATCAAAAACGGAGAGATATACGTTGGCATAATGCGGTTGATGGTAGCCAGAACCATTCCCTCTGTCACTGGAGTATACTGAACCAGAGAAATAAACAGCATAATAAAGGGAATTAGCGACAGCACAATAAAAAACGCTGACTGCGCTGCAAACGCACTGACATGGTCTTTCTTGCATTTATCAATAAAGTTTTTCGTCCTGGCTATCATTCTCCACATAACATCCTCCACAATTTCATTCCTAGTTGCCGTATCTATGTTCCATTCCCATGACACAATAGAATCTCATCTTTGTTACTTTCATTCCTAGCTGTCGTATCTGCGTTCAATCCCCATAGCATGGCATAATCTCATCTTTTTACTTTCATTCCTGGCTGTTGTAAATATTTTCAATCTCTATATCATGATAAAACTTCATCAATATCTCTATATAGCTCATGCCCGCTTTCGCCATGCCATTGGCGGCATTTTGGCACATGCCGATTCCATGACCGTAACCCCCGCCATAGGCAACATACCCTCCCTCGACCGGCACCACAGAACAATAAGCGCTCGGCAAAAGCTCCATCTTTACAGGCTTACCATCTTTGTCCGTCAGCTCTGTGACTGCCTTTCCCAGCACAAAACGTATATTATACTCCGAAAGCAGCGTCACGCTTCCTTTCTCATAAGCTATCTCAAGCTTGCTGGCCGCTCCTGGCTTGCAACGCTCGGACACGCTGATGCCCAAAACAGCGCCAAATCCTGATAAATCAGCTTCCGTACCTGCCGTCCCATCCTCCTTGATGATCTGCACATTGGCAGCATATGCCTGATACCGCGCCGCAACCGCCTCATTGATTTCATTTAACCTATCCTGAGGAGCGATCTTTGCGTTCCATCGAAAATACGGACTGACGCTGTCATAAGCTTCGATTTTCTGATCTTTGATAAACGCTGCGAATTTTTCTTCATCAGAAATATCTGGCATTGTGCCATCCGTCAGCAGAGACGTTCCCTGCAGGTAATTAGTTTCCTCTCCTGGTTCTGCATTCCAAACGCTCATATCTCCCGTAATACCACAGGACGTTGAAAAGAAATAAGTTTCCGCTACTTCTCCCTGATATTTTACCACTTCTCCCACAGTATCGTCTACAGCAAGATTGGTGTCTGGATCCTCTTCCTGTTTTCTATAAACCTGATAATTCGTAGTATCATCCACATGAGCGCCTAACGCCGCATAGTCTCCCCGCATAAGCTGAATACATGCATAGCTTCTGGCACAAACAGCCTGCGTGCAAAGAGCGTCCCTTTCATAAGACGCTGGCATCTCACTGGGAACCACCCCGTACAGATACTGTTCCAGGGGAAGCTCATTGACTACTCCATACCCTTCCGGGTATTTTCGGATTTCAAATATGCCACGATAGCCCAGAGAGCTATATTCGCCGTTTTGATCGGCAAAATAAATTCTGCCGTCACCGTCGCTCAATGAAATTTTTACATAATCTTTCTTTTTATCCAATAATTCCGCTGGCTTTATAAGCTGTCCTGCCTCTATCTTCTCTTCTTTATCTCCAATGGTCACCGTGCCTTCTGCGTCTGTGACCAGAACGGGATTTGCACGATAAGGGCTATTCTCTTCGCCCAACAATAAAACCCGGATATTCTCTATCGTCGCAGGCTGCTGCAGTATAATTCCGCACACCTGCTTCTTTGCCACCACAAATTCTGCCTCAAGGTTTCCGATCACTAATTTGGATTCATCCAGTTCTTCCACTGTTCCATAGGTCTTATAAACTCTCAGCTTCCCGCTATGCTTTAAGGTTCCATAACCAGATATCTCAATCTGTTTATCATCAAAACTTAAAACCTTGCCAGAAATCGTATCTTCTTTTTTATAGATTGCAATCACCTTGCGGTCCTTCCATTCTATATCGCAGATCGTATCTGTAATCTCTTCTTCCAGGCCCTTGATATCAAGAGAAATCTTCTGCTTCTCATAGAGGATTTCCGCTTTTTCATCCCTGGCGCTATGGATAAATACATTTTTTAACGTGAGCTTGGACTGGCATTCGCTGTTGACCCCTATGATCCGTCTCTCTTTTACATATACCTGATACATATCATAATAGTGGAAATAATTTACCCCTTGTGCCACCTCAAAAGTTCCTTTGTTTGTCAAAAGCTGCTCCATGTCCGTCTCATCTTCCGTGAGAAACACCAGATTGACGGCAGACACTTCATTTCTCGTATCCAGCAAATCGAGGATCTGCTCATAAACCTCATTCCACTGGCTTCTTGGCACTGTTTTCCAGAAAAAACCGTCTGGACAAGTTATGTATTCCAAAAGGGAGAGCTGTTCTAGCACTGCCTTAAGCTTCCCATAGGTCAGCTTCCCGTTCAAATTTTTCTCATGAAACGCTTCCTTGAGCTTCTGCGCCCATTCATCTTCCTCATAGTAAGTAAAACTCAATTGAGACGGCAATTCCGCAAGAGCTACATATTCACTGCTATATTGTGTAATCACCCGTTTGGCATTTGCTGCAAAAATAAACCAAGCTGCAAAAGTCAGCAATAGCAGCAAAAGAATGCCCGCAATATAATTTTTTTTCCTGTTGGAATATAATTTTTCCATATAGTTATTCCTGTTTCCTCACTTTAAATTTTTACTCAAGGAGCGACCGCTTGAACACTTGTGCCATTACTGAGAATAGAAATTGAAACACTTTGACATGCCGTATGCTGTCACACAGTGACATTCTTTGTCTGCACGAGTGCGCACCATCCAGAGGGTTCTTAATTTACAAGAAAGAATCCTGCCCGGAAAGCTTCTAAATACTATAAGATAAGAAAGGCTGCCTTTCTCCAAAGCAGCCTTTCCTCTTTTGTAAATTTATCTTTCGTTCTTTTCTGTTCCTTTGTGCTTTCTATCCTTCGTATCTTAACAAACTCTTTTGAAACTTATGCGCCAATTATCTTTGGTAAAATCTTTCGTATCTTTTTCTTTTTTCTGGAAAGTACCCCAAAATGCCGTTTCCTGCAATTTTGACTCCTAGCCAAGCTAGGTGGGTAACCGCAGCCTCTCTTCTGCCTTCCGCTGCATAATGACGGCTTGACATCCAATCAGCAATATAAGAATCCCATGAAAATAAATGTAGGTTCAAAATAACAGGGTATCGAACACCCCAGGAATACTTTCTAGTACATTTTGATTATACTCTATTATGTCCCAAACCGCAACTAAAAATTAATGTTAATTTCATGTTGAAGACACATTAATTACCATGTTATGGCTCCGCTAGAACCTCTTGTCCGTCATCTGGCGTAACAAACGGCAGATCATCATTCGTCACTGTCACAATCATGGTCTTTTTCGCCTGCTTGCCGCTGATTGGATTCACAACCGTATACACTACTTTATAGCTTCCCAGTTTGTCAAAAACATATTCCTCTTCAGTCCAAGAAACAGCCTCTTCTCCTGGAGCCGTCACCGTGATCTGCATCTGTTCTGTGACATCTGTTCCAGATTTGAGCGTTGCTTTCACGCCAGCCATCAAGTCTAAATTCGCTCCTTGAGATACTTCTATATTCTTAACGCCTGAAATCACTGGCGCTTTCGTATCTTTTACAACGACCAGCATATTCTTTACTGCGACTGCTTTTTTATTATTAGGATTTGCCACAGAGTACTCCACGGTATAGATTCCTGTTTTATCAAAACGGTACTTCTTATACTCGTTTTCTTCTAAGGTCTTAAACTTCTGCGCTTCTGGAACTTTTACCTTAATGACAATCTTAGCAGTCATGCTCTTGCCAGATACTAGTTCTGCGGTCACCTTTGACTTCAAGTTTAAGGTAGAATTATATTCCATTGTTTTCTTCGATACAACCCCGGAAATTTTTGGTTTTTTCGTATCCTTTACCGTAATGACTGTTTCTTGCTTCGCCACTGCTTTCTTATTATAAGGATTTGTTATCGAATACTGGACTCTGTACGTTCCTGTTTTATTAAATTTATATTTCTTAAGCTTCTGCTCGGAAAGCTTTACATATTTCTTACTTCTGGGCACTCTCACCTTTACCACGATTTTAGACGTTACATTCTTTCCGGAGACCAGTTTTGCCTTTACTCCCGATTTCAGGTTTCTCACAGCATTATATTCCAAGGTTTTCTTTTTGACAACTCCAGTCAGTTTCGGCTTCTTGGTATCTTTGACAAGTACTTTCGCAGTTACTTTCGTCTCCAGCCCATTATTAGGGTTTGTCACATAATAAAAAAATCTGTATGTTCCAAGCTTGTTTAGCTTAATCGTGCTATCCCTATATACTCTTTCTGATTTTCCTCTGGGATAACGAACCTTTATCACAATATTTTTAGTCAGATTTTTATTATCCACAGTATAAGCTTTTACATTACTCCTAAGCTTCAAGGTCGAATTGTATTCCTTGGTCTGTGATGGATTTACTCCCGTGATCACGGCTTGCTTGGTATCCACCACATTATAAACCACATCGGCAGACGCTGATCTTCCAAGCGCGTCCGTCAACGTGTAGGTCACCCGATAACTACCCAGCCTGTGCGTATCCACAGTCCCAACGCAACCCAATTTATGACTGATATTATTGCCCAGAGAATCTAAGCCCACAATGCCATTATATGCTTGAAAGGCACTGCCGTATTCAATCTGAGTCCATGCGCCTGACGTATTGATCGATGGCCTTAAACCGCTGTAGGGATTTCCCGCCATCGGATCCGTAGGATCCCAGCCCCTGCTTCCAAAGCGTGCTGGTATTTTAATTGCCTCCGGCTTGCCAAGAGGATCATTTGCAGAAGAACCATAGATAATCGTGACTTTGGTCTGAAGCGAACAATTGTCATAAATCCATTTGGAATCTGCCACTGTCAGGCGAACGCATCCATGGCTTGCGGTAGATCCCAATTTATTGTACTCCCGATAAGACTGGGAGGCATAATCTCCATTCGCATAATACCACACGGAATGAAACAAAATCGAATTTACGATACGAGTACAGTACTGTCCATACGAAGGACCATCAAGTGTATGCCAGCGCAGTTTCTGGCTGGTGTAAAAAGTACCGATAGGCGTTGCCGAGCCAGTAGAACAGACAAACGCCCTTACCGGAGTTCCGTCGCTCCGAAATACTGTGACTACGTTTGTTCCTTTGTTAATTTGTATGTAATAATTTCCTGCTGCCTGCGCCTCGCCTTTGTTGATTAAAATGCCAGAAAGCAGCATAAAACAAAAAACGAATATTACTAATATTTTACTTTTCTTCATATTAAATCCCCAACTCTATAATGATTGCTAAACATAATATTTTTTAAATTATTCTTTACAATTTATTTACTTATTTCTAAAATATACATGCTCCCACAGAATATCACTATCCTGTGGGAGCAAATGATAAATGTCTTAATTTATAGTGTATTTGCCTGATCTACTACTTTCTTGATCGCTGCCGCCGCATCCTCGGGAAGCTTGTTAAATCCGCCTTCTGCCTCGTCCAGATTTGTCACATAGTTCAATCTGTCCTGCATACGTGCCTTTAACTGGTCAACATAATCTTTATTTGATAAATCTGGAACAAAGCCTTCCCATTCAAAAATCTCAATATCAGAGAACGGTCCCCATTGCTTGAATTCGGCTTTCTTTTCAACGACTGCTTCCAATATGCCTAAGGTATCTTTGGGCTGAACCTTCTTTCCCATGAAATCGCCCGTATTGATAATGTAGCAATCTACGTTCTTGGATTCCACCAAAGACTTAAATTTTTCATAATCATTTACTAACGGATACGTTCTAAATGGGTTTGCATATGGCTCTACAACCAAAGCATTCGGATCTACGCCTGCTGCAAGACGTTCCGCAGTGGAACGCTTCGTTGCCAGAGTAGCTCCCATAACAGAAGCCAGGGAAGCTCCTTTTAACTTAACTACTGGCGGAATTGTAGGATCCTTCATAATCCAGAAAATCGCATTTACCGGAGCCTCAATCTTGTCCACACGGTTTGGAGACCACAGTTTGGACTTGATCGCACGCCCATTGCCGTTACGGATGTCCTCTGTTACCAGAACAACCTTTCCATCCTCATCCAAGGTCGCAGAACAGTTCTGAGCTGTGAGAAGATACTTGTTATCTTCACATGCTGTGGGATAATCTGCCGTCTTATCAAAATAGGTAGGCTCTAACGCTACCGAAGAACAAGTCTCCGCATTGATTACAAATGCGTCGTCATGAAGCACCTTGATCGATGGATATTTATTATCATGCTTTGCATGCGTAATCGTGGACTTGCCAGATCCAGATAATCCAAATACGGCTGCAACATATTTAGAGCCATCGTCAAGCGTATATTCTTTCTGTCCGCCATGACAAGAAGCATAGCCGTTACGGTTTGCAACCGCCCATGCAAGCGTCAGGGTTCCTTTCTTATGCTCTCCGAAATATCTCATGCCGAGGATTCCTGCGCAGTTGGTATCCGTATTGAAATAGCACAGGCAGTTCGGATCGGAGATATCCGTCTTATCTGTTCCCGTCCACTGAGGATCAGAGAAAATATAAATATCCGGCTCATTGTCATACACCTTGGACGACTTATACATCTTCACATACTGATCAGACATATACTGGAAATTCAGCATCCAGGAATACAGCACGTTCTCTTCTCCTTCTGGGATCAGCAGATGCGCCTTAACCATGAATTCCGGATCGAGCCCGATAAATACCTCTGCATGGTACATGGTCTTCCATCTGGAATCATATACTGCATCCATTAAGATCTTGTCTAATTCTGTAGTATTCACTCCTGGCTTTCCTGTAATCCTTCTTGCAGGAGCATAACGTCCGGTGATAGAACCGTCATTGAACAGGAGCACCTTTGCATCTGCCTCCAGGCCGAATTCCTCTCCCTTATATACAGGCATGTCCGTCACAACGGTTCCTGGAGAATTCTTCGCAAGTTCATACGCCTCTCTCAATGTATTAACTTTTATTACATTGTTTCCATAGAAAGCAGCCTCAATGATGGAACGCGTTTTTGCGAAGCCAACTTTTCCTGGTCCGATTTCTGTTCTTGGATAATAAGCCTTTGTTGCCATGTTTCCTTGTCCTCCTTAAGTTTTAATTACTACTACATAGAATATCCTCTGGATATTTTTTTGTCAATCTTTTTTTGCTATTGTACGCCGTAAAATTTACGACCAAAGCGCTGTATCTGCGAACAACCTGGGCGCTAGGTCTTTCTTCAAATCTTTTCCCTGTGCCGCCCATTGCTTCCACAGCTATCCTTATTCTAAACGATTCTTTTAAAAAAATCTATAAATGAACGCAAAATTTCATAAATTTTTCATATTCATCACCAAAATTTACGTTTTGCCTGGTTAAGCTTGATTCCAAACCAGATAACGACAGTCAAAAACAAGAGCATCAAAGGCTTCATCACAAACAAAACGGGCGTCACGCAATCATTGACGAATCCCAGCGCCCCAAACAGCGCCGCCATGCTGCCCATGACGATAGTTTTTCCATAGATGGCGTCAATATACCCTCTTGCATCACGAATCGCATCTGACTCTCTGCCAGTAAAAAAACGAGTCAGACGCTGGTTCTTCTTCATGCTGATTGCGGCATATACTGTATAGACCCCATAAGCAAAAAAAACAATATCAAATATAATTATCATAATTTGTTCCCTTTCTTAACATTTTCTGTTATAATGTAGTTAATATGTCTATTATAGCTATAATCAAAGAGGATTGCAATTCGTATTTATTCGAAAGAAACAATTGAATCTTGCAGATACATAGTGTAAAATAATAGTATTATAAATATTTAACATGGAACAAGGAGCGATTTAAATGGAAAATGTAAAAATACTCATTTGCGATGATTCTATACTAGCGCGCAAACAGTTAAAGGACACCATTACAAAAAGCGGTTATGAAAATTTTCTTGAGGCATCCAACGGACAGGAAGCAATCGATCTATATAAGGAACATAAACCGGACTTAGTCTTTGTAGACATTGTAATGCCTATCAAGGATGGGGTGGAAGCGATTCATGAGATTCGGGAGTTTGACCCTTCTGCCCATGTGATCGTAGTATCTTCCGTTGGTACTCAGACTCAGTTAAAAAATGCTATTATGGAAGGAGCCAGGGATTTTATTCAGAAACCTTTTACAGACTCTGCCATCAGAGAAGTCATACAAGCTCGTTTTGAAGGGAGATAGTCACTATGCATACGCAGTTTTTTGGCAACTTTTTACTTAACAAGGGAATCATCTCCCCAGAGCAGTTGATTGAGATATTAAAAGTCCAATCTACTGCCCATAAAAAACTTGGCACGCTGGCGATACATGCCGGCTACATGTCCGCAAGCGAAGTGGAAGATGTTTTCATCACGCAGACCCATTATGACAAACGATTTGGAGAACTCTCTATTGAGCTTGGCTATCTGACGCAAGAGCAGGTAGACGAGCTTTTAGACATGCAGCTCCCAGATTATATGCTGCTCGGTCAGATATTAATCGAACGAAATATCCTGGAGCCGATAGAATTAGAAAATTTAATCATAGAATATCAATCTGCTTACGAGATTTTTGATCTGGAACTAATTGAAGAACAAAAACATATGGTGGATAAGCTTCTTGCAGATTTCTACCTTCCAGAAGATCTTCCGCATGCAGAATACATCCTCTCCTATCTCACGCTCCTGTTTAATAATTTAGTACGGTTTATCGGAGAAGATTTCACAACATTGAATATCATGAACCTGCCAGAAATTCCCACTAATTTCTGTATTTCCCAGGACGTCGAAGGATCGTTCGCTTTCCTTTCAGCGTTAGACATGGAGCAGGAAACAGCAGTTGAATTTGCCAGCAGGTATGTGAATGAAAATTTTGATGAGTTTAATGAATACGTGTCGGCGTCCATGGAAGATTTCCTAAATCTTCATAACGGCTTATATTCTGTGAATATGTCCAACGACCATTCTATGGAACTGCATCTGCAACCTCCTGCGACACACGAAAATACGCTGTTATCAACGGAGTCTTCCTCTTACTTGCTACCAATTATCTTTTCTTTCGGAACAGTTAATTTCATTTTCTCAATTAATCATATTGAAGAATAAAAAAGAGCTGCCGCAAAATTGTTCTCAAGTTCTTGAAACTGTTTTGCGGCAGTTCTTTTGCATTTCAATCCTCAGGCTTATGCATCCATTTTAAGAAATTCCCTAACCACAGACTGCATCTTATCCACCTCGCATACCGTCTTATGAACGACAGACGCCACTCGGATATCCTCAATCGCTTTGGGCACGATCACATTTGACAAAGCCTGAAGCTCATCTACCAGCTCAAAATCAGGTCTGTCACTGTATTTCTCATCGATGGCCGTCATTACGCTTCTGGTGAACTTATATGGACTGGCTGTAGAGGCTATCACCGTCTTGGCTACGTCGCCCGTCTCTTTTTTGTATTTCTGATACACAGCCGCCGCCACTGCAGTATGAGTGTCTATAATATACCCAGCATCCCGATAAATCTCCCCAATAATTGACGCCGTCTCTTCCTCGCTGGCAAAATTGCCATAGAAGTCCTTAAGCCTCGCTCTCATTTCTTCTGAAATACAATAACTTCCTGTCTCCTGCAAGGTACGCATTAGCTCCTGGTTCTTTTGTGCATTGTCTCCTGCAATGCGGTAAATCAATCGCTCCAAATTACTGGAAATCAAAATATCCATAGACGGAGAAGAAGTCAAAATAAATTCCCTGTTCTTATCATATGTACCTGTCGTGAAGAAATCGTATAATACTTTGTTTTCATTTGAGGCACAAATCAGCTTTCCAATCGGAAGCCCCATGTTTTTTGCATAAAAGGCCGCAAGAATATTGCCAAAGTTGCCCGTCGGCACAGTCACGTTGATCGTCTCTCCATCCTTGATCTCGCCAGATTTTACCATTTTGGCATAGGCATAGACGTAGTAGACGATCTGCGGCACAAGGCGCCCGATATTGATAGAATTTGCCGAAGAAAACTGATATCCGGCTGCATCCAGCTCCTTTGCAAGCTCTGGATCTGAAAACATCTGCTTTACGCCAGTCTGCGCCTGGTCAAAGTTCCCGTTGATGCCAACCACGAAGGTATTGTCCCCCTTTTGCGTTACCATCTGCTGACGCTGAATCGGGCTGACGCCGTCTTTGGGATAGAATACGATAATCTTAGTTCCCTCGACATCTGCAAATCCTGCCAAAGCAGCTTTTCCGGTATCACCAGAAGTCGCCGTAAGAATCACAATGTCATTTTTGACCTGATTCTTTTTTGCCGCCGTTATCAAAAGGTGCGGAAGAATGGAAAGAGCCATGTCTTTAAAAGCGATCGTGGCGCCATGAAACAGTTCCAGATAGTAAGCATCCTGAGCCTTTATCAAAGGCGCAATCTCACTGGTATCAAATTTGTCGTCATAAGCGCTTTTGATACAATCTTTCAATTCTTCTTCCGTATAATCTGTAAGAAACAGCTTCATCACTTCATATGCGGTCTCCTGATAAGTCATGTCTTGCAATTTGTCCACTGGAACATCCAGCGTGGGAATCTGCTCTGGCACAAACAAGCCCCCGTTTTCTGCCAATCCCTTCAATATCGCTTGGGAAGCTGTAACTTTCTCTGCTGCATTTCTTGTACTTACATATAACATATCCAATTCCATCCTTTGCTTCTGAGTTTTATATAAAAGCGAAGATTCGCTTTCCTGCACAAATTCATATCTTAATATAAATAAGGTGCCCTGCAGTCCCAGGACACCATTCATTATAAAAGTTTTCTTTTTCTCTGTCAACAATCGCTCCTACAAAATCATCAGGGAAGCGTATAAAATTCATGTCCGCCATGTTCAAACAACCATTTGAGGTTCCGGTCAAACCATGCCATGTCATAAGGATTCGCCTTGCTCCTTGCGGAAAAGAACAGCGCCCCCTGGGAAAAATCTTCTCCATAAAGAGCTTCTTCCACCGCCTCTATTGTCTCTGGCATCACGGTTACCGAGAAATATCTCCCATCTATCGTAGGTGAAAACTGCGCGCTTCCTCCACTGCGTTCAAATATCACATCATATACCGTAGATGCAAATTTTCCCGAAAGCACCCGGTTGAGTATCACCTCCGCCACAAGTACTTTTCCCTGAATATCCTCTCCTCCTGCTTCTGCCTGCACAATCCGGCACAACGCATCGTAGTCCTGTTCCGTGACAATGATTTCTCCAAAAGGATTTATCGGCTCTATTTGAATCTCATTACAGGCGGGCTCGATGCTGGCGCAAACAGCCGTGACCTCCCGCTTTGAAATTTCCGCCTCTATTTTTTCCCTGAAACAATTCCGTCCTTCATCGAGAAAATTTCTGCATTGCTTCGCAATGCTGCTTTCTACAAGCACCATTTCTTCCGCATTTTGCTCCTGGGCTTTCCCATCTGCATCCCCGTCCGCTTTTCGTTCTTTAGCAGCCTGGCTTTTTCCTGCGCCATGAAAATCCTGGTCATTCAGTAAAATCATGGCAAACACCGTAAAGCCAAAAACAAGGATCGCACAACTGCGGTACAGTTTCTTTGATATGCTTTTTATAGAAAAATATGCATTCCTAAACAAATTTTGAATTATCAACATAATCAGTTCCTCTTTTCCCTTTAAGATTTCACGCCTGACTGATGTAATCTTTCCCATTATTTACCATTATATTCCGGCATATTCAGAAACTTGCGTTTCCCATTTTTTGTGATATACTTATTCTGTAGAAATTCCCCGAAAAAATACATAAGAAGACCACGAAAGGAGAAACTTATGCTGCCAGGCGTCTATCTAGCCTATAAGAAAAATGGAACTGCTTACTACCGTTCCAGTATTACTTTCCAAAACAAGCACATTTCACTGGGCAGCTTCGCCTCTGAGCAGAAAGCACACCAGGCATATCAAGAAGCAGCATGTCTGCTCTTGAATTCGCACACAGCCATCGGCGATGTTTTTTCACTCCCAACCATTCTAAGTTTTGAGAAGGTAATTTCTTTGCTGAATTTTCGGGATAACCACATTTATTTTAAAAATCCTATTTATTTGCGTAATAATTATTTTGTATATTATCTTTCCCCGACTGAGGAATTAAAATTTGATATTGACGACCTTTTTTATTATTCCAGCCATAAAATTATGCGCCGCAAAGGACATCTCTTTGTCAACGATTACGGCATGCAGGTCAGCATACTATCTAGATATGGCATTAAAAGCCATGCCGTGCCTGGGCGGGACTATTACTTTGCGAATGAGGATTCTTGCGATCTGCGCTACTCTAACATTATCGTTGTCAACCGCTACTACGGTGTGACAAAAATATTCTCTCCTGGCTCTGCGAGCTATAAAGTTCAAATTCATATCAATGGAAATTATATGGTAGGAATCTACCATAAGGAAGAAAAGGCTGCAATTGCCTACAATAAAGCTGTCGACCTTGCAAAAAAATACGGCATAACCAAAAATTTTCAGACGAATTATGTAGAAGGATATTCTCCCAGAGAGTATGCCGACACTTATAGTCAGATTAAGGTTTCGGAAAAATATCTGCGCTATCTGAAAGCACTTGCCAATGACAAACCGGACGCTGCATCCACTTCCTAAGCTTTCTTGGATCTAAAACGGCTGACTGGAAACAATCCCAGACAGCCGCCATATAAATTTTGCTATTTTTGATTAATATAATTGATCAATCCCTCAGCCTTAATGATTTTCTGCATAAATTCGGGAAATGCCTGTCCCTGAAACGTCGTCCCTTTTGTCTTGTTGGTGATGACGCCGGTGTCAAAATCCACTTCGACTTGATCGCCTTTTTCAATTCCCCTTGATGCCTCTGGACACTCGATGATCGGCAGCCCTATATTGATGGCATTGCGGTAAAAAATCCTGGCAAATGTTTCTGCGATCACGCAGCTTACTCCTGCCGCCTTGATTGCAATAGGCGCATGTTCCCTGGAAGAGCCACAGCCAAAGTTCTTATCTGCCACAATCAAATCTCCCTCTTTCACCTGGCTGACAAAATCTTTGTCAATGTCTTCCATACAATGTCCCGCCAATTCTTTGGGATCGGAAGAATTCAAGTATCTTGCTGGAATAATCACGTCTGTATCCACATTGTCTCCATATTTAAAAACTGTTCCGCTGGCTTTCATATTTTCCTCCTATTCTTCTGGCTCTGAGATCTTGCCAGTAATCGCACTGGCCGCAGCAACTGCCGGGCTTGCAAGATATATTTCTGATTCCACATGTCCCATACGTCCCACGAAGTTGCGATTCGTCGTAGATATGCAGCGCTCTCCTTGTGCTAAAATTCCCATATAGCCGCCCAAACATGGACCGCAGGTAGGCGTGCTAACGATTGCGCCTGCTTCGATAAAGATGCGAAGCAGCCCTTCTTCCATGGCATCCAGATAAATCTTCTGGGTTGCCGGAATCACAATGCAGCGAACCCCTTTTGCCACTTTCTTTCCTTTCAGAACTTCTGCCGCTGTCCTGAGATCTTCCAGGCGTCCATTCGTACAGGAACCAATCACAACCTGATCTATTTTCAGTTCTCCTGCCTCGTCAACTGTCTTGGTATTCTCTGGAAGATGAGGAAAGGCGACTGTGGGCTTTAATGCGCTTAAATCAATGGTATACTCCTCATCATATTCTGCATCTTGATCTGCCTCATAAATCTTGTATTCTCTGGAAGAATGCTCTTTCATATATGCAACCGCCGTATCGTCAACAGGGAAAATTCCATTTTTACCACCTGCCTCTATGGCCATGTTGGCAATGGTAAACCTGTCATCCATGGAAAGATTGCAAATTCCATCTCCTGTAAATTCCATAGACTTGTATAAGGCTCCGTCTACGCCGATCATTCCGATGATATGCAAAATGACGTCTTTTCCGCTGACCCACTTTGAGGGTTTCCCTATAAGGTTAAATTTTATGGCAGCCGGCACTTTAAACCATGCTTTTCCTGTCGCCATTCCCGCCGCCATATCCGTACTTCCAACGCCAGTAGAAAAAGCCCCCAGCGCCCCATAAGTACAGGTATGTGAATCTGCGCCAATAATCACGTCTCCTGCCACGGTCAATCCTTTTTCAGGAAGAAGCGCATGTTCAATTCCCATTTCTCCCACGTCAAAATAATTGGTAATCTCATGTTTGCATGCGAACTCACGCACACATTTGCAGTGCTGCGCAGATTTAATATCCTTATTCGGAACAAAATGATCCATAACTAAGGCGATCTTATCCTTGTGAAAAATGCCGTCCGAAGTGAATTTATCCATTTCATGGATGGCTACCGGCGAGGTAATGTCATTACCCAAAACCAGATCTAGGTCTGCCTCAATCAATTGACCTGCTTTCACTTCAGGAAGTCCCGCTGCTGCAGCCAGAATTTTCTGTGTCATTGTCATTCCCATATATTGATCCTCCTATTCTTATTCCACTTGACCATCATAATCGAAAAAAAATAAAACTTCAAGACTCTTTCCTTGAGTTTCCGTATTCTGTAATTTTATCGTATCAAAAGGTCTTGCTGCCTTTGGCAGCATAGACATCTTGCACAAAAAGTGTTTCCATTACTTTGTGATGAAAACCTTTTGATACGATAAAATTACAGAATACGGAAACTCAAAGACTCTTTCTGCTTGCTATTTTAACACAACGCATAGTATAATAGAAATACATGTTAAGTATGATTATTATAATTTGAAGTTATGGAGAAAATTTATGGACCAAACGCTTTCCTATTACCGAATCTTTTATGCCGTTGCCAGCACCGGAAATATCTCAAAAGCAGCCAAAGAACTATATATCAGCCAGCCTGCCATTAGCAAGTCGATTCAAAAGCTGGAAGAGAATGTCGGCGTAAAACTTTTTACCCGCAGTTCCCGTGGCGTGACTTTGACCCCGGAAGGCGAGCTTTTATTTACGCATGTAAAGTCTGCTTTTGAAACCTTGACGATTGGCGAGGATAAGTTACGCCGCTCCATCGCTCTTGGCATCGGCAATCTCAGCATCGGCGTCAGCTCTACCTTATGCAAATACGTGTTGCTCCCTTATTTAAAAGAATTTATCAAACAATACCCTCATATCAATATCTCCATCTCCTGCCATTCGACGAATCATACCCTGCGGCTTTTAGAAGATGAGAAGCTTGATATTGGATTGATTGGCAAACCTGAAAATTTCAAAAATATCATTTTCTATTCTCTGCGTGAAATTGAAGATATCTTCGTCGCCACCCAGGATTATCTCCACAATCTAAGTCTAAGAGGCATTGACAGAAATCATTTCCTGCAAAACTCCACTCTGATGTTGCTTGACAAGGAAAATATGACACGGCAGTACATTGACAATTATTTTCAGGAAAACCATATTTTGCTTCAGGACATTATTGAAGTTTCCAACATGGATCTTTTGATTGAAATGTCAAAAATCAGTCTTGGAATCGGCTGCGTGATACGGGATTTTGTTCAAAAAGAACTGCTCTCTGGCGCTCTTTACGAAATTCCTTTAAAACCTCCGATTTCCAAACGTGAAATTGGATTCGCTTACAATAAAAATATCAAAGTCTCCAAGTCATTGGAACATTTTATCGATTTTTATGAAATGTCCTCTTTATGATGACTCCTGATTTGACGATCACCTTTTGACACTCTAATCCTATTAAGATAAGAAAAGCCCCAGGCAGTAAATCATCTGCCTGGGGCAACATCTATCTTTTTAATTGTTGATCAGCTTGTCCTCTTCATTGTTCCAACTGTAAAGCTTGCGAACTTCCTTGCCCACCTCTTCTGCCGGATGCTCTGCCGCCAATTTTCTCATAGCTTTAAAGTGAACCTGACGTCCTGCTGGTGACATATCCAGTAAGAAATCTTTTGCAAAAGTTCCATCCTGAATATCTGATAAGATTTTCTTCATGGCTTTCTTCGTATCTTCCGTAATAATCTTCGGCCCTGTGATGTAATCGCCGTATTCCGCCGTATTAGAGATGGAATATCTCATTCCTTCAAAACCGGATTGGTAAATCAAATCCACGATAAGCTTCATCTCATGAATGCATTCAAAATACGCATTCCTTGCATCATAGCCCGCCTCTGTCAAGGTCTCAAAACCTGCCTGCATCAATGCGCACACGCCTCCGCAAAGGACCGCCTGCTCACCGAACAAGTCTGTCTCTGTCTCCGTGCGGAACGTTGTCTCAAGAACGCCCGCTCTTGCTCCTCCGATTCCCAATGCATACGCAAGCGCCACGTCCTGTGCTTTTCCAGTAGCGTCCTGTTCCACTGCAACCAGGCAGGGAACTCCCTTGCCAGCCTGATACTCGCTTCGAACCGTATGCCCAGGCCCTTTTGGCGCAATCATGGTTACATCAACATCTTTCGGCGGAACAATTGCTCCAAAATGAATATTAAAGCCATGCGCAAACATCAGCATATTACCTGCTTCCAGATTTGGCTCAATGTCCTTCTTATACATATCTGCCTGAAGCTCATCATTGATGAGGATCATGATAATATCTGCTTTTTTTGCCGCCTCGTCTGCGGTAAGCACTTCAAACCCCTGCGCTTCTGCTTTCGCCCAGGACTTGCTGCCCTCGTAAAGCCCAATAATCACATGACATCCAGAATCCTTTAAATTTAATGCATGAGCATGTCCTTGACTGCCATAGCCGATAATTGCAATTGTTTTTCCTTCTAATAAAGAAAGATTACAATCTTCCTGATAAAATATTTTTGCCATTTCTTTATCCTCCTAGAATATTTATGAATCCTCTGACAACTTCAAATGAAACTATCAGATCAATGGGAACATGAAAGACTCCAAACATGATCCCATAATGCTTCCTGCCCTCTAATCAAACATTTTGACGTCAGACGATCCTCTGGTCAAACCCGTAATTCCCGTCCTTGCAAGCTCCAATATCTCATATCCTTCCAGTAATTCCAAAAATGCATCCAGCTTGCTCTGGCTCCCAATCAACTCAATCATCATAGAATCGTTGGTAACGTCCACGATCTTCGTCTTAAAGATCTCTGCCAGAGAGATTACAGCCTGACGCTCTGTATTCTTTACTCGAATCTTAATCAGTATCAGCTCTCTACATACAGAACTCCCGTTTTCCAGCTTCTTAATGTCTACCACGTCTTCCAATTTTGCAAGCTGCTTCTCAATCTGTTCTAAAATCAGTTGGTCACCGCTGGAAACGATGGTAATCCTTGTAAATCTTGAATCCGCCGTCACTCCCGCTGATATGCTGTCAATATTATATCCTCTGCGGCTGAACAGACCTGAAACGTGGCTGAGCACATTCGGAGTATTTTCAACCAAAATCGATAACGCCTGTCTTTCCATATGCAAAACCTGCCTTTTCTACCCGCTTTCTATCTTTACATGATAACTATCTATCCGTGATCAATAACTAGTTTAGCATAAAACCCTGGTTTGTCAATAGTTTCCCAAGGTTGTTTTCATAGAACCCATACTTTTAATTTTTACCAACCATTCCTATTAGTTATATCAAAACTTTTATTCCATAACATAATATTTTAGAAAAATCAATCTCTCTCAAGGTGCGTTCCACAATTCGTCGATTCCGTCGGCTTTCCACTGATTATTTTGCTCTTGATATTCTTCTACCGCAAGATACTGATATTTGCTTATCGTCTTTAACGCATCATACACATACCGCAACGGTATTCTCTGCCGGTTGTTCTCCGGGCTACCAGGCTCAGCCAAAAATACTGTGTCGTCCTCCTCCTGGTATAACCAGATATTTACATAATGCCCCGGCGTATCTTGCCAATAAGCATCATCCTCTTTACTGCTTATGAGGACAATGGCTGTCTCCATCCACTCCATCTGTTTTTGAAACTCCCGATATGTTTTGGGTTTGCGATACAGATTACAAGTCATGCCGCAGGAACGGAGCACATTATTCATTTCCTTCCAGTCAATGGCGCCCATCTGCGCATTGGGCGCATAATCGGAAACGCTCATGGCAAACTCGCACATATCCCAGGGAGAAACTTCATAGGGCGACATCGTATTGTAAATATTTGCCATGCAGCACAATCCACACCCAAAACCTCCAAAGGAATTCCCATTTACCAAAAAGGTGCACCATTCCCCAGACCAAGGTCTGCCCTCCTCCCATGAGCGTGGTCCCTGAAGAAATGAGTGAACCTCCTCCTCTTGAATGCTGAAAGCATCAATCAGCATCTTTTTATCCTCTTCGGACAACAACTGATCCAGATAACCGTCTGAGCCAAGATATACCGTCTGACGCTTTATGGTTGCCTGCTGCTGTGCCTGCTCCTGCCGCATATCCTCATTTCCATTATTATCCCATTGCGCCAGGTTGACCAGCAGCATCAAAAATATCATAAGGCAGCATATGGACAGACATTTCTTCATTTTATTCTCCTCCGGTTCGACCGATTTCAAACATTTCTTCTTTATTTTACCCTTGCCGTAATCTAATGTCAATAGATGTCATTTTTAAGCCGTATGGACTGGACTCTCCTGTTTTTCAAAAATAATTTCTTATACTTGACAATTGAAGTTTTTTGACATAGAATATAGTTCACAATAATAACTATTAAGGAAACATAATAATGGAAAATTTTAATTGGATTGACATGATGGAAAAAATGCAGGAAATAAGGCTTTTTTCAAGCCTTCATATCAGAGGAAAAAGAAAGGGCTCCATCTCGCCTCAAGAGGTAGATCTACTTTCCCGCATCATACTTGCTGACGCACCGCTGACGCCTCTGGAGCTATCTATGCTTACAGGTTTGCACAAATCTGCCGTGAGCCGCCTGATTGAAAGTCTGGAAAGCAAAGAATTCCTTCAAAAGGAATATAATCAAAAAGATAAGCGAAGTTACATTCTTCACGTCACAACTCAGGGCAATCAGGAACTACAACAGACATACCAACATTATTTGGAACCAATTTACAAGCTTCGGCGAACGCTCGGAGAACAACGTTTTCAATCCCTGCTGCTGCAAATCAAGGAAGCAAATCGCATGATACAAAACAAGGAGGAACGCAAATGACTTTTTATCAAGAACTTCAACTGAATCAGGCTGGATCAAAATCTTATATCTCCAGCTTTAAACATCCAAAAGACAGATGGAAGCACACTTGTATTTATTTATTCAAAATTTTTCTGAACATAACATTCTGTACGCTATTTATTGCGTTATTCTGTGCCTTGTTCGGCGCAGAAAACAGCTCTGCAGGACTTGCAGTGCTCCTAAGCATCATGGTCTTTCGTTTCGCTGACTTTGGGATCCGCACATCTCATGGCACTTGCAATATTTTTCTTGTGTTCGCACTATTGGCAGCCGGACCAAAATTGTCTAACATTCTTCCAGCAGGATGGGCATTTTGCGTAAATCTTGTCTGTCTCATGCTTCTGATGCTGCTTGGTTGCCATAATGTCATAATGTGCAATCATTCCACCCTGGTACTTTCCTATCTGCTGCTTCAGGGATATGACGTCAGTGGCGAAACATATCACAAGCGCCTCCTTGGCCTTTTTGGCGGCGCAATTCTAACAGCCATCGTCTTTTACCGCAATCACAGGCGAACCACTTACAAACGCAGCTTTAAAAACCTTTTTCAAGAATTTGATTTATCTTCTGCCCGAACAAAGTGGCAACTGCGATTGACGCTTACCATTTCCAGCTTGATGCTGATTGCCTCGTTATTAGACATTCCAAAGCCTATGTGGATAGGCATCGCCGCCATGTCCGTATGCGCGCCTTTTCGAAATGACATGTCAGACCGCATAAAGTTCCGTGTTCCTGGAACCATACTGGGAAGCCTCCTTTTCTTAGCGGCTTATTTTCTGTTACCAGAGGGCTCTGTCTCCTATCTGGGAATCCTTGGGGGCATCGGCACAGGTTTATCTGCAAGCTACGGTTGGCAGACAGCATACAACGCTTTCAGCTCCCTTGCTATCGCAGTTCCCGTATTTGGTCTGTCAGGCGCAGTCTTGCTCCGAATCTCACACAATATTTTTGCTTCCGTTTTTACATGGCTGTTTGACCGGATATTTGACCCATTCCTTTCCTTTCTTAGAAACCTTATGGATTCTGTAAATAAAAAGTTCCAGACAGCTTAATTACTATTAAAACAAAAGAATATACGAAAAGGCTGCTTTCTGACCATCATCCAAGCCAGAAAGCAGCCTTCGCATTTATTTATTTTGATCCATTCTCGCCTCAATATAATCTTCAAGCACTCGCACCGTGCCAGAAATCCCAAGCGGACTGCTGTTGATGCATAAATCATAATACCTGGAATCTCCCCATTTATGATCGGAATGGCGATTGTGATATTTCTTTCTTTTATAATCATGCCGCTCCATCTTTCTCACGGCCTCTGCACGACTCAAAGCATATTTTTCCATAACACGCTTTATTTTACATTCCCGATCGCCATTGATAAAGATAGAAATTAATCCGTCCATATCCCGTAACACGCTTTCCGAACAGCGTCCTACAATCACAAAAGAATCTCCCTTTTCCGCTTTCTTTTGGATATATTCAAACTGGGTCTCAGCAAGAATTTCCTCCATAGAATTGGAATATTTACCGATTTTTCTTGACAACATAATGTTTCTGGGCTTTTCGTCATATTTCTCAAGAAATTCTACTTTGACATTCATTTCATCAGCAATCTCATCAAGCATTCCTCTGTCATAAAACTTGAGACCTAAGTCGGCAGCGATCTTTTCTGCAATTTCATGCCCTGCGCTGCCAAATTCCCGGCTTACTGTGATAATTGTCTGTTTGCTCACATTATACCTCCATTCTTCTTAACAATACCTTGCAAAAATAAATAACATGGATACCAGGACTACAATAACTGTCGCCGGAACCGCTGCTTTACAATACTTCCCCCATCCGATCAAATGACCGTTCTTTGCCGCAACAGATATTCCCACTACGTTGGCGGAAGCGCCAATAGGCGTTGCGCTGCCTCCGATATCAGTTCCCATAGAAAGCGCCCAGGTAAGTATAGAAAGATCCACTCCCTGCACTGCGGCAAGGCTCTTAATAACAGGAACCATCGTCGCTGCAAATGGAATATTATCAACCAGTGCGCTTGCCACAGCAGATAACCAGATGATAATCGCCACCATGAGGTAAAGATTGTTTCCGCTTATCTCACCGATAAATCCTGCAATCATCTCCAGGATACTAGTTTGTTCCAATCCACCTACAACCATAAAAAGACCGATAAAGAACAAAAGCGTTTTATAATCAACCTTTTTCAGAAGCTCAATTGCATATTTTCCTGACGTCAGCAGAGTGACAACCGCTATAAAAGTCCCAATAAACGCCACTGTAAGCCTCGTCTGTTCATGTGTTACCAGCAAAACTACTGCACATGCAAATATCACGCTGCTGATTGCAAATTCTTTCTTATTCAAGATGGCCTCTTTGGGGCTTGGTATCGCAGATATATCTACGGTCTCACCATTCTGCACCGTCAATTCTTTTCGGAATACAAAAAAGAAATAAATAATCACAAGAATCAAGCTGAGTCCGGCCATGATTCCTGTATTTGTAATAAAATCGCCAAACGAATATCCCAAAGACGTACCGATGATAATATTGGGCGGATCTCCGCACATAGTTGCTGAACCGCCTAAATTGGCACAAAATATCTCTGATAAAATCATAGGAATCGGATTAAATTTTAGGAGCTTCGCCAATTCAATTGTCACTGCTACCAAAAACAGAATCACTGTAATACTGTCAATAAACATTGCAAGCCCAGCGGACATAATCATAAATGCAATAAACAGTGGAATGGTCTTATAATGTACTAACTTTGCAAGAAGCATACACAGCCATCGGAAAAATCCTGCCTTTGCCATACCCTCCACCATGATCATCATGCCAGCAATAAAAATAATAGTTGCCCAGTTAATTCCTGCCGTACTCTCCTCTGCACTTTCTGCGGCATACCAAAATCCTAATGTAGCAATACTTTTAAAATTCAAGGTTTCAACAATTGCTTCCATATCTTTCATTACAATTCCAAATACTCCCACAATCGTCAATAAGCCGCATCCTAATGTAACATAATGTCTCTCAATCTTGTCTAACACAATAAGTACAAACATAACAATAAATATTGTTACTGCTAAAATCTGTGCTGCCATCAATTGTTTCATCTCCTTAATATAATCATCGTTCGATTTATAAATGATCTGCTCTCGCAGGAATTGAGATAAGCTCTATGTAAACAGCAAAATATGCCGTATCATAATAGTTAACCCTGAAACAACCACTTTTGTGTTAACACAAAAGTGGCTGCACACCCAATAAAAGTCCTAAAAACCAGTTAATTTCAGGTCTTCAGGACTTATTAAAACAGGGGAAGAGGGATTCGAACCCCCGTGAACGGTTTTGGAGACCGCAATACTGCCGCTGTATGATTCCCCTACAAATCTATATAATTCATTCCACATACTATATCATATGTGGAATCCCATAATACTATTAGCATATTTCTAACTATCTCCCATGCCTTCAAAAGTTCACACAGACGATCCCGCCAAGGTCAAGCCCTCGACCGATTAGTGACAGTCAGCTCCATGCATTGCTGCACTTCCACCCCTGCCCTATCCACCTCGTGCTCCACAAGGGGTCTTACCTCTCTCGAGTGGGACATCTCGTCTCGAGGGGGGCTTCACGCTTAGATGCCTTCAGCGTTTATCCCGTCCGGGCTTGGCTACCCTGCCGTGGCACTGGCGTGCCAACAGGTGCACCAGCGGCCCGTCCGTCCCGGTCCTCTCGTACTAAGGACGGCTCCTCTCAAATCTCCTGCGCCCGCGCCGGATAGGGACCGAACTGTCTCACGACGTTCTGAACCCAGCTCGCGTACCGCTTT
>OFHM01000207.1_pt1 | contig 54811 bp, 45 predicted proteins | sample 1521311 | NCBI WGS metagenome assembly OFHM01 (sample SAMEA3504083, study PRJEB24116) | mouse gut metagenome | biome: mouse gut; feature: mouse-associated habitat; material: faeces | place: Denmark | collected 2011 | reverse complement strand
TGGCCAGGCAATGCTGGCACAGTCCAACCAGGCGAACCAGGGCGTTCTGTCTCTGTTAGGCTAATTTCAGGCTGTAGGTTAAGTGAAAAACGAATTTCCGTACGGAATAGATTTCTACGGTGCAAAACCGAAATTCCCTATGGAAAAACTATACGGTGCAGGATATTCCTGCACCGTGTTTTTATTCCTTGTGTTTTTCCCATATTGCCATTATAATGGATATGATGGGGTGAAGTAACGGTTCGGCGACATGTCTGAACTGTTACAGGAGAAAGGGGCCAGCGCAAGTGGGAAACTATCTGAATGCCAGAACAGCATATGACGCCTACCGCAGGGAATGCGGCAGTCCCTATTTTGTGGACAAATCCCGTCTGCTGGACGAGCTGATCCAGAGGATGGAGACCACCGCCAATTATATCTGCATCACCAGGCCCCGGCGGTTCGGCAAGTCTGTGGCGGCGAATATGATCGCCTGTTTTTTCTCAAGAGAATGCAGGGCAGAGGATATCTTCGACAGACTGCGCATCGCCCAGACGGATTCTTACCGGAGCAATGTGGGAAAGCATGACGTTATCTTCATCTCTTTCAATGAGCTGCCAAGAAAATGCAGAAACTATGAGGAATACATTGACAGGATTTCAGACAGGCTGCTTGAGGATTTGCGGAATGCATATCCGAAAGCGGGCATCCATGAAAAAGATGCGGTGTGGGACGCGCTTCTTTCCGTGTACCAGGCATATGATTCCAAGCGCTTTATCTTTGTCCTGGACGAGTGGGATTTTATCTTCCACAGGAATTTCGTCACAGACAGGGACAAGGCGGACTACATTGATTTCCTGAGCAACCTGCTGAAAGGGAAAGCCTATGTCTCCCTGGCCTATATGACCGGGATTCTGCCCATTGCGAAGTATTCCAGCGGCTCGGAGCTGAACATGTTCCTGGAGTATTCCATGACGGCCAGGGAAAAGTTCGGTGAATATTTCGGGTTCACGGAGGAGGAGACGGATGACCTGTATCAGAGGTACCTTGTGCTTGAAGCCAGCCCAAAGGTGAGCCGGGAGGGGCTGCGGTTCTGGTATGACGGTTATCAGACCGCGTCCGGTAAAAGGCTGTACAATCCGTGCTCAGTGGTAGGGGCATTGAGCGATAACCAATTGGGAAGCTATTGGACCAGCAGCGGGCCCTATGACGAGATTTTTTATTATATTGGGGCAAACGTGGATGCTGTGAGGGACAGCCTGGCATTTATGGTATCCGGCACTCCGGTACCGGCAAAGGTGCAGGAATATGCGGCCACGTCCATGAGGCTGTCCACAAGGGACGAGATTTTTTCCGCCATGGTGGTTTATGGCTTCCTTAGTTATGAAAATGGCTGCGTACGGATTCCCAATAAGGAGCTGATGGAAAAATTTGACGATATGCTGCTGAAAGAGCCGTCTTTGGGGTATGTGAATCGGCTGGCTGAGATATCCTCTCAGATGCTGCGGGCGACGCTGGGGGCCGACACCGATAAAATGTCGGAGATTCTGGAATTTGCCCATAATACGGAGACTCCGCTTCTGGCATATAATCATGAAGCGGAATTGACGGCAATCGTGAACCTGGTATATCTTGCGGCAAGGGATTCCTACCGGATAGAGCGGGAGGACAAGGCCGGAACGGGATATGTGGACTTCATCTTTTATCCGGAGACGGACAGTAGGGCGGACGGCATTGTTTTGGAGCTGAAAGCAGGGCATACCCCGGAAGAGGCGCTGCGGCAGATTCGGGACAGGAAATATGCGCTGAAATTCGAGGGGAAAATAGGGGAAAAGCGTCAATATGCCGGCCGCATCCTGGGGGTGGGCATTGCCTATGACAGGGATACAAAGGTGCATTCCTGTAAGGTGGAGGTATTGCGGGACGCGTTGAAGACGGATAGGTAGCTTATATAATTAGGAAGATTATATAACATAGAAAGGAATGGAAAAACATGGGCAAGCAGATTCTTTTGACCATATCGATTTTGGTCTCCAACCGTCCGGACACGGTGAGGAAGTGTCTGGATTCCATAAAGCCTTTATTGGAGGAAGTCCCCTCGGAGCTGATTCTGGTGGATACGGGCTGCGGGGAGCAGGTCAGGGGCATCATTGAGGAGTACACAGACAATATCATTGATTTCGAGTGGTGCAGGGACTTTGCCAAGGCGCGGAACGCCGGGCTGAAGAAGGCGAAGGGGAAGTGGTTCCTGTTCCTGGACGACGACGAGTGGTTTGAGGATACGGGAGAGATCATCGAGTTCTTCCGCTCGGGGGAATACAGAAACTATGGGTTCGCGGTCTACACCCAGCGCAATTACCTGGATCTGGAGGGAAGCGTATTCAGCGACCTGCTGGTGGGGCGCATGACGAAGCTGGAGCCGGATGTGAAGTTCATCTACAGCATCCACGAGTGTTTCAACAGGGTCAAGGGCAAGACGAAGAAATTCCAGGCCTATGTGCATCATTACGGCTACGCCTATCGGACGCCCAAGGATGCCCGCGCCCATTCCCTGCGGAATATCAGCCTGCTTCTGGAGGAGCACAAGGCGGATCCGGGCAACATGAAGCATACCCTGCAGCTGGCCCAGGAGTACAATGCCATTGAGGAGTACAGCAAGTCCCTGGAGATGTCCCTGGATGGCATCGGGCTGTTCCGGCAGGGGAAGATAGATAATGAGTATTTTCTCGCTTCCCTTTTTGCCAATGAGATTAATTGCTATATGGAGCTGTACCGCTATGATGAGGCCATCGAGAAAGGGGAGCGGTACCTGCGGGAAGAGAAAGCGGACAAGATGGTGAAAGCCATGATCGCCGGAGACCTGGCGGTGGCGTACATGGAGCGGGGCGAGCTGGAGAAAGCTCTGAAGAACGCGGAATATTACTGGAAGATTTACCAGGATTACCTTGTGGATGACGAATCTTTCCTGGGCTTCGAGACCACGATCACCAATAAATGCTTTGAACAGCGCAACCGCAGCATCGTCCTGGGGAACGGGATGCGGGCGGCCATCGAATCGGGGAAGGCGGAGGTGGCGGAGAGGTGGTTCCGGAGCTTTGACTGGAAGGAGCCGCAGCTTTTCGTGAACAATGAGATGCTGAAGTCCCTGATAGAGCGGATGCCGCAGGCAGAGGGGGAAGAGCGGGAGATTTATAGAAAGATGTGCGATGTGCTCCTGGAACGGGAGGAGCTGGAGGGCTTTCTGGTGCAGACCATATCGGACTGCTGCAAGAAGCAGGAGGAGCTTGCGGAGAGGGTCAAGACCCTGTCCGTCTATGGGGATGTGAAATCGAAGCATTGGTTCTTCCGGCTGGCGGAGATCGTGACGGCTGCTTTTCTGCCGGAGGCGGGAAACGGGAAAGATCCGGCGGAGGAGGTGCCTGCGGCTCCAAGGCTTTCCGGGGAGGTTGCGGATCTGGCGGCCTGTGTGTGGGAGCGGCCGGAGCAGAGCATCTATGCGGTGAAGACGTACTCCATGCTGGAAGCTGTGGAGCGGCTGGGGGGAGATAACCGTGAGATTTTGGAGGCAGTGCCTTTTTACCGCTGGAAGAAAGGGATGGAGAAGTATTTCGAGAAGTTCTCCTGGGAGGAAGCGGACTGGTGGAATGAGCGGTTTACGGCTATCCTGGAGGAGGGGGGAGCGCGTTTGCGGGTGTGGAAGGGGCTCTACAGTCTGGCCGGCGCCGTCAGGGAAGGGGGACGCTGGGAGAAGGAAGGGCTGGGGAGAGCCATGGAGTCCGGGCAGGTTTCTCCGGGAGCCGGGGGTCTGCCGGGAGCGGGGAAAGGGCTTCCCGGGGACGGAGACGGGGCAGAGGAGTCAAAGGCAGGAGAAAAAGCGATCCGTTTTATCATGGAAAAGCTGGGTGAGTATGCCGCCTGTCAGAAGGCGCTGTGCGAGAGCATCTATCAGGGGGAGGTGATCGCCCGGAATCCTGACATGCTGCCGGAAGAATATCAGGGGGCGTATCTGATCTCTGATTTCCTGAGGTTGGCGGAAGCGGGAGAGTACGGCGGGGCAGTGACTGCAATCAGGCAGGTGAGGAAGCTGCTGCCGGGGCTGGACAAGGTGGTAAAGCCCTGTCTGCAGTGGATAGACGGGGAACTGAAGCGGCAGGAGCAGGAATCCCGCCAGGCGGCTGGGGAGTTCCAGGTTCTGGCCAGGCAGATCAAGGCCAGGCTCCGGGCATTCATGGACGCCGGGCAGCATGAAGCGGCGCTGGCCGTGGCCAGGCAGATGGAGCCTTTGCTGCCGGGAGATGAGGAGATCCGGCGGATTATCGAGAAGCTGGGCTGAGGCGGATAGCCGGATGGCATGGGAAGACAGGGGCGGCATAAGTGATTGGGAGGAAGACATGATACAGCATAGCGAAAGGCGGTATACATCGGAGGATTACTGGAAGCTGCCGGAGGGGAAGCGGGCGGAATTGATAGACGGGAAATTTTACGATATGGCGCCGCCCGGTTTTGTGCATCAGAAGCTGGTGGCCAAGCTTACCAGGGTAATCGGTAATCATGTGGAGGCAAAGGGCGGCGGCTGTGAGGTCATGCCAGCGCCCTTTGCCGTGAACCTGAACGCGGACGATGAGAAGTGGGTGGAGCCTGATATCAGCGTGATCTGCGATAGAGAGAAGCTGTCGGAGCGGGGCTGCGAAGGGGCGCCGGATTTTGTCATAGAGGTGGTCTCGCCCTCCAGCAGGAAGATGGACTACGCAAAGAAGACTGTCCTGTATTTGGATGCGGGCGTTCGGGAATATTGGATCGTGGATCCTCTAAAGGGGCGGACTACGGTATATCGGTTTGAAGAGGATGTAGCGCCGATTATATTCCCTTTTGGGGAGGATATCACGGTGGGGATATACGGAGATTTGGAAATCAATATGGGGAAGCTGCTGGAGTGAGGGGGCTTGCCCGCCGCCGGGAATAGGCTGATGCCGTCTGGCTTTATGGGGGCTCCGGGTAGGGATTGGGGAGCAAGAGGCTTCGGGCGTGACGCTGGATGGGTGTTGGGAAGACAGGGGCTCCGGGCGTGACGCTGGATATGGATTGGGAAGCAAGAGATGCCAGGCGGGACGCAGGAAGGATGAGACAGGAGAAATGGCATGAGACGGGAACAGAAAAGGCAGGTTCAGGAGTTCGTGGAATTGCTGAGCCAGGCGCATGAGGAGATCAAGAAGGAAATCGAACGGAAGGATCCGGCAGCGGCCATGGGGCTGCTGGCTCAGTGTCAGGAAGGCGCTATCCAAATGGGGAGCCTGATCGAGGCGACGGAAGGGGAGGGTGCCCCGACGATAGCGCTGCTGGAATCCTACTGCGAACTGGTCTATGAGATATACGGAGAACTGGGACGGACGATGGGAGAGCCGTTGTTAGAGGAACCCGGAGAGGATGGGGGGCATGCCGCAGGCGGCGCCGCTGCTGCTGTGCGTGCAAATGCTGTCATGGGCGGCGCCAAAGCCTATAAGAAGCTCCGGGCGGCTCTGCTGCGGATAGAGGGCAGCATCCGACATGATATCAAGGTGCGGCTGGAGATCGCCTTTCTCCCTTACAAAGCGTCCATGTGGGACTCGCTGGAGAGCGTCTGGCGGGCAGCGGAGGAGGATCCGGACTGTGACGCCTATGTGGTGCCCATTCCTTATTATGACCGGAAGGGGGACGGTACGCTGGGGGCATACCATTATGAGGGGAAGGACTTCCCGGCGGATGTGCCGATCGTCTATTTTGAAAATTACCGTCTGGAGGACAGGAGGCCGGACATTGTATATATCCATAACCCTTATGACCAGGGAAATTTCGTCACTACGGTAGATCCCCGGTTCTATTCGGGTGAGATAAAGAAATATGCTGATAAATTGGTATATATACCTTATTATACAACTACCGGGGGCATGGCTGAGTCCCAGGCGAGATGTTATGGGTATTACAATGCGGACTATATTGTGATCCAGGCGGAAAAGTACCGCAAGTTTTTCGCGCCGGAGCTGCCGGAGGGCAAGTTCCTGGCGTTCGGGTCGCCGAAGTTTGACAGGGTGATCCGGATGTGCGCCCGGCCGGGGGCTTTGCCGGAAGCCTGGAAGGACAGGATGGCAGGCCGGAAGGTGTTCTTTTACAACACCAGCATCAATGGGCTGCTGGCGGATACGCCCAGATTCCTGAAGAAGATGGCGTATGTGTTCCGCTGCTTTCAGGGCAGGGAGGATGTGTGCCTGCTGTGGCGGCCTCATCCCCTTTTGGAATCTACATTGGATTCTCTGCGGCCGGAGTATAGGGCGAGTTACGATAAGCTGAAGAAGTTCTTTCTGGAACATGATTTGGGGATTTATGACGATACGCCGGATATCACGGAGACGGTCTCCCACTGCGATGTCTATCTGGGGGACGCGGCCACATCCGTCACTTCCCTGTTCGGCATGGCAGGGAAGCCGCTGTTCATTTTCAATAATTATATTGACAGCGCGCCAGGGGAGGAAGATTGGCGGGGGGAGATTGTCAGGGGATTCCAGGCATATAGAGAGGACGAATGGATGGTCACCCAGGGGAATAAATTGTATCGGTCTCCGGGGAATGATTACAGATATGAATATTACTGCGATTTGTCCGCTTATGCTGCCGGAGGATATTATACAAGGGCGTTCGGGATGGACGGGAAGGTGTACGTCTGTCCCGGGAATGCCCAGGATATCCTGGTGGTGGGGGACGGCAGAATACAGAGACGCATTCCTCTGGAGCGCCATATAGAGCAGTACGGCGCTTTTGTGGGGGCATGGAGGATTGGAGATTGTCTGTTTCTGATTCCCATGCAGTATCCCGCCATCGTCAGATATGACACGAGAAGCGACAAAGTGGATTATATCAAAGGCTATAATGATGTCTTCGTAAATTGTACCAACGGCATCTGGCGGGTGGGGGGAAGCTGTGTGTGGAAAGGGTTCCTGCTGCTGGCCTCCCCCGTGGACGACCGCATCCTGGCCATAGACGGCAATACCGGAAAGGCAGGGCTGCTGGTCACAGGCGTTGAGATGTCGGGCGGATGTCTGAGCTTAATTCCCGAGGGAGGGTATCTATGGATGCTCCCTTTCTCCGGGAGAAAGGTGACCAGGTGGGATCCCCAGAGCGGAAAAGCCAGGGTATATGACAGGCTCCCGGAGGGTTTCCGGTGCAGGGAGCTTCCCAGGGGGCATGAGAGCGCGGAGCGCCCTTTCAGCGGGATCGCATTCGGCAGAGGGCATGTCTATCTTTCCCCGTTCTGGGGGAACATGTTCGTGCGCCTTGACCGGGAGACCGGGGAAACGGAGGAATGGAGACCGCCATTCCCGGTGCCGGACAAGGAGAGGAACGGGTACTTCGTGGTGGGGAGCCGGGGGGTTTTTCTGCCGGAATCGGAAAGTGGCACATGCCATTATTTCTCAGGGTTTGACCGCAGGCTGTATGATGTGGATCCGGATGAGGGGGCATATCGGGAAATCGCGGTGGATTTCCACAGGGAGGAGCTGTCTGCCCATGCGGCGGGATTTTCGGAGGAATCGGACTGGATGCAGTATGCCTGTGCGGAGAGCGCCTTCAACTCCCTGGAGGATCTGCTGGAGGGCAATATCAGCGGAAATGCCTTCCACAGGGAAAGGCAGCTCAGGGCATATGGGAGAATCGCGGCGAACAATGACGGGACATGCGGGGAGAAGGTGCACCGGTTCCTGTGCAGGAGCCTGGGGCTGTAAAAAGAAGCCTCAGCGGCCAGACCGGCCATGTCCGCCTGGCGCGGCTGTCTGTCTGGACAGAGAGCCATGTTCCATGTGGGAAATCCATGGGAAGCCGGCTTCCTTGGGGGCAGTGTTTTGGCAGGGGACTGGGCGAAGGAGATTTTATATCATCAGACAGGAAAGCAGATGGAGAAGCAGTATGACAAAGGTGATTACGTACGGGACATTCGACCTCTTTCACGAGGGGCATTACCGCCTGTTGAAAAGGGCGAAAGCCCTGGGGGATTATCTGATAGTGGGGGTGACCACGGAAGCCTACGACAAGACCAGAGGGAAGCTGAATGTAGTGGATTCTCTGGTGACCCGGATTGAGAACATCAAGAAGACAGGCTTCGCGGATGAAATCATCATAGAGGAGACGGAGGGACAGAAGTTCAACGATATCAAAAGGCTGGGCATCGACATCTTCACCGTGGGATCCGACTGGACAGGCTGCTTCGACTATCTGAAAGACTACTGTAAAGTAGTATATCTGGAACGGACAAAGAACATCTCCAGCACCATGCTGCGGGAGCAGAACAGCCATATCCAGAGGGTGGGCATCATAGGGACGGGCAGGATTGCGGCAAGGTTCATGCCGGAGGCGAAGCTGGTCAGCGGCATCAGCGCCCAGGGGGTGTATAATCCTCACCGTGACAGCGCGGCCAGGTTCGCCGAAAGATGGGAAATCGAGGCCTATGGGGACATGGAAGAATTCTTCGAGATGGTGGATGTGGTGTATGTGGCATCGCCCCACGAGACCCACTATGGATATATCAAAGCGGCTCTGGCGCATGGGAAGCATGTCCTCTGTGAAAAGCCCATGGTGCTGGAGCGGGCCCAGGCGGAGGAATTGTTCCGGTGTGCGAAGGAGCGGGGGCTGATCCTCTTCGAGGGAATCAAGACGGCGTACTGCCCGGGGTTCCAGAAGCTGCTGGGGATTGCCTGCAGCGGCAGCATAGGCAGCATCCGGAATGTGGAGGCATGCTTCACGAAGCTGGAGGCCGCCGATACCAGGGAACTGACGGACAGAAAGTATGGGGGGAGCTTCACGGAGCTGGGGAGCTACTGTATGCTGCCGATCCTGAAGCTGTTGGGGAAGGAGTATGAGGAGATCCGCTTTGAGTCCGTCGACGGGGAAAACGGCCTGGATCTGTTCACGAAGGTCTCCCTGAGGTATCCCAACGGGGTGGCCACGGCTACCTGCGGCCTGGGAGTCAAGTCGGAGGGGCGGCTTCTGATCGCGGGCACCAAGGGGTACATCGTGGCGGAGGCGCCCTGGTGGAAGACCACTTATTTCGAGGTGCACCACGAGAATCCGGGGGATGTGCAGAAGTATTCGGAGATCTTCCTGGGGGACGGGCTGCGGTATGAAATCAGCGATTTCCTGTCCATGATCAACGGCGCGGAGAAGCATAATTTTAAGCTGACGAGAGGGGAGTCCGTGGCGCTGGCGGGGATGATGGAGGGGTTCCTCCGGCAGGCGGGACGGTAGAATGGGGGAAAGACGGTAGATGATTCGGCTGTGCAGAGCGCTTTTCGCGGGGCTGGCCGTTTGCGCCAGTGTTGAAGAAAAGGGGGCTGTGAACCGCATTTTCTGCTTCAACTGAGGAATGATGTATGGTAAAATGAAAGTATGCATACGATGTCAGCGAAACGGATGTCCAGATAGTTTCTGGGGAAGAGGTGCTGACAGAGGTGTGAGTGATCGGGATATTTCTGTGGCTGAGGCAGGGGGAAGAGCGTTTGGGCAGAGAATTCAATACCACAGGCCGATGCTATCCGCAGCGGCATTACATGGTGGACATGGAAAGACAGTTGGAACGACTGGAGCAGATGGTGGAGCGGGGGGAGTATTTTTGCGTCAATAGGGGGCGGCAGTATGGGAAGACTACAGTTCTGTCTCTTCTGAAGAGACGGCTGGAAGGCCGCTATCTTGTGTTTTCCGTCAGCTTTGAGGGAATTGGGGAAGCGCCCTTTGCATCGGCAGAGACGTTGGCGTATACGCTTCTCGAGCTGTTTGGGGACAATATCGATTATGGAGAGGCAAAGCTGGCATCCGAAGCCGTGAGGGAGCTGATTGGAGAGACGCTGAGTTCCTGCAGGGAGGAAAAGCTGTCTGTCCTGAAACTGTCAAAGATAGTCTCGCGGCTCTGTACCGTTTCCGGCAAAGCGGTGGTGCTGCTGATAGACGAGGTGGATAAGGCGGCAAATTATAGTGCGTTTATGGAACTTCTGGGCATGTTCAGGGATAAATATCTGAAAAGGCCGGAACGCCCTACGTTCCGGTCAGTGATTCTGGCCAGCGTATACGATATCAAGAATCTGAAACGGAAGCTGCGCCCGCAGGAGTCCCACCAGTATAACAGCCCTTGGAATATTGCTGCGGATTTTGACGTCAGTATGGAGTTCGACAGGGCGGATATTGCCGGAATGCTGGAGGGATACAGGACAGACTATTGTGTCGGGATGGATATCCAGACTATGGCGAAGATGCTGTATGATTACACTTCGGGATACCCGTTTTTGGTAAGTCGCCTGTGCAAGCTGTTGGATGAAAAAGTGGCGGGGACAGAAGGGTTTCCGGACAGAAACGCAGCCTGGACGAAAGAAGGATTCCAGGAGGCATTGCGCCTGCTCCTGGCCGAGGCAAACACGCTCTTTGACGATTTGCGTAAGAAGCTGGCTGATTATCCAGGCCTGCGCAGAATGCTGTACGAGCTTTTGTATGAGGGGAAGTCATTCCCCTATAATACGGATGATGAGATACTGGACGTCGCCCGGATGTTCGGATATATCAGGGAATATGAGGGGAAGGTCATGGTGTCCAACCGGATTTTTGAGACCCGGCTGTATAATCTGTTTGTGTCGGAGGAACGGATTCACAGCGCCATATATACGGAGGGCTCCAGGGATAAGGGACAGTTTGTCCGGAATGGGCGGCTGGATATGAAGCGGATCCTGGAGCGGTTCTGCGTGCATTTTACGGAGCTGTACGGAGGCAGCGAGGAAAGGTTTCTGGAAAAGTCGGGACGGAAATTTTTTCTGTTCTATCTGAAGCCGATTATAAATGGGACTGGGAATTATTATGTGGAAGCCAGCACCCGGGACGAGGGGCGGACGGATGTGGTTATAGATTATCTGGGGGAGCAGTATGTGGTGGAGCTGAAGATTTGGCGGGGGAATGCCTATCATGAACGGGGTGAACGGCAGCTGCTCCAGTATCTGGAGGGGTATCAGTTGGAGAAAGGGTATATGCTGAGTTTTAATTTTAACAAAAAGAAGGAAGTCGGGGTGAAGGAGATACAGCTGGGGGAGCGGGTTTTGGTGGAGGCGGTTGTGTGAGGAAGCGGGCGAAGAGAAGCAGGCGTGAGGGAGGAGGAAGATTTTTATGAAAATATGGGCACACAGGGGATGCAGCCTGATGTATCCGGAGAACACGCTGCTGGCCTTTGAGAAGGCGGCGGAGCTCAAAGGGCTGACGGGAATCGAGCTGGATATCCAGCTGACGAAGGACGGATACCTGGCGGTATGCCATGACGAGAAGGTGGACAGAACCACGGACGGAAGGGGGATGCTCCGGGATTTTACGCTGGCGGAGCTGAAGGAGCTGAGGATTGACGCGGGAGAAGGACGGGTAGAGCGGATCCCCACCATGGAGGAGGTGCTGGATCTCCTGGAGCCGCGGCTGAGAGAGGGCTTGCAGATCAATATCGAGCTGAAGAACAGCATGCTTCCCTATGAGGGCATGGAGGAGAAGATCATCGGACTGATCCGGGAGAGAGGGCTGCAGGAGCATATCGTCTATTCCTCCTTCAGCGCGTTGTCTCTGGAGAAAGTCCGCAGACTGGAGCCCGGGGCACGGATCGGTATGCTGGACGGCAAGATATCGGACTGCCTGTACAAGCTGAAGGGCGGCTGCGGCGCCGATGATCTGCATCCGAGTATGTACGGGATAGATCTTCCCCCTGAGAAGTTTGCGGGCTTCAGGGTGCGGGCCTGGGGCGGAGGACGGCTGTATCCGGAGAAGCCTACAGGGAACAGGCTGGATCTGGCGGCGCTGGAGAGGAAGGGGATTACGGATGTGTTTTTGAATGAGCCGGAGGCGTACTGTGTTGAGGAGTGAGGGGGACGGCAGGAAGGATTTCCGGATGGGGCAGCATGGAGGGAGACAGGGAGGGATGAGATCCTGAGGAAGAAATTCGGAAGAAAATTCCAGTTTGGCAGAGGTAAAGGATTTGGGACAAAAGGCCGATATAGGGATTAGGATAGTGCGGTATTGTCCTGTGGAAGGAATGAGCGTTTCAATGAATATTGGGGCATGGAAGCAAGGAACGGATTGCATGGAAGCAAGGAAGTGTCGGAACCTATTGTTGCTTGTGCGATGATGGGTTTTTTTATAAGTGGATTTTAAGGTATATATATATTATTATATAAGAATGAGCCGGTTAAGGACGGGTACATAACAAAGGCAGAACGGAGACGGATACAGTGAATTATGCAATCATACTTGCCGCCGGGGTAGGCCAGCGTATGCGCAACAGCGGACTGCCCAAGCAGTTTCTGAAACTGATGGGCAAGCCCATTATTGTCTATACACTGGAAAAATTTGAAGAGTGCAGGGAAATCGACAGCATAATCGTCGTCTGCCATGGAAGCTACGTGGAGCACATGAACAGCCTGATCGCGCTGTACCGCATCAGCAAGGCGGGCAAGGTAATCGTTGGGGGCAGCGACAGGCAGAACAGCTTACAGAAAGGGCTGGAAACAGTGGTGGAAGAGGGCGGGAAAGAGGATGATATCGTAGTGATACATGACGGCGTAAGGCCGCTGGTGGATTTGTCCATCCTTCATGAGAACATACGCATTGCCCGGCAGCATGGCTGTGCCGTCACGGTGCACCCGGTGACGGAGACTGTGGTGATAACGGATGCGGAGGATGCCGGCATGGATGATTTTAAAAAAAGGGAAGATACCTATTCCATGACGTCGCCCCAGACGTTCCGGCTGGGCAGGATCCTAGATGCATATGAGAAGACAGAACTGTCGGAGAAAGGCTCTGTCCCCCTGCTGGATGCGGCCATGGTGTACGCCCGGGCGGGGGGCGAGGTTCATTTGGTGAAAGAACAGGGCGTGAACCTGAAAATCACCACGCCGGAAGATTATTACTTTTTAAAGGCCATGCTGGAGCTGGAGGAAAACAAATTCGTGTTCGGCCTGTGAAAGAGACAGGCGATATTGCCGGATTCGATTGGAAAGCAAAATCTGCGGGATGCGACGTGAGGAGTGAGACCATGGTGGAACAGAGGGATATAGATATCATAATGAATAATCCCATAGACTGGGAGAGGTTCAGAAATAAGACGGTTCTGGTCACGGGAGCTACCGGAAGGCTTGGAATGTATCTTGTAGAGGCTGTCAGTAAAGCCGATATTGACTGGAACCTTAATGTCACGATCATCGCGCTGGCAAGAAATGGAAAGAAGCTGGAGAGAGTGTTCGGTGAATCCTTAAAACTGCCCAATGTCCATACACTGGTACAGGACATTACGGAACCGATCAGATGGGACGGAGCTGTGCATTACATTTTCCACACGGCAGGGGCGGCCAGCCCCATGGACTTTACCAATGAGCCGGTGGACACCCTCTGGGGGCATCTACAGGGGACGCGGAACGTGCTGGAGCTTGCCAAAGAGAAGAAAAGTGAGAAGGTTCTTTATGTATCTACCGTCGAAATATACGGTGAGTGGAAGCGGGAAGAAGGGATTCGGGAGGATGACATGGGGGCTCTCCACTGTGACGGAGCCAGAGCCTGTTATCCGGAGGCAAAGCGTATGTGCGAGACTATGTTGGCGTCTTATGAGGCGCAGTACGGCATCCCCTATGTGGGAGTCCGGCTCTGCCATACATTCGGCCCGGGGATATCCCTGGAGGACGGGCGGGCGTTTTCGGAGTTCCTCCGGAATGTGATAAAGGGGGAGGACATCGTGCTGCAGTCGGACGGCAGCGCGGTGCGCACCTACACTTATGTGGCGGATGCCATCGGCGGGATGCTGCTGGCATTTACGAAGGGAAGAGAACATTATTACAATATTGCGAATTTGGATAATCTGATCAGCATCCGGGATTTGGCGGAACTGATTGCCGGGCTGGATGCCAGGGGCAGGGTGAAGGTGCGGTATGCCAGCCAGGAGGAGCAGAAGCTGCAGTATCTGCCTTTTAAGCTGGGCATCATGAACGTGGACAGGATCATGGGCATCGGTTGGCATCCGCAGGTGGGGCTGGAGGACGCGTTCCGGTATACGCTGGCATCTTTTCAGCAGAGGAGCGGGAGCTGAGGAAGTTGAGGAAGAGGAAAGGCGGGAGCAGGGATAAACGAGGAAGAGCGGTACATACAAAAAAGAATATGGAAGGCGAGAGTCCAGAGCATCCCTTTTTATCTCTGCAGAATCTTTCCCATTCGCCGGAAGAAAATCGTCTTCTGCTGTATCGAGGGAACCACGGGTTATACCTGCAACCCCAAATATATCGCGGAAGAGTTTATCCGCCGGAACGAGGGGTATGAGCTGGTATGGCTGGTGAACGATGTGGCGAAGGGGTTTCCGGAGGAGATAAAGGTTGTCCGCAACACCTTGTGGAACAGGGCATATCAGCTGTCCACGGCGCGTTTTTGGATAGACAACAGCAGAAAGCAGCTGGAGGCCAGGAAGCGCAGAGGGCAGATCTACATTCAGACCTGGCATGCGAAGCTGGGGTTCAAGCCCACCTGCCTGGACAGGGGAAAATCCTTTTCCAGGATTGCGTATCTGGTCAGCAAGCACGATTCGGACATGATAGATTATGTGCTGTCCAACTCAAAGTGGTACGATGACACGCTTCCCACAGGGATGATTTATAACGGGCCGGTACTACGGACAGGTTCGCCGCGGTGCGACATCCTGGTCAATGACAGGACTGTGGCAAGGAAGAAAGTAAGGGAAGCCTATTATCTGGAAAAGGACGCGAAGATACTCATGTATGCGCCCACGTTCCGAGGAGGAAGCCAGGGGACGGACAGGGCGATTGCGGTAAACCAGGAATTCCCGGAGTTCGGGCGGCTGCTGGGGGCACTGGAGAAAAGGTTCGGCGGAACCTGGTATCTGTTCCTGCGGCTGCATCCCCAGCTGGTGGCCCGGAACATGGACAAGGGAGAGGAAGACGGCGGGACGGAGGAAAGGCATTCCGATGGCAGAAAGAAAAGAATCGTGGATGTGAGCCGTGTGGACGATATGTATGAGATATTGGCCGGATGCGATGCCTTTATGACGGATTATTCCAGCGCGGCCTTCGATGCGGCCGTGATGAAGATACCGGTGTTCCTGTATGCGGATGATTATGGGGAGTATGAGGCGGAGCGGGGGAGGCTGCTGTGGGATTTGAGGAAGATGCCGTTCCCGCTGGCGTTGGATGACGAGGAGCTGGAGGGAAAGATTGTAGGATTTCAGGAGGCAATGTATCTGGATGGGGTGGAAACGTTATTTCGGGAAACCGGGATGGTTGAGGATGGGAATGCCGCGGGGAGGGTGGCGGATGTCGTCTGCCGGAATTGCTGATATACCGTGCATTGAAATTTGAGATTGAAGTGTATAGGGAAATGTGATAAGATGTATGCGGGCTGGGTGACCAGCTTAAGGTGTTGCCTAAATGGTTAGCGGTTCGCCTTTCGCCAAAATGAGTACATTTTGAGAACTTCCTGTATCTGGGAGGTGGTACATAGTGGAAAATAAGACGGAAGGATATATAATTGGTGTTAGATACTGCCTTGAAGATTGTCAGCATTATCTCCGCGGTTGTAAATGTGATTACAAAAGTGGCTGATGTGCGGCAGAAGACAAAAGATAAACATCAAAAAAGCAACCGCGACGCCCAAGTTTAAGTTGCTTTTTTGATACCTAACTAATGATAAAGGCGAACCGTTGATATATGGGTGACACCTTTTACAAGGATATTGTAGCATTGGTGGTGGAGAGTGTCAAGAGAGAACTTTTGTCGTTTTGTCGCCTGTCTTATGTCTGCTGCCGTGTAGGGCAAGTTGAGCCGTTTGTCCGGTTTCTGTGTCATATTTAGTTAGCAGATAGAATGGGGGTTTGGGGAATGGTTATGGTATATATATCTTATTATATTACATAACGCTGAATGCTGCCTAATGTAATCATACGAATGAACCAGTCAGCGTTATACAGTCTGGTTTCACGGCAAGTGAAATCGTTAAGCAGTATAAATATTATACAGGGTAAGTAAGCAGATGGAAAAAGACCATGGCTGTTTATAATGAGGGCATGGCAAGCAGGTGTCGGTGTACCTTGAAAACTTCATACTTATATCAGAGGTGGAAATGGTGCTTAGATTGACATCATATGGGTCAATACTATATAATAAAATTGGGTATAGGGTGTCAAGAAGCCCAATATGATGATATTGAAAGGCGGTGTTTTCCTATGTCTGTACTGCAGGAGCAGGCTGTTCGAATGATTTGCGATTTGTCTGATGACAATGTAAGTTTTCTGATTGAGATTATCCGCAGGCTTATGCCGCAGGCAGCTCACGCTGCGGGGACACAACCCGAGGAAGACGGCAGTGTTTTGGCCTTTCGCAGGCTGGAGGCGGCAAGAAAAGAAATCAGCCAGTATTTACCAAAAGATTTCGATTTGGAAAAAGAATTGGAAGAGGCTAGGGCAGAACGATATGGTGATATTGATTGACACAAATGTGATAATTGATTTTCTGATAACACGGGAACCTTTTTACAAGACAGCCTCGGAAATTATAGAAAGATGTGCTGATGGAAGACTGTCAGGATATATTGCGTTCCATTCCATCTCGAATCTGTGGTATATATTACGCAAAGTTCCCGAGGATAAGCGCAGGGAATGGATGAAAGATATCTGCAGTATTCTAAGAGTGGCAGGTGCCAGCCATGAGGAAGTGCTCGGGGCTATCGAAAGGAAAGAGTTCAAGAATTTTGAGGATTGCCTGCAGGACAGATGCGCAAAAGGCGTGAAGGCCCAATATATTGTCACAAGGAATACAAAAGATTTTTTGGGTTCGGAAGTCCCAGCTGTTTTGCCGGAAGAATTTTTGGAAGAATTGGTTTAGAGGCTGGTTTTATTTTATACTGCAGACCGCCAGGATTTACATTGATGCCTCAGGGAAAGTACTTGGCTGGCGGTCTGCAGTCGGGTTGCACTGCAAATTCAACCAGCGTGCAGTATAAATAGGAAATGGGTGAAATCCTGATATAAGTATGGAGATGAAAGTCGAAAGCTTATATCAGGATTTTTTTGAACCAACAGATTTTTATTACAGACAGGACGGGTTAGCTATTATATGAATGAAAAATATCGGCTTGAAATTGAAAATTTCATAAAGAGGTTTAAAAGATTTCAAGATGCCCGCATTGTCCTGTATGGCATTGGAAGATATACCGCTACGCTGCTGGAGGGGCTTCAGGGATTTCACATTGTAGGCCTTATGGACAAGGACGCAGACAATGTGGGAAAGGTCCTGTTCGGCATCCCTGTCCTTGACAAGGCAGGGGCTGACAAGGCAGCGGATTTGGTCATCATAAACACGGCGGAAACATACTGGGATGTAATTTACAGCCGTATCCGGGATATGAAGATTCCTGTCTACTATTTGAACGGAGAAAGGGCAGAACAGAAAGAAGACGATTTAACGGAAAATCCATTCAGGGAGCTGTCCTTTTCACAGATGGCGGCAGAGACAGAAAAGGCCGAAGTGATTTCCTTTGATTTTTTTGACACGCTGTTTGTGCGCAGTGTATGCAATCCCCAGGATATCTTCAGGCTGATGGAAAAGGAGGCGGGTATTCCGTTTCTGCAGATGCGTGACAGGGCGAAAAAGCATGTGAGGGAAAATTACTCTCTGAATGAGCTGTATCGGCAGATGGAATTGCTGGAGAAGATGCCCCAGGGGCAGCTGGAGCCCATGCGGAACAGGGAGATAGCGTTAGAGAAAGAACTGCTGGTTCCCCGCGAGCAATTGCTGCTTTGCCTGAAACGCTTACTGGAGCAGGGGAAAGAGGTTTATATCATCAGCGATATGTATTTGCCCATGTCCTTTTATACGGATGTTCTGAGGGACTATGGAATTGCTGTCTCCGATGACCGCATTTTGCTGTCAAACGAAAGAGACGCGAATAAGGCAGACGGAACTTTGTGGAGCTATTATTCGGAAAATATCGTAAAGGGAAGACCTGCGCTGCACATAGGGGATCATTTCCAGGCAGACATCCAGAAACCGGGTGAATACGGCATAAAGGCATATCAGGCGCCAAGCGTATGGGATATGTTCCTGCATTCTTCCTTAAAGCGTGTCGCGCCGCTGGTGTGCGGCCTGTATGCGGCAGCAGTGGCGGGATGCGTATTGCAAAGGCTTTTCGGAAATCCCTATGTCTTTCATGACAGGGACAGCGCAGTGACCATAGACAGCAATTTTGATATGGGATATTGCGCGTTCGGGCCGGTCATCCTGACTTTTTTGCTGTGGGCAAGGGAGCAGAAAGAAAGGGATGGCGTCAGCAAGCTGGTATTCATGGCCCGGGACGGTTATTTCCTGAAAGAGGATTTTGAGTATCTGTGCGGGCTTTTGGGCGAGGAGAACCAGTGCTGCTATATCGGGATATCAAGGCAGCTTGCCATGGCAGCGTCCGTTGAAACAAGGGAGGATTTGCTGGAATATGCAGCCATGCCATACAGCGGAAATACAGCGGAGATGCTGGAAGACAGATTCGGCATAAAGGATGGGGGCAAGGCATCGGACGGGAAGCGGGAGGATTTGGTTTTAACGCATTTACCAGACATGGAAAAGCATCTGAAAGCACTCAGAACAGATTATGTAAGCTATCTGGCGGGATTCGGCCTGGATGATGATTGCGCCGTGATTGATATCGGATATTATGGAAATAACCAGAGATATCTGAACAAGCTGTCAGGAAAGCGGATGCGGGGATATTATTTTAACGCGAATCTTTCCGAAAAAAACGAGAATGCCGGGAGCCAGGAAATGAGGGCATGTTTTCAGAATGAGAGCGATTTTACCGGAGAAAACAGCCAGGTCTTAAAGCGGCAGATATATCTGGAAAGCTTTCTCACAGCGCCCTATGGCATGGTAAAGGCGGTGGGTGCGCAGGGAGGTTTTGTGTGTGCGCCGCAGGGGGGAAATCAGAAGCATTTTCAGGATAAAAAGGAAATCAATCAGGGCGTGAAAGGGTTTATTGAGGATTTTGTAAAGCGATTTGGACGGTTTGATTTGAAGCCGGATATAGGATTCATTGATGGGTATTATGGGCATTGTTTTGGCGGGGGGATGAAGTTTTCGGATGGGGTAAAGAGGAGCTTTTATAATGACAATGCGATGATGAATCGGATTGAGTCGATGGTGTTTTATTAGCATTGCCATTAAAGTCTATGCAGGAGGGCAGGAAATTGCTGGATAAATTATCTGACGATTGGATTGGGATAAACGAAATCATTCCATATGGATTTGGCTGGGAAGCAAGCAGATGTATTGATAAACTGATGGAAGACTTTTCAATCCCGTTTATAATTGACAATAATCCATTAAAAAGCGGAACAGATTATAAGGGAATCCCAATATATTCCTGGGATATGGCGAGGAACCTTGTAGGGAACAGAAAAATTGTAGTTACTACCAGATATAGACAATATTATAAGATTGCGGAGAGCCTCCGGGAAGAGGGAAGCAGATATGGGAAAGATTTCTGCAATATAAAAGAATTTATACCAGAGTGGTATTGGAAAAATAAGCGGGAGTGTTGCCTGTATACAGTGGATATGACTGTTTCTGCAAAGTGCAATTTCAGATGCAGAAATTGTAATATGTTTATGCCATATTACAAAACAGATATCAGATACACTTTGGACGATTTGAAAAATAATATAGATCAGTTTTTTAGAGTAGTGGATTATGTATGTTACATCGGTTTTATCGGAGGAGAACCATTACTCTGTACACATTTATCTGACTTGATTGAGTATATAAAAAGTAAATATGCTGTCCAGGTTGGTCATTTTACCATTCATACGAACGGAAGCATTATGCCGCCTGAATGTTTGATTGAAAAAATAAGAAAATATGATATTACAGTTGCAATCAGTGATTATGGAGAGCAGTCGCCATGTAGGGACAAGATGTTGTCCACGATTGAATATTTGCGTAAACAGGGAATTTATGCGGATGTAAGAGCATCATTGGAATGGCGGGATGTAGGTTTTCCGACGAATCCTAATCATTTCAGTGATGAAGAAATAGAGCAACATATGAAGTCCTGCTCCGCAGATTGGAGAGGGATTAACGATGGAAAATTTTATTACTGTAATATAGCATGGAGTGCGGAAAAAGCAGGACTTACCACACTTGAACCGGACGACTATTTAGTATTGGAGGATTTGGCTGAAGAGGGATGTCGCGGGAAAGAAAAGCTTTTGGAATTAAGTGAGGGGTATTTTGTGAAAGGGTATATGAGCTTTTGTAGGAAATGCGGTGGATGTGGGATGGATAATATGAAACTGGTCGTACCAGGCGTACAACTTGAAAAGGAGTAAATATGACTACGAAACGGACGTTCGATAGATTGTCAGAAGATTGGAAAGGATTAAATAAAATTGTTATTTTTGGGTTTGGGAAAATGGGGCGTGGCAATATTGAGGCTCTTATTAATAGATTTCAAATAGTAAAGATAATAGATAATAATGAAGAATTGAAAGGAAAAAACTATAAGGGAATAGAAATTATTAATTTTGAAACTTATATTAATTTAGCACTTAAAGAGAAAATTGTAGTGGTTACATCGGGTAATAGATACGACTCCATATCAAAGGAGCTGAATGAAAAAGGATATAAAGAGTTTTTTGATTTCTGCGACTTTGTGACGTTTTGCAACGACTTTTTTTGGAATGACAGAAATGAGTTGTTCTTGGGCAGATTAACATTTAATATCACTACTTTTTGTAGTTTAAATTGCAAAAACTGTACATTGCTTACGCCATATAATAAAAACAAGAAAAGCTTTGATATTAGTCAGCTCAAAAAAGATGTAAGGCTGACATTTGATATGGTAGATTATGTGAGTAATTTCCTTATAGTGGGAGGCGAACCTTTTTTACATAAAGATTTGGAAGAATTCATAGTCTTTGTCGGAGACAATTATAGAAATTTTATCGGGAATCTGCAGATTATAACAAATGGGACGCTAAAGGTCTCACAAAGTCTGCTTAGGGTTATTAAGGAATATAATGTAGAAGTAAGAATCAGTGACTATACGAAAAGGGTTAACTATGATGAAAAGTTAAAGGCTTTTTGTGACGATTTGGTTCTAAATCAAGTAGACTATGTGAGTTATACGCACGATGAATGGCTGGATATGGGATTTCCGTATGGAAATGTAAATATGGGAAATAGTACAGAGGAATTGCGCGAGCATATGCTTAAATGTAATCCCAATTGCCAGAATGTAAGTGAGGGAAAATTGTATTATTGTGCGCAAGGATGGGCAGCAGAACAAAGTGGACTTTTTCAATTAAAAGATACAGATTATTTGGATTTAGAGAAAATAAGAAATTGCGCAGATAACAAAGAAAGGTTTAGAAAATTCTATTTTGGGGAATTAAGTGAGGGGTATTTTAGCTTTTGCAAAGTGTGCCGGGGGTGGGATACGGATATTAAAATTCCTGGCGGTATTCAATTTAACGAAAAAATGTAGATATTTTGAGGTGTTGCTTCATGAACCCATGTCGTTAATTATTTCCGGATGCTGAAATATGCATGTCAAATTAAGAAAGAGCTAATGCTGGAGGGAAAACTATGGATGACTTTTTGGTGAAAATAAAGAAATTGCGGAACGAAGTTGACGGCTTGTATATATATGGGGCGGGCTTATATGGTCGGACTATGTATCAAATGCTGGCTCGAAATAAAATAAAAGTAGATGGCTTTACCGTAACAATCTGCAAAGAGGGAGAGAATGTCTTGGGGGTACCGGTTTTCGGGATTCAAGATATTATAAATCGGAAAGTAGGTATTGTATTAGGGCTGAATAAGTTCAACACGATAGAAGTGCTGGATTATTTGGAGCAAAATAAGTTTGATATGAAGTATGTGCTATATCGCAAGGAATTTGTCCGTAATGCGGGTGACGAATGTATCTTGAATAAGAATCCTATGATGGAAATAACGACAGGAATAGGATGTAAAGTAAATTGCTATTACTGTCCTCAAAAGCTTTTGCTGGATAATTACTTTAAAACGGATAAGAAAAGAAAAGTAATGATGGAGCTGGAAGATTTTAAGAAATGTCTAGACAAGCTTCCGCTAAATTGTGATATCCTTTTTTGCGGAATGTCAGAACCTCTTTTAAATGTTAATTGTATAGAGATGATGAAGCTTGCATGTGAAACAGGGAGGACAGTGGAATTATTTACAACGCTTGTGGGGGCTGACATGAAAGATGTGGAAAAAATCTGCAACTTACCGCTTAATTTAGTTACTCTGCATGTAGCAGATAAGTTTGGACATGCAAAGATTCCAGTGTCAGAAGAATATTATAATATGGTTGAAAAAATGATAAATTCCAAAAGAGAAGATGGAGCTCCGCTGGTAAATGTTTGTAGTTCACAGGAAGATGCAGATGATCGGATAAAAGAAATCTGTGAAGGAAAATGCGAGATAGTTACAGCTTTACATGATAGAGCTGGAAATTTGCAGGGAAATAATCTCATGACACAGGAACGAGTACGAGGAAGAATTAGTTGCAGTAATTGTGGACAGGGGATGAACAGAAATGTTTTATTGCCGGATGGAACAGTGATTCTTTGCTGCATGGACTATGGTATAAAGCACCCATTGGGGAATTTATTGATGGAAACTTATGATGATATTATGAGTGGAAAAGAAATGCAGAGAATTCGACAAGGAATAAATGGAGATGAATCAGCGGATATTTTGTGTAGACACTGTTCTCAGGCGCATGAGATTAGGTAGTGGGAGATAGCAAATAGTTTAGTGAGTCTTAGTATGACATCGAAAAGATGTGGAGGTCTTTTATGGAAAAGCCACCTTTGATTAGTGTGATTGTCCCAATATATAATGTTGAGTTGTATTTAAGGGATTGTATCGAAAGTATAATAAACCAAAGTTATCGGGAACTTGAAATCATTTTAGTAAATGATGGATCTACGGATGGGTGCCTTGGGATATGCCAAGAGTATGAGAAATTAGATTCAAGGATTAGGTTAATATCAAAGGAAAATGGAGGGGTGGTGAGCGCAAGAAAAGCAGGGGGTATGGTAGCCCATGGGGATTTTATTGGCTGTGTTGATGCAGATGATTGGATAGAAAAAGATATGTATCAAATAATGTATGAAAAAGGAATTTTGTATGATGCAGATTTGGTCTGTGTATCGGCGTATAAAACCTATGCTGATGGTAAGAGGGCGGATTTTAAAGTAAGGCTTGAAGAAGGGGTTTATGATAAAGGTGATATTAGAGAGAAGATTTTGCCTAGGTGGATAAATTATGAAAAATTTTTTGACTGGGCGGTGCCGCTTCAAATGTGGCGCCATTTGTATAAAAGAGAATTGTTTATGGACATTCAATTGAAAGTAGATGAAAGAATAGAGATAGGAGAGGATATAGCATATTGTTTCCCATGTTATTTACGGGCAGAACGATTAAGTATTATTGATAGATGCTTGTATTATTACAGACAACGAGACTCTTCTGCAAAAAGAAGCTTTTCTAAGAATAGAAATATAAGTTATAAGCTTATATATGAGCAGATTAACCAATACATAGAAGAATTTGGTTTAATGGAAGTAATACTAAGACGGCAATGTCTTTTTGTCTTATTCTTTTGTATGCTGTTATATTCAAATGATTTATTTTTGGAATGTAATAAGATTGCTTTTCCGTTTAGAGTTTCTACACATAGCAATGTTATAATTTATGGAGCAGGAATGTTTGGGGAGAAATTATATTCTTCTTTTACTAGAAAGAATATATGTAATATAAAGTTGTGGGTTGATTCTAATTATAAGGAATATGAAAAAGTAATGGCTCCTATTGAGATATTGAAAGAGGAATATGATTATATACTTTTAGCAGTGTTGAATCCAAAATCAAGAGAAGTGATTAGAAGCAAGTTGCTTGGCATAGGGGTCGAGGCGAAAAAAATTATAGAGATTGACCACTCTCTATTTACGCAACAGTATATGGAAACTATTCTGAATAGGATAATTTGAAAAGATATAAGTCAGCAGTAACAAAAAGAAGTTTTTCAAAAGCTTTAGATACAGAAAATGTATATGGTATGTAGGCACTATGATAATGATAAGGGTAAAAAGATTGTATACTACTTGGAAACAGATGGCATCAGGTTTATTGTTTTAGGGGAATAGTTATGAAAGTAATTTCAATGTATCTTCCACAATTTCATAGGACAAAGGAAAATGACGAATGGTGGGGAGAGGGATTTACTGAATGGACGACTGTAAAAAGTGCAGAGAAATTCCATCAAAGCCAATATCAACCGAGAGTTCCTCTAAACTGTAATTATTATAGTTTATTGGAGAAGAGCACGATGATATGGCAGGCTGATTTGATGAAACAATACGGAGTAGATGGGCAGTGCTTTTACCATTACTGGTTCAAAGATGGGAGACAGATATTGGAGAAACCTGCACAGAATCTTTTGCAATGGAAAGAGATTGATATACCGTTTTGTTTCTGCTGGGCGAATGAGAGTTGGGCACGGACATGGAGTCGCATAGGAGATAAAAATCCATGGGCCAATATCTTTGAGAGAGAAGAAAGAAACGGCTCCGGCATTTTGTTGGAACAAAAATACGGTGAGGAAGAACAGTGGAAGCGACATTTTGAATATTTGCTTCCGTTTTTTAAGGATGAGCGATACATAAAAATAGAAAACAGACCTGTGTTTCTAATATACAAATCATCAATAATTCCCTGCTTAAATGAAATGCTTGATAAATGGAAGAGATGGGCGGTGGATGGTGGTTTTGCTGGAATATATGTAATTGGTGCAAATAGTAATCAAAAAGTAGAAAAGTGCTTAGATGCTGTGCTATATCATGAACCGCAACGCACTATGTCGATTATGAACTATAGAAAGCCAGACAGAGCAGACATTTTGACGCTGGATTATAATGAAGTATGGGACGAACTGCTCAGTTTTTGCTCGGACAGCGAAAAAGCAGTTTATGGTGGGTTTGTAGGATATGACGATACTCCCAGAAGAGGAAAAGAAGGCATTATAATTGAAAATGCAGAGCCAGATAAATTTAAAATATATTTGGCGGAACTTATGGCAAAAAACGCAGCAAACAGCAAAGAGTTTGTATTTCTGAATGCATGGAATGAGTGGGGAGAGGGGATGTACCTTGAGCCGGACGAGAAATACGGATATGGTTATTTGGAAGCGGTAAAATATGCAAAAGAGCATTATTCTGCCTATGTCAGTAAATACAAAAGGGACTCTGTGGGGAAAGATGAGACTTTAAAAAGAGAAATGGAATTTTGGAAAGCCAAGTGTGCCCAATATGAAAGTTATTGGAAGATATTGGATACATGGCTTTATTTAAAAGAAGAAAATATATTGCTAAAAAAGTATTTATTAAAGCGGAATATTAATTCGATTGCAATTTATGGGATGGGGATTTTGGGCAAGCACTTGCTGAAGGAGTTGGAATTCAGTGAAATAGAAGTGTCCTATGCTATAGACCGAAAAGCAGAAGCATTGCATATGGGGGTTAAAATGTATTCGCCGGAGGATGAGTTTCCTATGGTAGATGCAATTGTGGTCACGGCGACATACGCATTTTTTGACATACAGAAACAGTTGAAAAAACGTGGATATAAAAATATTGTTTCGTTAGAAGAAGTTATTATGGAAAGCATTAAATGAGGAGTATATGATGAAATATGCAATTTATGGTGTAAATCGTGTGGCAAAGGATTTCGTTTACATTTTTAACGAGATAGAAGTAGTATGCTTTTTTGAGGAATTAGGCAGGACTCAGTTCTGTGGAAAAACTGTATATCCCATAGGGGAATTGAAGAATCATGGTATGGAATGGGATAAAATTATTATTTGTGATTTTGAAAAAGAAACTAAAAAAGTTGTTTTGGAGCAGATGGGATTACAGTATGGGGAAGATTTCATTTACGAGGAAGATATGTTCCATGAGTTGGATAAGATTCAGCTGAATCCCAGAAAAAAGCGGCTTGTGGTATGGGGAACCGGAAGGTGGGCAGAGCGGTTCAGGGAATGGAATAGCAGATATACAATAGATTTTTATATTGATACTTATAAGAAACAAGAGACTTTTCATGATGTACTGGTTAGAAAGCCTTCTGAAATTCTTGACTGGAAAAGCGTATTTATTATCATAGCAGTAGCTAAAAGTGAAGAGATTGAGGGGTGGCTGAAAAAAGAAGGGCTAGAGGAATACATCGACTTTTGTAGTTCTCAGAAGATGATGTGGATGCCTTCCGAATTGTTAAGACAAACCATATTTGATAAAAACTGCTATGAATTGCAATGTGATACCATGCTTAACCATGCCGAATTGGGCTCTGCTGGGGAGGTTAGCTGTTGCTGCACCACATTTCTTGATGTGAGAATTGGCAATGTCAGAAAGCAAAAGTTTTCCGAAATATGGCAGGGATCAATACACAAAATATTATGCTTATCGGCACAGAACAGAACATATTCTTTCTGTAAAAAAGATATGTGCCCTCTTTTTATAAGTAAAGCACTTACATACGAAAATGTGGAAAATCAATATCACCCGATGAAAGACGCACCTAGCACTGTCTTGTTGGGCTATGATGAAACCTGCAACTTAAGGTGCGTGACCTGTCGACGTGAGTTGTGTATTGCTCAGGGCGAAGAGTTGGATAGGGCGTTGGATTATGCAAAGATTGCAGAGGACGACTTTTTGCCGAAATGTGAGTTCCTGATATTGGCAGGGAATGGTGAAGTTTTTGCGAGTCAGGCCTATCAGAAAATATATACTAGTGAGCAAATGGAACATATAAAGCAATTGCGTCTTTTATCAAATGGCACTCTTTTTAATAAGGAGAATTGGAACCGTGTAAGGCGTGAGAAAAACATGAAAGTAATGCTTACAGTGTCAATTGATGCGGCAACGAAAGAGACATATGAAAAAATTCGCTGTGGCGGCAACTTTGGACAATTGCAGAAAAATATGCTATTTGCATCGAAATTACGGAAATCAGGAGAGCTTTCTTATTTCAGAATGAATTTCGTGGTACAGAAAGAAAATTATCAGGAAATGATTCCATTCGTGAAATGGGGCTTGGAACTGGGAGCGGATGAAATATTTTTTACCAAGATATTGAATTGGGGGACATATACGGCGGAGGAATTTAAAGAGATTAGCATGATGGAGGAGGACGGAATTACCCCCAAGAAGGCGCTGGAAAAGGTTTTGAACGATTCAATTATGCTGAATCCTGTTGTAGATTTGGGAACTATTCGCTATAGCCATGAAGCGGTAGAGGGCAATGAATTCCAAAATTATTACATGTGGGAATTAGAGAGGAAAGTGCCGGGGTTATTCCAGTGAGAAAATTTGGATAATATGAGCAATAAAGGTAAATGCCCCCCTATTTTATGATTTGAGAGGAAGGAAGAAACATATGGAAAAAGTAATTGTTTATGGTGTAGGTGCATATTTCGAAAAAAATCGTAGGGAAATTGAAAAGAATTATCACATTATTGGATATTGCGATATTGATGAAAGAAAACTTGAAAAATTAGAAAAGGCCGTAAAAATAGAGGAACTAAAATTGATGGATTATGATAGCGTTTTGGTAACAACTTCAATATATGCTGGAGAAGTTATCGAAAGTTTATTATCCAATGGAGTGGAAGAAAAAAAATAAAGGTTCTTCCGTATGAGGAACTTATGCAAGGCGTAGGGGGGCAGTTCCTAAAAAAGTGTCTTGGTCTGGCGGATGGGAAGATTTGATAATTGATGAGATAGTTAGAAAATTGAATATAAACTACAGTGAAATGAAATACATTGAATTGGGGGTGCTGGATCCTGTCAGTGGAAGCAATACATTCTATTTTTATCAGCGGGGATCTACAGGTATATTAGTAGAAGCTAATCCAGGATTGATTAAAAATATAAAGAAATTTCGTTCTGCTGATAAGATTATCAATAAGGCAGTATATGCTGGGACTGAAAGAGAAATTCCGTTCTATATATCAGAATGTGCAGGTTTGTCATCTGTGAATCCTAATTGGGTGGAGCAAGGGGGAGAGGAATGGAAAAAGTATGGACGAAAAGAAACTATTCGGATTCCCACGATTCATATTAACGATGTGTTCGTTATGTTGGAGAGAAAGTGTAATTTGTTGTCCATAGATATAGAAGGGTACGATTATGAAGCAATTAAAAGTTTGGACTTTTGTAAACACCGTCCACAGATTATCGTTTTAGAGTTGCTGCCTGGAAGATGTACTACGCCGGAAATAGTAAAGCTTCTTTTGGAAGAAGGATATATGTTGTATGCATGCAATTCTGCAAATGGCATTTTTGTGGATAGGTGTTACGAGAACGAAATATTATGATTATAGATGGCAAGCAATAATAAATTATGATAGGTCGTGGTATTGTTGTAGAGCACCAGCCTTCCGCTTTGAATTTTTGGTGGTATTTGACGTATGTGCAGATAAATGAGGAGGAAGTAAAGAAAACAATATCAAAAGACAGTGAAAAGGGAGGCAGAGCGGATGGAAAGGGTAGTAATAAAGAGATACGGCAATGGCAAAGAAAAAGTATTGGAAGGGCTGAAACAGGTCAGAGATATAGAAATCTATGGTTTTACAGATAAAGATACAAAATTATGGGGAACTTGCGAAAAGGGCTATCTGGTCTATTCCATATTTCAGGTGGCGGAGTTATATAAAGCGAAAAAGATAGACAAGCTAGTGTTTGCATGTGATATTGAAATGGAATTATTGGACAGGATGGTAAAAGAAGCTTGTAGTCTTGGGATAGAAAAAGAGGATATATGGATCACCAAGCCAGAATTCTATGTTGATTCTCTAAAGAAGCATATATGTATTTATGAAGAATACATGCGGTTGCCATATATAGAATTTCATGTTGCAGATCACTGTAATTTAAACTGTAAAGGGTGCGTTCATTTCTCGCCACTAGTAAAAGGCAAGAAATTTGCTGATTTTGATATGGTCAAAAGGGATTTGTTGCAATTAAAGAAGTTGGTTTGCTATATCGATAAAATTCATATTTTGGGTGGGGAACCTTTTTTAAATGAAGAGCTCGATAAGTATATTGATTTGGTTCGGGACGTATATCCGTTTTCAGAAATCAGTGTTGTGACAAATGGGTTGCTGGTTATGAAAATGAATGAACGGACTGAGAAGGCTTTTAAGAGGAACAGAGCCACAATAGCAATTTCTTCTTATTTGCCAGTATTAGGAAAAATCGATGAAATTATTGCATATGTGAAAGAAAAGGGCATAGATGTCCGCTGCTCTGAGCCAATATATGAATTTGCATATACATTTGATTGCCAAGGAGGACATGCTGGGGGGGCACAAAAAATTCATTGTACGTGCCCGAATCTATATGAAGGACATTTGGCGGTTTGTCCGCCGATAGCTTATTTGAAATATTATAATGAGTATTTTGGGCAGAAGTTAGATGAGCAGGATGGATTGATTGATATTTATGATGACGATTTAACATATGACAAATTGATAGAGGAACTACATAAAGTAAGGTGCATTTGCGATAAATGCTTGTTTATTTCAAAAGAAGATGCAGTTCCAATGAAATGGGAGCAGTCAATGCAACGAAGTATAAGTGATTATGTTTGGATGGGGAAAAGCTGATGCGAAGAATGGCAGTGTTTGTATTATATGATTTTGAAAATATGGTGGATGATTATGTTTGGTATTTATTGAAAACACTGCCAGAAATAACGGAAGAAATATTAGTAGTGTCTAACAGTAAATTAAGAGATAGTGACAGAGAAAAATTATTATCTTATGGTATACATATTATTGAAAGGAGAAATTATGGATACGATGGGGGGGCATATAAAGATGCTTTTTTAAATTATCTGAAACAAGAAGAACTAACTCAATGGGATGAAATAATATTATTAAATGATACATTTTATGGGCCGTTTTTTCCTTGGAAAAATGTGTTTGACACCATGGAAGGTCAAAAACTTGATTTTTGGGGATTGACCAAATTGGAAAAGGGCATATGGAATAAAGAAGAAAAGATACCTTGTCATATACAAGCATATTTTCTTGTTATTCGAAAAAATCTATTTGAAACTTCTGATTTCATTAAATTTTGGGAGACATTGGATTATCCGGAGACATTGGATGATGCAGTTAAGAATTACGAGATTCGTTTTACCACCTTTTTTTCTGATAGAGGTTTTAAATATGCAGTATTTACGGATTTTCAGGAAAATGGCTATCTGATTAATAAAACAGCAAATACATATGAATACTATATGTATGAATTGATTTCACAATCTAAAGTGCCAATATTAAAGAGAAAACCTTTATCTTTGGCTAATTATTCTAAAGTAGTTAAAACATTAAAGTTTATTGAGCAAAATACGAATTATGACGTTAATTTGATAAAGAGTCATTTAGAAAGAATGGAACAAAAGGGTAAAATAATCCCTTATTCTAAAAGGGATGTAGATTTTTTTTGCGAAAAATATGCAGATATATATATATATGGATATGGTGAGTATGGAAAAGAAATGAAAAGATATTTGGATGATAACCATATCAAAATAAAGGGGATAATTGTTTCGGAGATAGGAGATAAGGATACTAATACTCTTACTGCATTTAAAGATTTAGTGATAACAAAAACAATGGGGATTATTTTGGCTCTTGGAAAAAATAATGTAGAAGAGGTATATTCTATGGTTTCGTTATTGGTTCCCAATCAACAATTATTGATTCCTAAATATGAGGAGTCTGGTAAATAGTTTTTCGGCAGAAACTATAGCTTATTAGAATTTTGGTATAGATTGTATAGCTTTTCGGTTCTTGAGGGAATTGGTATGAGTAGAGTGAAAGGATGTAGCGGATTATGGAAAATAGTAAAAGGAACAGTTTATTAATTTATGGTATAGGAAGAAGTTTTCAGAATTTCTATTCAGTGCGTACTGTTGATAGATTGAAAAAGAATTCTGTGTAATAGGGTTAGTAGATAAAAGCGGGGCGTTCAATAAAGAAATGCAAGCGGAATTTTCATGTTTTACGTCTATCCCTGATGAGGTATATGATTACATATGCATAACGTCTGCTATTTATTATGACGAGATTAAGAAAGAATTATTGCTCCAATCCGTAGATAGTAGTAAAATACTTCCGACCGATTTTTGGATTCAATTTTTGTGGAAAGTGCTATTTCCCAATGGATATGTTGAATGGAAAAGGGATTGAAATTGGAGGCCCCAGCGATATTTTTCAGGCGATTTATAATTCTGGATGTGTATGTGATGGAGTGAATTATGATATTAAAACAGTGTGGGGGAGTAATGTAGATACGAAATATAAGTGGAAAAATAAAATAATTGGAAAACAAATTATAGCAGATGCAACAAACCTGGAAATTATAACAGATGAAACATATGATTTTGTTTTATCCTCTAATAATTTGGAACATATTGCAAATCCGCTAAAAGCAGTTAAAGAATTTTTACGTATATTAAAAAAAGATAAGTCTCTTATTATTTTGGTTCCGTGTAAAGAATATACATTTAATCATAAGCGCGACAATACGTCATTTGAGCACTTGCTTGAGGATTATCAAAATGGAGTTTTAGAAGATGACCTGACACATTTGCAGGAAATTTTGGAAAAACATGATTTAACGAGAGGTTCAGCAGCAGGGACGATGGCACAGTTTAAAGAGAGAAGTATTAATAATTTTAAAAATAGATGTCTCCATCATCAGGTTTATAGTATGGAGTTATTTGAGCGTATGGCAGAATATTTTCAACTGGATGTATTAGAGAATACGGTATTCCACCAAAATCTTTATTTTGCAGCAATCAAAAGAGAAACTAGATTATAAAAGGGTATTGGGGTTAATATAATTTGGTCATTGCAATAAGTCTAGGCTGTCCAGGCCATCGGCAGAGGAATGTGTCATGATTATTTCATGGGTTAAAGGAAATATATGCAAATTTTGAAAGGGGTGGCACAGCATGGAAGAAAACTGTAGCGAAGTCATCAGGAAGATATTTCATGTTTTTCATGACAACAATATAGTAATATATGGAACCGGGATTGCGGCGCAAAAAGTTGTAGCCGCATTAAATGATTTTAAAATTATGGGAATATTGGATCGATCCCACGAGGAGGGCATATTTTGCGGACATAAAATCATCTCATGGAATGATTTGGCTAATATTCCAAATGGTGTTCTGATTATTGCGTCAGCAAAGAAAAATTACAAGGAGATATATTTACGAATCAGAGATAAGTGCGCAACTTATGGCTTTCAAGTGTTAGGTGCATGGGGGGAGAAAGTTGCGTATTATCCATGGGCGCAGCACTGCGATAAGGAAGCAGCAAAATACTATAAAAAAAGTAAAGAGGAACTGAAAAAAGAATTACAGCAATATGATGCCATAAGCTTTGATGTTTTTGACACTTTAATAATGCGACGAATATTGAATCCGGAAGATATTTTTGAAATGGTGGACGCTAGAATTAGAATAAAAAAGATTTATATCACAGACTTTAAAAAAAGAAGAATGAAAGCGGATAAGTTATGCCAAAACGGAACAATTTTTGATATATATGACTATCTACAAAAGGAAACTTTGATTAGCGATAAAGAAAAAAATACTATCCTACAGGAAGAAATTGCATGTGAGAAGATGTCGCTTTTGCCAAGAGATGATATGGTTGAGATAATGCACTGTGCAATGAAGATGGGGAAAAAGGTTAATTTGATATCGGATATGTATCTGCCCATCGAATTCATGAAAGAGCTTTTGGATTCTTTGGGTATAACAGGATACACACAATTGTATATATCCTGTGAATATAAAACGAGAAAAGAAGAACATCTTTATGAAAAATATCTAGTGGATAATGCCGGATTGAGGTGTTTACATATTGGCGATAACTATCAAGCCGATGTTATCAAGCCCCAAGAGTATGGTATTGATACATATGAAGTAAAAAGTGCTTATGCTATGTTAAAAATGTCGAATATGCATGGTGTGTCAGGATATACAGACACATTTAACGAGAGAGTGCTTACTGGACTCTTAATTTCAGAGTTATTTAATAGTCCTTTTGCCCTATTTGATAGTAGCGGTATCGTAACGATTAGAGAGTGGAAGAAATTTGGTTATATCTTTATGGCACCATTGGTTATCAAATATATTATGGATCTTTTCAGCTATTTAAAGATTGCAGAAAAATATGACGGAGTATTGTTTGCGGCAAGAGACGGATATGTTTTTCAGCAACTATACAAGAAAATCAGATGCAGGAAAAATGAATTACCGCAGTCATATTATTTTTTGACTTCACGGAAAGCTGCTATTAGGGCATCAATGGAGTCTGAAGACATGTTTGATATATTGAAAGATTATTTACAATATAATTCATGTGAAGAATTGATGGAAAAATATATGGGAATATCAGAGAGCTCACCTGTATTGCCTGGCGAAACGCCTGATGAGTTTTTAGAGCGCAATAAAGATTTGCTGTTTAAAAAGGCTGCAAGATTGAAGAAAAATTATGAAGTATATTTAAAAAATCAAGGAATACAGCAAAGCGGGAAATATTTGTTTTGTGAAATTTACTCAAAAGGAACTACGCAGTATGCATTGAATCATTTGTTTGATGAACCCCTTGACGGATTTTATCTGATGAAATACAGTTTTGAGAAAGATTACGGAATACCAATTGCTTCTGTCTATAATATAGGGGATTTGGAAAGAGAAAGATGCATGCTTGTATTGCATGAAACATTAATTGAATTATTCTTAACATCAGAAATGCCGGCGCTACAGGAGATAGGAGAAGACGGAGAGCCTATTTATGAATCAGAACAAAGAGAATCAAAGGAATTGGCGGCATTGAAGGATGTTTGGAGAGGTATAGAGGAGTGCTTTGATAGCTTCATGAATCTGTATATTGAAGGAACAGAAATCAGAAAAGAATTTCTTGAAAATGTATTTATGTACTTGGATAGTGTGGAATATGAAAGTCAATGTGAGGAAATTCGGCATATGCGATTCTTTGACAATTTAAGGGAGTCTTGGAGCGATGCAGATGCTTTTATAAAATAGGAATCTAGGGGTTGCGATATGGTTTATATTTTTTGGGGGGCAGGCCTTCTTGGAAAGCTCATGGCAAAATCATGGCATGGATATGGATGCGAATCGATGTATTTCGTAGACAGCGACAGCCGATTGTGGGGGAGCATGTGCGAGGGGCTGCCTGTCTGCAGTCCGGAAAAGATAATGGATGAAAAGAGAAGATACCAGATAATAGTGACATGCAAAAAGGATGAGGGGATATATCAGAAGCTGGCTGAATATGGAGTCCTGAAAGCCGATGTCATAAAAATGGGGGAGCTCTGGCGCATCCTGCCGGATATTTGGGATGGGATAAAGGAATATGATATTCCCAATAATCCAAATGGAGCGCAGAACCGTTTCGGAAAGGTTTTATTTGATTTGCAGAGAGGGCTGATATTGGGCGGGGTGGAGGCATGGACTTTCCAGACAGCAGAGCTTCTCAGGCGGAACGATATCGAGTCAGGGTATCTGGTGTTAGACAGGAATGGAGAAACAATGCCAACGGAGGCCCGGTATTTGATTCGACTGGGGTATCCTGGGCATGACGAGATAAAAAGGAAGATTGAGGCTGTGGCAGAAGCAGTATGGCAGAATGGGCCATGTAATGCCATCGCTGCTTTTACAGGAATAGTGTTTTGGGGCATATGCTATGCGAAGCATATGAGGCCGAATGAGCTACAGGTCATCGCAGTGGTTCATAACGATGAGGCCGGTTATTATGATGCGTATATGGGAATGGAGCGCTATATCGACAAATGCATCATAATCAGCACGAAGATGAAAGACCGCCTATTGGAGAGAGGGTTTCCGGAGGAGAAAATCTGTTTCTTACCGTGGAAGATTGCATGCGGCAGTGAGTTGAAGAGGGGATATTCTTTGAAAAGATTATCATTGTCCTTAGGATACGCGGGACGGGTCACAGTCAGGCAGAAGCGTATGGATCTCCTGTGGAAAATGGTACAGAGGCTGGAGGAAAAAGATATGGACTTTGTTTTGGAGATAGCAGGAGATGGTGATTATATGGAAGAGTTTCTTTCTTTAGTCAAAAGGAAAAAACTGCAAGAGAAAGTTCGCTTTTTGGGTTTTATTCCTCGAGAAGAAATACCTTCATTCTGGCAACGGCAGGACATCATGGTTTCCTGCTCTGATTGGGAGGGCCATAGCATATCTCAAGCAGAGGCAATGGCAGCGGGCGCCGTCCCGATAATTACCGATGTATCCGGGGCGCGAGATGATGTGGATGATGGAGAAAATGGTTTTGTCGTAGAAGTAGGCGATGTGGATGGAATAGTGGAAAAAATATGTTTCTTATATGAACATAGGGAGCTGCTGCCCATTATGGGGCGAAAAGCGTATGAATCAATTAAGGCAAAGAGTGAAGCGGTGAATTTAGAAGAGTTCTGGAAGTCGATTCTGATATGATAAAAAGGAATATGTGACCATGAAGATTATAGTTTATGCATTGGGCAGATTATTCGAACAGCAAAAAGCGAGAATAGATTGGAAGCAAGTAACAGCTCTTGCTGATAAAAATATTCCTTTTGAAATGATGGATTATGGGATACCTGTTATAACACCTGATTTGATATGCAGTCTGGAATATGACTATGTGGCAATATTTTCCAATCAATTCTATGAAGAAATCCGAATGGAACTGTCGGGGGCATATTTTGTTCCAAAGAATAAAATTATTCCGTGGGGTGAAATTGTTGGAGAAAAAAGCAGAATTTCTTCGCTTATTTTAGAAACGTACAAGGCCTTTTTGGCAGAAAAACAGTGCAAAAGAGTACTGGATGCCGGAATGTCTGTACTCCCGAATTGCTGTTTGACGAAAAGGCAGTTTTTAATGGAGGAGGACTGTGCCTTAGATGGTGTATGGAGTGATGTTGCGGTTAGAAGTGATTGTCTATATGATAAAGTCTATGATTCTCGCGAAGATTGCGAGGAAACGTATGACGCTGTCTTAGTGTGGGGTGATATTGCGCATATTGATGCGATATTAAGTAATATCAATATTAAAGCGAGATACATTTTAGTACATACTGGCTATTTGTGGCAAGGAACATCTGTCAGGGAAAAAATGGAAAGGTCTCTTGGTGTGTACGGTAAAGTTTCCTGTATTTCAGACTTATGGGGGATTTTGTGGATTTCAGATACACAAGCTGGAATGCCGGATGAAGAAATTTCTATATATGTGGTAATGCACAAAAAATATAATTCCCAGTCGAATGAGTTGTATATACCTCTATGTACAGGTGATTTTCAGATAGAGGGATACCTGACTGAAAAGAAGAGTGAAAACATTGCATACTTGAATGCTAAGATAAACGAATGTACAGCTTTATATTGGATTTGGAAGAATACAGATGCAGCATATGTAGGATTGAACCACTATCGCAGATATTTTTATAATAATGAAATTAAGAGCATTGACAATTATCTGGATGCAGCACGCATTTCAAACATTCTAAGGGAATATGATATTATATTGACAAAAGTACGGGCTATGAGCGATATAACGGTATATGAACAAATATATAATTCTATTGACCATAATTTGTGTGAAAAGGGACATTCTTTCATGCGAAAAGGAATAGAGAAACACCAGCCGGAGTATCTCCAGATATTTGATGATGTAATGAATGGGCATAGCGCTTTTCTTTGCAATATGTTTGTCACAAGACGTGAAATTCTTAACAGATATTGTGAATGGTTATTTTCGTTTTTGATTGAAGCAGCAGAAGCGATAGATGTAGAAGGATATGACAGCTACAGCCAGCGGGTAATAGGCTTTTTTGCAGAGCGTATGTGGACGGTGTGGCTACGTAAAAATAAGCTGAAGATTAAAGAATTACCTTATGTAGTAGTAAAATAGCATGTCATATATTTGAAATCGCTTATGGATTTTACGAGGAGGCGCTTAGGTGAATGAATAACGAAAGGGTAAAGATTTCCGTAATCGTGACAATACATAATGCAGAAAAATATATACGAGAGTGTATGGAAAGCGTTCTTAATCAGACCTTTTCAGACTTTGAAGTTCTCTGTATGGATGGTGGAAGCACGGATGATACGCCCAGCATTTTGAAAGAGTATGAACAGCGGGATTTACGAGTCCGGATTATTAATGACGCAAATACCAGCTATGGCCATAAGGTGAATCGCGGAATTGAAGAGGCTAAAGGAGAGTACATATCTGTTCTGGAATCAGATGACATGTATGAACCATATATGCTGGAAAAGCTTTACGCGGCAGCGGAACGATATCATACAGATTTTGTGAATGCAGATTATACCTGTTTCTTTGACATCAACAGGCAAAGATTTGGATACACCGTCAAAATGTATTCGGAGGAGAATTATGATTGCCTGATAAATTACAGGGAGAATCCAGAGCGTTTTGGGATAATTCCTCGATATTGGACAGGCTTGTTCCGTAGAGACTATTTGGTACGGGAGAACATCAAAATGAATGAGTCCCCTGGCGCATCTTATCAGGATATGTCTTTTCGTTTTTTGACCAGCATATTGGCTGAGAGAGCGTATCATTTAGGCATCCCTGTATATTTATATCGCGTTGATAATCCAGAATCGTCCATGTATGATTCTAAGAAGACGGTAGTGATAGCTGAGGAACATGAATTTTTAAAGAAAGAACTTATGAAACGTAATATCGGGAACCAATTCATATGGCATAATCTCTATCAATGGAAGTACACGGATTTTCGGGGGAATATGCGACACCTGAAAGGGAGATACCGTCAGGAACTTTTTGACCGGTATCTGGAGGAGCTGGAAAAAGATAAGGAGGCTCTGGGGAGATATGCGAAGCTGGGATATAGCCAATGGGTGACTGAAATGACAACGGAATCTCCGGAAACGGTCGAAAGATTGATTGAAGCGGATGCGAAAGCGGAAAATGAGCGGGTGCAGCGACAGTATCGGCTTCTGGAGAAAGTGGCATGTTGGGATAGAGGGAAGAAAGTAGTAGTCTTCGGATGCGGAAAAATAGGCGGACTGATAATGGATTTATTCAGGTTTGATGAAAGCAGAGTTTGCTGTCTGACGGATAATTCCGAATCATTGTGGAATACAGTGAAACAGGGCCATGAGATTCTGGCACCTGCCGATGCGGCAGTGCAATATCCGGACGCGCTCTACATTGTCGCGAATAAATTGCATGCGGAGGAAATTGTGTGTCAGCTGTGCGGATTAGGGATTCCCGACAACAGGATTTATGTTTTTTGAAAAAGGATGAAGATAAATGGAGCGGTTAAAAACTTTCAGTACGATGCAGCAGATGGCAGAACTGCTGCGTTCGCTCAATGAATATAAGGTATACGGAGCGGGATATTATCTGGATATTTTCCTGAATGGAATAGGAAACATCGACAGAAACCTGATTGAGAAAATATCCTGTATTATGGTTTCTGAGACAAACGGTAATTCAGAAAACGTCAGAGGAATTCCTGTGTTAAACAGGTGTGATGCGAAGATTGCCCCCGGAGATTATATTCTTCTTACTTTGGGGGGGCGGTTTACGGATGAGGTATGTGATTGCCTGAGGGATACAGAGGCTATAGTGGTTCCAATAGATTTCAATCTGTTTCAGGAGATTCCTTATCAGGAAGTCAAGGATGACTTGAGTTTATTTATCGATGAATTTCCTGAGAACTGTTTGGACTTGAATATGCCGGAACCTGAGGGAAAAACGGTGGCATGGACATGCTGGTGGCAGGGAGAGGAGCAGGCTCCTGAAATTGTAAAGGCATGTCTAAAGAGCCAGAGAAAGAATCTGCCGGAAAGCGTGGAACAGATTATTATTACGGAAAAGAATTATAGGAAATATATTGCTCTGCCGGATTATGTGATTGCCAAAGTGAAAGCGGGGAATATTTCTTTGGCGACTCTGTCTGACATGGTTAGGGCGGCTCTGTTATACAAATATGGCGGTTTTTGGATGGATTCCACATTGTTTGTGTTGAGGCCTTTAAGCCAGGATATCATGACATATCCGGTATATACCAGGAGCTTGCCTGAAACGCAATTTTGTACAAATACAATCTGGGCAGGTTGGTTTTTCTGGGCGCAACCGGGAAACAGGCTGTTTCGTTTTTTGGAGGAATGTTTCTTTTACTATTTTTCTGTACACGATAAAATAAAGCAATATCTCATGATTGATTATATTATCGCGATAGCCTGCAATATGTTTCCTGACATGGAAGCACAATTGAAGGCTGTTCCTCATAATAATGAAAAAGCATTGGAGCTTGGGAAGCATCTCATGGAAGTATTTGACAAGGGCAGATATGAAAAGTACATTGAGGGCACATTTGTACAGAAGCTGACATACAAATCGGATGTGGCATCTCCGAGGGATGTAAGGAATACGATTTACGAATATCTTATAGCGGAGGAATGTGGCTCCACTAAGGCGGATTGAAATCATAGAGCGTTCATATGTAATCGTAAAGCAGTATATAAAATTTTCAGAAAGGAATTTATAATGGAGAAAAATCGTCCAGTAGTGATTTATGGAGCAGGATATCGAGGTGGGAGAGTATTCCTGTCTCTTGCAGAAGAAAATGTACATGTGGAAGCATTTTGTGACAGAGACGCGGAGGATATTCCTTTATATTACGGATGTGAAGTGTGTAAAAAAGAGGAAGCAATTGTGAGATATTCTTCCTTGCCGTTTATTGTGGCGATTGACTCTGCACTGGCAAGAGAAAGTGTTGTTGAGGAATTGAAGGAAAACGGATTAGAGGTATATACCTGCTTTGAGGAGTTTTTTCAGGGGATGAATGATATTGAAGTAAATACAATTCGATGTGGGACGAAGGCCTCCTTTCAGATTGTTCCAGAATTACTCTTAGGGAAATACAAAGCCATCGCTTATTCATTCGGGATTGGATTCGACTTTTCTTTTGAGCGGGAACTGGCAGAAAAGTATAACATGGAGATTTATGCGTTCGATCCTAGCCCTGAGGTAATTGAAGATATGAAGAAACAGAAGCTTCAGGAAAAGATAAGATATTATCCATATGGACTTTCTGACGAGGATGCGCTTAAGACGTTCTACCGTCCCAGTTCAGGCCAGGATTATTCGGAATATTTTGCACCGTGGACAAGCAGTGAAAAAATAGAAATGCAGGTCTACCGATTGCAGACATTAATGAAAAAGTTCGGCCATAATCATATCGAGTTGCTGAAGATGGACATTGAAGGTTCTGAATTCATGGCGCTCCCGGATATTTTGAAATCAGGGATGAAATTCGATCAGATGTGCATAGAGACGCATACGCGGATATTTCCGGATAGTGTAGCTAAGATGAGATGGATAAAGCGTATATTGAATGAAAACGGATATTTATTGGTTAGCAACGGAAAACAAGAACAGACCTATATAAGAGAACAGAGTTTGTCAGACAGCAGAAGAGATAGCAGGGTACTTTTGCACAGAAGTGATGAATAATCCAATAAGCAGGACGTTTCCATCTTCAGGCCAACCGCCTGTAAAGCAATACATCCGTCATTCTGCCATTCAAACCCCTGCTTAACACCGTACAGAAAAATAAGGGAGGGAGAGTATGGGTGAGATCAACAATGTGCTGGCCGTGTACGTGAACCGGCCTGATGCTTCCGAAGAAGCTGAGGGAGTTGGCCGGGGAATACAGGGTGCACCTGGTGCCCAGGCGGGACATACCGGATGAGAGCCTCCGGGAGATGGATTCTGATTTGAAACATGTGCTGGGAACCATGAAGTGCACAGGCTCGAAAAAGCGGTATGAAGGATACAGCCTGGAACATCAGGACTTCTCTTCGAGGATTCCCAAGAGTGCAGTAGATGTCATAGATGCCTGCACGAACATAAAGGATATCAGGGAAGTCTTGGAGTATATACTGAACCCGGAGACAGGAGAGGAGACGGACATGTGCAAAACATTGAAAGACATAAAAATATCATAAACCGCAGGATGTATGGGAGATGCCAGGATTGATTTTGGAGTTATACTGCTTCACGATTTCACTTGCCGTGAAAACAGACTGCATAACGCTGACTGGTTCAATCGCATGATTATATTAGGCAGTATTCAGCGTTATGCAGTATAATATCGGCAGATTAGATAAAAGTAATTGCGCGTGCCCCCACAAAATGCTAGAATAAAACACAACAGATTCTCGCATTTTCCTTATAGAAAAACGTAGGAGGGCAGGATATGGCGCGTGTGGTTGGCATAGGCCATCAGAATTTTGAGCAATTGATTCAGGCAAACTGCTTTTACATCGACAAAACAGGATTCATCAAAGAATGGTGGGAGAATAGAGATGTCGTCACCTTGATTACCCGCCCCAGGCGCTTCGGCAAGACCCTGAACATGAGCATGCTGGAGCAGTTCTTTTCCCTGGAATATGCAAACCGGGGCGACCTGTTCCAGGGGCTTGCCATCTGGGAGGAAAAATCTTCTGACGGGGAGAAGCCTCCAGAAAGGGAAAATCCCCTTCCAGGGGATTACAAATACAGGAACCTACAGGGGACATACCCCGTTATCAGCCTTTCCTTTGCGAATGTAAAGGAGATATCCTTTTCCAACGCCAGGAAAAAGATATGCCAGATAATCACGAACCTGTACAATAAGTACGATTATCTGCTGGAAGGCGATGGCCTGAACGCGGATGAAAAGGGAAGGTTCCACAAGGTATCTGCGGAAATGGAGGATTACATCGCCTCTGATTCCCTGAACGCCCTGTCGAACTATCTTTCGCGGTATTATGGAAAGAAAGTCATCATTCTGCTGGACGAATATGATACGCCCATGCAGGAGGCATATGTGCATGGCTACTGGCGGGAGATGGTGGACTTCATCAGGACATTCTTCAACGCGACGTTCAAGACGAATCCTTATCTTGACCGGGCAATCATGACAGGGATTACAAGAGTTAGTAAGGAATCCATTTTTTCAGACTTAAACAATCTGGCGGTTGTGACCACCACATCTGATATGTATGCGGACAGCTTCGGATTCACAGAGGAAGAAGTGGCAGCCTCATTGAGAGAATATGGGCTTGGGGACAAAATGGCAGAGGTCAGATACTGGTATGATGGATTTGTTTTTGGAGAAAGACGGGACATTTATAATCCTTGGTCTATCCTGAATTATCTGAAGACGGGAAATTTGGGCACCTACTGGGCCAACACCAGTTCCAACAGCCTTGTGGGGAAATTGATTCGGGAGGGAGACCCGGATGTGAAGATAACGATGGAGGATTTGCTTCAGGGCAGGACTTTCTGCACAGAAATTGACGAGCAGATTGTATTTGACCAGTTGGATTACAGAATGAGCGCAGTCTGGAGCATGCTTCTGGCCAGCGGCTATCTGCGCGCGGATTCCGTGGTCTTTGATGCGGAGAGCGGCAGGCAGGAATATAATCTGTCCCTGACCAACAGGGAGGTTCGTTCCATGTTTGAAGAGATGATAAGAGGGTGGTTCAGGGACTATACCCCGGCTTATAATGGATTCGTGAACGCATTGCTGAAAGGGAACCTCCGGGAGATGAACCGCTATATGAACAGGGTGGCCTTGAACACTTTCAGCTTTTTCGACAGCGGCAACAGGCCTTCAGAGGCCAAGGAGCCGGAGCGGTTCTACCATGGTTTTGTGCTGGGACTGTTGGTGGATTTAAAAGGGCAGTATACCGTCACTTCCAACAGGGAAAGCGGTTTTGGAAGGTACGATGTGCTGTTGGAGCCTTGCGGCAAAAAAGACGCTTCGGCTGTGAATGGCGATGAAAAAGATGCCATTATCCTGGAATTTAAGGTTCATGACTCGGAGGACGGTGAGAAGACGCTGGAAGATACAGTGCGGTCAGCGCTGGAGCAGATTGAAAGCATGAAATATGCGGCAAGCCTGGAGGCTAAAGGCATTCCGGCAGAACGGATTCGAAAATATGGTTTTGCATTCCGGGGAAAGGAAGTGCTGATAGGGTAAGGAAACCTGACAGGGAAAGCAGCTTCGGGCGATATGATATCGTGCTGGAGCCCAGGGTCACAGGGATAAGTAAGGAGCCGGAGCCTCACGGCACCCAGGGCATCTGCAGCCCCGGCTGCCAGGACGCAATCATAAATAATCGCGGTAAAGAAGCGATCATAAATAATCGCGGTAAAGATGCGGTTATTATAGAATTCAAGGTAAAGAACCCCAAAAGGGAGAAGACATTAGAGGATACAGTGCAGACAGCTCTTGACCAGATTGAAACGATGCGTTACGACGCAGCGCTGCTGGCCAAAGGGATTCCGACAGAACGCATTCGAAAGTACGGTTTTGCGTTCTGCGGAAAGGAAGTACTGATCGGATAACGGCCGTCAGGCAAAGACATAAGGCAGGGGAGAGGACTGATTGAAAAATGATACAGCCGGAGACGCTTATACGGGAAATACAAAAAGGACTATTGCACTGGTACCATTTCGCGCCAGCAGCAGGAGAAAAAAAGCCCCATATCCTATACATCGGCAGACCTGAAGACCCCATAGCAGAGCTGCTCACCGACCGCCTGTTCCAGGTCACGTCTGCCCCCTGCGAACAGACCATCCGGGAACCCCGGCACCAGGAGTGGCAGGGAAGCTTCGACTACATCATTTGCATAGAAAATCTGGAGCAGCACCCTGCCCCGGAAACCTTCCTTGCGTCCTGGCGCAGCCTCCTAAAGCCGCAAGGCCGCCTGCTGTTAGGCCTCAACAACCGCTTCGGCATCCGGTATTTCTGCGGCGACAGAGACCCTTACACAGAGCGCAACTTCGACGGAATCGAAAACTACCGCAGAGCCTACTCCAAAAAGGAAGATACCTTCAAAGGCCGCATGTACAACCGCGCAGAAATAAGACAGATGCTCCGGAACACAGGCTGGACATCCGCCCGTTTCTTCTCAGTCCTCCCCGACTTAAGGAACCCCAGCCTGATCTACGCGGAAGACTATCTGCCCAACGAGGACTTGGCCAACCGACTCTTTCCCACCTACAACTATCCCGATTCCGTCTTCCTGGAGGAGGAGAGCCTGTATGCCGGCCTAATCAAAAACGGCATGTTCCACCAAATGGCCAATGCCTATCTGATTGAGTGCTCCCTGGACGGAAACCATTCCGACGTCCTCCAGGTCACAAGCTCCCTGGAGCGGGGCAGGGAGGATGCTATGCTCACCATAATCCGGGATGCGGCGGCCCCACAGGAAACCGCCAGCCAGGCAGGAGCGGCAGAGCATCATACAGCAGCAGTCAGCCGAAAAAACAGACGGACGGTAGAGAAAATCGCAGCTTATCCGGAGGGGCGGACAAAGCTGGAGAGACTGATAGAGCATGGCAGAGACCTGGCACAGCATGGAATCCCCGTGGTGGATGCCCGGATGGAAGACGGCGTCTACGTCATGCCATACATGGAGGCAGAAGTAGGCCAGGTATATTTAAAAAACCTCCTTTTGACAGATACGGAAAAATTCCTGCAGGAAATGGACAGCTTCCGTGAAATGATTCTGCATTCTTCTGAAATCCTGGAGCCTGACAAAGGAGACGGACAGGGAACTATCCTGAAAAAAGGATACCTGGACATGGTTCCCCTGAACAGCTTCCATCAGGACGGAAAATTCCTGTTCTACGACCAGGAATTCTGCCAGGAAAACTATCCGGCCAATGCCATCATCGCCCGGATGATCGCCACATTCTATTCCGGCAACATAGAACTGCAGAAAGTGCTGCCCATAGATGTCCTCTTCCGGCGCTACGGGCTGACCGAGCGGCTGGATCAATGGAGACGGATGGAATGGGAGTTCCTGACAGCCCTGAGAAAGGAAAAAGAACTGCGCTCCTACCATGAGAAATGCAGGCGCAACGCCGAGGTGGTGAACTCCAACCGCCAGCGCATGAACTATTCGGAGGAGGAACATCAGCGGTTATTTGTGGATATTTTCCGCAATGCGGACACCAGGAAGCTGATCCTCTTCGGCTCCGGCGCCTTCACCCGAAAATTCCTCGCTCTGTACCGCCAGGATTACCCGGTCTACGCCATTGTGGACAACAGCCGGGAAAAATGGGGACAGGAACTGGAAGGCATTCCCATACAGTCCCCGGAACTGCTCAGACAACTGCAGAGCGGAGAATACAAGGTGCTCATCTGCATCAAGAATTACCTGTCTGTCATGAAGCAGCTGGATGCCATGAACGTGAAAGAATACAGCATTTACGACTCCCACAAGGCGTACCCCAGAAAGCGGAGACCCACCATGGGACAACCCGATACGCCGCCCCATCCCGAGGCAGGATGCCCCCTGGCTTCCCCAAAGTCCCAGGACGCCGGCACATGCCCGGAACCGAAAAAAACCGGGGAATCGGGAACTCCCACAGCCGTGCCGGAGCATGCAGAACCACAGGAACCTCCGAACCGAAAAAAATACCACACAGGCTACATAGCAGGCGTATTCGACCTCTTCCACATAGGCCACCTGAACATGTTCCGGCGAGCCAAGGAACAGTGCGACTACCTGATTGTAGGCGTAGTCACGGACGAAGGGGTCAGGAAGCATAAGGAAGTGGAGCCCTTCATCCCCTTTGCCGAACGGATAGAAATGGTGCGCTCCTGCCGCTATGTGGACGAAGCGGTGGAAATCCCCCTGAATTACTATGGCACCAGAGATGCCTGGAAACTGTACCGGTTCGACTGCCAGTTCTCCGGCAGCGACTACGTAGACAACCCCGACTGGCTGGCAGAGAAAGAATTTCTGGAAAAACACGGAGCCGAGATGGTATTCTTCCCCTATACGGAAAGCACCAGCTCCACCCGCATAAAGTCCCTGATCGAGAAGAAGCTCCTGTAATCCGGTGGCCTGACAGACCGCAGCCTGAGCGGAGCCAAGGCTGAGCGGAGCCCTTTCCGTTGGCTTAGCCCATATATTTTGCTTGCGGAATCCTCGCCGAGGCTGAAACAACCAGGCTTTCAGCCCAGCCTTCACTGGTCAGCCGAAGCAAAATGTTGGTTGGGTAAGCCCAAGAAAGGCGAGACATATGCTTATGGCTCTGGAACCTTTGGTTTTACTTGGAGTGATTCGATTTTAAACATAAAAAGTTGACACTACCCAGACAGACAGGGAGGAGAAAATATTGAATGTGATATGCGCCCCCTCCGGAAACGTGGACACAGAACGCCCGGGACAGGGGATTTCGGACATAGCAAAAGCAGGGTTTGAAAACATACTGCTTGATTTTACAATGTACTGCCCTCCGGCGGAACTGGAAAGCGCCGGGAAATCCTGCGCCCAGGCGGGGCATCAGAACGGAACCATAATACCAAAACAGCCCTCCGCCCCGCAAAGCGGGAAACCGCCCCGACGTCCTGAGGGAACCTGGCTCCAAAGCCTTGTACAAGCCCCCGCGCAACATTCCGGTGAAAAGCTGCCGGAACATCCCGCCGGAAAACTGCTGCGCAGCTGCAAAGAGACACATCTGACCCTCCCGATAGCCACAGCCCCATACTTAAGCAGGGATACAAAGCAAAGAGACGGAAAGGAACTCCTGACCAGGCTGACCCGGGAAAGCATCCGGATCTGCGGCGAGGCGGGCAGCAGATACCTGATTGTGCGCCCCCTGCCCGCCGCCATGCCATCCGCAGAGGCATGGGAGACGAACAGGGACTTTTATCTGAGCCTTGGGGATTCTGCCAGGAAAAGCGGCGTCACCATCCTCCTGGAGAACCAGTGCCGGAGCCTGAACGGCCATCTGATTCGCGGAGCCTGTGCCGAGGCAGAAGAGGCGGCATCCTGGGTGGACAGCCTGAACGAAGCCGCAGGCGAGGAGCGCTTCGGCTTCTGCATGAATACAGGCACCTACAACCTGTGCGGCCAGAACATGCGGGAAATCGCGGTACAGCTGGGAAACCGCGTAAAAGCCGTTCTGCTGCGGGACTGCGACGGACAGCGGGAAAGCTCGCTGCTCCCTTTCACCGCCGTATGCGGCGGCCAGCCCCGGACGGATTGGCTGGGCCTGATCAGGGGGCTGCGGGAAAGCGGCTTCGACGGAGAGCTGGTACTGGACTTTTCGGATACGGCAGCGGTATTTTCGCCCATACTCCGCCCGCAGCTTCTGACGCTGGCGAAGTCTGTGGCCGAGTACTTCAAATGGCAGATTGGAATAGAGACTACCTTAAAGAAATACCCCTCCATCGTGCTGTTCGGCGCCGGGAACATGTGCCGGAACTACATGAAATGCTACGGTGAGAAATACCCGCCTCTGTTCACCTGCGACAACAACCCCTCCCTCTGGGGAACCACCTTCTGCGGCCTGGAGGTAAGGGCTCCCGAGAGCCTGGTTTGCCTGCCGGAAGGCTGTGCCATATTCATCTGCAATATCTATTATCGCGAGATTGCGCAGCAGCTCCGTGGGATGCAGGTCACCAATCCCATCGAATTCTTTAATGACGAATATATGCCCTCTTTCTACTTTGACAGACTGCAGAGATATTGAGCGAGCCGCAGGGAGGCGGAGCAGACAGCGGAGAGGCCGCTTCGATTATACTCACGAGCGATAAAACCTGCCGTGATGCCCACAGACTCTACGGCTCGTGAGCCTGGTTCCATGGCAAGTTTTTTGACTGGGAGTATAAGCTACGGAAACCGGAGCGAACGATGGCTTTGGACATTTGAAGCAACAGGGACAAGGCGCGGAAAATTTTGTGACTGCGGGCGTAAACTGTGGAAAGCGAAGCGAACCACGGGCTGTCTGCATGGTTCTGGAACAGGGGGAACGATAGCTTTGGACATTTGGAGCAACAGGGATGAGAAGCAGGGGCAAGAGGCAGTGACAAGGAGCGGAATAATGAGGATTGGCGTACAGACCAAAAATGTCGTATATGATGACCGCCCGGAGGACGGTTTCCGGAGACTGAAGCAGGCGGGCTTTTCCTGTGCCGATTTCAGCCTGAACGGGTATCTCACCAATATCAGCCTGTATCAGGGGGAGCGGAATGCCTTTTTCGACAAATCAGTCCCGGAGCTGGAACAGTACTTCGCGCCCCATAAGCTGGGAGCAGCGAAGGCAGCCATAGAAATCAACCAGATGCACATGCCCTATCCGAACTATGTGCCCGGAGGAACCAGGGAGCTGAATGCCTATCTGCGGGAGGTGGTGGCGCCTAAGAGCCTGCAGGTGTGCGCTTACTTTGGATGCCCGCATATCGTAGTCCACGGCTTTAAACTGGCCCGTTTCCTGGGCTCCGAAGAGGAAGAGTGGAGCGTCATGGAACAGTTCCTGGACTTCCTGGCTCCTATGGCGAAGGAGATGGGCATCACCATATGCATCGAGAACCTGTATGAGAGCACAGGCGGCCATATCGTGGAGGGGCCCTGCTGTGACGCCGGGAAAGCGGCGGAGCGCATTGACCGGATGAACGACAAATACCATGCAGAGGTGCTGGGATTCTGCTTTGACACCGGACATGCGAACCTGGTGGGGCTGGATTTTGAAAGCTTCCTGACTATTCTGGGCCCCAGGCTCAAAGTCCTGCACATCCATGACAATGACGGAGTGGCAGACCTCCACCAGATTCCCTTTACCTTTGCCAGGAGCCGCGAGAATAAGGCTTCAACGGATTGGGCAGGTTTTGTCCGTGGCTTAAGAGGGAGCGGCTTCGGAGGGACGCTGAGCTTTGAGACCGCCCCCGTGCTGACGGCCTTCCCGGAGGAGATGAAGGACGAAGTGCTGGCTTTTCTGGCGGGGATAGGGAATCATTTTTTGCGAGAAATACAGCATTAGTGCATTTCCGTTCAGCCCTGTAGGCCTTTCGGGAATTAGTCAAAAGATCTGTTGATTGCCAAGTGCCAATAAACGCTTGATACAGTCCATTATATGTAGTAAAATATACCAAATAGAGTGTATTGGGTGGAAAGCTCTGTGACAAAAGGGGAGTGGGGCAATGGTTGTTCAACATAATATAACCAATATCTGAAGGCCGGGATTTGGACTGGTATAAACACATTTCCCTGCAGATAGGCGCGGACTCATCCATGGATAATAAGCTGATTATTGAGCTGCCCTATATTAACAGCCGGCGGATAGGGATTGGGGAAGTGAATGTGACTGTTCCCGACGGGCCTGAGGAAGGGATTGATTCCTTTGCGGAGGCCATTGAAAATGTCAGCCGTGAGCGGAGCAGGATGGGGGCATACCAGAACCGCCTGGAGCATACGGTCAAGAATCTGGACAATGTGGTGGAAAATACGGTTGCGGCAGAGTCAAGAATCCGGGATACGGATATGGCGGAGGAGATGGTCTTGTATTCCGGCCAGAATATCCTCCAACAGGCCGGACAGTCAGTGCTGGCACAGGCGAACCAACAGATTCAGGCAGTGCTGTCTCTGCTGCAGTAAAAGCCGGGAAACAAGAATGCTGGCCGCAGCTGATGAGGAAAGGGTGTCCAGGTGGAAGGGACCCTGCAGTATATATCCGGTTTCCGCAGCAGGATAGGCGTGCAGCAGAACCGCCTGGAGCATACGGCGGACAACGAAAGCAATGATTGGGAAGGATTCCTGATGGGACTGAGGGCAGCACGTTTTGAGGGGACGCTGAGCTTCGAGACCGCACCTGTGCTGTCGGCTTTCCCGGAGAAGTTGAAGCGGGAGGCGCTGCCCTTCCGGCGGAGATTGGAAACTACAATTGGAAACTACACTGCATAAAACGATTGTAGGAAACTACGGACCATGATATAATCAAAAAGCAGGGAGAACATATCCAAGCGGATGAAATGTCCTTCCCTGTTTTAGCTTCCATTTTTACGGGGAATCCCCAGCGGGCGTATCCGACAGCACAGCTTCGTATCTTGAGGGAAAGAAGTGCTGATAGAGAGAAGGCAATAGAATGATGCGAGGAGCAGACAGATGATATTCGGAGATAAAAAGAACAGCAAGAGGACAGCGCAGCTGAAGGCTGTGTTAGAGGATGCCGTAGATGAGGCGTTAAAGCGGCAGGCCCGCGAGCTGGCACGGCAGCAGGAGGGACAAAACGCGTATTTGAGCGAGGGGATAGAGAAGAACCAGAAGGCGATCAGAAGCCTTGCCGACACGGTGGAAGACTTCCTGGACACGCTGCAGGAGGCGGACGAGGCGGGACGGCAGTCGCGGCAGATTCAGGAAAGCGCTGCAAAGCGGGAGCAGAGGCTGCTGGAGCTGGTGGGGCTTTATCAGCAGCAGATGGAGCTGTTCGAGCAATGGACCTTGGGACAGGAACATGAAATGGGTGATGCCGGCAAAGAGGCATGGCAGCAGCAGCTCTCCATGCTGAAGGGAAAGATCGCGGCGGAGAGCAGGCTCTGTGCGATAGAAATGACAGGATCTGCGGGAGAGATGGTGGACTATCGCCTGCATGAAGTCCTCCAGGCGGACGAGCCGGAGACAAGGGAGCAGGAGGGGACCATTGCAAAGGTGCACAGCCAGGGGATGATCTACCAGGGGACGGTCGTCCGGAAAGCGCGCGTGACGGCATACCGCAAGGCTTAGCCAGGCCCATAGCGGCTTATGCTGCCGATTACAAAAGCCTGTCAGGTAACCCGGCTCACGAGCGAAAGGTTCCAGGGACATTGTGGCACATTTTATCGCTCGTGAGTATAGCATAAATGCTGTAGATAAAAGGAAAAAGAGAAAAGCTAAGGGAGAAAAACAAAAGGAAAAAACAAAAGGAGATAAACAGATGGATACAATCATAGGAATCGACTTGGGTACATCCACGACGGAGGCGGCCGTGTACCGCAGCGGGAAGCCTGTCCTGATGCTCAACTTCGATGGAAAGGAAGTCACGCCCTCCGTGGTGGGGCTGGATGATTCCGGAAATGTAGTCGTTGGAGAAAAGGCGGAAGCGCAGCTATTGCTGGCGCCGGAGCGCACAGTCAGGGAAGTGAAGCGCCTGATTGGGACGGACGAGATGGTCGCCATGGGAAAGCGGCAGTATTCTCCGGTTGAGATTTCCGCAATGATTCTATCCTATGTCAGAAATTACGCGGGAAAATACCTCGATGCGGACATCACCCGCGCAGTCATCTCCGTACCGGCATATTTTGACGAGCTGCAGCGCCAGGAGACCATGGAGGCCGGAAGGGCAGCGGGATTCCTGGTAGACCGAATCATCAACGAGCCCACGGCAGCGGCGCTCAGCTATGGGCTGGAGCACATGGAGGAGGAAAGCCATGTGCTGGTCTATGACCTGGGCGGCGGCACCTTTGACGTGACGGTCCTGGAAATGTTCGAGGGCGTGCTTGAGGTAAAAGCCAGCAGCGGAGACAATAAGCTGGGCGGGAAGGATTTTGACCAGCGTCTGATCCAATATCTGACAGAACAGTTCCGGGAAAAGCATGGAATCGATTTGTCGGAGGATTTGTATGCCATGGCGCGGGTGCGCGATGAGGCGCTGCGCTGCAAAATCGCGCTGAGCACCCAGGAGAGCTACACGGTACAGCTCCCGGTGCTCACGGTGAAAAACGATGTCCCCTATGCCATGGATGAGGTCGTGACGCGGGCGAAGTTCGAGGAGCTGATACAGGATCTGGTGGAGCGCACCCATAAGCCCATTGACGTAGTGCTTTCGGACAGCGGCATCCAGGCAGAAGAGCTTGACAGGATCCTGCTGGTGGGCGGTTCCACCCGCGTCCCCCTGGTGCGAAGGGATATCGAGGCGTACTTTGGAAAGAAGCCGGAAAGGTCAGTGGATCCGGATTATGCGGTGGCCCAGGGGGCTGCGGTACAGGCGGCCATCATATCGGGGCTGATCGACGAGAGCAGCGAGATCGTGATGACAGATGTGAATCCGTATACGCTGGGCGTTCGCTCGATCCACGGCTTCGACCAGGATTACATGAGCGTCATCATCCCCCGGAACAAGACCATACCGACTACAAAAAAGCAGAGATTCTATACCTCAGGGGACGGACAGACGGAAGCGGTCATTGAGGTCTATCAGGGAGAGTCCTCCTCGGTCCGCTATAATCATCATATCGGCGAGTTTACCCTGAAAGGCATTCCGGGCAGGGCTGCCGGAGAAGAATCCATCGATGTCTCTTTCTCCTACAATCAGAACGGTATGCTCCATGTGACAGGTATAGTGGTGAGCACCGGGCAAGAGGCCTCAATCGAAATCAACATGCTGGACACGAAAGAAGCGCGGGTGGATGTCAGCGGCTGGAAATCCTCAGAGCTGGCAGGGGAATACAGATCCGCCGTCAGGCGCGCCGAGAAGTGGGTCAAGGACCATGAGGAGGACAAAAGGGCGGAAGAGCTGCTGTATTATCTGAAAAAGGCGATTTTGGAGGAGGATGAGGAGCAGGCAGAGGAATTTGAGGGGAAGCTGCAGGTTTATACTCACGAGCGATGAAAGCTGCCATGATGTCTTTTGCAGATCAGGAAAGGTCGGAAGACACTTCTTACGCTCATGAGTCGGGCGCAAGGAAGAGGGCATTCATGGCAGGCTTCAGCAATCGTCAATGTGCATAGAGGAACAGGGATGAGAAAAGACTATGAGATACTCGGCATCGGTGAAGATGCGGACGAGAAAGCGATCAAAAGGGCATACTTCAAACTGATAAGGAAGCATTCCCCGGAAAAAGATCCGGAACAGTTCCAGGAAATCAGGGCGGCCTATGAGAGGCTGCTGGAGGAAAAGGACAAGCCGGAAAATGGCATCCAGCTGGAATTCCCGGCGGATGACAAATTTGCGCTGAGCATGTTCGATCAGATCCAGCGGCTGATGCAGGAGGGGGAATATGACAGGGCGGCCAGGACGGCGGAGGAGGGAATGGGATACTACCAGGAGGTAGAATGCTTCCTCTATCTGTATGCAAGGTGCAGCATACTGGACGGCAGGACCGGAAAGGGCGTCAGGGCGTATGAGAAGCTGGTGAAGCGTTATCCGGACAAGGTCTACTATCAGAGCGAGCTGGCGAAGGCATATCATATGAGAGGATTTGGGCGGAAGGCATATGATATGTTTCAAAAGGTCTATGAAGAGGGATGGCGTGAGACGGATTTCATGACCCTGTACAGTCTGTGCTGCTTCAGCCGGGAGCGGTATGATGAGGCTGCCCGGATTTTGACGGAGCTGATAGACTCTGTTCCGTGCGAAAAAGTCAATCAGATGATACCGGAGTTATTGGAGGCGTATACAGGGCTGTTCACGATTCATGGCGCGGAGCCGTTCCCCATTGGGGCTGTCGCGGAAAAATTCAGCGCGTTCCTGAATCAGGTCGGAGACCGGATCCATGATTACGAAGAACAGCTGATGGGAATATTGTTGGGTGCCTGTGCGGCGACCGTCACGGAAGAAGGGGAGGAGATCCGCGAGCTGGTCAGTCAGATACGGGAGCTGCTGTCGATCGATTCTCCGGAGGATATGCCGGAGGAGATGGCCGAGGCCTATGAGATCATAGAGGATGAGCGGTTCAGTGAAATGATGAAGCTGACCATAAAGGCCTTTATGCTGTTGGATGACATGGAGTATCCGGAGGAAGATTTTGAAGAGTACGCCCGGTTCAGGCAGGTGGACGCATTTCTCTGCCAGCTGGAGGCGTGGCCCAGCCAGCGCGGAGAGCTGGAGCTCTTAAAAAAGGAATATCCGAACATTTATGAGTGCGGTACGGATGTCTGGGAGATGCTGCGCCAAAGCAGGGCGAATAAAGGGCATATGCTGGGTGCCGTGTTGGCGGAGTACGGAAAAATGGAACGGAAATTCAAATGCGGGCATTACTATGAGCTCTATCCGGAAAGGCGCGCGGCCCAGGTCCAGTGGGACAGCCAGGAGACAGGGACCTTCGTCCGTCAGGGCAGAAAAATCGGGCGCAATGAGCCCTGTCCCTGTGGGAGCGGCAGGAAATATAAGAATTGCTGTGGAAAAGGGAGGTAGCCTGTTGGGATTGGCTGGGATATGGTAGCCCGGACAGGTAGCCCGGACATGAAAAAATACTTGCAGAATCACCGGATTTATGATAAAATATTCAATTAGGAAGACCTATACCCAGAGCATGTACCAACCCATATACAAAAGATAAAATGGGTATGTTCTTCCGACAGGAAAAGGCAGAGAGCATAGTACACTGCCTTTTTTGTGTTACAAAATAGTGCCCCAGGACAGCAGCCGCTGCGGCAGGAGGACATATGCGCATGCACAGACTCATTATGCTGAAATACATCCCCGACAAGACAATGGGCATAGACATGAAACTGACCGGCCGCAGGCTGAAAAGCCTCTGCGACAGGCGTGAAATCACGGTAAAGACAATCCAAAAGGAGTTGTACATCGGCTCCTTCCAGTCCGTCTACGCCTGGTTTGCGGGGAAGACCCTGCCAAGTCTGGACAATATGTACCGCCTCAGCAGGCTCCTGCGTGTCCCCATGGACGAGATGATAGTAGATATGGCGGGGGAGTGCTGGGTTCCGCTGGAATTGGAGAGCACGGAGACCGAAAGTGCGAACGGCCGTATTTTTGTATATGCTAACAGATTATATATGTAGCGATTAAATCTTGCCAAAAACCGGATAAACGGCATGACTGGCTGTGCTATGCGACTGGCAAGAATTAA
>OFHM01000206.1_pt1 | contig 54876 bp, 47 predicted proteins | sample 1521311 | NCBI WGS metagenome assembly OFHM01 (sample SAMEA3504083, study PRJEB24116) | mouse gut metagenome | biome: mouse gut; feature: mouse-associated habitat; material: faeces | place: Denmark | collected 2011 | reverse complement strand
CAGGCTCGCTCACCGACGAAGTGAACCAGCCACTTAAAAACGGCAGAAAAATCTAAGAGATTTTCCCACCGCCGTGTCTGGATCACTCCGTCGGTATAGAAAACGCTTCGTATAAAATTATTCTTGCTTTTTCGTTATGATCTTAAGAATGATTTTCTGCTAATACATAATCTAAATAATTTCTAATCTTTTTACAGATTAAATTTTTGCTATATTGCTCCATATATTCATAGTCAGGAACCCCCTCGTCATCTAACGGTAAAAGAATAATCTCTCTTGAAATTCTTTTATCGTTAATCTCACGATTGAAATTGTATTTTTGAGATAATCTACTTGTCATTGTAGCTAAAAATAAATAATGATATTTGTTAAATTCTTCATTCTTTAAGTGCGTAATATGGTCGCTTGCAACAAACTCAAACGGCTCATAAAAACTTGAACCAATACTACCACTATTAGCCAAACTTATGCAATTAGAAAATCGTCTAACACCTTTCTTGTTCGATACGAAGTTATCTACGCCATTATTTAATGACGAAGAAGAAACATAAGGAACTTTACCTGATAAATGGTCTGCTGTTTTTAGTCGTTTTCCTCTTTGAATATTATCAAAAATATCAACAATAAAAAATGATTGCCATTCCTTATCTTCCAGAGGTATCAGGTTGTACCCCCCCCCGATATTTTCTAGTTGTTTCTTGCAATAATCAATATATTCTTTACGTTTTTCTGCTTCGCGTTCTTTGATAAATGCTTCCATAAAAATATAATCTGGTTCTCCATTATCATTAACTGGTAACATAACCTTATCACCTTTTAGGTGTTCATAATTACGTTTATATCCGTGGCTATATTTATTTTTTATTAAATTTTGAGTAGTAACAAAAAATAATCCAGTATATTTGTTTAACCAATCAGCATACCCATAGATTACATTGACTGTGGAAACAAAAGCTTCTTTTTTATAAATAGCATATCCAGCTGAGCCATCACCATCTTTAATAAAGCCTATACAATTACCTTTTTGAACCTTTGAATATAATATTTCATCTTTTTCAACAAAATATAAACAGCCATTATTTCTATTTGTTGCTCCAATATATTCAATTCCACCTATATTAGTTTTTTTAAGGATACTTGCATTATTAATTTTACCGGCTTCTAAATTGGAAAATAAAGATGTTATAGATATTGCTTTCCACTCTCTATCACTCAATTTCATCATTATTATCTACCTCATCAAATAAATATTTTCTTCCTTGCATTATCATTGAAAATTCAAAAGATAAGTAATCACCGATAGTTTTATCAAAATCGGCTTCTGTTGGAAGTTCGTCATTAAAATAATAAAAACTATGTAGCCATTCATCATCGTATTCAACAGTTGTTTTTACGCAAAATTTTGTTTCTGCTTCTATTCTATCAAACCATACATCAAGTAAATGCTGTTTCTTATCTTTTGCTGACTCTGTTTCCAAAAGTCCGATATGAGGTGCTACTTTATAACCATCATTTTCAAAATTGATAAACTTACATAGTTTATCCGAAGGGTGAGGTTCTCCTGCTGTAAACACAACAATACAAGGCATTGTTCCGACGCCATAAAAAGTATCTTTATTCAAAGTTATAACACCTTCTAATGTATGGTGCTTAAAAATATTTTCTTTTATGGACTTTTCTTCTTTTGATTTTCCAGTCATTGTTGATTGAGGCACAATAATGACACATCTTGCACCAACTGACAATGAATTTAGTAGATGTTCTGTAAAAGCTATTTCATACAAGGTAGGGTTTTGTTTAGAACCTTGTGAATAAGGTGGGTTCATCATTCCAACCGTAGCTTGTTTCAACTGTAATTTATTTGCGTCTTGTTTTAAAAAATCGTCGTTAATTAAATTACTTTTACCATCGCCACGTAAAATCATATTAGTTGTTGCTATTGTAAACATATTTGGACGTAACTCAATTCCATGTAATTGATTTTGACGGATACTCTTTTTCTGCACTTCATTATCTGCTTTTTTTAACATATTGTGCATTGCTGCAATCAAAAAACCAGCAGTTCCACAACAAGGGTCAAATACAACATCAGATGGTTGCAAATCGACTAAATCACAAAATAACTGTGTTATATGTTTTGGTGTTAAGATTATTCCTAACGTCTGACCATCGCCACCAGAATAGCTCATAAATTCACCATAAAAACGACCTATATAATCTTCTGCTGATTGTGAATAACGAATTGAACGATATATTTTATCAAATAAAAATTCAGTAAAATGTTTCAAAGGTGTTTTGTTCAACTTCTCATCAATTTCATTCAATTTTACTGTATCTTTAATAAATGCAAATTGTCCTAATATTTTGTCTTTCTTTACAGCTGGTGAAACATTAGCTCGTCTTAAATTAGCGTCAATAGCATCATATATTTTTTGTCCGTCCGTTTTAATAGAGTGGTACTATGTCAAGAAAAAGTGCCAGTTAAACTGAAATATTATTACTATTTAATTTAGATTTAATTGTTTGATTTGATTTGCATAATATTCTTTTTCATATTCGTCTGGACTTAAATAATCACAATGTCCATGTATTCTTATCGTGTTATAAAATGTTTCTATATATTCAAATATTAATCTCTTCGCTTGTTGATAATCCCATATCTTATATCTGTTTAGCCACTCCCTTTTTATTATTGCATGAAATGATTCTATACATGCATTATCCCATGGTGTTCCTTTTTTTGAATAACTTCTTTTCATTTTTTCTGTTAATTCTCTATATTCTTCACTTGTGAACTGTATTCCCCTGTCACTGTGTATTACTAATGGCTGTTGGATATTTCGTCTCTGTTTTGCTGTTTTTATAACCTCCAGCACTGACTGGGCTGTCATATCTTTTGTTAGCACCCATGCTATAATCTTTCTTGAATATAAATCCATTATACTGGTTAAATATACAAATCCTTCTGTATATGTCCATATATATGTAATATCTGTACACCATGCTGCATCTGGACCTTTTGGATTAAAATCTCTTTTGAGAATATTCTTGAGATTAGTTGAAAAATCTTTTGAGATCGTTGTCTTAGTCCATGGTTTTATATAACAGGCTTTTATCCCCATTTCACGCATATAATTACTTACTGTTTTCTGTGAAATCTTATAGCCTTCCTGTCGAAGTATATGTGTTATTTTTGGTGAACCATATATTTCTTTGCTTTTGTCATAGATTTCTTTAATTCGAATCTGTACTCTTTCTTTATATTGCTGTTGTTTAGATTTTTTTCGGTTAACCCATGATTTAAATCCGCTTCTTGAAACACCAACAAGTTGCGTTACTGCTCTTATTGATACTTTATGAATTCTCGCATTTTCTTCGACATAATCTGAAATAGCCTGATAAAGAGACGTCACTGACTGTTGAGAATATTCATGGCTTTTTTTAATATTTCAAGTGCATCTTTTAAATCTCTGTTTTCTTTTTTTAATCTGGCAAGCTCCTTTAGTTCATCACTGGAATAATTACCTGATCCTCTAAAGATATTAGATTTATTAGCATTATTCTTATCAACAGATGAATAAGCTTTAACCCATCTATGAAGAGAACTCACTGAAACACCTAAATTATGTGCAGCATCTTCAAAAGTTAATTCAGGATGTTCCTGCATATATTTAACTGCATTAATTTTAAACTCTTTTTCAATAATTCTTTTTTTACTGCTCATATACTGAAACCTCATTTCTTAAAATATTCATTATAATAGTCCTATACTTTCTTTAAAGATATCTTTAATCTATCATTAAATCAAGACTATTGTTTTTTTATAGAAATATTTCTATTTAACTGGGCCTAATTATATACTAGCATCAGAGTCGCCAGTTAAGTCACTAATAGAAAAGTTTTTATATTCTGTTTCCCGTAGTGCAAGCATTATCCCAGATACAATCAATGGTTTTTCTGTGTCAAGAAGATTTCCGTAATTACGAAGATCTTCATGTAAAATAGAAGCGTCTTTTAAAATTTCGGCTGTTTCTTTCTCTGTATCAGTATCTTCCTTTAATACTTCTCTAATATAATATTCATCAATGTTGTGTTCATTAAAAGAAATAAATGATTGTACTTCAGATAATTCTCTATAAAATTCTGTTTCATCTACATATATTGGAGAAATTTTATGTTTTCTTTCATCTCCAGAAATACCAAATGCAAATATTTTATTGTAAGATGTATTTTTCGCAAGATGTGTGGCATAAAACAATGCACCATTGACAGCATAATTTGTTATGGCATTAACTTCATTACTAATACAACCCTTATCATCGAGTTTAATATGTTTACTTAAATCTGCTTTATCCTCAATTACAAGTAAATAGTCTTTTACAACACCAACATATTCTGGAAAGCCAACATTTCCAGTCCCTTTTTTAGAAGCAGTCTTTAATGCTTCATCTATTTCTTTAATATCACTGCCTTGTGCGTCTAACGATAGATTAGCTTGTTTTAAAAGTTCATATACCCATAAGTCTGTTTTGATTTCTCTTTTTGCCATTTATTTACACTCCTTTGAAAAGGTAAGCCATTCGTTTTCAATTATTTTATAATCCAACTCATTTTCTACACAAAAGGCTTTAATAGATTTCATTGTCTTTACATTAGGTTTTGCCTTATTTAACTCCCATCGATTAACAGTTGAAAGAGCAACATTTAGTTTATTCGCAAAATCTTCTTGTGTATAAAAGGCTTTTTGCCTTGATATTCTAATTGCTTCTCCTAAGCTCATTGTCGTCTACCTCTCATATTTTTCCCTTATTTTAGTGTAAATTAGGCGTTTTGTCAATTTGAAGAAAATATTTTTCATACCTTTAAGATACTATCTATACTGTTTTACAAAATAGAAAAAGACACTCTGTTTCAAGTGTCGTTCTTCCATAACTCTGTATTTCTTTGTATAAGTCGTTACATAAGGCTCTTTCATTTGTTGTAAAATCGTTGTAAATTGCTTGATATTTTTTCTTTCAAATCTTTCTAAATGCTGTATTTATGCGGATAATTTGCATTTTAGCACTGTTTTTGTCAGACAATTACATCATATGATCAGGATATAGAACCAGGTTTGCCGCCTAAATTAAGTATAATTAAGAGTTTTATTAATTTAAGTAATTTTATTGGAAAAGATAGGATAATTTGGAGATATGATCCAATTTTATTAAATAAACGATATGATATTGAATTTCATTTAAAGATGTTTGAAAAAATGTGTCAGTTGTTATTTAAGTATACTAATATTGTGATAATAAGTTATTTAGATATTTATAAAAATATTATCGGAAAATTTAATGAATTAAGTGATGAGGAAATTATTTATCTATCTAAACATTTAGGAGCAATTGCTGCTAAATATAATTTACAGATTCAAACTTGTAGTGAAAAATATGATTTAGAAAAATATGGTATTATTAAAGGAAGCTGTCTTGATAAACAATATATTGAAAAGTTATTAGGTTATTCATTAGAAATAAAAAATAATCGAAACAGAAGTAACTGCTTATGTTTAGCGAGTATAGATATTGGTGCTTATAGTAGTTGTGATCATGGTTGTACATATTGTTATGCTTGTAATCATAAGATAGTTAAAAAAAATATGTTAATGCATAATGAAAATAGTCCTTTGCTATTAGGAGAGTTAAATGATGATGATCAAATTATTAAAAGAACTGTCACTTCTAATAAAAAGAGACAGTTGCAGTTAAATATATTTTAATTATAATAGCATATTATTGAACACAATTTTCAGATATTTTAGCAAAAGCTCGATCTAAAATATATTTACCATCAATATTAGCATAAGCACCCATACCTATTTTTTCAACAGGACAATGAACTAATTTTTCAACCATAAGCTGTTTAAAGCAAATTAATGGAGTAAGTAGGATGACATCTGCATCTTTAGCTTTTTCATACACATCTTGAATAGGGTAAGCGTATATTTCGCAGTCAATAGAATTTTTATATGATGCTTCTTTCATATTGTTTACTAAAAAATCGTTAGTAATTGTCATCTCATTTAACATATCACATAATAAAACAATTTTTTTCATATTACTTTGCCCCTTTCTATAATTATAGTATATTGATTCAAGTTTAAACAAAACTATTTATTATAATTTTTTACTAAGTATAACATTAGATAAAAATATTGTAAACACTTTCAAGTATCTTTAATAACATATGCACTTTTTATAATATTTTGTATGATTTTTATCGTATATTGATTATTTTTTTTAGTTGACTATCTTAAACATATGATGTGAATTTAAATATATTCAAAATGAATGTTTGATCCTATATTATTTGTTATTTTAATAATATCTACTGCAGGTTTACTTATTCTATGATAAGGTAGTGGTAAAATTATTAAAATGAAATTACAATATACTTAACATTTATGGAAAAGAGGGAAGAAAATGAATTTAAGTTTAAAAAAATCAAAAGTATTTATTATTGGAGTTGCAATAATCGTTATTGTTACATTAGTATTTTTTTTATTTAACCAAGGAAAAGATGCAGGGGAAGTAGTAGAAGAGTATTATTCACATTTGGTAAAAAAAGATTATAAAAAAATGTATGCTATGTTAACAAAAGGGTCTTTAGCTAGGACTTCACAGAAAGTATTTGAGACACGTTATGAAAATATTTATGATGGAATTGAAGCTAAAAATATGAAAGTAAAAATTAATGAAATAAATGATAATGTAGTTAATTGTACTATATCAATGGATACAATTGCTGGAAAAGTAAGTTATGATAATAAAATTACTGTTAAAAATGATGAGATAGTTTTTAATGAAAAAATGCTTTTTGATGGAATAGAGGGTGAAAATAAAGTTAGAGTTTTAACTGATAATGCTAGTAGAGGTAAGATTCTAGATCGTAATGATAAAGAGTTAGCGACAATTGGTGAAGCTTATTCAGTTGGACTTGTGCGTGGAAAACTAAACGGTGAAGGTGATTATCAGGCAATTGCAGATCTTTTAGATATGAGTGTTGATAAGATAAAGAAAATCATGAGTGCATCATGGATTAAAGATGATTCTTTTGTTCCATTAAAAGAGATAGCAAAGGATGATGATGGTAAATTATTAGCTAATCAATTATTAACTATAAAGGGAGTAAAATTAAACACAGTATATGTGCGCTATTATCCTTATGGTGAAGTTACATCACACTTAACTGGATATTTACAACAAGTAAATGCTGAAGATTTAGAAAAACATAAAAATGAGGGCTATAGCGAAACTTCATTAATTGGTAGAAGTGGGATTGAAGCAGCTTATGAAAAAGATTTAAAAGGTATTGATGGTAAAAAGATTATTATTACTGATAAAGATGGTAAAGAAATTAAAATAATTGCAAATAAAAGAGTAAAAGATGGTAAAGATATCAAATTAACTATAGATATTGATTTACAGAAAGATTTGTATAATGAATATCAAAATGATAAAAGTGCATCTGTTGCAATGAACCCTAAAACAGGTGAGATTTTAGCATTAGTTTCGACTCCTTCATTTTCAAGTAATGATTTTATTTTAGGATTTAATAGTGAACAGTGGGAAAATTTAAATAATGATGCTTTAAAGCCACTAACTAATCGTTTTAAAGCAACATATATTCCAGGTTCAAGCATGAAGCCAATTACTGGAGCAATTGGTTTAGATGCTAAAAAAATTGAGCCAAATAAAGATTTAGGAGCTTTGGATAAATGGCAAAAGGATTCTAGCTGGGGAAATTATTATGTAACTACTTTACATGCGCCAATTCCAAATAATTTAAAAAATGCAATTATTTATTCTGATAATGTTTATTTTGCAAGAAGTGCAGTCGAGATAGGAAAAGACGAATTAACCTCAGGTTATGATAAGTTAAAGATTGGTAAAAAAATACCCTTTGAATTATCTTTGAATCTTTCACAATATTTAAATAAGGATAGTAAGTTTGATGATCAAAAATTAGCTGATAGTGGATATGGACAAGGGGAATTATTAATTAACCCAGTTCAATTAGCATCAATTTATAGTTCATTTGTAAATGAAGGAAATATTTTTCAGCCATATTTAATTATTGATCAAAAGCCTAAGTCTTGGATTAAATCAGCATTTTCTAAAAGTACTGTTAATATTATTAAAGAAGCCTTAATAGGTGTTATTAGTGATAGTAATGGTACGGGACATGCGATTTATCATAATGATATTGAATTGGCAGGAAAAACAGGAACTGCTGAACTAAAATCTTCACAAAGTGATACTAATGGAACTGAATTAGGGTGGTTTACAGTAATGACTACTAATAGTGATACTCCAATCTTAATTACTACTATGGTTGAGGATGTAAAAGATCGTGGAGGTAGTGGTTATGTTGTTGAGCATATGAAAAAACCACTAGGTAATTATTTATATTAATATAATAAATAGCTGGTCAAAGTTGACTGGCTTTTTATTAGTTTTTTAAATATTATTATGTTATTTAGTCTTTTGGATTAATTTTATTTATTGTGTTTGAAAATAATTTTTTAGTATCACTAACAAGTAACAATTCTTTAACATGGTTTTATAAATATCATCAAGGATTTTTTTGATAATGTTGGTTTAAGTGTTGTTTATCTAGGTTTTTATTTAACAAGATAAGATTTATTTTATGTTTATGAGTAAACTGTGTATTAACATATAAAAAAGAACTAGTTTTCTAGTTCTTTACATGATTCTCTTTCAATTAATACACATGGTAAAGTTATTTGCATTGGTGTTGGTGAAGAATATTTACTTAAAATATTATAAACAATACTTGCACCATACTCTCCCATTAAATCTGCTGGAGTAAAAACAGTTGTAAGTGGTGGTGTAGTAAAGCTAGCCGCTTTAATATCATCAAATCCTATTAAAGAAATATCTTCAGGAACTTGAATATTACGCTCTTGTAGAGCTCTTAGGGCTCCAATTGCGATTGGATCACTAGCACAAAATATTGCGGTTGGTAGATCATTTTGATTGATCATATCGATCATCATTGTATAACCAGATTCATTAGAAAATTCACCTTCTAATAAATATGGTTCATATGTAATGTTATTTTGTTTACAAAAATCAATAAATATTTCTTTACGATTATCATGATATAATATGCTATCATCTACATATTCTTTTCCACCTAAAAAACCAATTTTATTGTGATTTAAGGTTTTAAGATATACTAAAGCATCAGTTACTGCTTTGTCAAAATCTAATGTAATTGTACTATCTTCATGATTAGGACTTCGCATATCTAAAAAGATAATTTTATTAGATATTTTTTTAAATTGAACAATTTCATGTTCATTAAATTTACCAATACATATTAAACCATCTACATTTTTTAATACTTCAAGATAATTTTGATCAGATTTAAAAGTACGAATAACATTAACTTGATTTTGTAAACAAAAATTTTCAATTCCCTGTCTTATTTGGAGATAATATGGATCATCGATTTCCTGCTGCATAGAATACCATTGAACAACCCCCAATGTAAAATCATTTTTAGTTACTTTTCTTTTTTTTGTATAATTCAATTCTTTGGCAGCATTAAAAACTGCTCGTCTTGTTTCTTCAGGAACTGAAAGTGTTTTATCATTGTTAAGAATTCTAGAAACAGTAGCACTAGAAACATTTGCAAGATTGGCAATATCTTTTATTGTAGCCATGATTTTCCTCCTTATCTCATTTTATACTATTATAACCTATTTTTGATTAAGATAAAAGTTCCAAGTAGAAGAAATTATATCTTCAATACTAGTAATTTATGCTGTTGGTTTAAAATTTATTTTGATTTAGTATTATTTGTAATTGGTCTTGCAATTATTATATTAATTAATGAATTAGTTAATAGTATTGATGACTTTTTATATTTTAATATGTTGATATAGGCATCAGCTATATCTAAAACATGAATGTAATCAGAAATATATGTTTTATTAAGAATATTGTAATAATTACTCTAAATGTAGATTGTTTTGATAGAACCTATAATATTAAAGGGGGAATGGGTTTTATAAATTATGAAGTTTACTTATTTTATTATTTGGATGATTAAAATATTTTAATTCAACATAATTTGTTTTATATACTTTAGAACATTAGCTCGTTGATTTTTGATTACTAATTTGGTTTTATTATATGGATTATATTCTTTATGAGGGGTAGTAGATAAAAAGACAATATTTTTTACATCATGTTATTTTATATACATTATTATAATACTCAAAAATAATTAGCTTCAAAATACATAGTATCCTCAATTTCCTTTAAATCAAATATATTATTAAAAAATTTTATATTTTAAATTTCTAGTAAAATCACGTTCTATAATTTAGTAAAATTCTATCTATGTTTTAGTAAAGAAGATTGACAAGTTACTATTTAAAGGATACAATAAAAAATGTAAACAAGGGAGGAAAAAGTATGAATCATGAAATAAACCAATTAATTCAATTTGCTTTGGACAAAGAAATGATAACTGCTGATGAATGTGATTATTCAGTAAATTTATTATTGGAATTATTAGAAGAAAATAATTTTGAATATGAAGAAATTCATGAACATTTCTCTTTAGCTACACCAATTTTAGAAAAGTTATTAGATCAGGCAGTAGAAAAAGGATTAATTGAAGATAATATTACTAGTCGTGACTTGTTTGATACTAAAATAATGAATTGTATTATGCCTCGTCCTCATACTGTGATAGAGACATTTAAACAAAAATATAAAATCTTACCTCAGCAAGCAACTGACTATTATTATCGTTTATCAATTGCATCTAATTATATTAGAAAAAGTAGAACTGATAAAAATATTCGTTGGAAAAAATATATTAAGTATGGCAATATTGAAATATCAATTAATTTATCAAAGCCAGAAAAGGATCCTAAAGAAATTGCTAAAGCCAAATTAATTAAATCTAGTGGTTATCCTAAATGTTTGTTATGTAAAGAAAATGTAGGGTTTAAAGGAGATTTAAATCGTGCTGCTAGACAGACTCATCGAATCATTCCACTAAAACTAGAAACAGGTAAATATTATTTACAATATTCTCCATATGTCTATTATGATGAACATTGCATTGTCTTTAATGAAGAACATAAACCAATGGTAATTAATAAAAATACATTTGAGAATTTATTTTCTTTTTTAGATATTTTCCCTCACTATATGATTGGCTCTAATGCAGATTTACCAATAGTTGGTGGGTCAATTTTATCTCATGATCATTATCAAGGGGGGAATTATGAATTTCCAATACAAGGCGCTGAAGTATTAAAAACATTAACATGCGATAAATTTCCTAATACTATAGTTGAAATTGTAAAATGGCCATTATCTACAGTACGATTAACTTCAGAAAGTAAAGAAGAATTAATAGAATTATCAAATCATATTTTAGAATGTTGGCGTGATTACAATGAACCAATTTTAGATATTATTGCTTATAGTGATAAAACACCTCATAATACGATTACTCCTATTGCAAGAATGAAAGGTAACAAGTATCAGATTGATTTAGTACTAAGAAATAATCGAACAAATGAAAAGTATCCTGATGGAATATTTCATCCTCATCAAGAGTCACATCATATTAAAAAGGAAAATATTGGTTTAATTGAGGTAATGGGTTTAGCTATTTTACCAGCACGTTTAAAAGATGAGTTAAAATTATTAAGTGATTGCTTGTTGAACAAAGTAAAGATCAAAGACTATCCTGAATTAAATAAACATCTTGATTGGTATAATTATTTAATTAGTAAGCATGATATTAATGAAGATAATGTAGAAGAAATATTAAGGGAAGAGGTAACAGTTAAATTTGTTAATGTCTTGGAAGATGCAGGTGTATTTAAAATGGACGATCAGGGAATTGATGGTTTAACTAGTTTTGTAAATACAGTATTGAAAGGAGTATAAAATGATTCAGGTAATTGATAAAATTGATGATAAAATCGATTTAATTGAAATGAAAAATGATGATATAACTGTAGTTGTTTCTAATTATGGATGTACGATCATAAAAGTATTAATGAAAGATAAAGATGATAATGTTGATGATGTAGTTTTAGGTTATGATGATTTTAGTGATTATCAGACTAAAGATGCTTATTTAGGGGCATTGGTTGGGAGAACTGCAAATCGAATTGGTAAAGGAAAATTTAGCTTAAATGGTCAAACTTATAGTTTACCAATTAATAATGGTCCTAATTGTTTACATGGTGGTATTAGAGGTTTTTCTTATCAAATTTTTGATTATAAAATAGTGGATAATAGCATTGAATTTAGCTATTTATCAAAAGATGGTGAAGAGGGGTATCCAGGAAATTTAAAGTTTAAAGCTATATATACATTAGATAAAGAAACTTTAACAATTCAGTATCTAGCTACTAGTGATAAAGATACAATTATAAACATAACCAATCATTCATATTTTAATTTATCAGGTGCTAAAGAAGATATTTATAATCATCAGTTACTGGTTCATAGTAATAAGTATGCTTGTATTGATTCAGATGGTTTACCAACTGGTAAGTATAACGAAGTTAAGGGAACACCATTTGATTTTAATACTATGACTAAAATTGGTGATGTAATAGATTGTGATGATGAACAAATTAAATTAGGTGCAGGATTTGATCATCCATTTATTTTTAATCAGTATAAAGATCAGGTAGAGTTATTTCATGAGACAACAGGAAGAAAATTGACTGTATGTACAACTCTTCCAGGAGCTCAAATTTATACAGCAAACTATTTAGATGGTCGTATTGGTAAATATGGAATCAGTTATCCTCGTCGCTTTGCAGTATGTATTGAAACACAAAACTTACCAGATGCAATAAATATTGAGGAGCATCCAACAACAATATTAAAGAAAGGTGAAACATATGATGAAACAACATCATATAAATTTGAGGTAATTAAATAATGATCAAAGCAACAATTGTAAAAGAAGATTTTAAAAATGAAAAATACAATGAATTATTAAAGGATATTTATGTTGATGAAAGTCTAATTGATTATCAACAAACTCGTTATATTAAAGCGATTGAAAAGTATATAGATTTGTATGGAGATACTGATGTAGAAATATACAGTGCTCCAGGTAGAAGTGAAGTTGGTGGAAATCATACAGATCATCAACATGGATGTGTTTTAGCAGCAGCAGTAAATCTTGATGCAATTGCTGTAGTAGGGAAAAATAATAATATAATTAAAGTATTGTCAGATGATTTTGATATTGCACCAATCGATTTAAATGATTTAGAAATAAAAAAAGATGAAATAGGTACTTCAGAAGCATTGATTAGAGGAGTATGTTCACGGTTAAAGGAACTAGGTTATACAATTGGTGGTTTCAATGCATTTATTACTAGTGATGTATTAATGGGAGCAGGTTTATCTTCATCTGCTGCATTTGAAACAATAATTGGAACAATAATTTCTGGATTATATAATGATATGAAAATTGATCCTGTATTAATTGCCCAAGTAGGACAATATGCAGAGAATGTTTATTTCGGTAAGCCATGTGGTTTAATGGATCAATGTGCTAGTTCTGTAGGGAGTTTAATTAATATTGATTTTAATGATGTAGAAAAACCAGTTGTAGTTAAAGTTGAAGTGGATTTTTCTAAGTTTGGGCATAGTTTATGTATAGTTGATACAAAAGGTTCACATGCTGATCTAACAGATGAATATGCTGCTATTCCTAGTGAAATGAAAAAAGTGGCAAATTATTTTGGTAAAGAATTTTTACGTGAAGTAGATGAAGAAGCATTTTTTAATGATGTAGCAGGTGTACGAGAAGTTTGTAAAGATCGTGCAGTGTTAAGAGCAATTCATTTATTTGCTGAAAATAAACGAGTAGAAGGACAAGTAGAAGCTTTAAATACTGGTGATTTTGAAGAATTTAAAAAGTTGATTAAAGCTTCAGGTGATAGTTCTTATAAATTTTTACAAAACGTTTATGCTAATTGTGATGTTCAAAATCAAAGCGTTTCGATTGGATTGGCAATGTCTGAAAAGATAATTGGTGAAAATGGTGTTTGTCGTGTTCATGGTGGAGGATTTGCTGGGACTATTCAAGCTTTTGTAAAAGATGAATTTGTACCAATTTACAAAGAGAAAATTGAAAAAGTTTTTGGAAAAGATTCTTGTCATGTGTTAAAAGTACGTAAATATGGTGGTATGAAAGTGTTATAGGGGCGAAAGCTCCTTTTCATTTTAATGTAATAGTAAATAGGAAAGATAGTTAATACTAATTGATAGCAGTTATTATAGGAAAAAGTAGGGTTAATTACAAATTAAAATAGTATTATATTAATAATTTACTAAAATATAATTGAAATTTAAGTAAAATTTAAGTAATATAATATTTGTATAAAGATATAAGAACAAATTTTGACTGGTTGATAGAATCTAAAATATTTAAATATATTTTTTAAAAGTTAGAAAATAGATAGATGATATTATCAGAAGATTAATTATATTTAAATATGGTAATCATAAATATATCTAATAAGAATTGTTGTAATAATTAATTTAGGTTTATAAGATGACACTGGTATTTAATTATTAATATCTTTTGTTTAAAGCCTCGTAAGTATAAATTCAATCAGTTATAATATTTGTATAAAATGTTACAAAGAAGAAAAGGATGGTAATGGTAAGATGTTAAAAAATGAAAAAATGAGTAAGACTAAAATTGTTTGTACGATTGGGCCAGCATCAGATAATAAAGATATGTTAACTAAATTAGTAAAAGCTGGTATGAATGTAATGAGACTTAATTTTTCTCATGGTAGTCATGAAGAACATTTAAAAAAAATAAAATTACTTGCAGAAATTAATAAGGAATTAGATACTTCAGTAGCAATTTTGTTAGATACTAAAGGTCCTGAAATCAGAACTGGAGATTTTGTTGGTGGGAAAACTGAATTTAAAAAGGGACAAGTTGTTACTATTTGTCAAGAGGATATTGAAGGCACTAGTGAGCGTTTTACGATAACTTATAAAGAATTGTATAGAGATGTTAGACCAGGTGGCTTTATTTTAGTTAATGATGGTCAAGTTGAATTATTAGTTGATCATGTTGAAGGAACTGATATTGTTTGTGTATGTGCTAATAATGGAATAGTTAAAAATAAGCGTGGTATTAATGTGCCAGGAATTAAATTAGGATTTGATTATCTATCTGCTAGAGATATTGATGATTTAACATTTGGCTGTGGTCAACCATTTAGTTATGTTGCTGCTTCTTTTGTAAGAAGAGCACAGGATGTTTTTGATGTGAAAAAATTATTAATTGAAAATGGACGTTCGGATATCCAAATAATAGCTAAGATTGAAAATAGCGAAGGTGTGGAAAATATTGATGAGATACTAAAGATTGCAGATGGAATCATGGTAGCTCGTGGAGATTTAGGGGTAGAAGTGCCTGCTGAAGATGTACCATTAATTCAAAAAGATATTATTAGTAAATGTAAAGATATGGGTAAACTGGTTATTACAGCGACTCAAATGTTAGAAAGTATGCAACAAAATCCACGTCCTACTCGTGCAGAAGTAAGTGATGTTGCTAATGCTATTTTTGATGGAACTGATGCAATAATGTTATCTGGTGAATCTGCTTCTGGTTTATATCCTCAAGAAGCTGTTATGACAATGAGTAAAATAGCCTTGAAAACTGAACAAAGTTTAGATTATGATGGATTACATCGCCAAGCAGTATTAACAGCGCCACAAGATACATCTGAAGCTATTTGTATGTCTGTTGCAGAAATCGCTTCAAAATTTCAAGTAGCTGCAATTATTGCTTTTACTGAAAGTGGTTTTACTGCTCGAAAAATGTCTCGTTATCGTCCCGAAGCAAGAATTATTGCTGCTACACCAATTGTTGAAACAACAAAAGCATTAGCAATTAATTGGGGAGTTAAACCAGTTATTTGTAAATCAATGACAACTCGTTCAAGTATGATGGATTATGCAGAGATTATTGCCCGAGAAAATGGGGTTGAAGCAGGAGAATTGATTCTTGTTACAGGTGGTAAGCCTGGATTAATTGGTGATACAAGTTATTTGGAATTAGTTCGTGTAAAATAATAGAAGTATTTAATTTGTTTTAAAGTTAACTTAAAAACGGATTTAAAATTTAATAACTATGATATGGCTTGATTCCTGATTTGTATGGGAGTTAAGCCTTTTATTTTTTATGTGTTTTTGTTTTTCTATGTAATAATATTTGACAGTTTATTAAAAATAGGAGGTCTACTATTATCAATTAAAATATATAAATCATTTTTCATTAAATGGTATATGAGGTTAAAGAGATTATTTTCTTTTACTGAATTTTAATATGTATTTATGTTTTTTATTAATTAAATTATGAATTACTAATATAAAAGAGTGAGTAATAAATAGTATTAATAATGATATGTGCCTAAAAATTAGCCATGATAATGAATAGAATATGGTAAAGAGAGGTGTTATAATGGATCCACTTCAAAATGAAATATTCATAGAAGGAGAGCCGTTTGTTAGTAGACAAGTTTTTCCACCATTTTGGTTTTGGTGGTTATTCCCACCAAGACCACCAGGTCCATGGTTTCCGCCGAGACCACCAAGACCGCCAGGGCCACCGTTTCCGCCAGGACCACCAAGACCGCCAGGGCCACCAAGACCATGGTAAATTGAATAGGGTGTAATGAAATAAGCAGTTCTAAATGAAAAAAGACGATTTGAATCAGTAATTATCACTGAGACAAAACGTCTTTTTTAATATAATTATGTTATAAAAAATACCACTAATTCAATAGACAGCTCTATAACATATCGCAATCAGTTTTTTGCTAGAATGATTTTATCCTTTAACAATGTCAGTTTTACTGTAATGATAGAAAACAGATGTTTTTAAGAAAATGGAATTTGTATTATGATTTAAGGGTATAGTCAGTTACATTATATAATGAAATTAAATTATTTTCTAATTAAACGTAAAAGGTTTTTAATATATATTTTCTAATAGAACACGATTATATTTTTTCTATTTAAAAATATTTGTTTTATTCATAATAATAAATGCTTTTTCAATTAATTCAATATCCTGGATTAAGGCAATTCTAACAAAGCCTTCTCCATATGTACCAAATGCACTGCCAGGAACAAATAAAATACCAGTTTGATCAAATAAGTCATTAACAAAATCAATTGAAGTTCTATATTTATCAGGAATCTTAGCCCAAATAAACATTGTTCCTTTTGATTTATCAATTTCCCAACCTATTTTTTTAGCATTACTTAAAAAAGCATCACGACGTTTTTTATATGCCATACGTGTTTGTTCAACACACGATTGATCACTACTTATGGCTTCTATTGCAGCTAGCTGGATAGGAATAAACATCCCATAGTCCATATTTGATTTTAAAGTTTTTATTTGTTTAATAATATCTCTATTACCTACAGCAAATCCTACTCGTGCCCCAGCTAGTCCATATGTTTTTGATAATGAATTAAATTCAATTCCAATATCTTTTGCACCAGGATAAGACAAAAAGCTTTTTCCTGGTTTTTCAAATAATAGTTCACTATATGCATTATCATGAAGAACAACAATATCGTTATTTTTTGCAAATTTAATTAATTCAAGATAAAATTTATCATCAGCAATTCCACATGTTGGATTATTTGGATAGGAAACAATCATAAATTTAGCTAATTTAGCATCAGTTTTATTAATAGCATCAAAATCAATTAAATAATTATTTTCTTTTAATAGTGGCATTTCAACAATTCTGGCTCCTGCAATTAAAGGACCATCTTTAAAAACTGGATAACTGGGATTAGGAACTAATACAGTATCTCCTTCATTAATTAAAGTCATTGCTAAATGAGACAATCCTTCTTGGGAACCAAGTAGAGAACAAACTTCATCATTTTTTACGTTAACATTATATCTTTTTTGATACCAGTTGATAACTGAATCAATTAATTCTGGTAGATCATTGATTGCATAAACATAATTTTTAGGTTCAAGAGCAGCTTTAGCTAATACTTCACGAATATTTTTAGTTGGTGGAATATTAGGGGTACCAGTACTAAAATCAATAACTTCTAAGCCCATTTGTTTTCTTTGGGCTGTTTTTTTTGCTAGAGCTGTAAAAATACTTTCAGGAAATAAATCCATTCGTTTTGAAAATTTCATTTGATAACTCACCTCTTGTTTATTCTAATACAAACTATTATAGAGTTAAAGAAAAATATTGTTTTATCAATATATATAAAATGTTAAACAAATATGTCATAATGTTAACTTGATTTTTTGCGAGAAGTAATTAATTACAATTATATTTAATAAAATATAACATTTAGACATATTTTGATTACATATAATACTGTTAAAAACATATCCTAATGTTATAATTTTAAATGTAAAAGCGCTTACAAAATTTACTGATGGAGGTTGTATATGGGAATTTTTAAAAAGAAAATTGAAATAAATTGTCCAATTGAAGGAAAAGTAAGTCCTTTAGAATATTGTCCTGACGAGGTTTTTTCTAAAGGAATGACAGGTGAAGGTGTAGTGATTTTTCCAACTGGAAATATTGTTTATGCACCATATGATTGTAAAGTTGAGTTTATTTTTGAATCAAAGCATGCAATTGCATTAAAGGGAAGTGGAATTGAGTGTTTAATTCATGTTGGGTTAGATACAAATGTTTTAAAAGGTGATGGATTTAAAGTATTTGTTGAAGCAGGTGAAAATGTAAAGCAAGGGGATAAATTAATTGAATTTGATATAATGGTTTTAAAGAAACATCATTGTATTGATGCAACGCCTTTTGTTTTTACAAATTTAAATAGAAGAGATATAACAGTAGATCAATATGGAATGGTTGATGCAAATATTCCATTTATAACAATAGAAAGGAAGTAATCAAATGAATAACGAAAAATTATCTTTTAAAGAAAAATATTCTTATGGTCTTGGAGCAATAGGAAAAGATATGTGTTGTGGGATAATCTTTACCTACTGTATGCTATATTTTACAGATGTTTTAAAATTATCTGCAGCTTTTGTGGGAACGTTATTTTTCTTAGCTAAGTTTTGGGATGCAGTGAATGATTTAGGTATGGGAATGATTGTTGATAATACACATACTAAATGGGGAAAATTTAGACCTTGGCTGGCGATAGATACAATTGTTAATGCTGTTGTACTAGTATGCTTATTTACTAATTGGGGATTATCAGGAACATCATTATATATTTTTGCTTCAGTTATGTATATAGTTTGGGGAATGACATATACAATTATGGATATTCCATATTGGTCTATGTTACCAAATTTGACTTCTAATCCTGAAGAAAGAGATAGAATAGCAGTTATTCCAAGAATTTTTGCTTCAATTGGTGGATCTTTACTAGTAGGTGGTTTTGGTTTACAAATCATGGATTTTTTAGGAAAAGGGAATGCTCAAGACGGATTTACACGTTTTGCATGGGTAATTGCAATTGTTTTTATTGTAACTGTTGGTATTACTGTATTAAATGTTAAATCAGCTGATCGAACAGAAACAAAGAAAGCAGAAAAAACATCATTTAAGCAAATGATCCAAGTTATTAAAAAAAATGATCAGTTGCTAGTTGCAATAGCTGTAATATTGACATTTAACTTTGCTATGAACTGTATCAGTGGAGTTCAAACTTATTATTTTATCTATGTTACTGGTGATAAAGGCTTATTTTCTATTTTTACAATGTTTGCTGGTTTTGCAGAAATATTTGGACTTATCATTTTTCCAAAATTAGCTAAACAAATGTCTAAAAAACAAGTCTATGCTCTTGCAAGTAGTATACCTGTTATTGGTTTAATTATTTTATTTGTAACTGGAATTTTATTTCCAAAAAATTATATTTTAACTGCTATTGCAGGAATATGTGTAAAATTAGGCTCAGGTTTACAATTAGGAACGGTGACAGTTGTTTTAGCTGATGTTGTTGATTATGGAGAATATAAATTAGGTACTCGTAATGAATCAGTTATTTTTTCAATTCAGACTCTATTAGTTAAATTTGCTTCAGCTATGGGGGCATTATTTACAGGGTTTGCATTAGATGCAACTGGTTATATTCCAGATGCAGTTCAATCTATGTCAACGATTAATGGAATGCGAATCATTATGATAGGATTACCAATTATCTTTGTTATTATAAGCTTTATTGTCTATAAAAAATACTATAAATTAAATAGTGAATATATGACTAGAATTATGAATATTCTTTCATTAAAAAAAGAAGAAAACAAGGTAGAAGAAAATAATCAAAACAAAGAATTAAAGGAGGTAAACTATGCCAATTCAATTTCATAAATCATCACAAACATTTCACTTATATAATTCACAAATAAGTTATATCTTTAAAGTATTAAAAAATAATCAATTAGGTCAATTATATTATGGCAAAGTAATTCACGATCGAGATAATTTTGATCATCTTTTTGAAGCAAAACCAAGACCAATGGCGGCATGTACATTTGAAGGTGATTTAACATTTTCATTAGAACATATTAAACAAGAATATCCAGTATATGGATCAGGAGATATGCGTCATCCAGCAATTGATATTCTTCAAGAAAACGGTAGTAGAATTCTCGATTTTAAATATCGTGATCATCATATTATAAAAGGAAAACCTAAATTAGCTAATTTACCTGCTACATATGTAGAAAATGATGATGAAGCTGTGACATTGTTAATCACTTTATATGATGAGGTTATTAAAACTGAATTAATTTTAAGTTATACAATTTATGAAGACTTAGCAGTTATTTGTCGAAATTCATTTATTAGAAATTGTAGTCAACAAAAATTAATTATAAATCAAATAATGAGTATGTCTTTAGATTTACCAGATCAGAATTATGAAATGATTGAATTAACAGGAGCGTGGTCTAGGGAAAGAAGTGTAAAGAATCGTAAACTAGAACATGGGATACAATCAATATATTCACTTCGTGGATGTTCAAGTAATAATTTTAATCCTTTCATTGCTTTAAAAAGAGAAAATTGTAATGAGTATGATGGAGAGGTATTAGGGTTTAGTTTTGTTTATAGTGGTAATTTCTTAGCTCAGGTTGAAGTAGATACTTATAATGTAACTCGTGTTATGATGGGAATTCATCCACATTGTTTTAGTTGGGAATTAGAAAACAACGAATCTTTTCAAACACCAGAAGTAGTAATGGTATACAGTGATAAAGGATTAAATGCTATGTCACAAGCGTATCACCAAATATATCAAAAACGTTTAGCTCGAGGGTTATATCGTGATCAGGTTAGACCAATACTTGTTAATAACTGGGAAGGAACTTATTTTGATTTTGATGAAGAAAAGATCATGAAAATTGCAACAACAGCTAAAAAGTTAGGAATAGAATTATTTGTTTTAGATGATGGATGGTTTGGAAAACGAAATGATGATAAAGCAGGACTAGGGGATTGGTACCCTAATTTAGAAAAACTGCCTAATGGTATTAGTGGATTAGGTAAAAAAATTACTGATTTAAAAATGAAGTTTGGATTATGGTTTGAACCAGAAATGGTTAATAAGGATTCTGAATTGTATCGTAAACATCCTGAATGGACATTAGAAACACCAAATAGAAATAGTTGTCATGGTCGTAATCAATATGTTTTAGATTTTTCTAATCCAGAGGTAGTAGATTATGTCTATGAGATGATGGCAAAAGTAATTGAGGAAGGAAAAATTTCATATATTAAATGGGATATGAATCGTTGTATGAGCGAAGTTTATTCTTGTGTTCATAGTCCTTCTTCTCAAGGAAAAGTGATGCATGAATATATTTTAGGTGTATATCGTTTATATGAAAAATTAATATCACGTTTTCCAGAAGTGTTATTTGAATCATGTGCTAGTGGCGGAGCTCGTTTTGATCCAGGAATGATGTATTATGCACCACAGTGCTGGACAAGTGATGATACTGATGCTATTGAAAGATTGAAGATTCAATATGGTACTTCATATGTTTATCCAATTTCTTCAATGGGGGCTCATGTATCAGCTATACCTAATCATCAAGTATTTAGAAATGCACCAATTGAAACAAGAGCAAATGTAGCTTATTTTGGAACTTTTGGTTATGAATTAGATTTAAATAAGCTAAGTCAAGAAGAACAGGATAAAATCATTGAACAAGTGAAGTTCATGAAAGAATATCGTGAAGTTATTCAGTTTGGGACTTTCTATCGCTTAAAGAGTCCATTTGAGGGTAATGAAACAGTATGGATGGTAGTTTCAAATGATTTGAATACAGCAATTGTAGGTTATTATCGTCCATTACAAGAAGTTAATCAAGGGTTTAGAAGGATTAAGTTATTAGGTTTAGATCCAGATAAAGAATATCATGTATCAATCAATGAAACTGATCATTATGGTGATGAATTGATGAATTTAGGATTGATTACTAGTGATAGTTCTTGTGGTGAAAATAGAGAAATTTATAATGGTATTAATGGAGATTATTTATCTAGATTATATATTATTAAAGCAAAATAGACGCATAGCGTCTATTTTTGTGCATGAGGATCATTCATTCTTGAATTGTTGATCATCTTATTTTGTTTTCTAAAATCGCGAGGCGAAAGGCTGTGAGTATTTGAAAAAGCTTTAGAAAAAGATAACTGGTTAGCATAGCCACAAGAAAAAGCAATTTGATTAATAGTAAGATCACTATTAATCAATAATTCTTCAGCCTGAATCATTCGATAACGTAATAAGAATTCTTGTGGTGAAAGATGTAAATATTTTTTGAAGAGAGTTGATAAATAACTGCGATTAATTGATAAATAATCAGCAATTTCATTTACTGTTACCATATATTGATAATTATTTTGAATATACTCAATTGCTTTATCAACATAAGGGTTATAGTTAATTTTATTTACTTTATAATTAACATTTGCACTTTTTGCTAAATAAGAAAAGAAAGTAAATAATTGTCCTTGAATAAATAATTCATTACTATAGCTGAGTTTATGATGAGCTAACATAGAAATAGTTAGTTCTCTTAGTTCATCAAGATATTCACAATGAATAACTAAATTATTATCATTTAAATTACAACGATTTAGATATAAACGACTTTTATTGCCATCAAATCCAATCCATAAATATGACCATGGATCATCATGGTCAGCTTGATAATATGTAACAACATTAGGCATAATCAAAAAAGCATCACCAGCTTTAATTGGATATACTTTATTATTAACGTGATACTCACCTTTGCCTTTAAGACAATAATGAATTAAATAATTTTGTCTTATTGCAGGGCCATATGAGTAATTAGGACTACATTCCTGCATACCACAGAATTTTAAATATAAATCTTCGAATGATTGATTTTCTATTTCTAATGAAGAATACATAGATTACCTCCTCTTTATAACTTATTATAACAAAATTATATTTAGATGTGTTCTAAAAATAGGCAGATTTCATATAAATAAGACGAAGAGAGGAGTTTACAATGGAAACGAAAAATATCTTACATGATATCGCTAAAAGATGTGATGGAGACATATATTTGGGGGTAGTAGGCCCAGTAAGAAGTGGAAAGTCTTCATTTATAAAACGTTTTATGGAAATGGCAGTTATTCCCTATATCGAAGATAAAGATGCACGATTAAGAGCGATTGATGAATTACCACAGTCAGGCAAGGGTAAAATGATAATGACAGTTGAACCTAAGTTTATACCTAATCAGGCTGTTGAAATGGTAATGGATGAAAGTTTTAAGGTTAATGTACGTTTGGTTGATTGTGTTGGTTATGTTATTGAAGGTGCAAAAGGATATAAAGATGATCAAGGAATTCGTTATGTTAAGACACCATGGTATTTAGAATCTATTCCTTTTGATCAAGCAGCTAAAGTAGGAACAAAGAAAGTTATTCAAGATCATTCAACGATTGGTATTGTAATTACTAGTGATGGTAGTATCTGTGATATTCCAGGTGATAATTATATTGAAGCTACAGATAGTATTATTGATGAATTACAAGAAATAGACAAACCTTTTATTGTGATTATTAATACAAAGGATGTTAATAGTAGTGAATGTAAAAGGGAGTATGAACGTTTAACTGAAAAATATGATGTACCAGTATTATCGATGGATGTTACAAATATGGAAGAACCAGAAATTGTTTCTTTATTAAAAGATGCATTATATGAATTTAAAATTAGTGAAGTACGTATTGAAGTGCCTAAATGGTTAGCAATGATGTCAAGTAATCATTGGTTAAAACAAACTTTAGATACATCATTAAAAGAATCATTGCAGTCAATAAAGAAATTTAAAGATGTTGAAAGAATCGGTGATGCAATTAGTGAGTATGACTTTGTTGATAAAGCTTATTTAACTGGAATTGATACAAGTACATCTAGTGCTACTTTGAAAATAGAAGAAAGAGATGGCTTGTATAATGAGATACTTGAAGAGATAATTGGAGATAAAGGATTTGATCAAGCAACATTCTTAACTTTTATTCAAGAGTTAGTTGATATAAAGAAAGAATATGAAGGTTTTTCTAATGCTATTAGAATGGTTAAACAAACAGGATATGGTTATGCTATTCCAAAACTAGATGAAATTGAGTTAAGTGAACCAGTGATTATTAAACAAGGACCTCGTTATGGAATGAAACTGGTATCAAAGGCTGGAACTACTTATATGATCAAGGTAGATATTGAAAGTACATTTGAGCCTATAATTGGTTCTAAAGAACAAGCAGAGGCATTTATTGAGTATTTAAATTCTAATGGTAATGATAAACAGGCTATTTTTGATTGTGATGTTTTTGGTCGTAAATTAGGTGATTTAATTGAAGAAGGAATGTATATTAAGTTAAATGCAATTCCAGAAAATGCTAGTTTAAGACTTCATGATATTTTATCAAAAATCGTAAATAAAGGGAAAAGTAATGTTATTGCAATTGTCCTTTAAAAAAGGCTAAGACATTAATTGTCTTACCCCTTTTTATTTAATATTTATATAATGAATATATAAACTTTAGTCATTTGAGCATACGAAGTATACGAAATAAAAAATCACACTATGTGGGGGAGCCATAAAGGTGATTAAGTATGGCTCAAAAATCAAATTCATTGGCACATACGAAGTGGATGTGCAAATATCACATCATATTCACACCAAAGTATAGACGATAATTCAAGATCAATATTTCTTTTTTGTATACAACATTACACTATAAATAAAATTCATAAGAATCATCAAGTAAAAAAATATAGATGATATATCTTTAAAAACTGTAAACATAACAATATTCTATTTTATAGATAAGAGTTTGTAATTGTAAAAACTTTAATAATTTACTCCTAAAAAACTCTAAGAAATAAATAAAGTTGTTGTTTTTTGTAACTATTTTGTATATGTTTTATATCAAAATAATGACTTTTAAATATCCTATAAAAGTGCTTGAAATCGGTAATTTTTAATGTTATACTTTCGTGGTATTAGAATTATGGAGGTAGTTATGAATAAGAAAGAATTAGTTGAATCAGTATCTAAAGAAAGAAACTTGACTAAAAAAGATGCCGAAATTTTAGTAGATACAGTTTTTAATACAATTACACGTAGTGTTATTGAAGGAGATAAAGTATTAATCTCTGGATTTGGGACTTTCAAAGTAAACGATCGTAAAGCTCGTAAAGGAATTTCACCTAAAACACAAAAAGAAATGATTATTCCTGCTAGTAAGACAGTTACTTTTAAACCAAGTAATCGCTTAAAAGATGCAATGAATTAATATTGCATCTTTTATATTTTTAATTAAAAAATTTTTACGTCAATAAATAAGAGAATTATTATTTTTTTTATATTATTAATAAAAAGTTAATAATATCGTGTATAATAAATATAAAGGAGTTGAGAAATATGCCGTTTTTTTATTATCCAATGTCATCAACTTATATGATTGGTTATCTTTTGGTTGCCATTGGAACAATAATTATGATTTATGCTCAGATAAAAGTAAATAGTGCTTATAGTAAATTTGAGAAAATACCTAACAGTCGAGGGATGACTGGAGCAATGGTAGCTAGAGAAATTCTTGATCGAAATGGTCTACATGATGTTACAATAAATCAAGTGGGAGGAAAATTATCTGATCACTATAACCCTAGAAATCGCACAATTAATTTATCAAATGGAATTTATGATGGTACTTCAATTGCTGCTTTAGCAGTGGCAAGTCATGAATGTGGACACGCCATTCAACATTTAGTTGGTTATCGACCTTTAGTGTTTAGAAATGCAATTTTGCCATTATGTAATGTTGGGCAATATTTAGGGTGGATTGCTGTATTTATTGGATTGTTAATGGGAAATACTAGTGTAGCTTGGATTGGTGTTATCTTAATGTCAGGAATTTTACTTTTCCAAATTGTTACATTGCCAGTAGAATTTGATGCCTCATCAAGGGCTTTACAAATTTTAAAAACAAATTATCTTACAAGTGATGAATATAGTGGTGCTAAATCAATGTTATCTGCAGCTGCATTTACATATGTTGCTGCAATGTTGTCAACTGTTTTATCACTACTTAGAATAGTTTTAATAGTATTAGGCAATGATCGTGATTAATTTTATTTTTAGATTCAAAGTTCTTAAGCTTTGGATCTTTTTTCTTTATAAAAATAACAATTTGTAAATAGACAATTAAAAAACATAAATATATCTTACAATAATGATGATATTATTAGTAAAAAGGGAAACTCTTAAAAAGAGATTAAGAAAGGGTATAATTATGGAGAAATGGAAAAAAAGTTTAATTGTTATTTTAGTGTTACTGATGTTTTTTTCGACATCAAATTTAAATGTTTTTGCTCATGGTAGAACAAAGACTTCATTATCGACAGAAAGTGAGTATAAAATATATCCAATTCCACAATCAGTTATATATGATGGAGAGGAATTTACGATGAGTGAGTATATAAACATTGTTTACGAAACACAAATCGATCAATATACAAAAAGTTTTTTGGAAGAATTACTTAGTAAGTATAATAGAAATTATGTAGTCAGTAACGAAATAAAAGAAGGAATGACAAATATTTTATTAGGAGTAAAAGATTCTAATCAGATTGCAGATAATTATTTAGATAATAATATTATCATTCAAGATAAACAATTGTATTCAAGAATCGATCCTTATGTTTTAGTAGCAGATAATAATGTCATTACAATAGTTGGTAAAGATACTGATTGTACATTTTATGGTATAGCAACATTACAAATGATGTTTTCTTCTTTTAATGGGGATAAATTTTTAAATGTCCAAATTGAAGATTATGCAATGATGGAATATCGAGGATTCATTGAAGGTTTTTATGGTGGTTGGAATTATCAAGAACGTGAAAGTTTGATGCGTTTTGCTCGTGATGTAAAAATGAATAATTATGTATATGCTTCAAAAACAGATTTATATCATACTGATAAATGGAATGAAAAATATCCACCTGAAGAGATTGAAAAAATAAAACATTTAGTAGAAGTAGGAAAAGAGACCAAATGTTATTATGCCTGGTCAGTCCATATTTCAGGTTTTTTTAGGGGATTGGATACATCAAATAATCAAGCATATGAATTAAGATATAATCAATTAATAGAGAAATTTTCTCAACTTTATGATTTAGGAGTTAGAAAATTTGATATTTTAAATGATGATTTTGGTGCTGGTACAAATGAAGATGTAGTAATATTATTAAACCGCTTAACTACAGAATTTATCAAGCCAAAAGATTGTGAACCATTGACATATTGTCCTCAAGGATACAATAAAGCCTGGTCAGGAAACGGAAACGAGTTAGAGGCATTAAAATCATTAGATCAATCAATTATTATTTATTGGACAGGTGATGATGTTAATTCACCAGTTACCCAAGAAACAGTTAATTATGTAAAAGAAAAAACAGGACATGATGCTTGCTTTTGGCTTAATTATCCAGTTAATGAACATGCTAAGTCTGGTATTTTCTTAGGAGATATTAGTCATTATGCAAGAAGTGATGTGATAGGATTAAAGGGAGCAGTTTCTAATCCTTCACGTTTTGCTCAAAGTAATAAAGTTGGATTATTTCAATTAGCTTCATTATTTTGGAATAGTACAGATTACCAAGATAAAGTCCAGATTATATGGCAAGATAGTTTTAGATATTTACAGCCAGAGGTTCAGGATGAATATTATTTGATTGCTAGCAATATTGCTAATTGCCCTGGTTCTTCAAGAGTACCAAATGGCTTTTTAGAATCAGAGTATCTTAAAACAGCTTTGGATAGTATTTTAAAGAAAGTAAATGCTGGTAATCTTTTGAAAAATGATGAGGAAGTTTATTATTTGATTAATGAATTTGAAGCGATTATTGAAGCTGTTAAAGGATTTAAAGAAAAATGTGAAAATCAAGATTTAATTAGAGAGCTGAATCCATGGCTTAATTCATTAAATGATATTGCTATAAGTGGAAAAGCTGTTTTAAATAGCATTTTAGCTATTCAAGATAATCAAATTGATGAAGCTTGGCAACAATTTTCTGTTGCTGGAAAGAAGCTTCAAACATGGGATAGTTATTCTACTATTGAGGGCGAAGTAAATAAAGCTAAAGCAGGAAGTAAACGAATTCAACCATTTGTTTATAAACTTGTTACTTATGCTAAAAATAATTTAACACCATTATTTGATAGCAATAATATAGATTTTATACCTTCGTTTTATTCTGTATTAGGGGGGATAAGACAAGTCGATAATGATCAATCAGAAAAGATTTTTGATGGTGATCAAAGTACTTTTGGTCAATGGAATATTGTTCAAAAGGTGAATGATTATTATGGTATTGATATGGGAAAAGTTATTCCGATTGAAAATATAACTATTATTCAAGGTAAAAATGATAATGATCATGATTATTTTCATAAAGCTGTTTTAGAGTATTCGATTAATGGAGTAGATTTTACTCAATTAGGAGAACAATATAATGATACGATTAAAATAGAAAAAGACAGTTTAAATATAAAAGCAAGATATATTAGATTACGTTTAGTAGAAACTGGAACAGCTAATAAACCAGATTATTGGACACATATTCGTGAGTTTAGCGTGAATCAAAAAGAAGTTGTTAAAGAACGTATTTATACAAATATAGAATCTTTAAAACGAACTCCTTTAACAGTATCCAAAAAAGAATTTAGTATCAGAAATATTCAAGATTTAATACTCAAACCAAATGAATATGTTGGAATCAAAATGATGGGATTGTCAATAGGCTCAGATATTGAATTTATAAATATAGGATTTGATAATCTAACTTTGCAAGTATCTCGCAATGGAATTGAGTGGGAAAATGTTAATGATTTTACCGATTCAAAAGTATTTAAATATTTACGAGTTATAAATTTAACCAATAAAGATATTAGTGGACAAATCAATAAATTAGCAGCTACAATATCTAATTTACAGATAAATCCAACTATAAGTGATACTAATTTAAAAAATGATTTAAAAGAAGGTAAGTGGGAAAATCTTTTTGATGGTAATTATAGTAGTTATATTTGGACAAATGAAGCACAGAAAGAAAATGATTATATAATGATAGATCTAGGTGTTACAACTGCTTTATATGATGTTAAAATAGTTACTGAAGATGGGAATCCAAGATTATATAATGCGAAAATAGAGATGTCTGTTGATAAGCAAAATTGGACTACAATTGCAACAGTAGAAAATGATAATTCTATTTTTGAGGTACCTTATCGTTATGTTGAAGGAAATGGTAATGGTGAGGATGCTAGATATATAAGAATCTTAATTACAGGAAATTCTGGCTATTATTTAAAATTATGTGAAGTTGAGATTAATAAAAATGTATCACAAAATAATGATACTACTAATATAGTCAGTTCATTAGATGGTAATGTAAATAATTGTATTGATAATGATATATCTACAGTTTTCACTGTTGATAAGCCAACAGTGAATAATGATTATGTTGAATATCAATTGATTGAAAATACTAAATTAAAAAACTTTACAATTTTACAGGATGGACAAAATATTGTTCTTGCAAAAGTAAAAGTAAGAACGATTGATGGTTATAAAGAAGTAGGAATTTTTGATAAAGCAGCTAAGAAATTTGATGTATCAGATTTAAAACAAAATATTTTAGCGATTCGAATTGAGTGGCAAGCGGGTCAATTACCTGCTATTTATGAAATATTTACGGAAACAGATGGTAAGGATACAGATGATATAGGGGAATATGTTGAACATATTATTTTAGAAGATGTTGATGAATTGACTAATATTGCATATTTAAAAGAAGTAGTAGTTTCAGGAACTAGTGATGGGCAAAAAGAGAATGTCACAGATGGAAGTGATGCCAAATGGGATAGTAATTTTATTAAAGGATCAAATGCTAGTGAAAATGCATGGGTATATGTAGATTTAGGTGATAATGTAAATATTATCAATGAAATAACTATGAAATACTTTAATAAGGTTTATCCTACTAAATATCATATTCAGATATCTAATGATCATGAAAACTGGATAACAGTGGAAAGTCTTGAAAAGCCACATAATGGACCAACTTATCCAATTGATAATGTTAAGTTTCAAACACCAATTACTGCTCGTTATGTCAGATTGCTTTTTGAAGAGTTGAATAGTGTTGCAGCTGGAAATGGTGTGGGATTAAAAGAATTAGAAGTAATAGGAAAACATAATAATAATTATCAGATACATTCTGTAAAACAACTTGATGATTTAGAAGTGGAAATAAATACACCTGGTGATCAATTAGATTTACCTAAATTAATAAATATTTCTGTTTTTGATGCGATGCAAAATGAACAGTTTATTCAGGTACCAGTTATTTGGGATTTAACAAGTTATAAAGATGATGTTGATGGAATATGTAATCTAAGAGGAATACTCGATATTAATTCAAATATCAATAATCCTAATAATTATGGTGCAAGTATAAACATAATTGTGGGAAAAGGCGAAGTAGAAGTAGATAAATCAGTTTTAGAAACTATTTTAGCTGATGTTAAAAATATCGACCTATCTATATATACAAATGATTCAGTAAAAATTTTAAAACAAGTATATGATAATGCTGATAAGGTTTATCATAAAGAAGAAGTTAAACAAAATGAAATTGATGAACAAATAGAATTATTACATGTTGCAATAAATAATTTATTATTAAAGGTCACAGTAAAAGTTGAAAATTTAGCATTAAATAAAAATGTAACAGTTTCAGGGACTAGTGATGGTAAAGCTGATAATTTAGTTGATGGTGATATGCAGACAAAATGGGATAGTAATTTTATTAAAGGACCAAATGCTAGTGAAAATGCCTGGGTTATTATTGATCTTGATCAAGGGACCAGCTTGATTGAGCAAATAAAGATTTCTTATCATAATTTAGTTTATCCAACTAAATATGATATATTAGTATCTAATGATAAAGAAAATTGGATTTGTATAAATACAATAGAAAAAGAGCATAGTGGACCAACTTATCCTGTTGATACAATTTCATTTGATCAGTTAGTAGCTTGCAGATATTTAAAACTGAATTTTAAGGAGCTAAATAATGTGGCTATTGGAAATGGTGTAGGTATTAAAGAAATTGAAGTAATGGGTAGAAAGATTAATGAAGAAGCGGTTGTTTGGAATATTCCTGAGATTTTTGAAATTGTTGTAGATAAGGGAATAAATATTGAGGATTTGAAGACAATGCTACCAAAAGTTATTCTAGTTGAAGTAGCAGTTAAGGGAAGTTTATCATATCAAAGTGATAATTTATTTATGGTTTTAATGCCAGTTGAATGGGATTTAGATGAGTTTAGTGATAGTGAAAAGGTTATTTTGATAGATGGAAATATTGAAGGAATGGGGTTGATTAATAATCATAATAATCTTAAAGCTTGTTTAAAAATCATTATAAATGATGACCATATTAATATTACTAATAAAGAGCAATTAAAAGAATTATTAGATAAGGCTGATAGAATAAAAGATTTAGACCAATATACAATTGAAAGTAAAGAAAGATTTTTAGAGGCTTTGATGCAGGCAAAGATTATCTACAATGATGAATCAAGTAGTCAAATAATAATAGATAAAGCTAGGGCAGTTTTAAATGAAGCAATTAATTCTTTAGAAAAAAAAGTAATTATTAAAGATAATTTAGAAAGATTAATTTCTGAGGTAGAAGGTTTAAATGGATTAGATTATACTGATGTAAGCTGGGAGTTTTTATCAGAGGTTTTAAAAAAGGCAAAGACTATATTTAATCAAATTGATTGTTTACAAGAAGAGATAGATAATTGCTGTATTGAATTAGAGGATGCAATTAATAGATTAGTAAAAAAGAAAGTAGATATAATTGTTTCAAAGAATCCTAATAGTGTAAATACTGGGGATAGTAATATAGAAAAAGAGTATCTTGCTTTGTTAGCTATTAGTTGTTTAGGCATAATAATTAAAAAAAGAAAAGATTAAAAAGGCAAGATATATGGAGTCGAAAGACTCCATATATTATTTCGATTTTTCTTTTATAATCAAGGAATTGATAGTATAATAGGCATAGAAAGTTGGTGGAGTTTTGAAATTTTTACGTAAACATAGATTTGATTTTCTAATGGCTTTTTTAGTGTTAGTTTTTATTATAGTGAGTTTTTATATGCTGTGGGTTCATGTTCCTTATTCTAAACATAAAAATGATTTAGCTAAGGTTCAACAAGAAATTATTACAGAAAATAAATATGATAGTGCTGATTATTTTAATCGTTATGATGGTGAAAAAAGTTATTATATTATTCACGCTAAAAAGGAAGATAAAGAACAATATGCTGTATTTAATGATAAACATAAGTTTATTAAATCGTATAGTGGAGATATTGTTGATCAACAGGTGTGTATAGATGCTTTTAAGGAAAAATATAAGAAAGACCCTGATGTGGTTGAAATAGGATATGAGAATGAAATATTTGTTTATAGTTTATTATATCGTGGTAATAATTCATTGATTTATGCTTTTTATGGAATTGATAATGGAGAATTTATAAAGGCATATCGGATAGATAATAGTAGGTAATAATTATGTATAAAGAATTGATAAGAAATAAATGTATTGATATTAGTCGTTTGCTATTATTAAGGGCAAAGGAGTTACAAATAAATGATAATGAGTGTCATATTTTAATGCTTGTGTATACATTAAAGGATATTGGAATACAAACAGTAACCCCTCAAATGATACAGAATTATTCAATGTTATCAAATCAGGAGCTTAATAAAGTACTAGCGTCACTATTAAATAAAAATCTAATATATAATCGCTTGGGTTCAATTAGTTTGAATAATCTTGAGCAAAAATTATTACAAGAAAATAATAAAGCAGAAGAAGTGGAAACAGAAGTTAATCTTATTAGTATTTTTGAAGAACAGTTTGCAAGAGCTTTATCACCAATTGAACTTAACATTATTAAAGATTGGAAAAATTGTGAATATAGTGATGAAATGATTATAAAAGCTTTAAAGGAAGCTGTTAAAAGCCAAGTACTTAATTTTAGATATATTGAAGGTATACTTTCTAATTGGGCTAAAAACGGTATTAAACAGCGTTATATAGAGCAAGAAGAGCCAAAACGAACTGTACCGATTAGTGAGTATAAATGGTGGGAAAATGAATAAAGAAAAAACAAGTCGAGTATTAGATTATTTTGAAGAATTATTTCCAAATGCTTATTGTGAATTAAATCATGAAACAGATTTTCAATTATTGGTTGCAGTAATGCTATCAGCACAAACAACAGATAAAAAGGTTAATCAATTAACTGAAACGTTATTTAAGAAATATCCAACAGTTGAAGCAGTAAGTCAGGCATCAATATCTGAATTAGAACAAGATATAAAAACTATTGGATTATATCGAAATAAAGCAAAAAATCTTTTAGCTATGTCCAAAGTGTTAATTGAAGAATTTAATGGCAAAGTACCAAGTGTTCAAAAAGAATTAGAAAGTTTACCTGGAGTTGGTCGTAAAACTGCAAATGTTGTTCGATCGGTAGCTTTTGATATTCCAGCTTTTGCTGTAGATACTCATGTAGAAAGAATTTCTAAACGATTGGGATTTGCAAAAAAAGAAGATAGTGTCTTAACAGTTGAAAAAAAACTATGTCGTTCTATTGACCGTTCACGATGGAATAAATCACATCATCAATTTATTTTTTTTGGTAGATATTTTTGTAAAGCAACTAATCCTAATTGTCAAGAATGTAAGTTATCTGATATGTGTAAGGATCCAATAAAAAAGAAATATTTAGAAAAAGTAAAATGTTAGAATATAGTAAAAAAAGTTAGGATTTAATATATTCTAACTTTTTTATTATGTGCATAAAGTATGACATGTATTTAGTTGGTGAAAGTCCACACAGATCAAGTGTAGTTAAGAACGAAAGAAGTGCTGTTTTGAGACCTCGAAACAGAAACTTGATATAAGGCTGTAAATAAGGTGGAAGTCTAAAAGATAAACATAAAACCAATGATTCTTAGGAGAAATAGGGGGAATAAAAGTAGAATGAAATTATCTGATAAATGTCGAGAGGAACTAATTTGAAAAATATGTGTAGTATAGACAAATGCCAAGATATAAGAATAAACCAAATTGCAAAAGGATGGATAAACTATTAAAGATATATAGAAGTTTACAAGAGCTTAATAAGAAACTATCATGTTATTTTAAAGATAAGAAAATTTATGTAGTGGTAAACCTAGGCTTGGTTAGTATAAATAAGCCAATGGTAATGTAGTAAATTACAGATATTCTAGCTATAAGAAAAGGGAAAAGACTAGCTGTTTTGGTCAATTCCCTTGGATAGTTGATAGATGTAGCACTATATGAGACTCACACATACAGTGGGGTGAAATAAATTAATTTCTCTCTATTCTATTATTCTGTTGAGGTATCTGAATTACCAATAGTAAATGTTATTGTATCAGTAATTGTTTTAACATCATCAGATTCGCTGATTCTAATACGATATTGGACTCCAGGAGTTAAATTAAATTCTTTTGTTCCACTACCAGTAAAAATAGTTTCATCTCCAGCAGGAGTACCATCCATTGTAAATACTTGAATAATAATTTTATTTGAACTATTTTGAGCATTTACTTTAATATTTATTACATTTGATGAAGTAGTACTTCCATTTGTAACAGTGGTTCCATCAGAAGTAATTGTATAATTTACTTTGTTATCTGCTTTATTTGATCCAACTGATTTAGTAATTTTATTGGAAGTTTTATTAGGTGCTTTGTGGAAGCGATAATATCCAGTAACATCAACTTTACCACTAGGAGTAAAATCAATAGTTCCAGAAGATTGATTTAATGTTGCTGTATGTAAGATATCGTGACTATTAGGATCACTAATTTCAACAACATATTCTATTACACCATACATTTTTGTAGCCTCAGTAGCATTTTCATCAGTTGCTGCATTTGCAGGTTCATATTCACTAAAATCTACTGTGATTTTTCCATTGCTAGAAAGTGAAGCACTAAATGATGATAAATGATTAATATTGTATTCTATTGCTGTTTCATTTGGTCCTGTCCCTTTTTTAGCCCAACCAGTATAGATTTTATCAGATGGAGTACTAGAATTTGGACTAACGTAAGGATAAACACCAGCAAGAATCTTAATTTCTTCTACTGTATCAGGTTTATCAGGATATGATTTTTTATCTGAAGTGTTTTTTTCAAGATATTTTAATAATTCACCAACGACTTTTGCTGGATATGCTTTATATTTTGAGGTGTTTTTTCCAGCAGCTAAAGCTTTTTCTTCAAATCCCATCCAGACAGAACATGTATAGTCAGGAGTATATCCAGTCATCCATAAATCTTTGCTAGCACCACTATTGGTATTTGAGGTACCAGTTTTAGCACCAATATTTTCAATACCTTTTAAATATTTATAATTTCCACTATTACTATTTGAATAACTTAACATAGTTTCACGAATCATAAATGAAACATCATCACCAATACTTTGTTTTGCTTTTGCTTGAATATTTTTATCAATATTATATGTTTTGTCACTATCAGTAACTTCTACATAATTGACAGTATGAGATTCAATGTAGACACCATTGTTAGCAATTGTAGCATATGCACTAGCAAGTTCAATTGGACTGACACCATTTGCCCATCCTCCAATTGCATAAGGTAAAGTTAAATTCTCATCTTCGGTTGACATATCAATACCTAATGATTCCATATCAGCAATTACCTCTTTAGAAGAAGCTGCTTCTAAAACTTCCTCAAAAGTTGATACAGCAGGAATATTCCAAGATTGAAGTAGTGCTTCTTTGATTGGCATAGAACCATGGAAACTATTATCCCAGTTTTTAGGAGTATAACTTCCAAATGATTTTTGTTCATCAACAACTGTGTGAACAGTTGACCAATCTAGATATTTATATGCTAGACCATAATCAATAATTGGTTTCATTGAAGATCCAGGTTGTCTTTTTAAGGTTGCTTTATTTTTATCTCCTGCCTTATAATTTCGACCACCAATTACAGCGATAATTCGTCCATCTTGAGTAGATTGAATACTTCCAGCCATTTGCATATCTTCATCAGTATAGTCATATGTTTCACCATTAGCAAATTCAGTTGCCTTTTTTTGTATTTCTTGATTACAATAAGTATAGATATTCATTTGTGTTTCTGCAGGATCTAGACCAGTTTTTTCTTTTACTTCAGCAGTTACTAAATCAACATATGATGATAAAGCATTATCTGAAGCCATATTTGATTGAGATAGCATATTTTCAATTTTAACTTGTTTTGCTAGATCACATTCTTCTTGAGTAATATATCCATGATTAACCATTAAATCTAAAATTACATTACGACGTTTATTAGCTAAGTCAAGATTGTAGTATGGATCATATGCACTAGGTGAATTTAAAGTACCTGCTAATAGGGCTGCTTCAGGTAAAGTGAGTTGTGATACTTCTTTATTGAAATAATATTTACTAGCTGCAGCGATTCCAATTGAACTAGTACTGCGTCCAAAATAGATTTTATTTAAATATAAAGTAAGAATTTCTTCTTTACTTACTTCTTTAGTTGCTTGAATTGCTAAAAAGATTTCACTGATTTTACGAGTATAAGTTTGTTCTTCTTTAGGGAAATATGATTTTTTAATTACCTGTTGAGTAATTGTTGATCCCCCTCCACGAATACTAAAATGTGCTAAATTAGTTATTAACGTTTTAGCAATACGTGGTAAATCAAAACCATCATGTTCAAAGAAGCGTGAATCTTCAGCTGCTATTACAGCATCAATCAATACTTGTGGTAAATCTTCATAAGTAATGTTTTCACGTTTACCATTAACATCACTACCATATGTGTACATTAATTCACCATTAACATCATAGATTTTGCTTGCTTCACCAGAAAGTAGACGCTGAGTTGAAAAATCTTCAGTTTCTTTGTATACAGACCATGCAAAAAAACATCCACCTGAAAGGCAAACGACAATAATTATAATGATAAAACTTGTAAAAACTTTTTTCCAATTCAATCTTTTTTTCTTATTTTCTCTTGTAGTAGGGTTATTTGTCATTTTCGTGACCTCCTAAATAATACTGATCAATAATTTTTAAATAATTTAAACGTGGATTAAATCCTTGTTCAATCAAATGTCCTTTTTCTTTAATACTTTGATAAGATATTGATTTTTGACCAGTTTGATTATATGCTTCAATTATATATGAAGCATCAATTAAGTATACCTCATTTAGATGGGTAAAAGCAATAATAACAAATGCAATTCCATGATGATTAATAATACTTTTTAAATGCTCAATTTGATGAATACTAATATTAGTAAAAGGAAAATTTAATTTTTTAGTTTCTTTAGCTTCAAAATCTAAATATTTTCCTTTATATATCCCATTATAATCAGTTGTTGAAGGTGTTTTAAAATATGCTTCAACAATTCTAGCAGCGGATCTTTTGGGATAGTCGACTTTTACGATTTGAATAGGTGTTGGCTTTTTATGAATATTAGCAATACCATTAGCTAAATAATATTTATTTGTTAAATTCAAATCTTCCTCTAGATTCATTCCACGATGTCGAGTATTTAATTTTCCATCAATCAGTTTAGTTTGACGAATAGTCGTCTTTTTCATGTTGGGATAATTAACCATAATTGCTCCTTTTATTACTTTATGTAGGTATTATACCATAACTATGATAAAATATCATAATATCTTGTTAGTTTCCTAAAACATTGTAAATTTAGTTAAATTTAATAACAAATATATTAATCACTTGCATTTAATAAAGATTTTTGTTTCAATATATTATATAGATAGGAGTTGATTAACTTGGAACCAAAAATTTTGTTAAGTCCAAAAAAAATAGTTGCTAAAGAATTTAAAGTTGATTTTAAAGGTTATAATGCTGAAGAAGTAGATCATTTTTTAGATATTATTGTTAAAGATTATGAATCTTTTGCAGCTATGTTAAATGCTTCATATGATAAGATTGATCAATTAGAAGCTCGATTAAGTGAACAAAAGATTAAAATTGCTAAACTAGAACGTGAAAAAGCACTTCAAGATGATAATATCCATGCAATGGAAGAAAATCTTTCAACAAATGTTGATATTTTAAAGAGATTGTCTTTATTAGAAAAAGTAGTATTTAATCAAAATAAATAGTAAGACATAACGATAAGGTGTGTTTTATTTTACAAAAATTTAATCAAGTTATATTTTAGACTTGTTTTCTTCTTGAAAATAGGTAAAATATAGAAGACTCGTAGAAAACGATTGCTACAAAAGTAGAGGAAAGTCCAGGCTTCCACAAGCTGCGATGCTTGTAGTGTTTGTACATGGCGAATTAATAAGTCATGGTAGCGTGAGCTAACGACAGGCCTAAGACCTAAACATAAGTATGGTTGATAAGCTATAAAGTGCCACAGAAACTATTCTAATCGAAAGATTAGCTGAAAAGAGGTAAACTCTGCAAGGAAGAAACCCAAATTTGGTAGGGGAATCATCTTGAAGGAATTGAACTGAAAGATGGATGCATATGCATAGATAAATAATCGTTTGAAAAACAGAACTTGGCTTACAAAGCGAGTCTATTAGCTGATATTATTCAGCTTTTTTTATTTTGGTCTGCTATTTTATTTATAAAAGGGGCAGTTATGGATAAATATGATTTAGTAAATTGGTATTTTGAAATCATTTCGTCAAATCGGAAATGGTTGTTCATTATGTGAAGTGTTATATTTAAAGTTTAAATTTATTGAGAGTGAACATTCATTTTTTAAAGAAGCTTTTAAATCTAATGATTATAATAATTTAATTAATTATGATTATTATTGTATTTATGAATTTTATAAAGAAATTATTGAAAAAAATTTAGGATATCAGGTAAATAAAGATATTGATTTTTTACTGAAAATGTATTGTAAAGGTTCAATTGATATGACAATTGATTGGGTATTAAATGATATGTCAATAAACATTGATGATGTAGTTGCTTTATTGAGAGAAGTATTGCCAAAAAGATTAGAACCATTTATATTAAGTATCTAAAATAAAGAATCATAAATGTGATATTTGCTAATATCTGTAACTTGAATCTTTAAATATTAGTATGTTAATACTTTATCAAGAAATAAAGAAGATGAAACAGATTTATTTTAAATGAATTTAGTTATCATGGAAGTGGAGTGATTAATGAAATTATAATAGGAGTAAAAGCATGTGATTAAAAAAGCATTAGTATGCTTTAATACTGATCTAATTAAATTTGGAGTAATAAAAAAAGTTGAATTTGAACTTCTCTTATTATAAAAGGGAAGTTTTTTTATTGTGAAATTCAAACGAAGTATGAATTTATGACTTTAGTCAGTTGAGTATACGAAAAGTAGGCGAAACAAAAAAATATGTGCTATGCACATGGAGAGTTAAGAATGTATACAAAGATTTGAAATAAGTAATATGTTTTTATTTTTGATTGTAAGTTATTTATTGGGGATAATTTTTCAAGAGATTGATTCTTTTATAGAATACAAATTATTATTTTGAAAAGTTTATATTATATTTTTATTTTGTGTATATCAATTTTATTAACTTATTTATTTTATGATAGGTTTCTTTGGATGAGATATGCTTTTATGATAAGAAATACTTGCTGTTTAATATTGATAAATAATCCCTTAATAAAAGTAATATTTATTAATTTTATTCTAATTATGATAAAATATAGTGTGTAAGGAGGAATGACAATGGAAATTCGTCTGGTATCAGATTTAATAAATAAATTCTCTGAAATCGAGAAAAAAGTTAAAGAAGGAAAACCAGTATATCTTACTAAAAACGGATATGGAAGTATGGTTGTATTAAGCATTGAATAATATTCTTAGTTAACTGAAGATATAGAAATGAAATTAGACGAGGTTGATCGATTTGCAAAGTCTACAAAAGAACGTTTAACACATGATGAAGTTTTCAGCAATATCAGGGATCGGTTAAATGGATAAAAAGTACTATATAAAATATTTACCATTATTTCAACATGATTTAATGGAGATTACAAATTATATAAGCAATATCCTTCAAAATCCAGATGCTGCTATTCGTTTAGTAGATGAATTGTAAATGTCTATTTTAAATAGAGCTAAAAGCCCATCTGGTTATGAGCCTTATCAGAGTTCAAAACAAAGAGAACATCAATATTATAGAATTTATGTTAAGAATTACACTGTATTTCATATTTTAATTAATGATACAATGGAAATCAGACGTATTTTATACAATAGAAGAAATTTCTCACAATCATTATAAATTGTTTATGAATGATAATCTAATATGAAAAATGCAGAAAAAATGAATGAAATGCTTTATGTAAAAGTAGAAGATGAATATATTGCATTTATTGAACGTTTAAAGAAATTGTCACAAGATGTTGGAATACCAAAAGATTTAAAAGAAATTGTAAAAATTGAAGATTTGGATTTCTTATCTCAGTCAGCTTTTGGTGATGTTTGTCGACCTAGTAATTCAAGAGAAATAAGTGTTGTTAAAATTAAAGAATTATATAAATCATTGTTATAATAATATAAAGTTGAACAAATTTATTATGTTGATTTGTTCAATTTTTTTATTTATGTGTATTTGTTAATGTATAGTTAATAAAAAAATAATAATATTAAATCGAAATATTAAAAAAAGAAGACGTATATTTTTTAAGAATCTTTCATAAAATAAATGTGATTAGGTTATTGTCAATAATAATAATTATGATATAATTTAGGTGTTTATAAGAGGTTTTCAATTAAATAGAAAAAGGAGGATAGCTCGTGGGAAATATTAGTGAACATGTAAAAAGAGAACGTGAGGCTAGAGGCATTACATTAGAGGAATTGGCCAAAGGGACATTTATTTCTGTAGCTGTCTTAAGAGATATAGAATCAGGGGCATTTGATAAGTATAAAGGCGATGAACTATACTTAAAAATGTATTTAAGAAAGATTGCTAAATATTTAGGATTAGAAGAAAAAGAGCTTGATGCAGAATTTGAAGCATTAACACAGGAGATACAATTAGAAGAAATAGGACGAGGTAAAAAGAATAAACGAGTTGTAGAGGAAAATAAAAAAAATGTGACTATTTCTGGAAAAGTAAGTGACACTTTTAAAGACTTAAAAAATCCAAAACCAAAAAAGCAAATTTCTAATAAAAGGGTATATGAAGATCGATATTTAATGAGATATTTTAAATATGCTTTAGTTGTTTTAGTTTGTGTAGCAATTATTTTTGTAGTCTGGTATTCAATTGTTGCAAGTAAAACTCCTAGTGATGGAAAAGATTTTAATGACAACAAAACACCTACTGTTGAGGGTAATAATGATAAGGGTGTTCAAGATACAGATGACAATAATGATAAAAAAGATGATGATAAAGATAAGAAAGACAATGATAATGATAAGAAAGATGATGGGGAAACAAATAAAGCTGTTGAAATTACAAAAAATGGCAGTTTAAATTACAGTTTTAAATTAAAACCAGGACAAGAAACTTTTAAATTTAAAGTTGAATTTGTGGGACGTTCATGGTGTCGGTTAAATGTAAATGGAGCTGAATATGAGGGATTTAAGAGTGGTATTTATAATGATGCTAATAAAAGTAATTCGTTAGATGCAGCACCTGAGACAGTTGAATTAGAATTTAATGCTGGAGATTTTCAAAATCTAGAGTTAACATTTGGGTATTTTATGGGACATCGTTTTTATATTAATGATACTTTATTAGAAGTAGATCCAAGTGAATACAGTGGGGGAAGAAAGACCCTTGAAATAACGCAGGTGAAATAATGAATTTACCTAATAAATTAACAATTACTAGAGTATTATTAGTACCTTTATTGATTTTAATATATATGTTTCCTTATGGTATGGCAGGAATTAATATTCCTGTCTATCATATCTTAAATACTGATATATCATTAATAAATATAGTTATTTTAGTCATTTTTATAATTGCTTCTATTACTGATTATTTTGATGGACAAATAGCAAGAAGAAAAAAGCTGATTACAACTTTTGGTAAATTTGCTGATCCAATTGCTGATAAATTACTTATTAATACGATTTTTTTATTGTTAGCAGGTGATGGAACAATTAATATTATAATTCCAATAATTATGATATCCCGTGATACAATAGTTGATGCAATTAAAATGTCAGCTGCTAGTAAACAAGTAGTAGTTGCTGCTAGCAACTTAGGAAAATTAAAGACAGTTAGTCAAATGATAGCTTTAGCATTTTTATTAGTCAATAATTTTCCTTTTTCAAGTTTGGGTATTGATATAGCGACGATTTTAGCTTGGATTGCAACGATAATATCTGTGGTTAGTGGAATTGATTATTTTATAAAAAATAGAGAAATGCTTATGGAGACAATGTAATGGATGAATTAGCAAAAGCATTAATACAATATAATATAAGTATATCTAGTGTAGAAAGTTTTACAGTAGGTAACTTTGCCGCAATGCTAGGAAGTATTCCTGGCATTTCTAAGGTTTATAGAGGAAGTTTAGTAACTTACCAGAGTGAAACAAAGGAAAGATTACTAGGAATATCACATGATATAATAAAAAAATATGGAGTTGTTAGTAAAGAGATTGCTTCTTTAATGTGCATTAATGGTAAACAAATCTTAAATAGTGATATATGTGTATCGTTTACTGGTAATGCAGGTCCAGAAGCAATGGAAGGAAAACCTGTAGGTCTTGTGTATATTGGTATTTTATATGAAGGTGTAAATATTTATGAATTAAATTTAAAGGGATCACGTACCGAAATTCAACAACAGGCAATTGATTTTGTAATTAAAAAATTAATTGAAAAAGTTAAAGTAAATTAGTTTTTTTTGAAGTATATAAAAATAGGAGGAAGTTATTATGGCTGAAGCAAAAACAAAAGAGAATAAAGAAGAAGCTAAAAGGGCTCAAGCATTGGATGATGCAATTAAACAAATAGAAAAGAAATATGGAAAAGGTTCAGTAATGAAATTAGGAGATCGTAGTGCGGTTAGTATTGATGTAATACCAACTGGTTCTTTAACGCTAGATTTAGCACTTGGGATTGGCGGATATCCTAAAGGACGAATTATTGAGATTTATGGACCTGAATCAAGTGGGAAAACAACGTTAACACTTCATGCCATAGCAGAATGTCAAAAACAGGGAGGTAGAGCGGCTTTTATTGATGCTGAACATGCAATTGATCCTGTCTATGCTCAAAGTTTAGGTGTAGATATAGATGAATTAATTTTATCGCAGCCAGATTCTGGGGAACAGGGATTAGAAATTGCAGAAACTTTAGTTCGTTCTGGAGCAATTGATTTGGTAGTAGTTGACTCTGTGGCAGCTTTAGTTCCTCAAGTTGAATTAGATGGTGAAATGGGTGATGCTCAAATGGGGTTGCAAGCTCGTTTAATGTCTAAAGCATTAAGAAAAATAGCTGCAGAACTAAATAAATCTGAGTGTACGATTATTTTTATTAATCAGTTAAGAGAAAAGATAGGTGTAATGTTTGGTAATCCTGAAACAACTACTGGTGGTAGAGCGTTAAAATTTTATTCTTCAATACGAATTGAGATTCGTCGTAGTGAAGCAATTAAACAAGGTAGTGATATTGTAGGAAATAAAACAAATATTAAGGTTGTAAAAAACAAAGTAGCCCCACCATTTAAAACAACACAGGTTGATATTATCTATGGAAAAGGTATTTCTCGTGATGGTGAAGTCCTTGATTTAGCTGTAGAAAAAGATATTGTAGAAAAAAGTGGAGCCTGGTATGCATATAAGGGTGAAAAGATTGGACAAGGACGTGAAAATGCTAAAACATTTTTAAATACTCATCCTGAGATAATGGATGAAATTACTCAAGCTATCATTAAATCTTTAGAAATAGAAGAAAAGTAGGTTTAAAATGGGATAATAAAAAAGATTTAAAGTTATTATTTATAATTTTAAATCTTTTTAAATATCGAAAATTTATTTTATGATGAAATTCAAGAGTCTAACAAGGGTAATTGGTATTGTTCAAGAATTAAATTTGTTTTTAAAACAGAATATTTATTTTTTAATGCTAAAAGAATCGCTGCATCAAATTTAACTTTTGGATATAGATAACCATTGTTAGATAATGACAATAGATTATTAGTTTCCCTAATATCTAACTGCATTGCTAGAGCTAGTTGGATAACTTTATTACGACTAGGAATCTTTGTGCCATTAAAAATTTGATATGCATAAGTTCGATGTAAATTAGCTTTATTGATTAGAATGCTTTTACTCATATTCTTTTTAGCTAAAAGAGCTTCTAAATAATCAACAAAATTAATTTCAGGAACTTGTTTTAAAAGTGTTTCAAGAGTTAAATGTTCGTTTTTATTAATAATATCTAATAATTGAGTTGTTGAAATCATTTTTATCACCTATACTTAGGATATAATATAAAAATTTATGTTGCAAGGAGAAATGTATGGATATTTGTGAACTTTATGATGAATTAGAAGTAATTAAAGAAAATAAATATAAAAAGCTTTCACTTGTACGTAACCAAATTGATCATCTTTTATATTTAAAAAGGGAAATTGCTGCTCATAATAAAGAAATATATTATCAATTAGCTAAAAATGATAGTAAGTATTGGCCTAAAATATATCAGGTACAGGAATCTGATAATAAAATAATTGTTATTGAAGAATATATTAATGCACCCACATTAGAAGATGTTTTATTAAATGAGTCATTGTCAAAAGAAAAAGTTATAAATATTTTCTCTCAAGTATGTTATGCTGTTTTAAAACTACATCAAATGAATCCTTTAATAATTCATCGAGATATTAAACCAGGTAATATATTTTATGTACATGGCAAAGTTTATTTATTTGATTTTGATATTTCAAGAAATTATCAATTAGAAAAAAATAAAGATACACAGGTTTTGGGAAGTGTAGGATATGCAGCACCAGAACAATTTGGATTTGGACAAAGTAATAGGCAAAGTGATATTTATGCACTTGGGGTACTTTTAAATGTATTATTGATTAATAAATTACCAAATGAGACAATTTATTCAGGTGAAGAAGGAAAAGTGATTAGAAAAGCAACTAGCATTGACCCAAATCAAAGATATACATCGGTTAAAGAATTATTAAATGATCTCAACATAAAAGAAGAATCTTCTGTAAAAGAGTCAACATATAGTTTACCAGGATTAAAAAGTGATAATAAGATTAAAAGAATTTTATCATTTATAAGTTATGTGATAATATTTTTATTTTGTTATAGTGCACCAGTTACATCAAATGGTGTTTTAGCAACAGGAATAATTGCTTTTTTATATCGAACATATATGTATATGATGATAATGACTATAATTTTAGTTATTGCTAATTATCTAGGTGTACATAATTATTGTTTTTTCTCAAAATCTAAATATTTTATATTTCGGTTACTTGGAATTGTTTTATATCTTATTTTAGCATTATTTATAGAATTAATGGCTATAAGTATAATAATAGCTTTTTTTGAAATTAACTAATGTATGCTAAAAGCAGACCAATTGACTAATTAAAAAATATATAATTTTCTTGTAAAAAGGGAGGATTATATATGAAAATTTTACGTAAGTTTAAAGAATTATCACTAATGAAAAAAATACTATGTTTCATAGTAATTATTGGATTGATTGGGATAGTTGCTGGTGGCAGTTCTAATGGTGAAACAAAGAAAAAAGAGGATGAGCCTACTAATGAAGTAACAAATGAAAAGGAAGAATATAAAATAGGTGAAGTAGCTAAGGTTGGTGAAGTTGATTATTTGATTAATAATGTTGAGGTAACTAAACAAATTGGTAGTGAATATGTAAATACAAAAGCAAAAGATACTTTTTTAATTATTGATATTTCAATTACTAATAATGAAAAAGAATCTTTAACTGTAGCTGATAACTTTTTTAAATTATTAAATGGTGAAAATGAGTATTCAGCAGATAGTACAGGTGCCATCTATTTAAATGATAATTCAATTATTTTTAAAGAATTAAATCCTGGGGTTACATTGCAAGGAAAAATAGTATTTGATGTACCTGAATCAGTTGCAATGGCAAATGAAACAAAATTGCAGGTTCAAACAGGTATTTGGGGTAGTGAAAAAGATGTGATTTCATTGTCTAGATAAAATTTGTTATATAACAATATGGGGCTGTAACGAGTGAATAACTCATTTCAGTTTCAAAAAAACAAAAAAACACGGTCATCCATGCAATGGCATGAACTTAAGAATAATTGTATTTCGGTAATCTAAAATCTGGGGTTTTAGATACTAAAAAATCATGGTGTTAATTACTAAATTAAAAGAATCAGCAGTATATTAATCAAATTAGATTAATCAGTTGATTCTTTTTATGTGAAATAATATGATAATTGTATAATCACATTATTCTAACCTTTCTATCAAAATATTATGAAGGGGCAAATATTATATGGAGCAATCTAGAATTGATTTATCAAGATATAGATTAGAGTAGGCAGAGCAATGTATTATTTCTAAGGTTCTATATAAGATTGGAGATTTTATAGAAGTTATTGATTTTGTCAAGCATTCAGGAGTAATATCGTATTTTAGAAAGACTTACATTAAAACAGGTATTTTTGACATAAAACTATCAAACATTATTTCAGAAGTAAAAGTTTGAAAATATAATCCATTTGGAAGAATAAAAAGTATCTAAACTATCATATTATATATAAGCAAACTGTTTTTGTTGATTTTTTATGATTGTATGGTATATTCTATTTGTAAATTGGAGGACCAAAGCCTTAGTTGGATTAAACAGTTTGTTAACAGAGATACAACTCAAGTTGTTATCTCTGTTTTGCTTTCTTATAGGAAGGAGTTGTTTACAATGAGATTATATAGACCTAAAAGTGATTATATTCAATATCTTTTTGATAGGGATAAAAGAATAATTAATTCAGAAAATACGATAGGGGTTCCTATAAGATTAAATGAGTTAATATATTTTTTACCTATTGATTCACCATCTGTTTCTGATTATGAAGATGGTGTTCTAAAGAAATCATCTCCAACTATAATGAGAATGTTCGATTTGAAAACCAAAATTTATTTAGGTAAATGTCTATTTTCAAACATGTTTTCAGTTCCTTATAAGGAGTTAGAAGTGGTTAATATAACTGATTTTGACGAAGAGAAATTTGTATTCGTGGAAAAAAAGTTAGAATATATAAAAAGAAACCATGATAGAATTATGAAATCAGCTAAAATGCTTTTTAAACAAAAAAGTAGAAAATTATAAGCAATCATATCTAAAATCTACTGTGGATTTTACTAAGATTGAAAATGCATCATTAGAATGGGAAATACAAAAGTATGGGAAACATTATAATAGATTTCCTGATTAGAATTTCTTTTTAATAAATCCAAATATTGATGGGTTATCTGAATACTATTTAATGAATAAAGAAGTTAAAATTGCAAAAATTGTTTTTGATAACTCATTACAGAAGATTGATAGTATTTTGGAAATTTATAATGTAGAGTATGCACCACTAGAATGTTTTAATAAAGATAAACTTGATAGTGAGAGAATGACTGCTTGGTTCAAAGGAAGAGGAATACCTTCATGGCGTGATGGATTAGATGATTTCTTAGAAAATCTAGGGATAGAAAATAAGGATTTTTTATTGAATAGAGCATATGGTTTATCTCTATCGGATCAATATTGGATGAATCCAGTTGAGAGATTAATGGGTTGGAAAGATATTAACTTTTTTGATCATGATTTTAATAGTCAAGATTTCATAGATGCTTCTTTTGAAGATAAATTTGTAGACAATAGAGCAGTTGATTTTTATTCACCTAATAACACATCTGATGGAATGCTGAAAAAAGTATGGATTGTAGGAGAAGATAATCAAAGGTATCTTTTGAAAGGATCGTTTAAAAGAAAAGGATTAGAACCATTTAATGAAGTTCTATCAGGAATGATAGCACAAGCAATCAATTTGGAATATATCCCTTATACTATTGAAGTGATAAACAAAACACTTTTTTCAAAATGCAAATGTTTCATTGGTAAAGATACAGAACTTATTTCAGCATATGCAATTCTGGCAAAAGAGAACATAGATATGAAAGAAAACTATGTAAATGTTATGAACCACTATATTAGAATATTAAAAGAAAAAAGTGTTTTTGCGGTTGAAGAAAAGTTAGCTAAAATGTTTATCTTAGATTATTTAATGGTTAATCAAGATCGACATTTAGGAAACTTTGGTATTATAAGAAATGTTAATTCATTAAAATGGGAAGATATTGCTCCACATTTTGATAGCGGACAAGCTATGTTTTCTCAAAAAGAAGTATATGAAATGAATTTTGTGAAAGCAGAAGGTTGTTTCTTTAATAATAAGAATTTAGATTTTGAAGAAATATTAAAACATGCTCAGACATTATTTCCATCAATTCAATTGAATTTTGAAAGTTTAGAAAGTATACCATACAAGTGGAAAAACGAGTTGAAAAAATATCAATATGTTTCATTAATTAGTGATGAAAAAATTGATGTGCTTATAGAGGGGCTTAAATTAAGAATTGCAAAATTAAAAGAAAATCTATTTAATAGATTATAAAGTACAATTGTAAGAAAAAGATGATATAACAAGGAAATGTTATACAAAGTGAAATTCTCATTTCAGCCAAAAAATATTGTTGTATCTATAAAGGGATATAATAAATCGAATACAAGTTGTTTTTAAGATGTTCAAATTTGAACATCTTTTTGTTGGGAATAAAGTCAGGAGGAAATTATTTATTATTATAAAGTGAGATTCACATAGGGCGAAAGCCTTTTTATTATGTTGATTAACACATTAAATTAAATATGATTTTGATCATTTAAAAGATGATGAAACAATAAAAAGTAGATTATGCTTAAAGACGCAAGTTAAAAAGCTTACTAATAACGATAGAATTTTAAGTGTTAATGTTGTAATATCTGTTTTTTTTAAGTTTTCAAATTGTGAAGAAGAGTTGAATAGAGATTTTGATGATATATTAAAATATGATAGTATTGCAATATTATTTCCTTATATAAGAACATTGATTCAAAATATGACATCTTATGATTGTTCAAACTTAAGAATTTTATTACCTCCAATTAATATTAAAGCAATTGTTGATGAACTTGATAGTAAAGAGGAATAGTAGTAAAATCTAAAAAACAACTTAAAAACATAGTAATCCACAATAACCTGGGGTAAATAAGTTATTGTGGATTATCGTGTTTTCAAGCTATTTTGAAACTGAAATGAGTTATTCACTCGTTACAATCGTTTTTAGAAAAATATTTATTTAGCACTTATTTTAAATCATCTTTAAGTTTTAATAATGCTGCAAATGGAGAATCTTCAATCGATGTTTGCTGTTTTTTTTGTTGATTCATATATTTTTTAACATCACTTTTACGAGCTAACGAACTTTTATTTTCACGTTCTTTTTTAAATGCATTCATGTGTTGGCGGTAACCACATGTTTTACAAACAAACATTTGCTTATCACCTTTTCCTACAAGTTCTAATTTTTTATGACAATTAGGACATCTGGCGTTAGTGACAATTGAGATTGTTTCACGATGTTTACAATCTGGGTTTGAGCATACTAACATTTTTCCCTTTTTCCCATTTACCTCAAGCATAAGTTCACCGCAATCTGGACATTTTTTGGTAGTCAGGTTTTCGTGTTTAAATTTAGCTTGACTAGAACTAATTTCAGTAATTATATTTTGAGTATAATCTTTTATTTCATTAATAAAGTTATTTGATTTTTGTTGTTTTTTTGCAATTTTTGCTAATTCCATTTCCCATTTGGCAGTTAATTCAGGTTCTTTTAAGTCTTGAGGGACTAATTGTAAAAGCTGTTTACCTTTACTAGTAACCCTGATATCATTTCCATGTTTTTCAATTAAAAAAGTATTAAATAGTTTTTCGATAATATCTGCTCTTGTAGCAACGGTTCCTAAACCACCAGTATTTTTTAATGTTGTATTAATTTGTTTTGATGAGCTGTTTGTAAATTGAATAGGATTTTCCATTGCTGATAGTAATGTTGCTTCGTTGAAATAAGCTGGTGGAGTAGTTTGTCCAGTTGTTTTAATGATTTCATTAACTGTTATTGTTTCATGTTGTTTTAATAGTGGTAAAGACTGATCGTCATTGTCTTCATCTTCAATTTTTCCATAAACTTCTTTCCATCCAGTTTGTTTTTCGATTTTACCTTTAGCAGTAAATTTTTCTTTATTAATAACTGCTTTGATAACTGTCTGTTCATATAGATATGGTGGTAAAAGAACAGCTAAAAAGCGTTTTAAAACTAATTCATAGATCTTCATTTCTTTATCACTAAATGATCCTAACATTGCAGGTTGTTCAGTTGGGATAATCGCATGATGATCACTTACTTTGCTGTTATTTACAAAATGAGCTTGTTTTTTAATTGGGACAGCTAAAATTTTCTTGATTATATGATCATAATAACCTCCTTTACTAGCTTCAAGACGTTCTTTTAAAGTAGGAACGATATCATCTGTTAGATAACGAGAATCAGTACGTGGATATGTTAAAACTTTATGGTATTCATATAAATCTTGCATAATTGATAATGTTTCTTTTGCTGAAAAACCATACAGTTTATTAGCGTCTCTTTGAAGTTCAGTTAAATCATATAACTGGGGAGCATATTTCTTTTTAGTTGTCTTGTTAATCTCAGTGATTTTTAGTGAATGATTTGAAATATTTGTAATTATGTCATCAATTTTTTCTTCATCAAAAAGATGAGATTCATTTTTATTTGATTGCCATGACCAGTTAATATCTTTAGTTATTACTTTAATGCCATAAAAAGTACGTGGGGTGAAGTTTTTAATTTCTTCTTCTCTTTTAGCAATCATTGCTAATGTTGGAGTTTGTACACGACCACATGCTAATTGGGCATTATATTTACATGTCAAAGCTCTAGTGGCATTAATACCTACTAGCCAATCAGCAATACTTCTGCTATAAGCACTATGATATAATGCATCGTAATCATGGGAATTTTTTAAATTTTTGAAACCTTCTTTTATTGCTTTATCAGTTACTGAAGAGCTCCATAATCTTTGCATTGGTTTTTTGATATGTGCTTTATTAATGATCCAGCGAGCTACTAGTTCACCTTCACGTCCAGCATCAGTTGCAATAACAATATTATTTACATCATTGCGATTCATTAAATTTTTAACTGCATTGTATTGTTTAGTTGTGTTTTTAATAACAACAAGCTGCATTTTATCAGGGATAATTGGAAGATCATTGATATCCCACTTTTGATATTGTTTATCATATTTCTCTGGATCGGCTAAAGTGACTAAGTGTCCTAAAGCCCAAGTTACAATATATTTATTTCCTTCTAAACCACCATTTATACTTTTAGTACAGTTGAAAACACGTGCGATGTCACGCCCTACAGATGGTTTTTCTGCTAAAATTAATGTTTTTGCCATTTTATTACCTCATTTCTAATTTATTTTACCACATTATCTATTAATGTGATATCAAAACTATAAAATGATACCGCTATCTTTTTTTACTGATAAAATCACAAGTATTTTTAGTTTTAATAAATTATAATTTTATAATATATTAAAAAATAGTGATAATAGAATAATAAAAACCACGAACAATAAATAGTTTTCATTGTAAATAAGATAAAAATATTATACAATACTATTGTGTTTTTTGCATGAAATGAATTTATATATTCATATAAATAAAACACATAGAAGAAAATGGGGGGCAAAAAATGTCAGGAATTAATGCCGTTTCTATTTTAACCTATGTTCTAGCTGTAGCTTTAGGATTTTTTATAAATTACTTAATAAATAAATTAAAAATATCTAAAGCTAACGTAAGTGCTGCAAAAATTATTGATGAAGCAACTGTTAAAGCAGATAATCTTATTAAAGAAGCAATTTTAGATGCAAAGACAGAGGCTTATGAGTTAAAACTTCAAGCTGAAAAGGAAGCTAAATTACAAAGACAAGAAATTACTGCACTTGAAAATAAACTTTTACAAAGAGAACAAACAATTGATCGAAGAGATATTGCGGTTCAGGGAAAAGAAGATGTTTTAGCACAAAAAGTAGTACAATTAGACGAAAGAGAAGCCGGACTAGGGAAACTAGAAGCTGAATTAAAAGAAAAGATTAATGCCAAAGTTGGCGAATTAGAAAAAATTGCTGCAATGTCAGCGAATGAAGCAAAACAAGAATTATTTAAACAGGTTGAACAACAAATTGCTACTGAAATGACAGCATATATCAAAGATCAAGAAGAGGAAGCTAGATCTAAAGCGAGTCTAATTTCTCGAGATATTATTGCTAATGCAATTAATCGTTACGCTCAAGAAGAAACAGTTGAAAGAACTGTTTCAGTAGTTGCTTTACCTAGTGAAGAAATGAAAGGGAGAATAATCGGTCGAGAAGGACGTAATATTAAAGCAATCGAACAAACTACAGGGGTAGATTTAATTATTGATGATACTCCTGAAGCAATCACGATTTCATGTTTTGATCCAGTACGCCGAGAGATTGCAAGATTATCATTAGAAACTTTAATTCGTGATGGTCGGATTCAACCAGGTAGAATTGAAGAAGTAGTTGAAAAGACTAAAAATGAATTAGATGAAGTAATAAGAAAAACAGGAGAAGATGCGATATTTGAATTAGGAATTTCAAGAATTGATAAAGATATTATCATGATGTTAGGGAAACTTAAATATCGTACTAGTTATGGGCAAAATGCTTTACAACATTCTTTAGAAGTTGCACATTTAGCTGGAATTATGGCAGCTGAATTAGGTTTAAATCAACAATTAGCAAGACGGGCTGGATTATTACATGATTTGGGAAAAGCAATTGATCATGAAATGCAAGGTAGTCACGTTGAATTAGGTGCTAAGTATGCTAAAAAGCATGGAGAGCATCCAGTTGTTGTAAATGCAATTGAATCTCATCATGGTGATGTACCTGCAACTAGTGTGATTTCAATTTTGGTTGCTGCAGCTGATACTTTAAGTGCAGCACGACCTGGAAGTCGTAGTGAGACAATTGAAAACTATATCCAGCGTTTAGAAAAACTTGAAGAAATGGCAAAAAGTTTTGATGGTGTAGATCGTGTTTTTGCGATTCAAGCAGGACGTGAAGTACGTATTGTCGTTAAACCTGATAAAGTGGATGATTTGATGTCACATAAAATAGCTCGTGATATTAAGAATAAGATTGAAGAGGAACTTACATATCCTGGTCACATTAAAGTAACTGTAATTCGTGAAATTCGTGCTAGCGAAGTAGCAAAATAAAAAGGGGATAGGCCTAGCCTATCCTTTTATATGAAAGGAAAATAAAATGAAAATATTGTTTATTGGAGATATTTTTGGAGAAATTGGTCGTGAAATGATTGAAGACTATTTACATCGTTTGGTTAAGGATAATCAAATTGATTATGCTGAAGATGATGAGAGAGGATTATTGACAACGTGGCAATTGTTTAAACAATTTAAATTTATTGAAGCTGGGATTTTTACCAAAGAGGAAACAAGAAATTCGTTAAAGAAAATAGGATTAATTACATTGCTTCCAAGTAATTTAAAGCGTATTGGAAAGCTTGATGAGTATTTTAAGAAGGCGAAAGCAAGCATTATAAAATTAAATTCTAGTGAAATTAGTATAGGGGATTCAGTATGGGCAAGAAAAGGAGATGATTGGATAAAAACAGTAATTATAAGTTTACGTTTAAATGATATCGATGTTGAGTCCGTTTGCAATGGTGAGATTGGAATTGCGACAGAAGTTGAATTGGCAAAGGGATATGAATTGTTTGTTAAAATAGATGAGTAGTAAAAACCCCTAATTCTTACTACGTTTTTACTACGTTTCATGGCTTCAACTTGCCACATTTTGCCCCGTTTTGCTCATTCTGTGATTTTTTTAACAATATTATTAAAAAAAATAAACCTCGCAA
>OFHM01000205.1_pt1 | contig 55424 bp, 66 predicted proteins | sample 1521311 | NCBI WGS metagenome assembly OFHM01 (sample SAMEA3504083, study PRJEB24116) | mouse gut metagenome | biome: mouse gut; feature: mouse-associated habitat; material: faeces | place: Denmark | collected 2011 | reverse complement strand
TTTCCAGCAACAATTTCATGCAGCTTGTCCGAAAGCTGACAGCGCCCTTTATCGCGGTTTTACTGTTCTGCTTTTTTGTTATTATGATCATTTCCTGGCTGCTTTACCGGTCCTGGTATGCGATGTTTCTGGCTGTACCGGTTGGAGTGTTGTACCGGAAACAATACCGGGAAGAGAAAATCAGGAAGCGGAAGGAGAGGCTTCTCGCAGAATTTAAGGATGGAATGCAGGCAGTTTCAGGTGCGCTTCTCGCGGGATATTCTATGGAGAATGCATGGCGGGAAGCAGAAAAAGAGCTGTGCGAGCTGTATGGTGATAATTCCATGATGTACAGGGAGGCACATCTGATCAACACAGCTGTTAAAATGAGTGAGCCGCTGGAAAGTGTACTGATGGAGTTTGCGATAAGAAGCGGATGTGAAGAAATTGGAAGCTTTGCGGAAGTGTTTTCATTTGCGAAACGAAGCGGAGGAAATTTTCCGGGAATCATACAGACGACTATCAGAAAACTGTCCGGGAGGATGGAGGTGGAGCGGGAAATTGGGGCGGTTTTATCTGGAAAAAAGCTGGAAGGAAGAATTATGAATAGTATGCCGGTATTAATTCTTCTGTATCTGAATCTGACATCCGGAGAATTTCTGGATGTGTTGTATGGCAATGTGCCGGGGGTTCTGATGATGACACTTGTGCTGGTAGTATATGGGATATCCCTTAAACTGTCATCACATATTCTGAATATCCGAGTATAGAGGAGGTGAGAAAAAATAATTCTGTGTGCGGCGGTAGCTGGCATTTTGATCATTGCAGCTGTGGTGGTGAGGGTGAAAGGATGGAAGCTGCAAAAGAAAATCTGGCAGACGGCAGTGATACTGGGCGCGGCAGCAGTGTGCGGACTGCTTGCGGGAATCAGTGGAGAATCAGAGCAGGGCGTTCAGGATGAAGGATTTCACAGGAATGAATGGGGGAAGGGTGATTATCACAGGGAAATGGAAATTACCGTGGACGAATTGCTTTATCGCCATCCCTATGTGGTAAGGATACCGGAACAGAAACTGACAGAAAGGGAGGAAAAGGAATTTCTTGCCGCTGCGGAAAAGGAGATCCTGGAAGAATTTTCGGGGGAGAATGCGTCTGTAAATGAAATCAGGCACAGAATATTTATCAGGGATAGTTACCAGGATGGCAGAGTGCAGGCCGAATGGAGCTTTGAACCTTATGATATCGTTGATGTCTCGGGGGAAATTCTGACGAAAGAGCTTCCGGAGAAAGGAGAAGATATGAGGGCCTTTGTGAGGCTGGAGTGTGGTGCGTCAGAAAACAGAATGGAATTTGGATTCCGGGTTTTACCACCACAGCTGAATGAAACAGAGAGCTTTCTGATTCTCCTGGAAAAAATGATGGAAAGTCAGGCAGAGAGAAAAGGGGAGAAAAGTTTTCTGTTGCCACAGAATGTAGGGGGATATATTGTTTCGTGGAGGAAGAAAGGGGAGTATCTGCCGGAAAAAATATTTCTTCTGGGATGTGTCATCGCAGCGCTGATTCTGTATCTGGAGCGAAGCAGGAAACAGGAGCTTCAGAAAAAACGGGCCGGACAGTTGCTGATTGAATATCCCGAAATGGTCAGTAAACTAACGCTGCTTCTGGGGGCTGGTATGACGGTAAAGCGGGCATTCTGCAGAATAGCATTTTCATACAGAGAGAAGAGGAAAAAGCAGCAGACAGGATTATGTATCGTCTGTGAGGAGATGCTGATTACCTGTCATGAGATGGAAAGCGGTGTGGGGGAAGAAAGAGCCTATGAGCGTTTTGGAGAGCGCTGCGGGCTGGAAAGCTACCGGAAGCTTGGAAACATTCTCTCGCAGAATCTGCGAAAAGGAGGAACTGCGATGACTGTTCTCCTGGAAAAGGAGGTGGAAAATGCATTTGAGGAGAGAAAAAGCGCCGCAAAACGCTATGGAGAGGAGGCGGGTACAAAACTATTGTTTCCAATGATATTAATGCTGGGGATGATTATGGCTATTCTCATTGTACCAGCGGTGATGGCTTTTCAGATGTAGATATCGTGGTAAAAAGCTAAAAATTGTTATGAGAAGTAAAGAGTTGTAAAAAACACAAGAATCAGATGAGAAAGGTGAATACAGATATGAAGAATACAGATATGGAATATACAGGTATGGATACTACGGATGAGGCTGGCAGTGCCGGAAAATTTCAGAAAGAAGGAGGACGAAAATGTATGAGGGGCTTCAGAGAGTTCCTGGCGGAAGAAGACGGTGTCGGGGTGGTGGAAATTATTCTGATCCTGGTAGATATACTTACTATATGATAGGGGTGTATATAATGTAATTAAAGGGGGGATAAGTGGTAGGAGTATAACACAATACACAGTAGAAGGTATAAGAATGTGTATGCAGTAGAACATAGAAAACTGAATATAGAAGCCATAGATAGAAGTCCTTTAGTCAGACAAACCACGTTAAACAATGCAGAATAATGGAGGTAAGAGTTATGAGGAAAGTGGTTATTTTGATTACAGAAGTGGTACTACCTATTGCAGTGGCTATTGTCCTTGCAGCTGTATTCCGAACTGTATATGTTTCAGAAGATGGGTGCAATTTTTTATGGTTATGGATAGCAGTAGGTTTTCCATTCGGTATCACAAGGATAGGACATATTCTTGTTCCATTGAAACATGACCTTGCATCAACAATCGGCATTTGGTTTTTGAATGTCATGATAGCAGGACTCATTGGTGGAGTGGTACTTGTCTGGCGTGTAGTTAGGGGCATAATTAGATGCCTTATAGCATAGGAGGATGAATTTATGGCAGAGATTATTGTAGTAGCAAGTCAAAAGGGCGGGGTGGCAAAAACCACCACAACATTTAATTTAGCTTCATCACTTGAAGTAATGGGAAAGAAAGTATTGGCAGTTGATTTTGACCATCAGGGAAATCTTACATCCTGTTTGGCAAAAGAGGGAAAACAGTCCATTGAAATGACAGTGGCAAATCTCATGAATATCTGCATTGAGAGTGAAGATGATGCAGTGATGCCGGATAGAGCCGAATATATCTATCAGTGTGGTGGATTAGATTTTATAGGTGCAAACAGAACACTTTCTACCATAGAAGCAAAGCTGTTATCAGAGGCAGGTGGGGAAAGGACGCTGGCAGATGTGTTAGAGCCATTAAGGGATGATTATGATTATATCCTTATCGACACAAACCCCTCATTAGGAATATTGACCATCAATGCACTTGCAGTAGCAGACAAAGTAATGATCCCAGTCAGCCCCCAGTATTTTTCTATGGAAGGATTGGATGATTTGATAAAGTCTATTGTAAAGGTGCGTAAACGTATCAATCCGAAATTAAGTATTGCCGGTATATGCCTTACAATGTGTGAGTTCAGAACAAAGCTGTACCGCAGGGTATATGAAGATATTCTGGAATACACGGCTGATAAAATAAGAATTTATGATGCAAAGATACCATACACAGTAAAGATAGGGGAGTCTTTGTATGTGGGGGAAAATGTTGCTACATACTGTGCTTCATCCCCGGCAAGCGTGGCATATTTAAAATTGGCAAAGGAGGTACTTGGCTGTGAGTAAAGGATTAGAAAAAAGAAAGCTGGCATCTGATGTATTGGATTTTTTGGATGATGGTGCTGATAATGTTCTGAAAGAAAATGAGGTAGTAAGAATTGCAGTGGAACAGCTCGTTCCATTTCATGAGCATCCATTTAAGCTGTATGAAGGGCAGAGATTGGATGATATGGTGGAAAGTATCAAAGAGCATGGAATTATGATACCGATACTTGTAAGAGAGCATAAAGATAAATATGAAATTCTTTCCGGTCACAATAGGCTGAATGCAGCAGTAATGGCAGGGCTGAAAGAAGTACCGGCTATCATAAAAGTAGGGCTTACAGAAAAAGAAGCCTATACCTATGTGATTGAAACAAACCTGATACAGCGTGGGTTTTCAGAATTATTGCCATCCGAACAGGCAGCAGCCCTTGCAGTCGAATATGACAAGGTAATCAGTCAGGGAAAAAGAAATGATATTATCCGTGAGATTGAAAAATTAAGTGGTATTGAATCAACCTTTGGTCAGACTGACCAGAAGATGAACAGCCGTGACAGCATCAGCAATGAATATGGAATGTCAGGAAGTAAGATGGCAAGGATGCTTAGAATCAATCACTTGGTACAGCAATTTAAAGATATGGTAGATATGAATGCCATTGCGAAAGGTGCATATTTCCATATATCATTTCTGCCGGAAGAAAAACAGTTATGGGTATTTCGTGCAGTAGATGAATATGGTTATAAAATCAGTGAGGATATTGCTAAGATGTTCCGTGAGAGTGAAGAAATGCTGACAGAACAGTATGTGATGGATACCGTAAATGATTTAATCAATGGTAAGAAAAAAGAAAAGAAATTCCAAAGTGTTAAATTGGATACAACAGTGTATCACAGATATTTCAGTGAGGTAGAACCAAAAGAGGCAGTATCAATCATTGAAAAGGCATTAGATATGTATTTTGCAAGTAAATAGGATTATAACAGAGAGCATTTTGTCAAAGGGCAGGATGCTCTTTTTGATTGGAGGTAGGGATGTATTCAAAGGAAGATGCAGAAAAAATGTGTAGGGAACGGCAGGAATATTTAGAACTTATCCATGAGAACATTGAATATCCCTACCTGATAAAAGAGTACCGGCAAGATGAGCTGGATGAGCTTGTGGAAATTATGGTTGATACGGTATGCAGTCAGAGGGTGGTAATCCGTATCGCTGGGGATGATAAACCAAAAGATGTTGTAAAGAGTCGGTTGCTGAAACTGGACTATGAGCATATCCGCTATGTGCTGGATTGCTTACATAATAACAGTTCAAAGATAAGGAACGTAAAGCAGTACCTACTTACTGTTTTATATAATGCACCACTCACGATAAATAATTATTACCAGCAGATGGTAAACCATGATTTATATACTTGATACAAAATCTGGAAAGAAAGACAAAAACAAGTATTGACAAACATCAGAGCATAGAATATACTTGTTATACGAAATAAAAACGGAACGGATAACAAGTGCGATTAAGGAGAGTGGTAAGATGTTTGTATATGAAATTCCTATGAAGTTCAAAAAGGCGTCAGCAGGTTTTGTGTATAGCACGATGCAGAGAGAATTGAATGTCGGAAAAGAACAATTTAACGAAAAAGCCGAGAAAATGAAGAAAGGTAGAAAAATTCGAGAGGTAAATTGCAAGGAAGATGGAATTGTAATTATTATGGAATCACAAGAAGAATTAGTGAATCCGTCAAAGGCTTTAGCTGTATTTTCACAGGCATTGGCAAAGATGGAGTCCTTAGCTTCTCTGAAAGATACACAAAATCATCTTCTTGCAAATAATGGTCAAGCAAAAGAAATTGAAAAAGATGATAGTGTGTTTGTGGAGTCAACTTGTGAGGTTTTGAAAACAGTGGTTGATATTTTTATGAATGCGAATGCTTCTGATAGTGTATTTGTTATACAGGGAAGGCGAGAGGCACAGCAGAAAATTATTGAAGTGTGCAGAGAGTTCCATTCATTACAGTAGGAGGTGCGGTTATGTGGTCAATCATTAAAGAAATCAAGCGTAGAGGTACAATGAATAGCTGTGAAGTCAGCGAGTACAGCATCAATCGGTTGCATAGAAAAAGAAAATCTGCTGGGGGATGCATTGCCAGAGCCATAGAATATGGTCACATCTCCATTGTAGGTACGGTATATGTTAACGGTAAAGAAGAAAATGTGTATGCATAAATAGTGATAATGAAAAATACCTTTTGGTTACAATCCGAGAGGTATTTTTTTATGGAGGAAAACAAAATGAAGATATGGTTATGGGAAAGGGTGCATCCACCTTGTATGTGCATAGACACCCATTATTTTATTGGAAAGGAGGAAACTCATGCAGGATGAAGTCAATGAGAAAGTGGTAGCGTTGGTAATCAATAATGTAAAGATGGGTGCATCAGAGTTACGCCGTGCATTAGAGAAATATTTGCATGAATCGGGGCAAAAGCATAAGAATGGGAGGCAGCAATCTGGGGACGTGGTAAAACATGGAAAGCAGAGTGTAGCGAAGCTCATGGAGCAGAATACCGGACTTTCTAATATTGAAGTCACAGATGGAAATATTAAGGATTTTGAAAAAACTGCCAGAAAATACAATATTGATTTTGCACTGAAAAAGGATAGTGCGGTCGATCCGCCAAAGTATATTGTCTTTTTTAAGGCAAGGGATGTGGATGTCATGACAGAGGCATTTAAGGATTATACGAAAGTGAATCTGAAAAAGTCTCAGGTAAAGCAGTCCATCCGTAAGAAATTATCTAAGGCAATGGAGGCAGTAAAAAATCTGAAGCAGAGAGAAAAGGTAAAAACAAAGGACAGGGGGCAGGACAGATGAAAAAGGATATAAAGAAACTTTTTATCCTCAATCTTCCGTTCCTGTTTGTCTGGTATTTTGGAGATAAAATCAGCTGGCTGTTTCGGATGGTGGAGGCAGAAAATGCAGGCATGAAAATTTATGGATGTACCATGTATTTTTCAAGTGCATTCAAAAATCCGCTACCCAGTTTCCGTCCCATAGATCTGCTGTCGGGTGTGGTATTGGCAGTACTGCTAAAACTGGCACTTCATATGAAAAGCAAAAATGCAAAAAATTTTAGGCAGGGAGAGGAGTATGGTTCTGCAAGATGGGGTAAGCCGGAAGATATAAAACCCTATATGGATGATAACCCGGAGCAGAATATTATTTTAACCCAGTCAGAAGGGCTGACGTTAAACAGCCGCCCTAAAATACCAAAATATGCGAGGAATAAAAATGTGCTTGTGATTGGCGGTTCCGGTTCAGGAAAGACAAGATTTTTTGTAGAACCAAACATCATGCAGATGCACAGTTCATACGTGGTCACTGATCCGAAAGGCACGATTCTTTTGAGATTGGGGAATATGCTTGTGAAGGGCGGGTATCACATCAAGGTGGTAAACACAATTAACTTTAAAAAGTCCATGCATTATAACCCTTTTACCTATATCCATTGTGAGAAGGACATTCTAAAGCTGGTAAATATCATCATTGAAAATACCAAAGGCGAAGGGGACAAGTCAGGGGAGGATTTTTGGGTAAAAGCGGAAAGGCTTCTGTATCAGGCGTATATTGGTTATATATGGTATGAAGCACCGGATGAGGAAAAGAATATCATTACACTGCTTGAAATGATCAATGCATCAGAAACGAGGGAGGAGGATGAGAACTTTAAAAATGCAGTGGATATGATGTTTGAGGAACTGGAGGAAAAGGAACCGGAACACTTTGCTGTTAAGCAATACCGCAAATATAAGCTTGCGGCGGGCAAAACGGCAAAAAGTATTTTAATTAGCTGTGGTGCGAGATTAGCCCCCTTTGACATTGCGGAGCTTAGGGAAATCATGAGCTATGATGAACTGGAGCTTGATAAGCTGGGAGATAGGAAGACAGCACTTTTTATTATTACCAGTGATACGGACAGCACATTTGATTTTGTCACAGCGTTATGCTGCTCACAGCTGTTTAATATCCTGTGTACAAAAGCAGATGATGAATACGGAGGTAGGCTGCCAGTACACGTGCGTTGCCTGTTGGACGAGTTCGCAAATATCAAAATTCCAGATATGCAGAGATTGATTGCAGTAATCCGAAGCAGGGAGATTAGTGCCTGTCTGATTTTACAGGCAAAAAGCCAGCTGAAAAGTATCTACAAAGATAATGCAGATACGATAGAGGGTAACTGTGATACTACCATCTTTTTGGGTGGAAAAGAGGGTACAACCTTAAAAGAGCTTTCAGAAACGCTTGGCAGGGAAACCATTGATTTGTTTAACACATCCGATACCAGAGGACAGAGCCAGTCCTACGGCATCAATTATCAAAAGACTGGAAAGGATATGCCATACTTGTTTGTGAAGAGTTCAGTTGCCTTGAATTTCACATGAACAGGGACATGACCAACTGGATTCTGATAAAAATTGAATACAGGAGGTCTGAAAATGGAACAATTACCAAAACGGATACACGAAAATGGCATTGATTATATCCTTGTCGGAGATTACTATATCCCTGACCTGAAACTGCCGGAGGAAAACCGCCCTATCGGGAAATACGGAAGCCTGCACAGGACTTATCTGAAAGAATGCCACTCTGCCCGGTACAGCAATCTTATCCTGACCGGGGAACTCTGGACGTATCTTGCTGACCTGAATGAACAGGCACAGGAAAGGCTTGACACTATCATGGAACAGATGAAAGCTGCCGAGGGTGTGACGGAAGAACTGAAAGCAGCAAATCAAATGGAGTGGGTGCAGCGTTGCAATAACATCCGCAACCGGGCAGAAGAAATTATTTATGCGGAACTGGTCTATGTATAAGGATGGCGGTTTTATTTGTAAAAAAACAGCTCTACAGCCGGAAAATTGAATGGGAAATATAATAATCTTACAAAAGAGCTACGAACCGCTTTGGCGGAAACAGTAGCTTTTTTGTGTCATTCTTTCGGTTTTTTCTTTCCGAACAGGGACAACAGCTTTGATTTCCCACGCTGGCTGGTGACTGCCGGAAGTACGGGGGATTTTTTGAATACACGTGCAAGGGCGATACGGTCATCTTCCGGGAGGTTCATATAATCAATTCCGAATACCCGACAGATAGTAAACGCCCGCTTTTCGTCGGCTGTTCCTTTGTGCATGAGGGCGTCCAGCAGTATTACGGGAATATTTCTGGCAAAATCCGCTGCGGGTGTTTCCGGTTCGGCAGTTGTCCTGTCGGATTCATGCCGGGTGCGGAGGTCTTTTACAATCCGGTCAAGGTCATCATGGATAACATGACTGAAAAACATCTCCTCGCTGACCTGCCCCAGCTCCAAAGTACGCATATAAAGGTCATTTTCTGGTGTCTGGTGCTGTTCCATGACGGACTGCCTTGCTTTTTCCAGAAGTAAATTCATGTCTTGGACACGCATATCGGCAATCCGGTCAATGCAGATTTCTATATCCGTCATCAGACGCAGAAATCCGGGGTGGCAGACAAGCTCACAAAGAAGCCGGTTGTTCATTGCACCGCTTTTTAATAAATCAACTGTGGAATCATCCAAATGCAGCTCATACAGGGAAGTGTTTGGATGATTTTTATTTTCAGTTAGCCCCATGAGGTAATCCATAGACAGACCATAATATTCTGCCAGTTTTGCCAGATTAAATGGACTTATATCGGTGCAGTTGTCGGATTCATATTTTCCCAGAGTGGCTTTTGCTATGCCGGTCGCTTTTTCAAGTTCCGCAAGTGTCATGTGGCGGCTGGTTCTTTCATCCTTTAATTTTTCCTGAAGCGTTAATTTAATATACATCACTTATCTCCTCCCAAAACAGCGTCAGATTCATTATAACACAGAGCATTTCCGAAAACGTGGAAATTTCCGTTTTTTTGGATTTTTTCTGACCTTTCGGACATACGGGGGAAGCCGGTTTATTTTGTTAAGATTTCAATATCACAGGGACATTGAAAACAGAATGACCGGCTGCAAGTGATACCGTTCCCGGGGAAGTAGTGCCATGACAGGAGCATACCAAAGGAACGAGAAACGCTGGGATAATTCCGGGCAGGAACGGATTGCAGGTAAAACGGCAGAAATAAAAAAACAATTTATGGAGGTAGGAACATGAAGTTAAACATGGAAGAAAAGAAAATCTTATACGCTTTCGGGTGCGGAAACCTTGAGAACACGATACACCGGTTGAAATGGATTACCGCCCTGACAGTGGACACAAAGGTAAAACGTCGGGTGCTGTGTCTGGCAAGAAAGCTGGACAGCAAAAGTGTTGGAGAATGGTATCCCTGCTTTTACCGTCATCTCCGCTTGGAAATGGAAAGATATTTTGAAGCAAAGAAGTATATCCGCATTGTGGAAAGAAGCACAGATTGGGAGGATTTATATGGGAAAGCTGTCTAAATACGAGAAAGAAACGATTGTGAATTTCAATGAGAAAGAAAGTGAAGCCACCATTTACACACATAATGCCGACCTAAAACGCAGGCTTGCGGAGTATAGCAGAAAATACCCTGCTCTGTGTCGGTTGAAGTGTCAGAATTTGGAGGGTGGTGTCACTTATGTCATGGACAAGTCAAGGCTGTCTATCCGCCTGATACCGCCTTACAGTGAGGAACGCCGGACAGCGGCAAGGGAATATGCGAAACAGCATGGTTTTCAGGCATTGCAGACAGGGGACAGAAAAACAGCATGATTTCGGGGCGGTTTACGGTTAAAACATCGGGTGCAGACTTGATGTTTTGACCGTTTCCTGTAAGCAGGGTACAAAGATAAGGGGTACAGTGAAATAGTACTTTTGAGCGTTGCAGGGAAGCAAAAAAATATATTGCAGAGTGCATGGCATTCTGGAAAGTGTCCTGTGTCGGAGTGCATGGGGCACTTTTGTTTTACAGAAAAAACGGGAGGATTGCATGGAAGATAAGAAATATCTCGGCTATATGCGTGTCAGCAGCCGGGAACAGAATGAGGACAGACAGCGGATTGCACTTCTTGAAATGGGTGTACCAAAGGAAAATATTTATATGGATAAGCTGTCGGGTAAAAATTTTGACAGACCACAATATAAGAAGTTGCTGCGGAAACTGAACGGAAATACGGTTCTGTTTGTAAAGTCCATTGACCGTTTAGGCAGGAATTACGCAGATTTGAATGAGCAGTGGCGTATTATCACAAAGGAAAAGGGAGCAGATATTGTTGTGATTGATATGCCGCTGCTTGATACCAGACGTGAGAAAAATCTGCTTGGAACGTTCATCAGTGATATTGTGCTGGCATTACTATCCTATGTGGCAGAGAATGAACGCCTTAACATCAGGCAAAGGCAGGCAGAGGGCATTGCGGCGGCAAAAGCAAGGGGTGTAAAATTCGGCAGACCGCCAAAACCATTGCCGGATAATTTCTATGAAGTTCATAAGGCATGGAAAAATAAGAAACTGACACAAAAAGAAGCCGCCAAAGCCTGTAACATGGCGGAAAGCACGTTTCATGACAAGGCTAAGAAATTCGGAAAAGATTAGGTTTTCGGGGAGATACGATAAATCGGAAAAGTGTACTTTTTCGATTTACTGCTCATTTAACCGATTGTATATAATTATACCAAAAATCTGCGAAAAAGCAAGAAATTTTGATGAAAAATCATTCTTCAAATTAGTTGCGAAAAAGTACACTTTATCTAAGGAGGAATTTCTAAAATGGCAAAGCAACCTAAATTAGTCACATGTAAACACTGTGGCGAGGAAATTGCGACAGGAGCAAAAGTATGTCCAAAATGTGGGGGCAAAAACAAAAAACCAATTTATAAGCGTCCTTGGTTTATTGTTCTTGTAGTTTTGATAGTTATTGGAGCGATAGGCAGTGCTGGGGGAAAAGATGAATCATCTAATACTGTAAGCAAGGAAAATAATACAACTACAAATGATACTGTTGCGGACAACAAAGATTCAAGCCAAAAGGAAGTAGAGGAAGAAATCAGTTATACCGCTTATAATGTTTCTGAGCTTATGGATGATTTAAACTCCAATGCTATGAAAGCAACTGATAAATATGAGAAACAATATGTAGAGTTGACTGGAAGATTAAACGTAATTGACAGCAGTGGAAAATATATTTCTATTACACCTGTCGATGATGAGTTTGCAATTATGGGTGTTCAATGCTATATAAAAAATGATGACCAAAAGACTGCGATTATGGATATGTCCATAGGAGATACAGTTATCGTCAAAGGAAAAATTACTGATGTCGGAGAGGTCATGGGATATTCTCTTGACATTGATGAAATTAGTAAATAAATTCATCCTTTAGCATATGACAGGATATGCTTTGTAAATGAATATTTGTAAACTTTTTAAACAGACCATTTTACTGGAAAGTAAAGCGGTCTGTTTTTTTCGGAAGTTTCCAGCGGAAGGTTCTGAAAAAATCGAAGAAGCGGAAAACGAGCGACCGGGAAAATTACGAGGTTCGGCTTCTTCGGGCGGGAGTACAGAGGGCGGCAAGCCCTTTGTGCAAGGGTACAGGGAGTGCAACATCCCTGTGCGGGTCAAGGGCGGCAGCCTTGCCCAGAGGAGTGTTGCCTGCGACACTCCATACTGGGTTATTACCTGACGCAAAAGCACAGCAAAATGCAGCTTCGCTGCCATTCCCCTTGTGGGGAAAATCTTGAAGAAACGGAGGGAAACAGTTTGAAATTGACAAAACACAACGGGCGTGCCGGGAAGCATGGCGTTTACAATCCGAAGCACAATGACCGCAGTTTTGATGTGAGCCACAGCGAACACATTGACGGGGAACGGGCGGAAAGAAATGTCTATTGGGACTGCTATAACGGGTACCGCCGGCTTGCAGAAAAGAACAGTGATGAAATCGAAATGGCTTCCACTTTTGAGGAAGTCGAACAGCTTTATTACCGCAACCGCTATACGGATTATACAATCGGGCAGAACGCCCGGAACGAAAAGAACCGACACACAGAACGGAACCGCACAACAGACGAAATCCTTAAAAATAAAAAGACCTGCCCAGAGGAAAGTTTACTGCAAATTGGGAAAATAGAGGAACACGCCCCAGCAGAAACGCTCTTTCTGATTGCAACGGAATTTTTTGCAGAATTTGAACAACGCTTCGGCTCCCATGTCCACATTCTGGACTGGGCGCTGCACATTGATGAAAGTACGCCCCATATCCATGAACGCCATGTTTTTGACTGTGAAAATCAGTATGGGGAGCTTTGCCCACAGCAGGAAAAGGCTCTGGAAGCCCTCGGCTTTGAACTGCCGGAGCCGGACAAAAAATCAAGCCGGTACAATAACAGGAAAATGACTTTTGACGCTGCCTGCCGGACTATGCTCTTTGATATTTGTAAAAAGCATGGGCTTCATCTGGAGGAAGAACCGGAATACGGCGGTCGCAAATATCTGGAAAAGCAGGACTTCATCTTAGCGAAACAAAAGGAAGAAATGGCGAAACAGTCCGGTCAGATTGAGTCCCAGAAAACGCTTATTCAAAGCCAGAAACAATCCATTCAATCACAGAGCGATATGATGTATCAGCAGCGAAAAGCGTTGCAGTTCCAGCAAAGCCGGATTGAAAAACAGGACGCAGCGATTCAGGAGAAAGAAGGAAAGCTGGAAGCATTGACCTTGAAGATTGATGATGTGGAATCCCTTATTGATGATGTTTCCGAAATTGCCTATGATAAGGCGGTGGAGGTTGTGAGTGATACTGTCCGGGTGGAAACGCACAGGCAGGACATTAAAATGGTGGAGCAGTCCAAAGCATGGGTACTCTCCCCGGAGCGTAAGGCTTCCCAAAAAGAAAGGGAATATGCTGCCGCCCGTCTGGACGGTGTGGTTACAAAAATCACAAAAGCCATGCAGACAGCAATGGCAGCGGTTAAGGCTACGCTGATGAAGCCGGAAGTCAGGAAAGCAAATACAGAGCAGATTAAGGAAAAAGCCAGAACGTCTATCCTTGATAAACTGCATAAAAATCAGGCTGATATTGCCCGGCTTGAAGCGGAAAGGAGAAATACGCTGCCACACAGAAAACAGGATATGGAACTTTAACAGGCACTTGCCATTTTCGATTGAGAATGATGAGTGCCTTTTTATTTTGGAGGTATTGATTTGAATGTGTTTGAAGCAGTAAAGCAGTCTGCCACGACAAGGCAGGCTGCGGAGCATTACGGAATAAAGGTCAGAAGAAATGGGATGGCGGTCTGTCCATTCCACAATGACAAAAATCCCAGCATGAAACTGGATAAGCGTTTTCACTGCTTTGGCTGCGGAGCAGACGGGGATGTGATTGATTTTACCGCCCGGCTGTTCGGACTTGGCTTGAAAGAAGCGGCTGAAAAACTGGCAGATGATTTTTTCATCACTTATGACAGCAGAGGCAGAGCGTCCCTGAAAGAATCTGTCCGGGCAAAGCTAAAACTGGCACAGAAAAAGCAGTCCAGACAGGAAGAGAGGGACTGTTGCCGGGTGTTGTGCGACTATCTCCATTCCCTGTATGAATGGAAAAAAAGATATGCTCCGAAGCCGGAAGATACCGAATGGAATCCGTTGTTTGTGGAAGCATTGCAGCGGACTTCTTATGTGGAGTATCTTCTGGATATATTTCTCTTTGGGGATACGGAAGAAAAAGAATGGATTGTACGGGAGCATGGAAAGGAGGTCAGAAAACTTGGAGAACGATTATCAGAAATCAACAGAAACCGGGGAAGAAACAATGTTACCGACATCAGGGAACACCGAACCGGCAGGGAGCGTGGCAGAAGTCCGGGATATGCTGGAGCTGAACGATAAAGGGAATGTGAAGAATACGATTGGGAACTGCCTGACGGTCTTTCAGTATGACCCGGTATTGTCCCATGCAGTCCGCTACAACCTGCTGACAGAGCGTGTGGACGTTGGAAAGCCACTGTGGTGGGTAAAGAACTCCCCTGCCCTTACGGACACTGATATATGTTATTTCATGTACTATCTGGAAAAGAATTACGGTCTTACCAGTGAGAAAAATATCCAGAAGGCAATCCGGCTGACCGCCGACCAGAACCGCTACCACCCGGTAAGGGATTACTTAAATTCCCTCTGCTGGGACGGGAAAGAACGTATCAGTCACGCCCTTTCCCATTTTCTTGGTGCGGAAGAAAGCGGTTACTGTCGGGAAGCCTTGCGGCTTTTCATGCTGGGTGCAATCCGCCGGGTATTTGAGCCGGGATGTAAATTTGAGGTCATGCTCTGTCTGGTGGGCGGTCAGGGTGCCGGAAAATCCACCTTTTTCCGTCTGCTTGCAGCCAAAGATGACTGGTTTACAGATGATTTGAAGAAGCTGGATGATGACAATGTTTACCGCAAATTGCAGGGGCACTGGATTATTGAAATGTCGGAAATGCTTGCTACCGCCAATGCAAAGAGCATAGAGGAAATCAAATCTTTTCTGAGCCGGTCAAAGGAAGTCTATAAAGTTCCCTATGATACGCACCCGGCTGACCGTATGCGTCAGTGCGTGTTTGGGGGAACATCCAACACCATAGACTTTCTCCCTCTTGACCGAACCGGGAATCGGCGTTTCCTGCCGGTCATGGTGGAGCCGGACAAGGCAGAGGTTCATATCCTTGCGGATGAAGCCGGTTCAAGGGAATATATTGGGCAGATGTGGGCGGAAGCAATGAATATTTACCGGAGAGGGGACTATTCCCTTTCTTTTTCCCCTGCCATGCAGGACTATCTGAAAGAATATCAGGCTGTTTTTATGCCAGAGGATACAAAGGCTGGCATGATACAGGAATTTCTGGATGATTTTAAGGGAAATATGGTCTGCTCCAAACAGCTTTACAAAGAAGCTCTGAACCATGCCTTTGAAGAACCGAAGCAATGGGAAATCCGGGAAATCAACGATATTATGAACCACTCTGTTTCCGGCTGGCAGGCATTTAAGAATCCCAGACGCTTTCCCGGATATGGCAGACAGAAAGGCTGGGAACGTGCAACCGGCACTGACAATCTGCTTGGGAATGGAACAGAGGGTTTTACGGAACTGACAGAGGAAGAAGCCCGTCAGATGGAGCTTGTCTTTGAAAAATAGGAACGGGTTGCAGGTCTGGTTCATGCTTCGTTGCAGGGCATGTTGTCGGGGAAATTTCCTTGATTTTGCAAGGTATTTGCTGTACCGGCAACCATAACAACCAAATAATAATAAAAAAAGAAAACAGGAACAGATACAACCATAACTGCCTGACAAAACAGGAATCTGCATTTTTTTACGTCCGTTGCCGGACTTCGTTGCAGCTTCTTCCTTGTCGGGCATATTTTTTCGGGAGGAAATGCCTATGGCAGAAAAAAAGAAGAAAGACAGTACAGGAAACAATAAGGTGCAGTTTATTGTGGTGCGTGAGTTTGCCGGAAAGCAGACCATGAAAGAAGCCTTTGAACATCTGATTGAAAAGCAGACATGTAGACAGTTTGAAGAATGGCTGGATAAAAAAGCGTCATAAAAAGGTTGAAATACGGGCAGGGGCATGGTATTATAATAGTGTCATGTCCCTGTTCATAGAAGGAGAACACTATGAACAGGAAATCAAAACCAAATCAGAAAATAACTGCCCTTTATTGCAGGCTGTCCCTTGAGGATGGCGGGAACACCGAGAGCATGAGTATCAGCAACCAGAAACTTATGCTTACTGAATATGCTGAAAAAAACGGGATGTTCCAGTATGAATATTACGTGGATGACGGTTATACGGGGAGGAACTTCAACCGCCCCTCTTTCCAGCGGATGATAACTGACATTGAAGCCGGGAAAATCGGCTGTGTCATTACCAAAGACCTTTCAAGGCTTGGCAGGAATTATATTGAAGCCGGCAGTTATATCGAAATCTTTTTCCCAAAACACAAAGTAAGGTATATCGCAATTACAGATGGCGTGGACAGCCTGACAAGGCAGGAAATGGACATCACTCCGTTTAAAAATATCCTGAATGACATGTACAGCCGGGACATTTCAAAGAAAGTGCTGGCGGGGCGTATGACACGCTCCAGACAGGGGAAATTTGGGGGAGGACAGCCGCCGCTTGGTCTGATGCGTGACCCGGAGGATAACGGTCATCTGATTATAGACCCGGAAACCGCCCCGGTTATCCGGCATATCTATGACCTTGCCCTTGACGGACTGGGGTGTATGCGGATTGCAAAACGGCTTATGGAAGAAAAAATCCCTATCACAAGAGTAAAAAGCGGTACGAACTGTGATGTGAATTACTATTCGTGGGGCAGTTCAAGAATTAACCATATCCTGCGGAACCCGTTCTACAAAGGCTCCCATTTAGTCTGCCGAACACACCAGAAAGGTATCCGTTCCAACACTTATGACATTATTGCCAGAGAGGATTGGGAAGTGATTGATAACTGCCATGAAGCAATCATCTCACCGCAGGAGTGGGAACGGGTACAGGAAATCATTGACCGCAGACCGCCGGTCATGCAGGGCAATAATTGTCCGTTTTACAATCTTTTTCATGGCATTGTCTACTGTGCCACCTGTGGGAAATCCATGCAGGTGCGTTATGAAAAAGTGGGAAGAACCGGAAAAAACCGGTTTACGGGGGAAGAACGGGAACCCATTGACAAAGCCTATTATATCTGCCAGACCTACAATCGGTTAGGGAAAAATGCCTGCACCAGCCACAAAATAGAAGCAAGGGATTTGTATAACCTTGTTTTGAATGATATTCAGGAGCTGTCCGCTATGGCACTGAAAGACGCTGATATGTTCTACCAGCGGTTGAGCAGACGCATGGAACACCGCTATCTTGCTGATATTTCAGAAATCAAAAAGGAACTGGCACAGATAGAGGCAAGAAATAAAGAGATTGATGATATGTTTTTCAGCCTTTATACCGACAAGTCAAAAGGCATATTGACGGAGCAGCGTTTTATGAAGCTGACAGCGGCTTTGGAAACAGAACAGGAACAGAATCAATGCCGGGGACAGGAACTTACGCTGATGATGCGGCAGTCTGACGGACAGGAAAACGATGTAAAATCTTTTATCAAGGAAATCCGGCAGTACGCCACAATCAAGGAGCTGGACGAAGCGGTGCTGAACCGTCTTGTTGACCGTATTCTGATAGGCGAAGTCAGAAAAGAGGGCAGGCAGAAGTATCAGGAAGTCAAAATCATCTATAACTTTGTTGGAGAAATTCAGGAATAATGGAATAAATGAGTTCATAACCTCTCACCTGATGGTGGGAGGTTATGCATTGTCAGAAACTATTTCATTAAAATAAAAAATACGGAAACAATGCGGGCACCGTTTCCGCTAAAAAACCATTGTTTTTTGTTCGTCAATGACTATTATACCACCATTCTGTCAAAAATCAATCTATTTTCGATATTTGTTGCAAAGGTAAGATATGGTTTTTGAAACAAAGCGGTAGCTTTCCATGATAGTATCGTTCTTTTCAAAATATATTTTATGTCTTGACATCCGATTTGTGAACAGTTCATTCAGTTCGCTGATGCCCTTTTGTTTCATACCTTTGCTTTTAATGAGCCGGACATACACATATACTAAACAGATAAAATCATGGATAACGGGATTGCTCATCCATTTTTCTTTTTGGTTTTGTGATATGGTTTTTATTTTAGCAAGCTCGGTCTGTATTTCTTTGGTTTTGTGGATTGTGATATGATAAGGCGCTTTCAGGCTGTTCAGCAGGCAGTTGTTATGTGCAGCCGCATTCCGCAAAAATTTGACAGACCAGAGGAAACTGCTGTAATCTTCTGGAGATTTGTAAATGGAATAATATAGCTGGTATAAATCAATAAATTTTCCAAAAGACAATACTTCGACAATTTCCCACATGGCATAGCTGTCATCCGCTTCCTTTCGTTTCCTGATAAGGTCGCTGGCGGCAGAATTGCCAATTTTATCATACAAATCTTTCCGTCTTGTATAATCTGTATCCAGATATTTCTGGACAATCGAATATCCGTCCTCATCAGCATTATTGCTTAAATCAAACAAAATCTTTGTTTTTAAAGCGTGTTCAATATCAAGTGCCATAGAAAGTATCAGTTTACGCAAATGCATATCCAGAGTAGACAGTTCCTGCAAATAAGAAAAGTCGAGGTTCACATATTGACCGGCTTTTGCAGGGATTCGATATTTCTCATAATTTTTCCCATATGACTTGAGTTTAAAATAATAATTATTGTGCCTTAAAAAATCAGCGGCTTCTTTTTCTGAAACATATTGGAAGGTTATGTTCTTACTTTTCATGTCCTCAATTTGTTCTTCTATCGTTAGCTTTGGCTTCTTCATAATATAAAATTCCCCAATGGTTATTGTTCTGTCTGAGATAGAGATTATCACAAAAGCCTTAATTCGACAATATTATTCGATAAAAATTCAATTCATCACTTGACAATGTGGCAAAGAGCTTATGAGCAGAGATGAATTAGCAGTCATGGATGGTAGCAAGTGTATTATGCAGCTTAGAGGTGTCAGACCATTCCTTAGTGATAAGTTTGATATTACAAAGCACAAGCGGTACAGGGAGCTGTCGGAGGCTAACCCGAAATATACGTTTGACGTAGAAAAGTATTTGAAGCACCGGCTGGTATTAAGGAAAAACCAGCAGGTAGAAGTAACAGAAATTAAATTATGACAATGTAAATCGCAAAGACAGACAGGAAGTTTTCATAAGGAAACGGACTGTCTTTTTTTTGTGCCAAAAAAAGAAATGGAGGAAAACTTTATGGCATTTTTTCAGAGTGCAATCAGCGTATTGCAGACATTGGTAATCGCTCTTGGGGCGGGACTTGGCGTGTGGGGCGTGATCAACCTTTTGGAAGGTTATGGAAATGATAATCCGGGTGCGAAGTCGCAGGGGATGAAGCAGTTAATGGCAGGCGGAGGGGTGGCGTTAATCGGTACAACCTTAATACCGCTTTTGTCAGGTCTTTTTTAAGAGAAAGGATTAGGAGGCAGTAGCAGATGTTTGACTTATTTGAGGAAATTGAACAGGCAATCAAGGATATTCTGATGGGTTTTGTGGAGTCGAATCTGACTACTATGTTCACGGATGTAAATGAAAAGACAGCCACCATTGCTACGGAAGTGGGGCAGACACCGCAGGCGTGGAATGGTGGTATTTTCAGCATGATTCAGAATTTATCAGAAACGGTGGTTATTCCGATTGCAGGGCTGATTATCACATTTGTACTTTGCTATGAGCTTATTACAATGGTCACAGAAAAAAATAATCTGCATGAAATGGAAACATGGATGTTTTTCAAGTGGGTATTTAAGGCATGGATAGCAGTATTTCTGGTAACAAATACCTTTGATATAGCAATGGCGGTATTTGATTTGGGGCAGCATCTTGTGACGAATGCAGCTGGTGTAATAGGTCATGACACGAATATTGATGTGGAAAGTACCTTACAAGCCATGCGTACAAGTATGCAGACTATGGAAGTGGGAGAGTTGCTACAGCTATCCCTTGAAACCATGCTTATCAGTATGTGCATGAAGATAATGTCAATTTTAATTACGGTCATTATGTATGGTCGAATGATTGAAATTTATCTGTACACATCCGTAGCCCCTGTGCCGTTTGCAACCATGACAAACCGTGAATGGGGTTCGATTGGCACGAACTATGCAAGGGGGCTGGTGGCACTTGGATTTCAGGGATTTTTCATCATTATATGCGTAGGAATTTATGCCGTGCTGGTAAACAGCATGACAGTGGCGGCTAACGTGCATTCCGCACTGTTTTCCATAGCCGCTTACACCATAGTCTTATGTTTCGCATTGTTCAAGACAGGTTCACTTGCAAAACAGGTGTTTAACACGCATTAAAGGGAGGCTGCATGGAACAAAAGAAGTATAACGTGATTTATGCCGATCCGCCGTGGCACTATCAGGTTTACTCCAGAAAAGGAGAGGGGCGGAGTGCAGAAAGCCATTACCCTACCATGAGCATAGAGGATATTAAAGCCCTACCGGTCCAGAGCGTGGCGGCAGAGGATTGTGCCTTGTTTTTATGGGTAACATTTCCCTGTCTGCGGGAGGGTTTATCCGTGATTGAGGCGTGGGGATTTACTTATAAAACCGTAGCCTTTGCATGGGTAAAGCAGAATAAAAAATCCGACTCCCTTTTCTGGGGGATGGGATTTTGGACGAGGGCAAATGTGGAGCTTTGCATTTTGGCAACAAAGGGAAGACCGAAAAGGGTAAGTGCCGGTGTGCATCAGGTCATTGTGAGTCATATTGAGGAACATAGTAAGAAACCGCAAGAAGCGAGGGATAGAATTATCAGGCTGTTAGGGGATGTTCCCCGGCTTGAAATGTTTGCCAGACAGAAAACAGAGGGATGGGATGTCTGGGGAAATGAGGTAGTTTGTGATGTGGATTTGAAAGGAGGCGGGAAAGATGGCATATGTGCAAGTGCCAAAAGACCTGACAAAGGTAAAAACGAAGGTAATGTTTAACCTGACGAAAAGGCAGCTGGTGTGTTTTGGATGTGGTGGAGCGATTGGAATATTGTTCTATCTGCTAACAAAAAATGCACTGGGTACAACAATGGCAGCATCCATCATGATTATTTTGGTTTTGCCGTTTTTTATGTTTGCCGTTTATGAAAAGGACGGCAGACCACTTGAAAAAGTCCTTATGAATGTTATCCGTACAAAGTTCCTTGTACCGGGTATCAGACCATATAAAACAGAAAATATGTATGCAGTCATTCAGAGGGAAATTTATGAACAGGAGGTAGTAGGTATTGGAACAGAAAAAAATGCGAAAAGCTCCGGCAAAAGGAAAGATGCAGGGGGCAAAGGTAAAGGTAAGTGATGGCAGGGAAATGGGGCATATCTTATCCGGGGAACAGAAGCAGAGAATTGTAAAACAGAAATTACGGGAGCAGAAAAAGAAAAAAGTTCCCCGGACAGCACAGCAGACCATTCCTTATAAGGAAATGTACAAAGATGGAATCTGCCGTGTGGATGAGAAATATTTTACAAAGTGCATCCAGTTTTATGACATCAATTATCAGCTGGCACAGAATGAGGATAAAACCGCAACCTTTGAATTTTGGTGCGATTTCTACAATTATTTTGATGCCAGCATCCATATTCAGCTGTCATGCATGAGCCAGTATGCAAACAGAATGGAGATGGAAAGCAGTATTGAAATCCCGCTGGCAAGGGATAAATTTGATGATATTCGTGAGGAATATTCCCAGATGTTAAAGGAGCAGCTGTCTAAGGGAAATAACGGTCTGGTCAGAAAGAAATATATCACATTTGGATTAGAGGCTGACAGTATCCGTACTGCAAAATCGAAACTGGAGCGTGTAGAAGCAGACATCATAGGGAACTTGAAGCAGATGGGGGCGGATGCACGTTCCTTATCCGGCTATGAGAGATTGAAACTGTTATATGAAACCATGAACCCGGATACGCAAGAGCCTTTCATTTTCAATTTTGACATGATTGCACGTACCGGATTGTCTTCTAAGGATTTCATTGCACCTACAAGTTTTGATTTCAGGGATGGCAGGTATTTCCGCATGGGTAACAATATTGGTGCGGTATCATTCCTGCAGATTTTGGCACCGGAGCTGTCAGATAAGATGTTAGCGGATTTTATGGATATGGATAATTCCGTGATTATCAATCTTCATGTAGAGCCATTGGATCAGGCAAAAGCCATTAAACAGATTAAGCTGAAAATTACTGACCTCGATAAAATGAAAATTGAGGAGCAGAAAAAAGCAGTACGCAGCGGCTATGATATGGATGTGCTGCCGAGTGACCTTGTAACCTATGGTGGGGAGGCAAAGAAACTTTTGGAAGATTTGCAGTCCAGAAATGAAAGGATGTTCCTTGTTACGGTTATTGTATGCAACATGGCAAAAACAAAGCAGAAACTTGATAATATTATTTTTCAGACAGCAGGTGTGGCACAGAAATATAACTGTTCCTTAAAGCGTTTGGATTTTCAGCAGGAGGCAGGGCTTATGAGCAGTCTTCCTATTGGTCTGAACCAGATTGATATTCAAAGGGGACTAACCACATCATCCACTGCCATTTTTGTGCCGTTTACCACACAGGAATTATTTCAGGATGGGGATGAGGTTTTATATTATGGTGTAAATGCCGTCAGCAACAATATGATTATGGCAGACCGTAAAAAACTGAAAAACCCTAACGGGCTTATCTTGGGTACGCCCGGCTGTTTTACCGGGGACACAAGGGTAAGGCTGTCCGATGGCGGTAGTATCAGTTTTGAAGAAATGGCAGACGAGAAGAAAAAATATCCTCTTATCAGTTATGATTTGCAGAAAAAGGAAAGCGTGGAATCCTACGGCATGAATGCAAAAGTAACCAAACACGTAAGGGAAATCATGGAGGTAACTTTAGAGAATGGTGCAGTAGTACGGTGTACCCCGGAACATTGGTTTCTGACAGCGGAGGATGGTTATGTGGAGGCACAGGATTTAGCGGAAGGCACAGCATTGGTGCCGGGGCGTAAGGTCAAAGATGTGGTTCGTGTCGTGCTGGATGAAAAAATCCCTGTCTATGATATTGCGGTGGATGTATATGAGAATTTCCAGTTAGAGTGCGGCGTTATCGCACATAACAGTGGTAAGAGTTTTTCGGCAAAAAGAGAAATTACAAACTGTTTTTTCATGACACAGGATGATATTTGCCTTTGTGATCCGGAGGGGGAGTATTACCCTCTTGTAAAAAAATTAAACGGTCAGGTAATCCGTATTTCTCCAAACAGTACGGATTATGTCAATCCTATGGATATAAATTTGGACTATTCGGATGATGACAGCCCTATCAGCCTGAAGGCAGATTTTATTTTATCCTTATGTGAACTTATCATTGGAGGAAAGAACGGCTTGGAGCCGATTGAAAAAACCATCATTGACAGATGTGTGCGTATTGTTTACAGGGATTATCTGCAAAATCCGGGACCGGAAAGTATGCCGGTATTGGAAGACCTTTATAACAGCATCCTTTCACAGGAGGAGGCAGAGGCAAAAAGGATTGCCACGGCTCTTGAAATTTATGTAAAGGGTTCATTAAATGTGTTCAATCACAGAACAAATGTAGATGTAAATAACCGTATTGTCTGCTATGACATCAAAGAACTTGGAAAACAGCTTAAAAAAATCGGTATGCTGGTAGTGCAGGATCAGATTTGGAATCGTGTCACAATCAACCGTTCCTTACATAAGTCCACCAGATATTTTATTGATGAGTTTCATCTTTTGTTAAAGGATGAGCAGACGGCAGCCTACTCTGTAGAAATCTGGAAAAGATTTCGTAAATGGGGCGGTATTCCGACGGGCATTACCCAAAACGTAAAGGACTTGCTGGCAAGCCGTGAAATTGAGAATATTTTTGAGAACTCTGACTTTATTTATATGCTCAATCAGGCAAACGGAGATAGGCAGATTCTTGCGAAACAGCTCAATATCTCTCCGCATCAGCTGTCTTATGTAACCAACAGCAACGCCGGGGAAGGATTGCTTTTTTATGGAAATACCATTATTCCATTCAAAGATAAGTTCCCGACTGATACACAACTATACGGTATTATGACCACCCGCTTAGAGGAAGTAGAAGGAGGCAGATAAAATGGATAAAAACATAACTGTACCGGAGAGCATGGTTTCCATGCTCTTTGGGGATGCCAATGCATTGCATGAAATGCTGGCAAAACTGATTTCCATGTGTGAAATGGAGAGTGAACTGAAAAAACATCATAAAGCATATCTCCATATAAGGGATGAGGCAGATGAACTCTGCAGGGCGTACAGCTGTACCATGAAAACAATGCAGAAACGCTGGCTTACAGCAATGATGGAACATTTTGGAACAGATGTCCTGCCGGACAGGACAGGGGATTGTAAGAAGCAGACAGAAGACAGCGGGGTATGGATGAGTACGGACAATTTTAAAAATATTTTAGATAATACTCTGTGTCTGATGGAATGCATTGATGTGTTATCTGATAACTTGGAAGGTCTGGTAAGCATACTCTCCATGCCGCAGGATTTGGCGGCACAGTATGTTAATATCTGCAACAGCACCAGAGCAGTAGCGGATGATGTGATGAACCGCTGGATGGAATTTGAAACATAAGTAAAATACAGAATATGTGCAGGACAGGCTATGTTCCCCTTTGGGTGGATGTAGTCTGTTTTTTCATACAGAAAATGGAGGAAAGGGGGATACATGAAATATGTAGGCAGCAAGAACAGGCTGGCAAAGGATCTGGCACCGGTCATACAGTCCTATATTACCGAACAGACGGCAGGATATTTTGAGCCGTTTGTAGGAGGTGCAAACATGATTGATAAAATCCGGTGTCCTAATAAAATCGGTGCGGATGTCCATAAATACCAGATAGCCTTGTTACGGCAATTAGCAGATGGGTGGGAGCCGCCCAGAACGGTATCGGAGGCTGTGTATATGGATGTGAAAGAACATCCAGAGCTGTACCCGGATTATTTAGTGGGTTATATCGGCTATCAGCTGTCTTTTGCCGGTAAATGGTTTGCAGGGTACAGCAGGGATAAAGAGGGTGTCCGTAACTATGGGGATGAGGCATACAGAAATGTAACACGGCAGCAACCTTTACTAAAGGGCATTTCCTTTTATTGTGCAGATTTCAGGGAACATACTTTAGAAGATTATAAGGGATATGTGATTTACTGTGACATTCCCTACAAGGGAACTACAAAATATGCTTACAAATCGTTTCCTTATGAGGCATTTTATGACTGGGTGAGGATGATGAGTCGTGAAAATATTGTGTTAGTCAGTGAGTACGCCATGCCGGATGATTTTCACTGTATCTGGCAGAAAACGATAAAAACGCTGATATGCAGTACAAAGGAAAGAGGGGATGCAGGCAATGAGCGTGTAGAAAAATTATTTATATGTCAGAAAAAGCTGGAGGTGGGAATGTGAAAAATGATGAGCTGCTGTTACACGCAAAAGATAAAAAGGTACAGCGAATGACAAAGGATGGTCTGGTGGAGGATAATTTATCTTCCGGCACTACGGAACATATCAGTGGGAGGGAAAAGGAACTGTCCTTTGAAAATAAAAGTGAGGATATGGAATTTCGCAGCGGTGCGTCCAAACGCAGGGAAGGAGGCGGCAATAAGAAAAAATATTACCGTAACAGGAAGGAAAGCAAGGATACATCCGATACAGCAGGTCAAACGGGAAAACCAGAGCATATCCAGAAATTGGATGATAAGGCAGAAAAAGCGGATGAAAAGGTCAGCAGGGCAAAGCAGAAATTGCGGAAGAAAAAGGTCATAAAGCATCAGAGGTTATATGATGAGAAAACTGGAAAGACCACGCACAGACTTTATTTTGAAGATGAAATAAAGGGCAGGAAATCCATTCCGGGAAGAGTGGCGGATAGTGGGATGTCTAAGGCTGGGCTTGTGGCAAGCGGCATGGTTCATGGGAAAGTACATGAGGACGGGGATGAAAATTATGCCGTTGAGTCCGCACACGCTATGGAAACAACCGCAGAGGGCGGCATCCGTACCGTAAATCACTTTAAGGAACGGCATGAGGCACATCAGCTGAAAAAGGTGTCTAAGCTGGAGAATGATGCTGAAAAAGTCCATGTAAAGCTAAAGTTTGAAAAGACGGCTGAAGAATATCCGGAAATCAAACGCAGTATGTCAAAAAAAATCCAGCAGAAACGGCAGATAAAAAAGGAATATCAGAAGGCACAAAGGACTGCAAGAAGTGGAACAAAAGCCGCCGGGAGTGCCGGCAGGTCGGCTGGGAAATCCGCAGGTACAGCGAAAGAAAAGGTGGAGAAATTCATTGCAAAACATAAAGGAGTATTTGCAGTGGTAGGTGTCTGTGTGCTGTTGCTGATACTGACTTCTTCCGTGTTATCTTCTTGCGGTGCAATGGTTTCCACTGGCGGGGGTGCAATTACAACATCCACGTATCTCTCAACAGATGATGATATTACAAACACCAACAATGCCTATTCAGAACTGGAGGCTGATTTACAGGCAGAGATAGATGCCATTGAAACTACATACTCTGGCTATGATGAATACCGTTACAATCTGGACGAAATTGACCATGATCCGTATGCCCTGACATCCTATCTGACGGCAAGGTATGGGAATTATACGGAGGCAGATGTGGCGGGTTATTTGCAGGAGCTGTTTGAAGCACAGTATGAGCTTATGATAACAGAGGTAGTGGAAACACGCACAAGGACGGAAACACGTACCGGATACAACACAATCACTAATGCAGATGGCAGTACCACAACAGAAGAATATGAGTATGAGGTAGAGGTTGAATATGATTACTATATCCTGAATGTGACACTGACAAATCAGGGCTTGGATGCAGTAGTAAGACCGTTGCTAAATACGAAGCAGCTCCGGGAGTATGAGATATATCAATATACAAAGGGCAACCGTTCTTATTTGTTTGGAGATGCGGTATCCGGCAATGTGTCAGGTGGCGGCATCAGCTATGAGATTCCACCAGAGGCATTGGAAGATGCGGATTTCTGTGCAATGATTACGGAGGCAGAAAAGTATCTTGGCTATCCGTATGTATGGGGCGGTTCATCCCCGGCTACTTCCTTTGACTGTTCCGGTTTTGTGTGCTGGGTGATCAATCATTCCATAGGAAATGTTGGGCGAACAACGGCAAACGGGCTGTTGGGAAAGTGTACTTATGTATCCCCGGAAGATGCGAAACCGGGGGATTTGGTCTTTTTTGAAGGCACATACAATACAAGCGGTGCAAGCCACGTGGGTATTTATGTTGGGAATGGCATGATGATACATTGTGGAAATCCTATTCAGTACGCAAGCATAGAAACAAATTACTGGCAGAGCCATTTTCTTTGTTTCGGCAGACTACATTAAGGAAGGTTGTTGAGTGACAATTATAACTGATAAAGTTGCAAAAATGATTGATAATTCACAATTAAAAGTGATAAAAAGTCGTTCTGTAAGAAAAGTGACAAATAGCTTGATAAAAACAGCATGAAAATGACAATTATGTTTGATAATGCAGGGCTGTTGCCGAAACGCATATCTGCTGACAAAAAATAGCATGGCATGACTGTGTAATGGGGCAGCTTTACTTTTATATTGAACAGGGATTTTATCAAACATAATTGTAAAAAACGTGCAAATTATTATCACTCATAATTGCAAAAGGACAAAGGTGTTGAGTGATAATAAAGTTTGACACAATGATAATAAAGACCGACATTTTCATAAAAAAGAGTGACAACATCAGTGCAGATACCATAGGCAGCAATGTCATAATCTGGAAAATGAAATAGTTGCGTTCATCAGCTTGGAGTGCAGGGCATTTTGAGCTTTTTTATTGTTAAATTATTTTATCACAAAGGCACTTGTAAATGTAAGATTTTTATGAAAGGACAGGGGCATATGAATCCGAAATTGAAAAAGGTCAATGCAGAGATTGACAAAATGGAGGCAAGGCTTACAGAAACACAGGAAACCTTGAAAAATCTCCGTACCGAAAAGAAGATGTTAGAGGATTTGGAAATTGTAAAGGCTATCCGTTCCATGAATACCGGAAATATGGATGTACTGGAATTGGTAGCACAGATGCAGATGAGCAGAGATGTAAAACCCTCTGCTTTTTCTGTGCCTGAGAACAAAATAACTACGAACATGGAGGAAAAAGAGAATGAGTAAAAAATTTGGGAAAGCAGTGTTAATGACCGTACTATGCGGTGCAATGATGTTTTGCGGTACTATGACAGCCTATGCAGGCGGCGGGGAGGATGCGGATGAACCCATGACCGAACCGATTTATACCCCTGTGATTGAGCAGGAAACAGAGGAGGAAGATAAGGAACCGGCAGCCTTTACCCCGGATGGGAATGCAGAACTTGTAGACGAGGCAACGGATGAAGACGAAAAGCTCTTTTATACCTTTGTGACGAAGAATGACAATTATTTTTATCTGGTAATTGATAAGGCGAGAGAGAATGACAATGTATATATGCTGAACCTTATTGATGAACAGGATTTAATGGCACTGATAGCAGAGCAGGAGGGGACAGAGACAGCCGGTACGTCGGGTGAAAAAGGCAATGATATTTCATTAAAGCCGGAGGCTGGCATAACGGAGACACCAGAACCGGCAGAAACCGTTCCAAAAGAAGATGAGCCTGTGGAAACAGAGCCGCAAAAGAATAGCAGCGGCATAACCATCCTGCTTGTATTTCTGCTTCTTGGCGGCGGTGCAGGTGCATATTACTATCTGAAATTTGTTAAGGGTAAAAAAGAAGACTTCAAGCTGGAGGACGATCTGGACTTCTATGATGATGAGGACTATGTAAATGAGGACGAAACAGAGGGAGCGGAAGAAGCGGATGTGTCTGATGATGAAGCCGGGGAAATTGAGGAGGACATCTGACATCATGAATCTGACAGGGACAAAAATAGAACGTATGATGCGTAACAATAAAGCCGTGCAGATGGAAAGAGGCAGTGAGAAAAATTCACTGCCTCAAATACATCCCTGTTATGGATGTTCCTATGCAAAAGAATCCGGCTGTATTGGTTATTGCATGAAAAAAATCATGAAAAAGGGGGATAAGGACAGATGAGGCTTGTGGTTGCGGAAAAGCCCAGTGTGGCACAGTCCATAGCAAAAGTGATCGGTGCTTATGACAGAAAAGACGGTTATGTGGAAGGCAGCGGATATATTGTCAGCTGGTGTGTCGGGCATTTAGTCGGTTTGGCACAGGCAGATGCCTATGATGAAAGGTATAGGAAATGGAATTATGCAGATTTGCCGATTATCCCGGAAAAGTGGAAATATGTAGTGGCACAGAGTACGAAAAAGCAGTTTACCGTCTTAAAAGAGTTGATGAAACGGGAGGATGTTACGGAACTGATAGAAGCTACAGACTCCGGCAGGGAAGGGGAGCTGATTTTCAGATTGGTATATGAAAAGGCTGGATGCAAAAAGCCATTCCGCAGGTTATGGATAAGCTCTATGGAAGATGAGGCTATCAAAGAGGGGTTTTTACATCTGAAAGATGGCAAGGATTATGATTCTTTGTATGAGGCCGCTGTATGCCGTTCACAGGCAGACTGGCTGGTAGGCATCAATGGCACAAGATTATTTTCAACGCTGTATGGCAGCAAACTGACCGTAGGCAGGGTGCAGACTCCTACCCTTGCATTGGTAGTGGAAAGGCAAAAGCAGATACAGGGATTTACAAAACAAAAATATTATAATATCCATTTGGATTGTGGCGGTATGGATGTGTCAATGGATAAGATTTTTGATACAGACGAGGCAGAAAAAATCAGAATCACTTGTGATGGAAAGGATGCCGTTGTAAAGGATGTCAGCCGTGAAGAAAAAACAGTCAATCCACCAAAACTGTATGACCTTACTACTTTACAGAGGGAGGCAAACCGTATTTTCGGTTATACGGCACAGAAGACTTTGGATTATGCACAGGCATTGTATGAAAAGAAACTGGTAACATATCCGAGGACAGACAGCCAGTATTTGTCTGATGAAATGGGGGACACGGCAAAAAAGGTAACAGAAGCAATTTTCGGTACTTATGATTTTATGGGAGATGCAATTTTCACTCCGGCAGTAGAAAGGATATTAAACAGTAAAAAGGTCAGCGATCATCATGCGATTATTCCAACAGTACAGCTGGCAAAAGATAAGCTGCCGGATTTGCAGGAGGGGGAAAGGCATATCCTGATGCTGGTTTCCCAGAGGCTTTTATGCAGTACGGCACTTCCCCATGTGTATGGGGAAACTACGGTTATTGTGGAGAGTGGGGGTTATGAGTTTTCCACAAAGGGCAGGAGTATTGTGCAGATGGGATGGAAAGGATTTGAAGAAAGATTCCGTGCCAGCATACAGGCAAAAACATCCAAAGCGGCAGAGGAAAAAATGATCACGGCAGAAAAAGGACAGTGCTACGAAGAGGCAGCCTCCACCATAACAGAGCATTTTACAGCACCACCAAAAGCATACACAGAAGATACGCTGCTGTCGGCTCTTGAAAAGGCCGGAAATGGGGATTTTGATGATGATACGGAAAAGAAAGGACTTGGGACACCGGCTACACGTGCATCCATCATAGAAAAATTGGTGGCAAACGGCTATCTGGAGCGTAAGGGAAAGCAGATACTTCCTGCTACGGCAGGATGCAATCTGATTGAGATATTACCGGATAATATCAAAAGTGCAAAATTAACGGCAGACTGGGAGAACATCCTGATGCAGATTGAAAGAGGGACAGCGGATGCAGGGGAGTTCATGGGAAAAATTGCAGATATGGTAACACAGTTAATAAAAGATAACCGTGAGATTTCAGGCAGTGATAAGGGAAAGTTTGCATCAGGCAGACCGAAAAAGGATGTCATTGGTAAATGTCCCAGATGTGGAGGTCCTGTTTATGAGGGACAGAAAAATTTTTACTGTTCGGATAGGGGATGTAAGTTTTCCATATGGAAAGAAAGCAGGCTGTTATCTTCCATGAAGAAAAAAATAACAAAAACAATGGCAGCATCCTTACTGAAGGACGGAAAGGTATTTGTGAAAGGTTTATATTCACAGAAAAAAGATAAGGAGTTTGATGCCTATCTGGTGCTTGATGATACCGGGGAATATGTAAATTTTAAGCTGGAATTTCCCAAGAGAGGGGATTAGGACATGAGGAGCAAATACGAAAAAGAAACCATTATTTTGTTTAACGAGGGAGAGGATGAGGCAAGGATTTATACCCATAATGCACGTATGAAAAGCAAACTGAAGGAACTGGCAGCATCCAGCCCGGATGAATGTAAATATGTAGACTGCAATGAGGATGGGGGTGTGACCTATGAAATAACAAAAAATCTTATCAGTATCCGAAAGCCTTACAGCGAGGAGCGAAGGATGAAAGACAGGGAACGGGCTATTTCTGAAAACAAAATCAGAAATTGCAGAAAGTAACTGCAAAGGAGAGAAGGAGGAAACGAATATGAATTTTGATGAATTTGTAAAAGAGATGCAGGAAAATATCAAGGCATATCTGCCAGAATGGTACGAAAATGCAACGGTGGACGTATTTCAAAATCAGAAATTAAATGATCCTTATCTGGGGCTTCAAGTGAAATTGCCGGAACAGAATATCGTACCATGTATCAATCTGGATGCCATGTATGAGACATATAAGCAGGGGATGGATTTTAAGGATATTGCATCAAAGGCTGCGGATATGATTTCGACACCTGCACCAGAACTGGATACGGCAAGTCTGAAAAATTACCATGCAGTAAAAGACAGATTGTTTGTTAAGGTAAGCAGTGCGGAAAAGAATGCAGAGATATTGAAAAATATACCGCATACCATGATGGATGATCTGGCAATGACCTATCATGTTCTGGTGCAGTATGACAGAAACAAAGGAATGGCATCATTTACGGTCAGTAATGCACATATGGAAATGTTCGGGATCAGCCCGGAACAGCTTCATGCAGACGCAATGAAAAGCACACAGGAGATTTTGCCTGTGACGGTTGAGCATTTGTCAGAGGTAATGGCAGATTCGATCCGTCAGAAGATGTTAGCGGACGGTCTGCCGGAGGAAGAAATTGCATCATATTTGGAACAGATGGCTATACCGGAAGAAGCGGATATGTTAGTGGTCAGCAATGAAATCAGGACAGCGGGGGCATCTGCTATTTTCTATCCGGATGTTCTGGATCAGGTGGCAGAAAAGGCAGGTGGAAATTTCTTTATTCTTCCGTCTTCTACGGAAGAAGTTTTGGTTTTACCAGACAATGGCAGGATGAATTACAGGGAGCTGGATGCTATGGTCTGTGAGGTCAATGATGCACAGGTGGCTGAATGTGAACAGCTTGGAAATCATGTGTATCATTATGATGCAGAGGATAAGGTCTTTGAAAAAGCCTCTGCATATGAGGCAAGGCAGGCAGAAAAAAGTAAGGGAAGGGATACTGCAAAGGATAAAGCATCCATCATGAAAAAGCTGGATGATAGGAAAAAGGAAGTCAGGGATAATGTGAAAAATACAGCGGTTCCGGTCAGGGTAGCCAGTGCAGAGTTAGGATAAAACCATATGGATATGTGGCAAATCATCAGAAAGATGCAGGAAATATGGAAAGGACGGTTAAAAATATGGATTATATGATAAAGGGTGTAGTAGTGGAAATAAAATCGGGAGGCAGTACACAAAAATCCATGAACGAATATGCGGGAAGATTTTTTGGCAGGAACAAGGATAACCGGAAGAACAGAGCATCTGTAAAGGAGAGATTGACCTCCTGTAAAAGCAAGTAACTGTTTGGCAGTAGCCGGGCGGTTATTTTTCTTTGAAAGGAGGCGGTTATCAGGAAAACAGATATTTTGTGAAATAATTTGTAATAAAATCACACGGCATTTCATGTGGTAGTTGCAAATATCACATGAGATCCAGAAAAATTTTCAGAAAGGACAAAACAAGTATTCCGAGGAAGAAATGATATGCATATCCCTTGTTAAACAGGGAGATTGAAAAAAAGAGCATATAAGAGTAACAGCCAGCCTCTCAAGCATTGGAGGCTGGTAAATTTTTGTGAATTTGATCCGTATGCCGTAAAAAGCTACTGTGCCATCCATGAGGCAGATGAAAGCCTCAATTTGGGTGACATTACTTTGGTGGATGAAAAGGCACTGGATGAATTTAATATGATTTGCGGGGGAAGCCCCTGTCAGGATTTCAGCATTGCCGGGGAGCAGAAAGGTTCTGTATGGACTTGCGGGGATTGTAAGCACAGCTATAATCCGCTGATGGTTCATTGGAGCATGAGGGAGCAATGCCCGGTATGCGGCAGCAACAGTATTGTAAAAACACGTTCTTCTTTGCTTGTGGAATATTTAAGGGTAATCAGGGCGAACAGACCGGACTTTGGCTTATATGAAAATGTGAAAAACATTGTGGGGAAGAAGTTCATTGATACTACGTTCAGGCGGTTTGAGGAAGAACTGCAGGAATACGGTTACAACACCTACTGGAAAGTGCTGAATGCAAAGGATTTTGGTGTACCCCAAAACAGAGAGCGTGTATATCTTGTATTCATTAAAAAGGAACGGGACAATGGCAGGTTTGTATTCCCGGAGGGATTTGACAATGGAATCCGGTTAAGGGATGTGCTGGAGGATGCAGTCAGTGAAAAATATTATTTAAGTCAGGAAATTCAGGACAGATTTCAAGTGACGGATGCTACTTTCACAAAAAATATCATTGGCACAACAAAGCCCGTGTACCGGACTATCGGACAAAGGGATGCCGTGTATCAGAAGGACGGCATTATGGGGGCGTTGGTTGCAACAGACTATAAACAGCCGAAACAGCTTATGGAGGACAACAACATTAACATGGTGGGCTTACTGCCGATTAAGGGCAATGAGCAAATCAGAAGGGTGTATGGCGTGGATGGCATAGCTCCAACAATCAATACCATGCAGGGAGGAAACAGACAGCCTAAAATTATCAGAGAAATTGCAAATGCTAATGAGATGTTAAACATGATTATCAGCTCCGCTGACGTACCGGAAGGGAAAAGTGGGGCTGATTGTACGATTAACTCCCCACAGCTTAGGGATGTGGCTAACTGTATCCCGGCAAGATATGACTGCGGGGTATCAAGATACAAGCAGTTTGGAACTTCCGTTGTGGAAAGGGACGGAAGAAATTTTTATATCAGAAAACTCACACCGAGGGAGTGTTTCCGTCTGATGGGATTTTCGGATGCAGATTTTGATGCGGTAAAAGGCATCATGAGCGATACCCAGCTATATAAACAGGCGGGAAATTCGATTGTTACAGATGTCCTGTACTATATTTTACAGTCCTTATATCAGGTCATGCCGTATCTGTTTTCAGATTTACGGTTGAGCAGTTTCTTTAGCGGAATTGGTGCTTTTGAAATTGCTTTGGATAGGCTGTACGAGGATATGAATGCAGGGGAATGTGAGGAAGAACAGACGTAAGAAGGTATGAAACCGGGGATTAGCCTGCTAATCCCCTGAAAGGAGTGAACATGGAGGAAAATAAACAGCAGAAAGAAATCAGAGAGATTACAGAAAAGCTGGAGCAGGGAGTACAGGAATTATTTGAAAGTGAAAAATATCGTGAATTTTTAAAAACCATGTCAAAGTTCCATAATTATTCGCTGAACAATACATTGTTGATTGCAATGCAAAAACCGGATGCAACATTGGTAGCCGGTTATGCGGCATGGCAGAAAAACCACGAAAGACACGTGATGCGGGGGGAGAAAGGCATTCGTATCTTTGCACCAGCTCCTTATAAGGTAAAGCAGGAGAGGGACAAAATTGATCCGGCTACACAAAAGCCGGTGCTGGATGAGCATAATCATCCGGTAAGGGAAGTGGTGGAGGTCAAAATACCGGCATATAAGGTAGTCAGCGTATTTGACATAAGCCAGACGGAAGGGAAAGAAATCCCCAGTCTTGGGGCAGAAGAACTGTTAGGGGATGTTGAGGATTATGTATATTTTTTTGATGCTCTGGAAAGAAGCTGTCCTGTTCCGATAGGATTTGAAGCCATTGCGGGCGGTGCAAAGGGATATTATCATCAGGCAGATAAAAGAATTGCACTGAATGAGGGCATGAGTGAAACACAGAATGTAAAAACACTGATACATGAAATGGCACATCAAAAGCTCCATGCAGTAGAAAACGTGGATAAGGATTTGAAATTATCAAGGAGTGCAAAAGAGGTGGAGGCGGAATCTATTGCGTATGTCATTTGCCAGCATTATGGCATTGATACGTCAGAGTACAGTTTCGGTTATGTGGCAGGATGGTCGGAAGGCAGGGATACCCCGGAACTGAAAGCGTCTTTAGACAGAATCCGCAAGGCCGCAAACGAAATGATAAATGAGATTGACAGCCATATAGCAGAAATCAATCTGGAATTACAGTCTGAACACAGTGAGCATAGGACCTGTTATCTGAAAATCAGCAGCAAAATGGGTTCAGAATATGCAGTTGACAGAATCGCTGGTACACCGGAGCAGATAGAGGCGGCATTAAAAGAAATCAAAGAGGCGGGAAACACGGAGCATCCCATAGAGAACATTGAGGAATTTTTAGAAAGCAAAGGCATACCGGTACTTCCGCTTGGCAGCAGCTCGGATGATGAGCCTATCCGGTTAGTGCATCCTGAATATGAGTATGAGGCAGATAACAATGAGATTTACCGTGATGGTGCCGCACTTGGGCGGGAAATGCCACGGGAGGGAAAGGAAGGGCGTTATTCCGTAACAGAAACAAGTGATGCATTTGCACCGGGGGATGATTTTGCGGTATGGGATAATGAAAAAGAAGACTATGTAAAAGATGAAGATGGTACGGTGCAGACATTTCCGACACAAGAGGATGCAGAGCGTTTCTTAGTGCGGGGTATGGAAAAGCCGGAAAAAGAAGCTGCGATTTCTTTTTATGTGGCAGAGTGCATGGAACACACCAACTATGGTACGTGCCATGAAGGGCTTACCATGAAACGTGCTTTGGAAATCTATGAGAGAATACCGGCAGACAGAATGATGGCAGGAAAAGGCATTGGTTTCAATCTGCAGGACGGCAGTATTTATTCCGGGCGGCATCCACTGATGATACTGGGGGAAATACAGGATGAAGCGATCAATTACATTACTCATTACCGAAACAGTCCATTGGTTCAGGAGGCAATCAAAGAATGCAGGGAAGAGTTAAATGCCGGAAAGGGGGAAAGACGGTCTGAAATAGAGGCGGGGGCTTACCGTGTAGGGGAAGAACATTATTTATCCATGCAGCTTGCAACGGATGAGAGCTGGGATTACACCCTTTACGATAAAGATTTTAAAGAAATTGATGGCGGTCAGATAGGAGATGGCAGTATCAGTTTTGCAGATGCCAGAAATGATATTTTGGAATCATATGGCTTGATGCAGGAACATCTGCGAAGCATGAATCCGGAGGAGCTTGAAAACAAAGCAAGATTTCAAGAGGCAATGCGGTTACATGAGCAGGGGCTTGTAATGGATGATTACGTATTGCGTAGTGAGAAATCCATGCGGATTGAAGAAGCAATGGAAATGGCATTTGTGGCTATGGAAGATTTTAGTACGGAACAAATGGATGTGATTTATGAGGCTGCTGATTTGGATGTGCCGTTGGGAGATTTATTAAATCCGGAACTGCCAGCGTACCAGATGCAGTTTGCCCTAGACAGGATGAAAGAGGGATGTGATGTAACGCAAATCCTGATCGGAGGGAAACAAATTTCTTTAGTGGAAAAGAGCATGACGCAAGAGGAACTGTCGGATATTGCAATACAGATAAATTATGCCTATATTCCGAAAATGTTATATACCCCGGAACAGTGGAAAGAAATAGAAAATGGTATGAAACATAAGCTGGATGTATCGGTCTACACAAATCCAGAATACACGGCAGGACAGATGAAGGAAATCCGTATAGGAATGGATAAGGGAATAGATGTTACGGCGTTTGCCAGTCCTGAATTTTCAGACAGGCAGATGCGGGAAATCCGAAGGGGGATTGAGGCAGGCGTAGATGTCAGTGCCTATGCAAGACAGGATATGAGTGCCGGGGATATGCGGAAAGCCTTTTTTGCGTTAAAAGATGGAACAAATGCTCTGGAAAATGAGGTTAAAACACCAGAACCGGACAAGGATAGCGGAATGTACCGTTATTACTCCACACAAAGACCTGTGATGCCCGGTACGTTTCCCGGAAAGCCTGTACAAATCCATAATTTTGACAGCAGGGAGAGCATATGCGGTGGTCAGATGCAGGCGTGGGGGTATCTGGAATATGCAGAACCGCTGACAGAGAAGCAGATGTCAGATTATGAATTAAAGCCAGCTGTCAAAGAGGCGGCCGCAAAGGAGCAGCCGTCTTTTTCTATGCAAAAAAAAGAGACAGGAAATGTATCTGACAGGAAACCGTCCGTCATGGAAAATCTGCGTAAGAAACAGGCACAGATAGCAAATGCAGATGTAGCGAAAAGTAGAACACAGGAAAAGGGGGCAAGGGAATAATGGTACGCATGACAGTGGAAGAAATCAATCTGGCAAAGGGCATGGATGCACAGGGGCATATGGAAATAGTGCAGGAACTTACACGGTTTTTGCATCATTGCGTGGGTGGATTTGCAGAGCTTGTGGAAAGCACTATCCGTAAGCTGGAACAGATGGGCGAAGATGAATTTATGGAACTTATGGAATATCCGGCAGAAATCTATGATGAGGAGGATGGGGCAGATGGAAGATAAGGTATTTGATGTGTATATCACGAATCTTGGAAAGTACAATGAAGGCTATCTGATGGGGGAATGGGTAGCGTTACCGACTACCAGAGAGGAACTGCAGGAGGTATTTGACCGTATTGGAATCAACGAGGAATATCAGGAAATTTTTATTACGGACTATGATATTGAGCTTCATGGCGTGAGTGAAATTCTTGGAGAGTATGAAAATGTGGATAAGCTCAATTATCTGGCAGCTGTGATTGATGACCTTAACAGAGACAGCCGTGAACAGTATGAGGCAGTTTTGGAGTCCGGTCTTGGGATTGGTCAGGATGGCATTGACGGGCTTATAAACCTTGCCTTTAATTTGGATAAGTACGATTTGATTAGCGGCATTGAGGATGAAGATGATTTGGGCAGGTATTACGCTGATTTAATGTATGGCAGTGAAATGGAAGGCATGGGTGGGCTTGCAAACTATATTGATTATGAGCGTTATGGAAGTGACTGCCAGCTTGATGAGGGTGGAATGTTTACAAATGCGGGTTATATGAAGGATACCGGGCAAAGCTGGTATGAATATTTTGATGGGACATTAGAGGACATCCCGGATGAGTACCGTATCAGCGGTGGAAAGGAGCATAGCATGGAAAAAATAACAGTGATTGTGGTTGAGCCGGAAAAGAAACCGTATGTGAAAGAGATTGAGCATACGCTGAAAAATTTACAGAATGAGGTGGGAGGCGGCATTGAGGCGGCATATCCGTTTGAGGACAGGGTAGCCATTATCTGCAATGATGAGCATAAATTTAATGGCAGTAAGTTGAACCGCTGTTTAAGGGATGATAACGGGGAGGTCTATGATATTCTTGCCGGAAATTTCCTGATTGCAGGTCTGACAGAGGATAATTTTGGTTCTCTTACCCCGGAGCAGATTGAAAAATTTACAGATTATTTTGCTGTCCCGGAAATGTTTATGAAAATAGGGGATAGCCTTGTGGTACTTCCTGTGGAAGATGAGGCGGCAGAAATGCAGCATCAGCAGGAAACCTTACAGGGAGATACTTATGCCATTTACCAGCTGAAGGATGGGGATGATATGAGGGATTACAGGTTTTCCTCTATCCGTGATCTGGAACGCATGGGATTATCCGTAAATCCTGAACACTATGAAAAGGTATATGAAGCTCCTAAGAACAGTGAGGACACACTCGACAGCATTTATATGAAATTTAACATGGAGCATCCGGCAGATTTCAGGGGACATTCCCTTAGTGTCAGTGATATTGTTGTCTTTCATGAGAATGGTGTAGATACAGCCCATTATGTAGATTCCTTTGGATTTAAAGCGGTGCAGGAATTTCTGGCAGCAAAAGACATTGCAGTGGAGATGGATACGGTGGGGCTTGCCGTAGAGGGGCATGATGGCACATGGCATTCCATTGAGGAGCTTGCGGTACATGGAAAGACCTATTATCTGATGGAAAGTGAAGCATTTGGTCAGGATGCAAACATGATTGTGGTAGACCATGCAGGAAAACTCATAGCAGAGGATATAACGGCAGTTCAGCGAGCAGATGTTAGGGAAATCGTGGCTGGAATTATCCATCAGAACATAGAGGCTGCGGCAGCCGTGATTGAGCCGGACTGTTCCATTACAACAGGGGAAATGAAAAGCTATGGTTATGATTGGAACGGAATGCTGCCGGTAAAAGAACGGAATGCAGGAAAACTGTATGATGCCGGATTGGAAATGTTTGCACTTCATGCAGACGGTACGGAGGCAGGACTTGACAGCAAAGAAGCCATTGCAGAACACGCAGCAAATGGCGGGATTTTTGGCGTGGAAAAGGTGCAGTGGGCTAAGTTTATTGAAACAAATTCCCTGAAGACGGTGGAGGAACTTCTGGAAGATGATTATGGCATGATAGACGGCATTATCAATAATGGCGTGAAAGAGGATAAAGATGCGAAAAAGGAATCTGTAATCGGTAAGCTGTCGGAACATAAGGAGGCGGTTGCAAAACATGAAAAGGAAAGCGAAAAAGAAAAACCCAAATCCCACAAAGCGGAAAGAGGGCTGGAATAACCGGATGGCTACAGTTGCCGATCTTTTGAGGGAAATGGGAAATCAGGAATTTATAATAACCATTTCATTTGATAAGGAGGGCAATCATGGCGGGGAACATTAAGGGATTGAAAAATGTGGCAATACGAATGGTGGAACAGCCTGCCTTTCTATCAGATGAAAAAGTAGACAACCCGGCGGCTGCAGTCCGTGTACTTGCAAATGAATTAAAGGATTATGACAGAGAGGTTTTGTGCATGATAAATCTCACTACAAAAGGAAGACCTATCAATGCCAACATTGTAAGCATGGGGATAATTGATGGAAGTCTCGTACATCCAAGAGAGGTCATGAAAACAGCTGTTCTGTCGAATGCGGAACAGATTATTATGCTGCATAATCATCCGTCAGGGGATGTTACGCCATCCAAACAGGATATAGCAATCACAGACCGTATGGTGCAGGTATGTGACCTGATGGGTATTCCATTGGCAGACCATATTATAGTAGGAAATATGACATATTTTTCATTCAGGGAAAAAAAGATGCTTGATATACAGCCGAAGGAATATACAACGGAACTGCAGAATATCAAATTCAGTAGCAAGGTAGCAGAAAGTAAGAAAGATTCTGTTGTGGGAAAAGTCAGGAAATTAAAGGATGAAGTAGAAAAAGCAGATACGAGGACGGGAAGGCAGAAAGCAAATGATGTGGCAATAGAATAAGGAATGCCGGTACAGATGGTAATTACACTGTTTGTACCGGTTCTTTTTTATTGCCGTTTTGGTTGAAGTTATCATGCCCTTGTGTTATCATATCCATAAGAGGACGGAAGGAGGAAAGTTGAGACTAAACATACCTGATGATGTAAAAGAAATTCACTTTTACAAAGAAAATTTGAATTTTCCCATAGTGATGTATATATGCACGTGCTGGGAAAGAACACAGTTAGCTTATCTGAATCCGAAGATACACAATTCGGAATCCCTGTGCAGATGGTGTATCAGCCACCATATCAAATATCAGATTTTATATCCGATTTTTCAAAGTACCATCTTTAAAAATCCCTACAAGTATTTTAAATATTTACAGCTTAAAGCAAGGCTGGAAAAGGCATTATAATCCGCATATTTGAGATGATTTTGAAATATCCGGCAGTGGAGTATATACATAGGCTACCCTGTTCAGATCATGCTCGGATAAGAGACAGGTATAGCGTGTGCTTTGGAAATGCCCGGATTTTTTTAACATCTTCTGCTTGGTATATTTTTGGCATCTGTACTTTGCAAGTTTCAAATGCCATCTGGGATGGAGTTTACGGATGGCATCCAGTAGGTCCTGTGCGGTAAAATCATGATGGAAAGACAGTGCCAATAAATAGATTTGTTTATCAAGCGGCGTAATGTTTTTTAGTATTCTTTTCACAATAAAAATCTCCTTTTCCATATGCTGTTTATATCGTACTGAAATTGTAGGTGTATGTCAATAATTCCATGTTATTACAAATTCTTAATATTACAGAAATCATAGACGCAATAAAAATCATGTTTGGTGGAAAATCCCCATATCCCTATTTTCATAACAGTGGTATAATATTCACAGCTGGCAGATGATGGCTGACTTTATGGGAGAGGAAATACCAAACGGTAAAATATCATAAAGTCCTCTTAACTGCCGGTTGATGACAGCTGGCAGTTTTTTTGTCTTATAAAGACAGGATGGGAAATAATAACTTATAGAATGGGATGGGTTAAATGGAAAAAAGTGACATGGTTTTAAGCAAGTTCCGCGGCTGCCTGTATGGCGGGGCAGTAGGGGATGCATTGGGCTATGCAGTTGAATTTAGGAGTGCTGATGAGATATTTCAGATTTATGGCAGTGGTGGAATACAGGAGTATGAGCTATTTCATGGAAAGGCATATATTTCAGATGATACGCAAATGACTCTTTTTACAGCAAATGGATTATTAGAGGGATATACAAGACTGTGCTTGCGTGGAATTATGGGGGCATGGCAGGGATATGTTGGGCTTGCCTATAAGGACTGGCTTGTAACGCAGGATAAGTCATATGATTTCAAATCGCCCTATTGTACATCATGGCTGATGAATGTAGAAGATATGTACAATAGAAGGGCACCGGGAAATACGTGTTTGTCTGCATTGGAATCAGAAACAGAGGGCAGTATAGAAAATCCGATCAATTCCAGTAAAGGATGCGGAGGTGTCATGCGGGTTGCACCAGTTGGCTTGTATCTGCCAAAACATATCAAAGATATTAAGGCAGTAGATATGGTTGGTGCGGAAGTGGCCGCAATTACACACGGACATCCGCTTGGATATATCCCGGCGGCTGCCTTAACACATATAGTCGCAAGATGTACTTACAGTGATATGACCTTAGAGGATATTGTAGATGAGGCAATCAAGACTACAATAGAGCTTTTTAAGGGTAAAGAGCATATTGATGAATTTGAAACCATTATGAATAAGGCAGTATGGTCAGCACGTGGGAACATGGATGATTTAGCGGCAATCCGTGAATTAGGGGAAGGCTGGGTGGCAGAAGAAACACTGGCAATCGCAGTCTATTGTGCTATCAGGTATCAGCAGGATTTTAGAAAAGCGATTACGGTATCGGTCAATCATGACGGGGATAGTGATTCTACCGGGGCAGTGACCGGAAATATTTTAGGAGCATACTTAGGGTTTGAGAAAATACCATTAAAATATATTGAGCCATTAGAGCTGAAGGAAGTCATAGAGGAAATAGCCGTAGATTTGTATGAGGACTGTAAAATGAGTGAGTATGGTAATTATCATGATGAAAAGTGGTATGCGAAATATTGTACCGGTACATATGGTTCAGATTTATAAACTGTTGGGAGAGAGCTGCTTCTAAGGGAAATGGATGGAAAGATAAAATGCAGATAATTGTAGCCGTAGATAATAATAATGGAATGATGTTTAACAACCGAAGGGTAAGTCAGGACAAAGCGGTACGTGCTAAGATTGATGAGCTGTTGCAAGGAAAAAATTTATGGGTAAATGAATATACCATGACACAGTACAAAGACAGCGGTACAGCCCTGTGCGTAGATAATGATTTTCTTTCAAAAGTTGAAGCAGAGGATTTTTGTTTTGTAGAGAATGTTACGCTGGCAGATGTGCTGGGGCAGATTAAATCCATGATACTTTTTCGGTGGAACCGGAATTACCCCAGTGACTTTAAGCTGGATGTATTGCCACAAGAATGTGGTTTTAGTTGTATGAGCATAGAGGAATTTGCAGGCAGTTCACATGAAAAAATCACAATGGAAATATGGAGGAAATGAGAAATGAAGCGTTTTTTGAATACAATGTTACTCTTTTTGCTATGCATGACGCTGGCGGGCTGCGGCAGTGAAACGCCTGATAATCCGTCAGCCATACAGTCTTCATCAAGTGGCATGACAGAGGATAGCCATACGGATGAAGCAATGGAGGAATCAGAGCAGAATGTTATAACGGAAAATGGAACAGGGCAGAGAGAAGACGAAACACAGGAGGAAACTATATCAACACCGGAAGATACGGCGGGATTAGAAACAGAATTTAGTTTAAGTGACATACCCGCTTATTCAGGGATGCCGTATGTCAGCGTCAATGATAATGTTCCCTTTTTTACAGACAGTGATTTGTCAGAAACATCCTATGAATATTATTCAGAGCTTGATACGCTTGGCAGATGCGGGGTATGTGTGGCAAGCGTGGGTCAGGACATTATGCCGACAGAAGAACGTGGGAATATAGGCAATGTAAAACCTACTGGATGGCATACTGTAAAATATGCAGGGATAGTGGATGGAAATTATTTGTATAACCGCTGTCATTTGATTGGCTTTCAGCTGACCGGGGAAAATGCGAATACGGGCAATCTGATTACCGGTACAAGATACATGAATGTTGATGGTATGCTGCCTTTTGAAAATATGGTGGCTGATTATGTTAAGGAAATAGGAAACCATGTCATGTACCGGGTGACTCCGATTTTTGAGAAGGATAATCTGTTAGCCAGCGGTGTCCTGATGGAGGCAAAGTCTGTAGAAGATAATGGGGATGGCATACTATTTAATGTGTACTGCTACAATGTTCAGCCGGGGATTGCAATAGATTATGCGAGTGGGAATAGTACAACAGATGGTACGTTTGCAGCAGAGGAAGAAAAAGAAACGCCAATAGAAACAGCACCTGAACCAACACAGGAACAGCAAGCACCATCTGAAGGAACCGGGGCGTATGCGGTAAATGCGAATAATGGAAAGATACATATAGTCGGGGAATGTTCCGCCACTGGGGACGGCAGCAATGCCATGAATAATCCGGTATATTTTAACACTTATGAAGAAGCAGAATCCTATTCCCAGTCTATTGCACCAAATCAGGATAAAAGAAAATGTGGTAATTGCTGGTAAAGGAATGTCTGCAAAGAAAAACCATTTATGCAGAAGTCCAACAGCCCATACGTCATTTCCAATATGATAGAGAAAATGATAAGAACGGAGTAGAATAAGGATGGATAAAAGAGCTTATATTTCGGAAGATGAACGTCAGAGATGCCAAAGAGTTGCAGATGCTTTTGCAGAACTGTACGAGCTGGAACATATCGTGGTCATGGATGTTGGCAGATACGGATTTGTAAAATTACAATACTACACACCAGAGCGGGGGTTTGAAGATGCGATAACCTTTACGGACAGTAAATCTTTGTTTGAAGATTTGTGGCAGGAGTGGCTGGATACAAAACTTTATCTGCTTGGCTTGGATGAAAAGATGGATGATCCAGACTATGAGGAAGTATATCACAAATTGCCAAAAGAGAAACAGCAGGAACTTATCAGCCGTAAGGCTGATTTTGCAAAAATGGTTGGAATGGATTTGTAGGTATGAGAAAGAGGCGGTCAGTGGCCGCCTCTTTGCTATGGGGTTAAGTGATGGTTTCTTCTCTGTTTTTTTCTTGATGCTGTTCTTGCGGATGAAGCATGGCATCAATATTTTTCTGTACAGTTTCCAGTTCCCATACACGTGCTTTGAGGATGGAGTAGTCTTCGTAAAGCTGGTTTTTGTGTGCAGTCAGATTTTCCTTTTCTGATTTTAGCACATTCATGGAAGGCAGTTTTTTGTCTTCCTGCATGGAGGCAAGCTGGGTTTTGGCCGCCTCAAATAATGCAATTTCAGCACGGTGTTCCGCAAGGAAGGATGCTTTATTTTTGGATTTTCTGTAAGCATCATAAATCTGCTTGTTCGCAAAATACTGACCGGTATAATGGATCATTTTATTTACCGTTTTCAGGCGGTTCTCTACTGATCTTAATTCCTTATGTGAGTCTGCATATCTTTCTTTGTTTTCAGCTAAAATGGATTGCAATTCTTCCATAGAGCTGATGCCACGCTCTTGAAGATAGGTTACGGTCTTTGCCATTTCCTTTAAGTTTCCTAACTTTACTTTTTGGGCGTAGAAACGGTTTTCCTGTGCTTTGATGCAGTTTTGTAAATCCACAATCAGACGGGGAGCGGATGGGGTGGCAGGAGCTTTTTTTCCTCCCGGCTTTTTTCCGGCTCTTGTCTGTTCCCTGTGTGCCTTTTCCTCCTGATGGGCTGTGATATAGCCATCTATAAATTCCTTTTCAAAATCTGTACCGAGCATTCTGCTTGTGATTGGCTTGTTGCGATCCGGATGCAGATAACTGAATCTCCCCCTGCTTTCTTTTAAGATAATGCCGTATTGCTGAAGGAGCAGGTCTTTAAATTCATCCATAGAATGAGCATTCAGCATACAGCTGGTAATGGCAGTCCGCAGTTTATCTTTCGTGGTTTCATACTTGGAATTATTGCTGCTGTCTAGGACTCCGGAGCTGTTATGTTCCGCATCCTGTTCCTCAACTGTTTTCTGCATTCTTCGCTTATGCCAGTATTCTTTTTCCGTGACTTTTATTTTAGCTGGAGACAGTAAATCTACTTGGTAGAGCTGTTCACGCTGGCAGATATTCATGGTTTCCTGTTTCAGGTAGTTCATATAATCTTTGGTTACATGATGTTTATTGCCGGCACGTGAATCACAAGGTCTTTCCATGAAGTCCTGACGTTCTACATCTAACAAACGCAGACTGTTGATTACCATATGAACATGAATATTTCCAGAACCATTATGACCATCGGAATGGGTACAGACGATAGCCTGATGTCCCGGAAAGTTTTTCTTGGCAAATTCCAATCCCATTTCCTGTGCCTTTTCAGCAGTCAGTCCATTCTCATCCCGGTCTCTGGGATCGAAAGAAAGGATATAGTGGTGGGATTTGACTTCATTCCTTGTCATATTCTTATTACAGTTTTTGTTGAGCCGGATGCATTCAATGGCATAGGTATCCGGGGAACAGTTAATGCCGTCTATGATGTAATCATCCCTTACCGCCATTCTGCCGTTTTCATCTAAAATAGGTTTTCTGGTAAATTCATCATGCTTATAAATCAAGTACCGTTCTGTTGCCCCATAGTCAGCATTCTTGGAGGCTATATGTTTAATTATTGCCATAAGCATCCCCCACAATCTTTAGTATTTCATATTTTAAATCTGCAAGGTCTAAGGCGGCACTTCTGACTTCTTCCACGATATGACTTGTGGCAGTCCCACCCTCATTCAGATGCCTTGCAATCTGGTTCAGGTTACTTCCGATTTTTCCGTATTCAGCTATTATCCGCTCCATCTGCTCAATGGAGCATTCAGTGCGGATGGTCAGATTGATTTTGCTGTGGAATACAGCTTGTCTGATAAAATCACTCTGGGATAATCCGGAGGCGGCAAGGCGTTCATCAAAATCTGCTTTTTCTTCGGATGTGAGCCTTGCACGGATGTAGCGGTCACGCTTTGGCGTGTTATATTTTTTTCTCATGTGAAAGCTCCTTTCATGTGCGAAAATATGTGTCCGCAGGACACCAAACGAGGGCTTGGGGAAACGTAATCCCCAACAAGTTATGCCTGTGTGCAAATGCAACGATAGTGAAATTTGGACTACAAGGCGAAACTTGCTCTTGCATTGTTGGAAAAACACCCCTACTAATTAGCCGAAAAATAAGGGGAGTGGACGGAGAGGGAACTGTAAAAGCAGAGTGGATTTGCGTGAAGGGGTGTTTTTTCCAATCGGGCAGGATGGGAGATAAACCGTATGCGGTTTGGCATCAGTGCGGAAGCGTATAAGAATTTAAAGAAATCTTCAAGAACTTGCATTTTTTAGTTTTATTCTTATGGATTTTATGGTAGAATTTAGTGCAGTGGGATGAATATGCCCGGTTGATGTACAAGCTGGAGGAAATATCAATGAACAAAAGAAGGATCAGCAGCATCATTGACCAGACGATAAAGGAGGTTTGGATAAAGAATATCCCTAAAGATTTTGCGGAAGGGTACATTATCAATGAGGACTGCTTGAAGATGTCGCTGTGTTATCATTTGCGAAGGAAGTTAGCCGGTATGCTGAAAGAAAATGGTTTGAGGATATACACGGAAAAATATTTTGCAGGCGTGAAAAAGAGACCGGATATTATTATTGCGAAAATCAGAGAGGACTATGCAGAAAACAGCTTATATGATTCCATCCGTGAAGAGGATGTGGTAGCACTGCTGGAGCTTAAATTTACGAGTGACGCAGCCCTTAGCACAGAAAACTGGATGAAGGATGATGTTTGGAAACTGAAAGAGTACGTACAGACAAGCAGGCTGCAGTGTCCGCTGTACTTTGCAGTGATTTATGAGGTGGAATGCAGCAGATTGAATTGGCTGGATGGCCGCAGTACAAACCATTGGGCGGCAGACAGGGTTACGGAACTGGATGCCGGATGGATAGACGGAAAGATGGAATTTGAAATCAATACATATTAACAATACGGAAACAACCAACAATAAGAACAGGTTCGTAAAAGATCAGAGGGAGAAAGAAAATTGGATATTTGTTACAACAAATTATTTAAGATGCTGATTGACAGGGGAATGAAAAAAACAGAGTTTCGTAAGCTGGTAGGAATAAGCGAAGGCACACTTGCAAAATTATCCCATAATGAAAATGTGTCAATGGATGTGGTGGTAAAAATTTGCAGGAAAATGAATTGCACGGTTGATGATATTTTGGATGTATTACCCGGTCCGGTAAATGGGACGGATGAAATAACAGATCAGGAATAGGAAGGTGTATTGCACATGGAACGTAAAGAATATAGTGCCGGGGCAGTAAAGCATTCTTTCTGGTTTATGGAATTTCGCAATGAAGTCAAACTGCTTGCAGAGGGTAAAGGCTTTGAGGAAATAAGGGAGCTTTGCAAAACGGAAAATATATTTGCATCAGCTACGCCGGACAGAGCAGTACAGACGTTTAATACTGTGTCTGCAAGAATAAAGGCATTGGGAGACAGCTTTTATCCGGTATTTTTGGAAGGGGATATTGCAACACAAAAGCTGTTCGCTTTATCTGCCATGATGGTATATGATACGCTGTTTTTTGATTTTGTATATGAGGTTATCCGGGAAAAAATGATAATCGGGAACAATGAGTATTCCCAGAGCGATTTGAATATTTTCTTTAAGGACAAGCAGTTACAGAGTGAAAAAATGGCTGGATGGTCAGAGGCTACACTCGGAAAGCTGTCAAGAAATTATAAAACTTATCTCTATGAAGCCGGGCTGACCGATAAGGGCAGGGAAGTAAGAAGAATCTTTAAGCCGATACTGGAGCCGGATATGGAAAGATGGCTGAAGGATAATGGCATGGAACAGATTGTAAAAGCACTTTCGGGGGTAAGATGATGGCAGGTATAGAAGAACGATTAGACCAGATGGAGATGATGATTAAAAAACCGTCATTCCGTCAGACGAAAGGAAAAGCAAACGAGGTAAACTACTGGGTATTTGATTATGCACCGGAACATGAGCTTGCGGTCAGGGAAAGAATTTCATACCTGAAAAATAAAAACTCAAAAGGTACGGATGGATTTGAGCTGGTGGTATATGATTTGTATGATCTGCTCATTGAGCATTTGCAGAAAAAGAACTTTATGGAAAAATGCTATGCACAGGAAGAAAAACGTGGCATAAAAAAATTGCAGGATTCCATACAGCATACTTTGAGGATTACGGATAAGGAAAATCTGATTGTACAGCATATAGCAGAGAATACGCCGGGTAATGCAGTGGTATTTCTGACAGGGGTAGGCAAGTGCTATCCGCTTTTGCAAGCCCCGGAGGTATTCAATAAAATTCTTTATAATATGCCTCAATCATTTGCGAATGTTCCTATGGTGCTGTTTTATCCCGGAACATATACAGAGCAGGAACTGATTATCTTCAATGAGTATCCGGAAGATAATTATTACCGGGCATTTCGTTTAGTAAGATAGCGAGGAAACAATATGGATAAAATTACGTTTTGGCAGGAAAAAGAACTGAAAGCATATCGTTTTGGAATTTATGAAACGGATATAAAGGTCTTAGAAAAGTATCCGTGCAATCATAATCTTTTTCACACGCCATACATCGAGGTGCTTTGTGAGGAGTTGCCTACGAAAGATAAAGAAATCAGCATAGAATTTTACGCTCAATTTGCAGGCAGTGATGAAAGAATTATGCTGGCATCAGAGGAGTATGTTGGGGATAAAAGAGGATTGAAACGCTTTGTCAAAAAATATATTACAGAAGAAATTATGGCAGAAGATATTTATGATTCGGTATGGCTGTCACTGATGAAACGCATAGACAGGACTTTTATACTGGATGATGATTGGGACGAAAACGCAGATGAAGAAATGGGGGTTATATAAATGCTGATTAGAGAAATGTTTGAAAAAGAGATTGACCGTGACATACAAGGAGTCATTATCGTTGGTCAGAGTGAAGCGGAAAATGTTGCACAGGAATTGGATGAGTATGTGGTGACAAGAGAACTGCAGAAACACTTTGCGGATTTCTTTTCTTCCTACAAGAAAGGAATTGTTGGAAATACCCCTAAGATGGGAGTCTGGATTTCCGGTTTCTTTGGAAGTGGTAAATCGCACTTCTTAAAAATATTGTCTTATCTGCTGGCAAATAAGCAGGTGGGTACTAAGAGAGCCATTGATTTTTTTGCAGAGGATAAAAAAATTGTGGATCAGATGGTGCTTGCGGATATGAAGCTGGCCGCTGATACAAGTACGGATGTTGTTGTAAAGCGTCCTGCAAAATGTGAAAAATTCCTTTGTCAAAAAAGCTATAGTTTTCAAGGGTTTCAGCCATTTTTGACAAAGGAATTAAATTGTGAAAAATGAGGGTACAAAGGAATTATGAGAAACAATAAAAAAAGTCTTTCAATCGCTGATTTTACAAGGATTTCAGCAAAATTGAAAAACTTTTACATTTTATGGACAAAGGAAAAGTTTTCATTGTTCTATTTTTTCGTCCAAATTTTCAGTTTTTAGTGCATCCAGTGCTTTAAGCATTTTCTTTTCAATATATGCACATACTATTTCTACATCTTGCAAATTGCAATTTTCTATATCTGTTCTATTATAAAATTTATTGATTGCTTCATAGATATTTCCTATATTTTCAATAAAAAATTTTTTGCTATTATTTTTAACCTTACTATTATTCAAAATATCAATAGCCACATTTGCTGTCTTTGCACGTTGTAAATTATGGTTTATTTTTAATTCTTTAATATCCATGGAAAAAGAGATACATTCATTATCAGAACACAGCCATTCATAATTTACACTATATAACTCTGAAATCAAGCGAAGAACACTATCAGAAGCGTTTTCCTTTCCAGATTCTATTTTACTAAGATGTGGGCGTGATATCCCCAAACTTTTTGAAAAGTCTTGTTGTGTCAATGAATTATTTAATCTTATTTCCTTTATTTTTTCTCCTACTGTTTTCATTTCATTCACTCCTTTATGTGGGAATCGTTACATTTCCTCTTGACATGTGTGTTTTATTACGTTATAATCTATTTAGATGTAATAAAACACACATTTTATATTATAAGTGTTTTACCATATTATATCAAGCATTTTTGAAAGGGGGGCAATATATATTGGCTACACGAACAGACAATAAAACACCTTTAGGAAAGCTGATATTAAAAAGACTATACCTAAAAGGCAAGAATCAGGCATGGTTAGCGGAACAGATAGGGGCAAATCCTAACCATATCAGCGTTCTCTGTTCCAGAATTAAAAACCCAAAGGTAGAAACCCTGAAAAAGCTGTCAAAAGCCTTAGAAATTGAATTAGAGGACTTATATAGGGCAGTTGCTGAAACTGTAGAGATAACAGAAAAGTAATTCTCAACATTTTTGTCAAAGGTGGTGTTACAGCATGGCATGGTTAGCAACAAAGGAAGCCGCTGAACTGTTGGGATATTCGGAACGGGCAATAAGAAATAAAGCAAAGAATGGCGAATATGTATACCGCTATATTCCATCCTCTACAGGTCGTGGCGGCAGGAAAATGGAAATTTCTATGGAATCTCTTCCAGAACAGGCACAGAAAGCCTATCACAATCAAACCAATGGTGATTCTCAATTCGTTGTCAACACGGATTACACCAGCACAAACGCACAGAAGAAAAAAGGCGAACTAAGAGCCTTGGCGGTATCGGAATACCGTAAATTTGAAAAGAAAGCAATCAAAGGGGGAATGACACGGAAAGGTGATATCAGGGCTGCATTTGTCAACCAATGGAACAAAGAGCATGGCGATTTCCAGCTCACCTCAAAATCCCTGTACGACTGGCAGAAAAAAAGCAAGTCTGGGCAGGTGGAAAAGCTCACGGACAAGAGGGGCGGCTATAACAGGGGGCAAAGCTCAATCCCCAAAGATTACATGGAATTATTTGATTCCCTGTACCTCCAGCAGACAAAGCCATCCATAGAATCCTGTTTCAGGGATGTACAGATGGAAGCCAACAGGAACGGTGACGTTATCCCCGGAATCAAGGCTTTCCGCAACTATGTGAGGAACATGGATAAAGCAATGTGCATAAGGGCAAGGGAAGGGCAGAAAGCCTTTGATGATAAGTGTATGCCATACATAGAACGGGATTATTCACTTCTGCATCCTAATCAGTTCTGGGTATCAGACCATCATTTATGGGATATATTCGTCAGAGTGCCTGACAACAAAGGCGGCTGGAAGCTGGAAAGACCTTGGGGAAGCTACTGGATGGACATGAGGACACGCAAAATCATGTCAAGCATCATCCGCACGGAATCGCCAAACTCTGATGTAGTTCTTTGCAGTTTTGGCTTAGGGGTTGAACATTTTGGGATTCCGAATGGTGTCCGGCTTGATAATGGAAAAGATTACAAGGCTCGTGACATGTTTTATCCTGAAGGGCATTATATCGTTTCTGAAGATGATGAAAGGAAAATTTTCAGAAGCCTTGCATCCAACTTACAGATAGATGTAACCTATGCAATCCCATATAATGCCAAGGCAAAACCGATTGAAAGGGTATTCAACACTTTCGAGGAACAGTTAGGGAAAAAATACCCTTCCTATGCAGGAAGCAACGCAAAACAGCGTCCAGAGGATTTGAAAGAACTGGACATAATGGATGTGATAACGCTGGAAGAGTTTATAGAACACCATAACCGCTATGTGTATGAAATCTATAACAATGCAAAACATTCAGGGGATGCAATGGGCGGTAAAAGCCCTAACCAGGCATATGCTGACATTCCTTTCACAATCCGCAGGGCATCAAAGGAAGTATTGTATTTCAGCCTTATGCGTGTAAAGGGTCAGCGTACTGTACAGCGGAATGGCATTACATTTAAAGGCATCCATTTCTATAATGACAACTGCATAAATTATATCGGTCAGAAAGTCACTGCAAGATATGACCCTACAAAACCGGAAATTTTATATGTCTTTGACGTAAATGAAAACTTCTTATTTGTAGCTGAGGAAATACAAAAGCAGGGATGGAATCTGACGGATGAAGATTACCAGAGGGAAAACCAGCGTAAGAAGATAGCCAGACAGAAAGCGTTAAATTCCTATACCGCTGATAACGTGGTAAGAAGCACCGAAGCAGTCGGGGAGCGGCTGAAACGTCAGGCTGAAAGCATGGAACAGACAGAAGCCGCAAAGCCGAAAACAGTTGAGATTGTCAGGAATGAAAAGATTGAGGAAAACATCAGACGCATTTCAATGTCTGACATGGAACGGAATTATGAGGATGTCCTCAACCAGAACAGGGCAAGGAAAAAAGCAGTGTCCGAAAGACAGAAAGGTTTTGCCGACAAATTCAAAAAGAAAATGCTGGACAGGGCTTATGAAAAACAGGCATAAGAAAGGAGCAGTATGAACAAGGTAGAAATAGCACACACGCAGACACTTGATGATATTATCATGGCGGTTTCTTTTGCAGAAGCCGCAGGGGATATATCGCTAATCTATGGGGATGCAGGGCTTGGGAAAACAGTTTCCTTAAAGCAGTACACAAAGATGCACCCTGATGTAATCTATATAGAGTTAAAGGATTGTGACAAGTCGGTGAAGGGGGTTTGTGAAAAGGTACTTTCCTGCATCGGGAAGTTACAGCGTGGAACGGACAGGGTTCTTGTGGATGCAATCACCGATTACCTGACCGCCACACCAAAGCTGATTATCATTGATGAAGCACAGCATCTGTCCATCCGGGCATTGGAAAACCTTCGGGCAATCAATGACGTGACGGAATCAGGGATTGTATTATGCGGCAACCCTACAGTATATGACAGGATGCATGGCAGGGGGCAGGCACATTTTGCACAGCTCTACAGCAGGATTGGTATCCGCAGGCATATCACAGAGCCGTCACTGGAAGATATAACAGCTATTTTCAATCCGTATGCACTGGATAAGGAAAGCCTGTTATACCTCCATGAATTAGCCTTACAGCGTGGCGGTATCAGGAATTGCGTAAAGGTTCTTAACATTGCCTTGCAGTTCCGGGATAATGAAAAAGAACCCCTTAGTATTGACCACCTGCAATCAGCGTACCAGCTTAGGAATGGCGAACAATAATAAGAGGTATAGGGAGCGGCCACTCCCTATACTAATTATACAGCCTTTTTAAGCTATACACAAGTTTTTTGTCAGAAAGGATGATAATAATATGATTGGATTTATGGAAGAAAGCAAAACATTGAATGAAGCTGTTGATTTTAACAAGGACAATATCTTTGAATACATATTCTTTATACATCACAGCCGGAATGCTGACAAGTTCGGAAAAACAGCAACCCCCAAGCAGGAAAAGATTATACAAAGCATCTATTCTTTAAACATGGGGGAGGATGAAAGGTTTGAATTGGAATCACTTCTTACTGAAACCATGTGTGATGTATCAGAATATGCTTACAAGTCGGGGTTCATTGATGCCTGTAAGCTCATGCATACCCTTAACTCATTTTAGGTCAGATAAGCAATTATGGAATTACCCACGTTCTAATAGCGTTATTACGCGTTATAACGTGGGTAATTTTGTTTCAGTGTAGAAATATTGCATATACTATCATCTAAGGCGGATTTAAGCCTTTTACAATGTTGCTGATGTGTTTTGCTGTCAGGTTGTACTTTTGTGATAGCTCTGCCAGATTATGCCCGTTATATTCCTGAATGATAAGGCGGTTTCTTGCGTTCCGTAAAACACTTTCCTGCATTGGAAAATAGAGTTCATCCCCCATAGCATACCGGCACAGCTTTAGGAAGTTATCCAGCCCAATCAGGCTGACAACAGGCTGGTAAGTTTCAGGTATGTCAGATACATCCACATGCTTCAAAAGCACATCATTATCCATCTGCATCACCCCACATACCATACTTAACAAAGTCAGATTCGCTTATATTCAGCATCCTGCAAATCTTTTTCTGAATCTCATTTAATTGGGTGTTGGCTTGCAAAGGTGGCTTTACAGAATTAACAATAGGCATCATGCCATTTATGGCAGGGGTGTTTGTCAATGCGACGGAATGAATCTGTGAAGCCTTACGGTCTTTTTTCCGTACCATCACAACAGGGGAAAGATACCTGTATTCCCTGTTCTGTAAATAGTCCTTTGCCCTTTTCGTCCATTCCACCCTTGCAAAGATACCGTCACTTTTCAAAACAAGTTCTTTTATCCATCCCCCTGCCGGGGCTTGCATGTCCCTTAAAGTCTGGTGTTCATAATCAATGACAATGTCAACCGCCCTATGCCCCATGTGTTCCTTCATCATTCGGAAACTTTCGCTGTCTACTAAGAAATCACCTTTTTCTGACGATATATAGCCCAA
>OFHM01000204.1_pt1 | contig 55458 bp, 51 predicted proteins | sample 1521311 | NCBI WGS metagenome assembly OFHM01 (sample SAMEA3504083, study PRJEB24116) | mouse gut metagenome | biome: mouse gut; feature: mouse-associated habitat; material: faeces | place: Denmark | collected 2011 | reverse complement strand
CTACGCTGCACCAGATCGGGGCTTTTTCGACAGAATCCTTTTTTACCCAGTCATAGCAGTCTTCCGGCGGCATAAAATACATTTTCCGATATTTTTCAAATCCCTTCATATGAAATCCTCACTTTCTGAAATTGGTTGTCGGGCAGTCAGGGTTTTCTTATACAAATAAAAAAAGCCCTGCGCCTCTATGCAAATACTTAGAGACGTAAGACATCTTACGCGGTACCACTCTAATTCATGAAACAATCATGCTCTCTGCGGGTACGGGACGATGACGATATGCATGGTCCTTATACCTTTCCCTGCTAACGGCGGGCATTCCGTCTGCGCCTACTCTTTGGAACTGAAATTTCGGGCAGCGACTCCAAGGCGAGTTCTCCATCCTTCATCTGCTGTCTCGCAGCAACCGGCAGCTCTCTGAAATCTGACAGAATGGGTACTATTCCTTTTCTTTGTCTTTACGGGTTTTATCATACCATAATTATTTTGGGAGGTAAAGAGGAAAATGAGAATTTTTATATGGATAAATGACACTTTTTTGAGAGGTATATTGTCAATTTAGACAGAAGAAGGGCTTTGCATACCGTTTGCTTTTGGAAAACATTTATGACAAAGACAATTTGTGAATTTGACGGAGGTAATGCAAAATGAAAACAATATGTGGGATAATTTGAATCAACTGAGTATCTACAGGTTCTTTAAAATATATAGAAAGCAATATTTTACGGTTATACGAAAAAAATATCTATAAAAAAATACATTTATTATATTAAAACAAAACAAGTTTGAAACTGCGAGAAAAAACAAATAAAAAATTATTTTTTATAATATGCATGTATGTATTTACAAATATATATGTGTGTAATATAATAAACTTATAACCAAAAAACATAATGAAGATATAAAAATAAAGGGGGATACTGTTATGATGAGAAAGTTTACTGCTGTTTTTCTTATTGTCTGTGCGGTTTGCCTGCCATCGGCATCCGTTGCTGTAAACGCCATGCCTTACGGGCAGGAAGAAAAACAATACGTGGTCCTGGCAGAAGATGAACAGGTGTATGAGAAGATTTCCGATGAGATTCATGTAAACACGGCAGAGAAAGTCTCCGGGTTAGAAGAAGAACGTGTGGTGACTGCCGGATTAACCGCAGAAGAGGCGGAAGCATTGTCAGAAGCAGGAGACGTCATCGTAGAAGAAGACAGAATCCTTACCGGGAGTATGACAGAAGAGATGAATGCAGAAGAGGCATGGATGCGGAAACCGTACAGAAGGTCAAAGTGGCAGTTTTAGATTCCGGAGTAGATTACGTAACGGGCATTAATCTGGCAGGCTATGTGAACCTGGTCGAAGGGGAAGAAGAGCTTTCGGAAATTTTTCAGGACTCTACCGGGCACGGAACCGGGATCGCAGGCATTATTTCGGGAAACGGAGAAACAGGGATATCAGGAATAAACCCGAATGCAGAGGTCTATTCCGTGAAAGTTTTAGACGGGGAGAATCAGGCGCCGTTAAGCCGGGTCATAAAGGGAATCTACTGGTGCATCGAACATAAAATGAATATCATAAATATGAGCTTTGGCACGCCGGTATACTCCAAGGCATTGGAGCAGGCAGTTCGGGACGCTTATGCGGCAGGGCTTCTGATGGTCGGTGCCGCAGGGAACGGGAGCGCCGGTGTGGAATACCCGGCGGCATTTCCGGAAGTCATGGCGGTAGCCGCAGTAAACCCGGAAGCGAAAATCAGTGAATTCTGTAATACAGGGGAAGAGCTTGAAGTGGCTGCGCCGGGTGAGAAAGTAAAGGTGGCATCGTTCTTTGACGGAAATGAAGTTACGCACGGGACCAGCATAGCCGTTCCGCATGTGACTGGGGCGGCATCTCTGTTGTGGGAGAAAGATCTGACAAAATCGAATGAGTTTATCCGAGGCTTGATCCGGGAAAGTGCAAAAGACCTGGAAGGAACAGATGTCTGTGGGCTGCTGGATGTGGGATATGCCGAGCAGTCGTACGATGCATTTGCAGAACAGTTTGAAGAAGGGGATGCTGCGCTGGAAACAGCAGTAATTCCTGATAATACAGAGGAACCGGAGCGTTTTACAAATATCAATACAGACGAGAGTTATGTAGAAGGGCGATGGAAGGGCTCAGACCATAAAGGAGCAGTTGACAAGGGAAGCAGCGGATTAGGATTCAGCAGTGCGGTAATCAGTATCATAAAGCAGGGGACCGTATATCCGGATCAAAATGTTGATTGGTCAAAAGGAGAGTATCATCCTTGGTGGCATGGACGTTGGGAAACAACAACTACAACAGTAAAAAGAATGAAACATACCAGATTAAATTGGGATGTAAATTATGTTGCCGTGCTGGAAATGGTTACAGAAATCGCTTACGAGGGAGGAGAAATAAGATCCTATATGACATATGATTGGTTTAATGGAATGGATCCGGATACTTATGCAGAGGTGAAAAATGATCTTATCGTATTAAAAGGAAAATTTGGAAAAGTATTAAGTGAAAATACAAAGGCAAATAGAAAATATTTTAAAAGAGTTGAAAAATGAAATTATATCAGATGGGGATGATGTTTTAAGAGCAGTAAAGAAAAAGTGTTTGGAAGGAGATGTAAAGTTTAAAATTCTTAAAATAAAACCATATTTAAATGCAAACGGTTATTATCATTCGGTTCTCGACCAGATCAATATTAATGCCAGAACCGGCTGATTGGAACTGTATCATCAAAAGTCTATGAGTGAACGGATAAATTATAATAAACAAGAAAAATATTGCGGAGGTAGTGTATGAATAAAAAAATAATCACATATATCATCCTGTTTCTATGCCTGTTTATGCTTCCTGCAGCAAGTGTATCTGCATCGGAGACAATTGGGAATAATGCGAAAGGAATTCCGGATCGGGGATTATACCAGGAAATCTTAAAGAAGCTTGGAAAAAAACCAAAACAAAAATTTACAAAACAGGAAGCGGAACAGATCAAATCACTGTCCACTTCTTCAAAAATAAAAAATTTAAAAGGGATCAAATACCTGAAAAATCTGAAAAAACTGGACTTAGAGTCCGGCGGATTAAAAAATTTAAAAGGGATAGAAAGTCTTACAAACTTAGACACCTTAAACATATCGAGAAATTCAATCAAAAGCCTAAAGCCTCTGAGAAAGTTGAAAAAACTGAAAAAACTTGATGCCAGCGAAAATAAACTCAAAAATTTAAGCGGAATAGAAAAACTGACAGCATTAAAAAGGCTGGATTTAGAGGCAAATGAACTGCAAAGCGTCAAAGAATTGAAGAATCTGAGCAATCTGACAATTGTAAACCTGGATCGTAATAACCTGAAAAATTTAAAAGGGTTCGGGAAACAGAAAAAATTATCCGTACTGGTTTTAAGAGATAATAAACTGACCGGGATAAAAGAATTAAAAAACTTAAAGAATATGGAAAACCTGGATTTATCGGTGAATGAGATTACCGGCTTAAAGGGTCTGGAAAATTTAAAAAAACTAACTGTTTTAAATGCCGGCAGGAATAAACTGACCAATATACAAGAACTAAAAAAATTAACAAAGCTGCAGGAGTTATATTTAAATGAAAATCAGCTGACGAGTTTAAAAGGAGTCGAAACTTTAAAGAAATTGAGGATCCTGCAGGCAGAGTCCAACCGTCTGGGCAGCCTGGCAGATATCCGTACATTGACGAATTTGGAATCTTTGAGTGTGGATCATAATCAGCTCGTAAACGTAGAAGAAGTGACGTCGCTCAAAAAATTAGGCGGGCTGGGTATTTCGTTTAATAAAATTATAAACCTGCCGAATTTGGCTTCTCATCCTAATTTGTCGGTAGTTGCCTTCCGGTTCAATCAACTGAGTGAAAGTATAGAATCCGTGAAAGCAAAACTTCCAAGGTCCAGTTTTTCTTATGGGGAAGAATGGCTGGACGAGGAATATGCCCTTCAAAATTTAAATTACACTATGGATTTGACAGATCCTGTGTCAGTAGAACAAATTAATTCCAATACGGTACGGATTGCAGGACGCATTCATATGCCGGCGGAAAAGATCAAGCTGTTGGTAGAAGAAAATTTAAATGATGATGAATCCTTTGAAACCTGTTTTTATGCAGATGTAAACGAAAACGGCGAATTTATATTTGAAAATCTGAATTTAAAAAAATACGGGGGTGCAAGGTGCGATTTTCGGATCGGCATTTGCTATGCGTATGAGAAAGAACGGGATTCTTATACAGATACGAGTGTGCGGTGGTACAGGATAAAATAATAAGAATCAAGGATTTACCAAGTTGCATAATGATAGATATATGGTACAATTAAAAAAAAGGGAGGCTTCTGATTTTGAACAGGCTCATCCTTTTTCAGGTCATGCCATAAGGCTTTGATTTTACCTTAGAAAAGGTGATTGCTCTGACAAAGCAACGGGGGTTTATTACAAGAAAAGAAATAGAAATACTGCTTTAGAAACTTTTTTAATTCTAATCATTCTGCTCTGGCTGTTTTCAAATTGCTGTCAAACACAAAAAAGCAGGGCTTGACTCCAAAAAATACCAGAGCATATTACGGTTCAAGCGAAGCCTAAAAGAACACCCTGAACTGTTTGACAAGCCCATCTTATCAGAAAATGCGGACAATAATAATAGGAAGATTGATCAATATGGGGAAATAGCCGTAACCAAAGTAAACGATAGACGGAAAAACTTTAGTCAGGAACAAATTGATACAATCGTCCGGTTACGAAAATCTGGCGAAACCCTTGCGAGGCTTGCTGACAGGTTTGGCTGCTGCGATTTTACCATTCGCAAGATTTTGAAAAAATATGGTGTAAGCCAACCCTGATTTACAAAATCTGTGTATTTACATAAATAAGAAGCGAACTATAGCCCCGACCGCTGCTGGGGCTGTAATGGCATCAGGGCCAGTTGTAGCCGTGCGTAACCCGACTATCTCAGTATTCCCTCATAATCCTGTAAATCTTGGTATATGTCTGTGATAAATACCTGTTTTCCTATAATTTTATACAGCATAAAATAATTATGGCGTTTTAGATGAATAGCATGGTAGCCTAACTCCCGCAACTTTGAATCATCACATAGCTTCAGGCTGCCCGCCACGTGAGAAAGTCGTTTAGCGGTTTCTTTCATATCCTGCTCAACGCTAAGCGCAGCCTGTGGGTTTTCCAGTTTGAAGAAAATATAATCAAGGATTTCCGAAGCTTGCGATTCTGCTTTATCTGTCAAAATGACATCATAATCTGTATCTGTGTTCCAGCTCATTAAACACCTCATCTGCGCTGCGGTATTTCCCATCCGCAATTTCCTGCTCTGCTATTTCGATATTCTTCATGATATCTTCCCGTGACATAGGTTTCAGAAATTTCCCTACAGCTTCATCTGCTGCCTCGGATTCTCGCCGTTGGAAGAGTTTTCGAGTAAAGCTCTGGATTTCCAATAGGTCGGTTTCCGGCAAGGTTTTCATCATGGAAACTGTATTCTCAAGAGTACTCATAGCCATCCTCCTTTCGCATCTCTAAGCCTCATAATAATCATATACGATTTTATTATAACATCTTTTGTATAGAGTATAAACTGTTTTTTGAGAAACACACAAACTTTAACCTCGCCGTAATAAGCGAGGCTTTCTCAAAGATCGGCACCGCACGGGCAATACTAACCAGCGGAGGGGGAATCCGTAGAAACGATTGTTGGCGTTGGACGGATTGACGTTGGTATTGTTTGGGTTGAGGTAATAGGCGTTAGCCGCCGAGTTGGAGGTACGCGAGCGCGTACTAGCCTCAAGGCCGACATTCCGCGCCTGACCGTTGTTCAGGTTAATATACCTGCTACGGACAAAATCAAGGATGCGCAATACGAAAAAGAAGTTGACTTAATTTTATACCCCGGCAGGAATGTTGCTTCACGGCATTATGAGTTCCATTGCTGAGTTTTATTCACAGAATCTGGCGAATGAAGTCAAAAAGGGCTTAAACGAGAAAGTCAAAGGCGGCGGCACGCCCAGCCGCGCACCTCTGGGGTATCTGAATATCCGGCGCGTGGATGACAAGGGGCGTGAAGAACGTACCGTGATACTGGACGAAGAGCGTGCGCCGCTGATTAAGCTGGCATTTGAGGAATATTCCACTGGAAACTGGACAGTGCAGGACTTGGCGGAACATCTGGCGGCTTGTGGTCCCACTACCCGTGCCACGCCCAGAATCCTGTCCCAGTCCATTAACAAAAAATCTCTGAATAAGGTATTGATCAATCCCTATTACAAGGGCATTGTGCCGTACCAGGGCGTAGAATACGACGGAACGCACACGGCACTGGTGGATGCCGACACCTAACAGCAAGTACAGGATATATTGGAAACACATACCAACGGCAAACGTACCCGTGAACACCCGCACTTCTTAGAAGGTAGCGTTTTCTGCAAAAACTGTGGGTCACGGATGTTTATCAACTATACAAAATCCCATACTGGAGTGCGTTATCCGTACTTCGTCTGCGGCGGACGGCATAACAAGCGCACCGACTGTAAGCAGCGGGCAGTATTGACTGCGGATTGACCTACCATCTAGCAAATGACAAGATGAAGAAGTTGATGAACCAAGCCATCTTCACACGCTTGCTGGTTGGCTCCGATGGAAAAGTAACGGCAGAATTTGCCGAGCCATTCGCTATGTTGGTAGAACCAATCAAGGACGAACTGGCACAACTGAACTCTACTGTAGACAACGAAGAAGTCCATGAGCATTTGCTCATGGACTTCATATCTTCAATACCCAACCGCTTATCAAATTTTTTTGGTGCTGGTTGGAGTAAGAACTTTCTGGTGCGGGTAACAGGACTTGAACAGATTCCTGACACTGCAAACGCCCAAAAGAAAGGAGTTTCCGGCACTTCATCTGCTGTTGTTCTCAATTTGTTCTCAAAATGAAATAGAGTATGTCAATCCCCTTGCCGATAGGTAATTGCGCAGCAATTAGGGATTTACATACGGCGTAAATCATACCAATAAACCCGATAATAAAACAAGGGATATTTTCAAATGCACTTTTTGAGAATATCCCTTGACTGCTCTTGAATAAAACGGCATACTATGTTATAGTATAAACATAAGAGGAACAACCGCCCATATGGTGGGTTGACCGAATGACAAAATAGCAAAACCACCCATCACTCGCCAAAGTTTGAGGGTGGTTTTGCTATGTATGGTTACTTACAAAACGTAAATACGAATGTAAGCAATGCCAAAAGGAATAGACCAAAAGTCATTATATCCTTAAAATCAAAATGATTTTTCATAGGCATCACCCCCATTCTCTTTAGAATGAGGTCAGCCCACCCTGCAACACGGTTGTCCTTGCAGATGATTCTATCATATAATTGTTATTCGTTCAATTATATATTTTTCTGTATTGCAGAGGATGTATTGATTAAAAAATGAATAAATAATCAGAATGAAGGGTGTCCGAATCTCTTTTTTCTATGAACTGGATGATTCTGATGAAATATGGAATAAATTTCTTAAGACAGCGTCCTATACTTCTGATTTGCAATAATGCTGATGTAATTCGTATATTTTTTGCTGCATGAGCTCTATCAGCTCCACGGGTTCTAACACAGTGGCGTTATTCCCAAATGGCAGTATATAATCGGCAACCCATTTTAAAGCGGAATGGTTTATTTCCATGTCAATGATTCCGCCGCCCGTTGGTAATGGTTTTAATCCGCTTGCCAGCAAACATTCACTTTCACAGAGTTTTACGCCGATATCTGTCAGTTGGATTTTTATGTGGTAATCCTTTGTAATATCTGTGTTTTCAAGATATTCCTGAATTGACGCAGGAATCGGGTATTTCCCTTTTGGACAGGGCTTTTCTTCAATGATTTCTTTGATACGGTCAACCCGGAACACTCTGATTTGATTTGCTGTTGTGCAATAGGCGGGGCAATACCAAAGTCCGTTCATGGCATATAAGCCAATCGGTATCATTGTGCGCGTGCTTTCGGAATACGTTGACGAATACCGTATGGTTACGGCATGGCGGTTGATGGCAGCAAGAAACATGGATTTCAGCAATGGCGAATCGCAGTATCTGTCTGGAATCCAGAATACAATCTTGTTTTGAATCTGCGTGATGCTGTTTTGTACGTCTAATGGCAGGCAATTCAAAAATTTTTTCAAGACGGATATGGTTTCCTGTTCAAACGGCAGGTCACGGTGATATTGCAAGGCTTGACAGGCAAAGAAAATAGCTTTTGCTTCGCTTTCTGAAAAAGAAATAGGCGGCAAAATTCGTTCTTTTAAGATATGGTAGCCGCCCGCCGCCCCGACTTCGGAATAAAGAGGGAAGCCCGCCTGCTCCAATTCCTGCAAGTCACGCAGTATGGTTCTTTTTGATACACAAAATTCATTTGCCAATTCGCCTACTGTAAAATCCTTTTTTGCATTTATTGTTATCATCATTTCAATAAGCCGTTCTGCCTTTGACATTTTTGAACTCCTTTCCAAATGGTGACAGCCCTTGTCACTATTCTATGATAAACTATTTATGTTTCAAATTCAATATGGCATTAAAACGAAATCATGCACGCCTCATATGGAAGAAAGGGGGAATCATTTATGCCTTGCACAGAATCATGAAAGACGGGGCAGACAGATTGCTATTGCCGGATAAATATAATATAATACCCCCAGTGAACCCCATAGAATGTAAAGGAGAAAATCGTATGGAAAAATTGATGTACATGATGCTGATTGAGAAAAGCAAGACCTATAATAAAATGACAAAACAGGTAGTTATGGAACACGTTGAGAACATAAGAAAGCTGGACGATGAGGGAAAGCTGGAAATCTGCGGTGTCTTTAAAGGCTATCCGGGAATGGCAGGTATGTATATCCTAAAAACAGAGAGCCGTGAAGAAGCGGAAGATATTTGCAAATCGGAACCGCTGGTTATGGGAGGATATGCAACCTACAAATTAGTCGGTTTACAGATTGCAAACCGGGAAAATAATTATTTGCTGTAATTGAGGCAGGGAACAACACTGGGGCAAACAGAATCCGGCTCACATGAAAACTGAATAACCGCCGCTATATAAAACGGCACGCTGAAACAGGGAATCAAGAAAAGATTTCCTGTTTTTTTGCGCCCATTTTTCATTTTGCCTTTTGCCGGTTTGTAGGTATTGGAGAGAAATTTTCGCCGGAACGCAACAAACCAGCCGCCATTAGCCAGATAGTAAGCGAACAGGCCACAGAGCTGCTTCACAGAATCAAGGACCTGCCTATTTTGAAAAGCACCTCAAATAAACGATATTTCCGTCCGGGTCATAAAAGCTCATGTTCACCGCTCCCCAGGGACGCAGCGTGGGCGGTTCTATGATTTCGGCCCCTAAAGCCAGAACTTTCCGATATTCCTTCTCTATATCATCCACGGTAAACGCCAGGCAAATGTTCCGGTTCCGGTTGTCTTTCTCCGAGCCGTCGTCATATACGGTCAGCATGGTTTCCTCCGCAATCAGTGTCTGGTGCACCCCGTCATTGCTTTCGTTATCAATTTCCAACAGCCTTTTGTAAAAATCCGCAAGCCTGATTACATCGTTTGTCAACAGGCTGATTTCACCGATTCTCATACAAATATTCTATCCTTTCTTATAATAAATGCCGCGCAAAAGCGTTTTCGCCACATTTTGTTCTATGCTTTCCATAACTGCAGCCTCTCCGCCAAGGATTAATTAAACCAACAAACCCCAGACTATTTACAACCAAAACAGTCCATGGTACAATACCTTCTGGAAAGATTCCACATGCTTCTATCCACTATATATGCCGTCTATCGGCATTTCATCAGCAAAGTCAATGCTAATGCACAACCACAGACAATACCTTGATAATTGAATAAAGGCTTTACATCTTCTTTCAAATCCGCTATACTGATTGTATCAGAAAGGCGGTGATAGGATGAATTCAGATATGGGTATGACAAATAAACAGTTTCAGGGTTTTATCCGGCTCGCTTTAGAATTAATGAATAAGGCTCTAATGAAAACACCCGATAACGAGGATTTACAAAAGTTAAAGGATATCTTCCAGTCAATGTTGGAGGACGGTAACTAACTACAGTTAAATCGCAACTGATAACCGGAGGTGTAAAGCTTTTATTGAATGATTGAGGCTTTATACCTTTTCATTTCCCTGAAACAGCTGGCTGACGATTTTTTCCATTTTCTCTTTGACAACACCTTCAACTCCCGTCATTTTGTTCGCTTCATTCCCTGTATGCCCGAAGCATTTTCCCGATGCGCTCCAAATCCAGGGCCTCCTCTTCGGAATCATAAGTATAGTTTTGCGGCACGGATTCGAACAGTTCGATGCGGGCCATCTCGCTCTCCGGCAGTTCTCCCAGGGAATAAACCTCGGCATAGAAGACCCTGCCATTATTTTTCCCCACACCGTCGCCCCATATCTGCTCATAATCCCACAGCGGCATTATACGGCAGTCCGTGATTCCTGATTCTTCATACAGCTCCCGCCTTGCGGCCTGCATGGGCGTCTCCCCCGGTTCCACATGCCCGCCCGGATGCTCGAAGCTCCCGCGGCGCTTATGCCAGCAATAAACCCACTTTCCATGATAGCTTGCAAAAATAACTACAAATTGAATGTCTGACAGCCACCCTGCCGGATAATTTGTTTTTAAATCCATGATGCCTCCTGTCAGCCCCTTTTACATGGCCAGTCTCTCAATCTTGCAGCTGTGGGGCTTGCCTTTGCTGTCCTTATCTAGTTAACCCCCACTAACAAAATGTCGCCGGAATATCCTTCCAGGGCCTGTGTATAATGCCTGTCTTTTATCTGCCCAATGGCCGCCTGGGCGGATTTATCATACTTTAATTCTATCACCATGGCAGGCTTCGTACCAACTGGCCGCCTCCGCGTAATCCATGGAAAAGCGCTCGCAGAGTTCCTGCACCTCTTTGTCCGTGAAGCCGGTGTACTCCTCGAAAAAGCTCTGATCCGTCATGGAGTATTCCCAGAACATATTCAATGCGGAATGCTGTCCGTACTTTTTCACAGGAAGAATGCCCGTCATGTAGGAAAGCGCCACATAGGGCTGGTCTTTCAGAAGGTTGCGCAGGAAATCCAGGTACTGCTTCTGCATGTCCTCGTACTTTTGCCGCTCCCGCATCACGCAGTCCCATTCATCGATCAGGAAGACGAACTGTTTTCCGGTTTTTGCGTAAATTTTTTCAAGCGCCTCGGCCAAAATAGTCGTGTCTTTCGGAAACAGATTTCCGTATGTCTCACAAATGTCCCCCAACACAGCTCTTTCCAAATATTCCGTCAACCCATGCTCCCTGGCTCTAATCACAAACTGCTGCATATTCAGAAAAATCACATCATACCGGTTCAGATTCTCTGAAAAACCCGGACTTTCCGCAATCTTCAGCCCCTCAAACAGTTCCCGGGAGTCGTAGGCGCAGCTGTAATAGGCAGCAAGCATCTTAAGCGCCATGGATTTCCCAAAACGCCTGGGCCTGCTGACACACATGTATTTCTGTTCTGTATTCAGATACCTGTTCGTACAACCGATCAGTCCCGTTTTATCTACATAAATCTCCGAACGGATAGCCGTCCTGAAGCCCTCGTTTCCCGGATTCAGATAAATTCCCATGCAATACCTCCTGCTTTTACTGGATTTTTCGCTTGTAATACGGTTCGATTTCATCCCTTCGTTGAACGCTTTGAGGGATACTGGATTCATGTTTCCTTGCCGCATTCTTTCTGCCTGTGCAAAATTCTGTCATGGCTTTTAAGAGCTTCACGGCATACCTGTTTCCGCTCTGTTTATGCGATTATCTGAAGCAAAATATTGTAGACTTATCCTTTCTTAATATCCTGTCTCCATAAAGCCTGCCATTCCGGCGTAAGCTCCGGTGTAAACTGTGTCCCCAGCCTTGCCAGTTCCCCCAGAACCTTTCTCTGTCCCCGGTCCGTCTGATACCAGTTTTCCCTGGCCACGTCCAGGTACACCGGCGCAATCAGAAATTCCGTCTCCGGAAAGTTCAGCTGATAATACATGAGGCACCTTCTGGAATGGTAGCCCTTGCAGCAGAGAATGGCCTTTTTCGGACGAATTCCTCTTGCGTCCAGGACTTTTCTGGAAAATCTGGCGTTCTCGGCGGTGAACTGTGCCTCCGCCTCTGGGATGATGCTATCCGGGTCAACCCCCTTTGACACCATAACATCCGTATAGAATTCACATTCGAATGCATAATTCTTTCCGTAGATATCCGCTTTTGATTTCACGCCTGTGAATTTACCCATAGTTACGGAATATTTGCCCGACGGCACGATATAAGGGGCGTATCCCGCTTTCCAAAGCTGCGCTGCCCGTTCCGGAAGCTCCGGATAGGAGCCGCCCGGAACAAAGATGGCATCGGCTTTCGCAGGATTTTCTTTTCTGCCCGGGGCTATAGAACGGTACTTTTCCATGGAACGCCTCTCTTCCGTGGAGTGTTTCTCTTCCGTGAAATTCCCCTCTTCCATTGGACACTCCGGACTTATGTCTTCCAGAAAAATAAAATTTGTAATATCGTCTATGATTCTCATACTTCTCCTTTTAACACTTCGGAACGAAATATTGCATAAAATGGAAAATTTCTGGGGGCTCCGGCTTTAAGCTTTTTGGAACACGCATACATACAGATATTCGCTCTCCCACATCTCATTATCCGCAATGTTCTCCCCTTTGCGTATATCCGCAGCATCAAGCTTTTCTCCCCAAAAGGCCTTCAGCCTTTCTTCCGTAAATGCGGCTCCTGTCTGTCTTCTCTTGTAAAACTCATAATCATCCACCTCGTCTGCACCGTCTTCTCCTGCCGCAAAGCATAACAGAATAAAATAGCCATTTTCCGTTAATATGTCGGAAACAATATCCCTATACTGCAGACGTCTATGCGGTGTCAAATGATGAAAAATGCCGCTGTCTATCACCAAATCGAACCGCTTATCCGTTAAGTCCAACTCAAAAATATTTCCCGCCTGAAAGACTACTTTTTCTGCCCTGCTTTCTCCTGCGTTCCTTCTTGCATTTTCTATTGCGATTTCCGACAAATCATATGCTTCTGTTTCAACATCGTTCTTCGCAAGATAAATGGCGTTCCGTCCCTCTCCGCAACCAAATTCACAGGCATTTTTTATCTTATGCTTTTTCATAAATTCAACGACACATTTATCCGGTAATTTATTATATTTCAAAAATATCTTCCATTGTATTTATATAATTCATGTGGACCTCCACAAACTCAGTCTATACTCAAGACCACCTGCAAATTTCCTTCCTTTATTTTCCAAGCCGTATGATCCCGCCTTCCCGGATGCCTTTCCCCTGGTTCGAATATTCTTCCCCGACAAAATGCTCCCCTTCCATCGGTCCCTGGGTTCCGCCGAACTTCTCCCTCATAAGGGCAAGATCCAACTTCCATGTGGAGATCAGAAAGATATGCCCCTCCGGCTTTAAAACCCGCCTGCATTCCTCCAAAATCTCATCATATTGATCTTTTATATGGTAAATGGCGTTGTATACAATTATCGTATCGAAGGCTTCGCCTTCAAAATCCATTTTGGACGCGTCCATAACCCGAAAGCAGATATTATCCTGTTTCTTCACCCTCTCGTCCAGGCGGCTTTCCTCTATGTCGATGCAAGTAACCCGCTTTGCCCATCTGGCCGCAGAAAGCGAGAACTCCGCCGTGCCGCAGGCAACTTCCAATACTTCTTTGCCCTCTATCTCCGGCAGAAGGCATCGGACAATCCTGTCTGTATTCCTCATTGCTTCCTCCTGCCCGCCTGCGCTTTTAAGTAAAAGAGTATTCGCATTCCGGCTGTCCTTTCCGGTAGGTACATTCGACTATTTCTCCCGGGTGCATTTTCTCTATATAAGTCAGACACCGAAACGCCATCCCATGGCCGACAAGGATGACTTTACTGTAATCCGAATATCTGTCCGCCACACCCCTCATCCTCTGTCTCATGGATGTAAGCGTTTCCCATCTGAACTTCACGCCCGGCGGATACTCACCCTTCCATTCCGTGAATTCCCGGGCAAATGCAAAGCTTTCCTCCGACGTGGTATATAAATTGTCCTGATCCGGTTCCCATTCATGTAAGTCCACCTCCACCTCAACGCGTATCCCGGTCTCTGTCGAAATGATCTGGGCTGTCTGCAGGGCTCTGGTGTAGGGAGAGGATACGATAATCTCCGCAGATTTCAGCCGGCCATCCCTGGCCGCCGTCTCCGCCTGCTGTCTTCCTTTGGGGGATAAAGGGGCAAAATCCCTTCCAAAACCCCAGAATCCCTTTTCAAGCATATGATCATAATCTGCCTCTCCGTGCCTTACAAGATAAAATACTGCCATACCGTTTATTCCTTCCCCCGCGTTTTTCAGCGCCCGTTTCTTCTTTTGATTCCCTGGCGGCACAGCCCAGGAGCTCAAAATTGGCTTTTGTTCTCCAAATTATTGCCTTACTTTCAATATATACACAATTTCAAAAAGAGCGCTTCTTTTCAACCGTCAATATGGCGCTTCCATTTGCATTTACGCTCAGCCGCCAATATGACATTTTAATTTCGTGCAACTTTCCACTTCCCTCTTCAGCCGCTCCATATGCTCCGCTTCTGGCGGCAGGATGTCCGGCAACTCATAAGTCCTGCCAAGCCCCGCGTACTTATCCTGCCCAAGTCTGTGGTAAGGCAGCAGGTAGATTTCCTCCACCCCTGGCAGGGAGTCCGCAAACCGCGCAATGGCTTTCACTTCCTCTGGCGTATCATTGAAGGTGGGAATCACGGGCACCCGTATACTGAGATACGTCTGGCCGGATTCGGCAATCTTCCGGGCATTCTCAAGCATCAGCTCATTGCCCTTCCCGGTAAAGAGCTTGTGTTTGGCGCTGTCCATATGTTTGATATCACACAGGTAATGGTCAAGCCAGGGCAGGATCTCCGCAATTACCTCCCATTTGGCACAGGCCATGCTCTCCATGGCTGTATTAATTCCCACCGCCTTCGCCGCGTGAAGCAGATCTCTTGCAAATTCCGGCTGACAGAGGCTTTCTCCCCCGGACAGGGTCAGTCCTCCGCCGGAGCGGTTGTAATAGGGCCTGTCCTTCTCCACGGTCTCCATGACCTCCGCCACCGTCACGTCCCGGCCGATGGTTTTCGTCTTGCCCTGGACAACCATCTCCTGGATACGGTACTCCTGGGATTCCGGGTTGCAGCACCATTTGCACCGCAGCACGCAGCCCTTCAGGAAACAGATTGTGCGGATTCCCGTTCCGTCATGGATGGAATAACGCTGTATGTCGAAGATTCTTCCTTTTGTCTGTAAATAATCTGTTGTCATTTCGTTACCTCTGCCCGCTTCGGCGGGTTCCCTATTTGCCTTTTCCGGCAGCCTGTCCGGCCTGACATCGCAATTTTCACCCAATCTTTATTCTTGGAGTTGCCGGAAAGTAACTGCTGCATTTCTTTAACTTGTTGTAGAAAAAAACATTCACCTTACTGCAGACAATACATCTCCAAAAAACTTCAAACCCGAATCACTGTCTATAAATCAAACCGGAAAATACATTTCTCCGTTTCTCCCTTTTCGCGCATGTCGTTGTCCGGAGGCAGCTGCGCAGTCTCCAGGAGCCTGCCTCCTGCATATTCGCAGGTTTTTCTTGAAGCGACATTATCCGGATTGCATGTTATAATCACATATTCCAATCCATGCTTCCTCGCCAGTTCGAACAGCAGCAGACAGGCTTTCCCGGCATAATGGTTTCCCCTGTATTCCTCTTCCACACGGTATCCTATATTTCCGCCGAAGTACAACTTTTCATTATGGCCGATACGCAGATCGCAGCTCCCCATCCTGGCGCCTTCCTTATTTGCAATGAAAAAATGATACGCGGGAACCCAGTCCTTTTCCAAATCGCCGTCAACCGTCTTTTCCAATTCCAACCGTATTTCGTCATTCCTTAAAAAATCAGTATTGATAAACATCGATTCCCTCCCTGTCTTATCCATATAGAGAACGCAACTCCTCCAGGATGACTTCCTTTGTCTTTCCCAGGATTCCAAGCTGCTTCAAATCAACTTCCTCCAATGCCATTCTCTCTATGAATGCTCTAATATCATCCAAAACTGCATTCGGAACATACATAGCCGTCTTCCTGTTCCGATCAAGCAGCTCTGTCAATCGAAATACGTCATTTTTGTGTTTTCGTATATTCCTGCTGTCCACCTGCCCGCCGGCGGCTTTTCTGTCAGATAAACCCATCCACGCCTTAGCCTTAAAGGGAATCAGATACGGCGTATCCAAAACGGTAACACCATCCACCCGGACTCTTCCCTGTCTTAAAAATTCATAGTAATCATCATTTAGCAGAATAGCCGAAAGACTGGATACATCTCCCTCTATCGGAAGCGGAGAAAGCACCGCGTCTTCCGGGAGCATAATAATGTCCGGCTTTCTCGCAAACAGCTCAATCATCGCCGGGTATTCTCGTAAGGACGGATTCGCGAAGCGGTAGAACTGAGGCTCTCCCGTGCTTTTATTCCTGTGCTCATATCCTGCTTTATTGACATACTCCCAGAATCTTCTTCCGAATGTTACATCCAGCGCTTCCACGATCAGCACAAGATCGATATCCTTTGTCGCGCGGAAGTCAAGTCCCTCACCGGCCATCAGTAAATCGCAGGCTATTCCACCTATGATCGCATACTGTTCCTCATATCCCCGAAACCATTCTTTGAAACTCTCAATCCCTCTTACCATGAATATCCTTCCATACCCCCGCAAGCATTTCCTCTATAGCCTCTTCTATCCGCTCATCCCTTTCGTCGCGGAGCGCAAGAGCAAGGGAAAGCCTGTCCACGGCTCCGCCCTCCGCCAGCCTATTCGGATCATAGCGCCAAAGCTCCACCGCGCACTGGTCATCCGAATCATACAGTTTTTTCGAAGCAACACTATCCCACATCGCCACACTGTCCGTGGCAAAACTTTCCACTACAGGCGGATTCAGCATGGAATACTCGGCAAGGGCAGAATAACCGCTTATAGGCAGTTTTTGCTTTATTTTCACTTTTGGCACATAGATCTTCCGCTTTACCGGATTACACAAAAATTTTTTTGCATCCCTAAAAAGATTTTCCGGGGTCTTTTCAGAAAAAATAACCTTCTGCACACCTCTTTTTTCCGTTCGTATAAGCCCCATATCCTCCAGCTGTCTGGAGGCTCTGGAAATCGACGTAGGGGTGAGCGACAACTGACAGGATGCCTCGCTCGTCAAAAGCTCCCCACAGCCCTGATAAATATAGCTGAGAAGCAGCAGCTGGGCAGACGGAAGCATGACCTCTGTCCCCTGCCGCTCGCCGTCTCCCCGTTCCTGAAGATAAACTGCCAGAAAGGGAAGATATATCTGCCTGCCCTCTACGATAAACGGAATATGATCACGGAGAAGATACTCTTTCTCTCTGTATGTCAGCTGCGTCGGAACAATGACTACCGGCACTCCTTCCGTTCTCTGCACCCTGTCAACATGTTTTTTGACGGCGCTCGCCGCGTCCAGTTCCGTTTTGGGATAAAGGAAGACAGCCGCCTTCCCATCCAACGTAACCTTTTGAAACCGATACCGGGCATGGATATAATTCGGCATGGATTTCGGAGGATCATCTATATAAGCAACGCAGATACCCAAAACATAATGTAAATATTCCATTGTGCCCGCCTCTTTCTTTACTTATATTTGTATTATAACTTTGTTTTTGTTATAATTCAACATAAAAGATAAGAGCAGAAATGACAAATATCGACTGACAGCACCTCCGTCAGTCACCTGATCACATTCCGAAACGCAGGTACCTTGCCGGATAAAAAAATCAAATTTTTACAGCCTGCACAGCGCCTCCAGGGCAAGGGAAAACAATCTCTCCCTGGCGGAAACATTATTGTACCAGGCCCTGTCGTCATAGTCTTCCGCGCCGCCGATGAGGATATCCCCGCTGTAAAGGAGCTGTCCGAAGGTCTTGCCCCGGAAACTGGCAATGGCGGCCATAGTGGCGCATTCCATCTCCACCACCTTACAGCCCTCCTCCCTCCGGAAGGCAACCATCTCCTGAGTCTCCCGGTAGAAACCGTCCGTGGACCAGGTTGCGCACTCTATGTAGGGAATGCCGTGCCCCTCCAGAACCTTCCGGAAGCTCTCTATTGGGCCTGGCTGCAGCTCAATAAACCGGGCAGGGGGCAGGTATTTGTAGGAAGCCCCTTCGTCCCGCAAAGCCCGCACCGGGATAATCACGTCCCCCTCCGGAATGTCGTCCAGTACGCCGCAGCCTCCGCAGCAGACGATTACTTCCACCCCGCAGCCGTAGAGCATCTCCGTCATCATGGCGATGGATCCGGACGCCACTGCTGCCTGAACGACGCAAATTTCCGTCCCGTTTACAGTAAAACGGTATACCGGAAAATCCTTCATCTCGGAGGCATAGGCCCCTATCTTCTCTCCCCCATACCGCTCCACTGCCCTGGCAAGCACTTCCTCGAAGAATGTCATCAGGCAGAGTCGGGGAAACCGCCCGAATCCGCCCCCGCCCTGGCCGTCCCGATCCGGTTTGGCGGCATCTCTGTCCGGATTGATGACGGCGACTTTGTCCGTACTGTATTCCAAAATAGGAAATTCGTTTTTTTTCGATGGCATACCCCTGGTGCCAGTGTAAACGCTCGAAAAGATAACCTATCTCAAGCACTTCCTTGTCTTTCCACGGCTGCATGGTAAGCCCGCATTGGCCAATCATCTCATCCGTTTCTTTCAAAATGACCGCCCATAAGCCGCCCCCACCTCTGATAACGGGAATTTGTCTGTCAAGCCACTCCTGCACTTCGCTGTCATGAAAGGCCCCTTCATATGCGACCATTGTTTCTTCGTCCTGCAGTATCTTACACAATGATTTGAAATCCGCCTGGTTCATTTCCCGCAGGTATAGTCTTTCTGTTTCAAGTATCATATTTATATCCCCTGTGAGCGCTGCCTAACAACGCTTAAACAATACGGAAACATCATCCTTATTCAATCCGCATTTCCCATAGAATACTTCATTACTTTCTATCGCCATTAGTTGGACAACACTGATATTTTTCTCTGGCAACTTTCTCTGTCCTGCTGAAATCAATAACCATTCTGCATTCCGTTCATCTCATTCACAACGGACTCCGGCTTTACCGTCATCTCCACCCAGGCGGGAACAAAACCGCTTTTTACGGCGTTTCTTGCAGAACGGATGTTTGACCATGCCGAGCAGTAAAACGGCACTTTCCCTCTCTCCAGTATTTCCACGGCCAGTCTGCCGGTAAGCGCGGATGCAATTCCGTTTTTTCTGTATTCCGGCAGTACATCCACCCCTATCTGCCACATCCTCTCGCAATCTGCGGAGCAGCCTGCAAGCCCGATCAGTTTCCCATCCTCATAAGCGCCGACACCCAGTATATCCAACTGTTTTCTGTCCTTGCAAAGGGCATTGCCCCATTCCGGCAGATACAGATTTTCAAAATCCCGCTGTTCCAGAATCCGCGTCTCATAATCGCAGGAAAGCGGGCGAAGACGGTTGGTGTCGGGGAGAAAATATTCCGCCATAAAGCATATTTTATATCCGCTCCCGGCCAGTCGTTCACTCAGCCAGTGCATATTCGGCGTCTCAAAAAGGTGATAGAATTCATATTTGTTCACATATTCCGCCACCGTGTCCCTGACATCCTCAGCGGCCGCCGCAACCACATTGTTCCCATAAGAAACGAAATTTGCTATAATAGGCTCTTTCAGATATTTTCTTGCCTTTTTTCCCAAATGGAACGGAACGATAACATTCCCGCTTTTCAGAAAATCTTCCGTTTTGCAGCCGATATCTTCTGCGGACTGTTCCATCGCAATTTGTAATATCTCCCGGCTAATCATATAAATCACGCCCTCCTGCGGTTTTTCGCCGCTCAAACCTTTCTGTGTTTTCCGTCCTTCCCGTTTACAGCGCATCCTTCGGGCAGTTCTTCACACACTCAAAGCACAGGATGCATTCCGTGCCGTTCTTTCGTCTCCTGGAATTGTCCGTCACGTCCACTTCCATGGGACACACTTTTTTGCACTTGCCGCAGGATACACATTTACTCTTGTCACACTGAATCCGAAGCAGTGAAAAATAACTCATGGGTTTCAAAAATACTGTCACAGGGCATATGTATTTGCAGAATGCGCGGTTGTCCTGAAAGGCAAAAGCCAACAAGATTCCCACGACATAGTACAAAACATTTCCTATGATAAACGCCCAAAACATAATCTTCTCCATATTTCCCACATGGGCAAGAAACAGCGACGCCACAAATACAAGGGAGGCCGCAAAGGTGAGATACCTTATCCACCCAATCTTTTTCCCCGGCTTTTCAGGGACTTTGTAAGGGAGAAAATCAAGCACCATTGCCGTCCAGCAAGCATATCCGCACCACCCCCTGCCAAAGAGCAGCGGGCCGAAAATCTTTGCCACCGCATAATGGATTGTAGCGGCTTCAAACACGCCTGTGAAAAGATAATACCAGAAACCTTCAATCTGCATATTTTCGCCGCAGATGAGACCCAGGTAAATCAGCATGTAAAGCCCCACCAAAAGCTGCGCCACCCTGCGGGCATACCTGTATTTTCTGATGAAAAGGAATATTCCGAGAGAGACGGATATTCCGATATAGCTGAAATTAAACAAATAAAAGAGATTATCCTGTGTCAGCCATAATGTGACTGCCACGGTTTCAAATATTGCCAGCATACTAATCGGCAGAAAGTATTTTTTCATACTGTTCCCCATAAATTCAGGCATCTGCTTTCCCTGCTCTGAAACGGTTTGGTAAACCAGTGCAAATTCTATTATTCACGACAACAGGAGCCTCACAAAGTACGGATCTTATATGTTTAAGCAGACGGCTGTCCCTTCCTTCCCCGGACAATCATGGTTACGGAAACGGAAGTGTCCCACTGCTTTATGCCCTCTCTGTAGAGGCGGAGCCGTTCCTCATATTTCGAATGAATCACGGATATTATCTCGCCGGCCTGACCGGAGCGGACCGATTCTACAGCCTCCACATCATTTTGACGCATTGCTTCAATCATAAGCTCTGCCATCTCTGCCGGATACTTTGGCGCGTCCGGAGTGAGATCTATAACGGCATATCCGGTTGTAACGTCCGTAAAGCCGTTTTTCTCCATGGATGCTGGAATTTCGGCCTCGGACATGGGAAATCTGCACACGCTGAATTTCTCCAACTCATCTTCCGACTGTGGAAGGCTCTCCCAAAAGGCTTTTTCCTTTTCCGTTTTTTCCAGGCAGGGCGCGACACAGTGAAGACCTCTTCTCGCGGAAAGGCACAAAGCTATGCCTCCCGGTTTCAGCACCCGTCTTTGTTCGCCCCAGAAGGCGGCAGGCTCAACATGCTCCTGAACTGTATTGGAAATGGTGACATCAAAGGAATCATCCCCGAATGGGAGATGAACGGCATCGCCTTCCCTGAAATCGACACCCGCAATATTTTCTTTCGCAAACGATATGAAATTGCTGTCCCTGTCGATTGCGGTGATGTGCGCGTTGGGATACCATCTGTGCATGGATTCCGCCAACGCTCCCGGACCGCAGCCGATCTCCAGAATTTTCATCCCGGCGCTCCGGTCCAGGTCAAACGTTTTTTTATACTGCTCAAAGAACATATCGTCAAATCTTAACTTTCTGCTGAGATACAGCGTCATGATACCCTGCACATACTCCGACCAGACCGTATTCATATCTATCTCCACAATTCCTGTTTACCATATCCATATTGTTTTATCCAACTTCATTCATGTCAATTCATCCAATACCGCCCGGCAGCGCTGTCAAATCAATTCCAAAGCCCTTTTATACAGCGGATCCAGTTCGCAGCCGCAGCTCCCGCATTCCTCGTCCGCCTGCCTGACTGCGGATATCAAAGCGTCCTTATCAGCTTTTCCGTCCAGCCATTGCCGTGCGGGAACCGAAATCAAATCCCAACCCGACGCGGCAAACTTCTCCATAATAGCTTTTAACTCTTCCATATTCCGCTCCTTTCAAATCAGCAAGTATCATTTTTCTAAACAAACGGTAAAGGCGAACCGTTTCAGCCCTTCCCCAAATCAACCGGGATTTTTATTCTCCGGTGTAGTCCTTCAGTTCCTCCAAAAATTCCTGGTATTCCTCCTCAGACCAATAAAATGTCAACTCCTCTTCCGTAAAATCCTCCGGCCTGTAACGCATAAAACTGTCCCCGATATCATACCCGAACCTTCCCAGTACCGCTTCCGCAAATTCCCGGAAAAACATCCCGATACCCGTTATGACATTCCCGTCTTCCACGACAGCCCTGTGGACGAAATTCTGCTTTTCCACAAACCCGAAAACGTCCGCCATCTGCATGAAATAACCCGAAGTAAATTTCCTGCCGTCAAGGATTCCCGCCTTCGACAGCAGAATCGGGGAGGAGGAAATCGCCGCAAAGACAACCTTCGAATTCATGCCGCCCCTGAGAAAGTCAATCAGTCTGTCATCGAAGAGCGCAGGCAGCGGATTGATTGTCCCGGGCAGAATCACGCAGTCGTAATCCGTTATCTCTGCCTCTGCCGTTGTTTTGGTAGGGAGGATACGAAACCCTTCCTCGCTTTTATATTCCCTGTCCTCACCTGCAATGTAATCAATCTTCTCCCCGAACCATATGGTGAGCGCAGAAGTAAGACAGGTTATCTCCTGCAAAGAAAAATCCGGATATAGCAAAACCGCAAACTTCCTCATTGTTTTTCCTCCATAAAATTCATGCTGCTACACATTCACCGGTTCTTATAGTTTTCTGATTTTCTGTTGCCAGGATGCTGCCGCAGAAAATGCTACAAAAGATATTGATAAGCCTGGTAATAAGCATTAATCTGTTCCCCGGTGCAGGCAAGATTATGTTCTCCACGGTAATCTTCCAACACTTCTTTACTAATCAATAACTCCGACAACACATGAGCGTTTTTGGGATCTTCCATTGTAAAATTTGTATACCGAATCGCTCTGTCAAAAAACATATTTCTCTTATCCGGATCCGAAGAAAATTTCAGTGCCCGCTTTACTTCATTTCCAATGTTTATCATCTGCTGTACAAGAGATAATTCAAACCACTTTTCATTCAAAACTGAATCCATTTACAAATTACCTCCGTTGCTCTTGCCATGATATCCGAATCTAATATCCCCATTCCGCCACGCGGAAAACCATGAAGCTGATTATTATGGATATTGATAAAGGAATCCTATTCCAATATCTCATCCATTGACTGGTTCTCAAGCCACAGATTAAATCCCCACATATCTATTTCCCTTGATCCCCGCTATTCCTTCAGATAATCAGCCAGATCATAATGCATATCCGCATCCAGAGCAACCAGTTCCTGATTTAAATCCACAACTCCCTTCACAAATCCGTTTGCAAAAAAGTTTATTCCATTCAGTTCTTTCACTGTATATCGTTTCTCTAAAATAATCATATCGCCATCCCCCTGTACCTGTCTAAACATTATTTCAAGGCCCCGTCACGCCAGCTCTTCCATCACAAAATCTTTATACTCCATTCCCGACTGCACCCCTTTCAAATCAATCGCAACCGAGTCCCAGACATTCACTCTGTCATCCGCTGTAAAATGAAACCCCTCCTGCAGAAGCCAGGTATCGTTCACAACATCCTCAACAAAATCCGCTTCCCCCTGGTATTCCAGAAACATTTTCACTTCAAACAGACTGTCCGTCTCCGTTATAAAATCATCAAACAGCTCATCGGGAACGGCAATCCCTTCTCCGCAGATGAGTCCGTCATACCCATGCTGCGCAAAATCATACAGCAGATAATCCGCCCCGCAGTCCCCGCAGACTGCCCTTACCGCCTGGGCATATTTGTTCTCATATTTGTGAATTGCCATTTTGTATTTGCCACAAAATTCACCGAAACACCGTATTTTAAATGCCCTGCATCCGCACTGGCAAATAATTTCCCCGTCACATCCTTCCTGATCTGTAGGATGGTATATTTTTTCAAGGTGCCTCGGTTTCATTATCATATCCATTCCACTTCTGAACTTCTACAGCTTCACCCTTTTGGTTTTCCATAATCCTCTTCCGGTAAGCCTCACTATTCTGTGAGACATAGATAATAAAAAGTCTTCCCGCCCTTTTCCCTGTGATGATTCCAGTCCTCTTCCACGGAATCCTTGACATTTTTAGCATCTGTGAAACTGTTTCCTCTTTTCTTACAATGCTCTGCTAAAAGTGAATCACTAATGTCAAGATACACTACCACTTCACAATCGACAATGATTGTAGTGAATAACGGATGACCAGGCTGTACGGAAATTCTCTCATAGACCAGATTGTCTATAAAATCGCCGATTTCCTTCGTCCATGGCTTCCGGCTGATGAACTCTGCTTCCTCTCCGGTTAACTGCGGCCACAGTTCATCATCTAAATCCACGCAGCCGGGTATCTGTTTCAACAAAGTAGTCTTCCCGCAGCATGTCGTCCCCAAAACGCAGATGCGTTCCTGTTTATGTATTTCAAAAATTGCATTCAATGCATTTATGGTTTCCTGTAAAGAAGTCTGTATTGCCATATTGCTTTCACCGCTTTTCCAGAATGTGCCTTTCAGCTTTATCCTTGCTTAATTCCGCAAGTAAGCCATGCAGCACACTTTTTAATGACTTCCACTATTTCATCCGATGACATTTCACTATGCCACAATAAATTTCTACGTTAAACTGTTCGCTGATTACCGTTTTGCCATGTCTTCCAATCCCCTTCACGCCAACTCTTCATTCACAAAGTCTTTGCAATACTTTCCCGCCTGCACCCCTGGACGACATTCCATTCCCTGCAAATTCCTCTTCCCGTCCGCCGCAAAACAGGCAGGAAAGCCCGCGGCGGCTTTGTGAAACCACTGGGTGCGTTGTGGAGAGGAGACTTTCGGCGATGCGCGTCCAATGGCGCGCATTGCCGATGCCAAGGCTTCTCGGAACGCCCTTAGCGCCGGCGAACAAAGCCGCCGCGGGCTTTCCTGCCGTCCCCGGCACCCAGGTATTGCAGCCACATCCCTAGAACCCCTGCTCCGTCCTCCGGATAATATCATCCTGCAGCGACTTGGACAACGTGGTAAACAGCGCGCTGTACCCTGCCACACGCACCACCAGATGGGCATATTTCTCCGGATGGGCCTGGGCATCCAACAATGTCTGCCTGTCCACCACATTGAACTGCATATGGCTGCCCTTCTGGTCAAAATAGGAGCGGATCAGCGCCACGAAATTTTCCAGTCCCTTTTCCCCGGAAAGAGCCGTGGGATGAAATTTCTGATTGAACAGCGTGCCGTTTGACGCGATTCCATGATCAAGCTTAGAGACGGAATTAGCCGCCGCAGTGGGGCCATGGACATCCTTGCCTGCCGAGGGAGAAACGCCGTCCGCCACGGGAGTGTGCGCCAGCCTGCCGTCGGGAGTGGCCCCCGTCTGTGCCCCTAGGGGCACATTTGCGGACACAGGGTAAAGTCCCGCCTGAAACTGCCCTCCGCGGGGATTGCGAAACCGCAGCAGAGGCCTTGTGTAGGTATATGCCACATCTCTGGCAAACATGTCCACTTCCTCATTGTCGTTGCCGAACTTAGGAACCTGCTCTATCATGTCCAGCAGTTCCTCGTACCTCTTCTTTTCCTCCTCAGGAAGCTGGGCATTCATCACCGCCGTGATCATGCCTGCCACCTGTCCCTCCTCCACGGTCATACCGTTTTTATCCATCTCCTTAAGAATACCCGCAACGATCTCCCCTGCGCTTATTGCGTCAAAGCCCTGCCCGAAGTTCATGGCCAGAGCCCGTTTATACTCGCCCAGAGACACTTTCTTCTCCTCGAAGACCAGCTTCTTGATGGCATAGAGGGAATCCGCCATGTTCGCTATGCCGAAGCCCTGAGGGCCGGTAAAGTTGTAGACTGCCCCTCCCTCCTGAACGGTCTTGCCCCGCTTGATACAGTCGTCCACCATGCAGGACAAAAAGGGCAGCGGACAGCGGGTGGCATGAGCCACGTCGATAGCATTGTCAGCATTCACCAACAGAGAAATATTGTAGTCCATCTGTCTCTTATATGCGTCATAGAACTCCTCGAAGGAGGCCATGTCCTCCACTCTTCCCGTCTCTATGCTGATCTTCTCTCCCTTGTCCCAGCCGTTGGAGAATACCAGCTCCAGAGGACGGCACATATTATAGAACGCCGCGTCATGCCAGCCCTCCGTCTTGCCCGCCTTCTGAGGCTCCACACAGCCGATGATATTGTATTCTCTGGCGTCCTCCAGAGTCAGCCCCCTGCTCAGAAGGGACGGAATGATCACCTCGTCGTTATAGTAGGCGGGAAGGCCTATGCCCGTTCTGGTCAGATCTGCCGCCTTCAGCAGCAGCTCATGGGGCGACTTGTTCCACACCCGGATAGAAAGAGAAGGCTGAGGCAAAAAGACATGTTTTGAGGCCGTAATGCACATGAAAGACAAGTCATTGGTCACATCGCAGCCGTCCTTGTCCTGCCCGCCCACAATCAGATTTTGGAAAAGGCTATAGCCCGCAAAGCCCTCCGCGCTGGCAGCGTCCCTGCACTTGTTCAGGTCGTTGAGCTTCACCCAGATACAGTCGATCAGTTCCTGCGCCGTCTCTCTGGTAAGCCTACCCTCCTCCAAATCCTTTTTATAATAAGGATACATATACTGGTCAAAGCGCCCCGGGGAAATGGAATGCCCGCTGGACTCCAGCTGCAGCAGCTGCTGCACGAACCAGAAACTCTGGCCAGAAGGAGGTCGCCCCATGCTCAGGCACCCGGCCGCAGTTTGCAGCTATCTGCATAAGCTCCTGTTTTCTGGCCGCATCCGCACAGGCTGCTGCCTCCCGCTGTGCCAGATCCGCGTACCTATGGGCATAGCGGATCACCGCCTCGCAGCTGATGATCACGGCCTGAAGGAACTGGCTTCTGGTGCAATAGTCTTCGTCACCGGGATTGCACCTCTCAAGTTCTCCCTGCACCTGCTCTATGATGCCCCTATACCCCTCCGCCAGCACTCGGTCATACTGGACAGTCACATGTCCTACTCCATTGTAAAAGTAGTTGCCGGGGGTGAAAATATTATGCTCAATGGCCTTTCTGGCCTCCGGGGCCATGAGAGAGGTGGCAAGCTCGCTGGTGGTCTTTCCCTCCCAGTAAGCATCCGCCTTTAGCAGCTCCTTTTTGGTCTGCTCCGCTATGTAGAAGGGGTCGGCCTTTCTGGTGGCCACAGTGTCAAACTCTTCCTCCAGCCATTTATAAGAAAATTCCGGATAGGTCTGACAGCCTCTGGGCGCAATGGTAGTGCTGCCCGCCACCAGCTCGCCCTCCCTGATGATAATGGGAATATTGTCAAGAATATGCGCAAACCCAAGGGCCCGCCGCATCACTATGGGCTTGTCCTCCGTGGCTTTATAGGATTCCGTGATCAGCCTCGCTCTGGCAGACTCTATCTCCGGCATCTTGGCGTACAAATGTGCCACCAGCTTGGGGATTCTGTCTGACTTGGGTATCTCCTGCGTGTAATATTTTGCCATCTGCTCTCTCCACCTTCCGCATTTTTGCAGCTTTTCACAATAAGAAAAACCTCTCGACTCAAGATAAACCTACTATCTTTCAGTATATGCCCTGCCGTCCCAAATGTCAATGAATCTAACGCATATTTTATTTCTTTTTTGTGGTTTTATTTGGTTTGTTGTTGCTTTCCCATTTGGTTTGTTGTGGTCTTTGTTGTTTGATGACGTTTTTTTCTGCTTGGTTTGTCTCTGTCTTTGCTGTTTGATCTAATGTCGTTTGCTGCTTGGTTTGCTGTTGTCTTGCATCTCCCCAACAAGGCACAACCGGCGTGGCATAAGCCAAGCCGGGTGAAGGATCCATATTTTAGCCCAGAAAAGCCTTAACCTTTCCGTAGACGCCCTCTCCGTCCAGACCATATTTCACCAGCAGGGCCCCTGCGGAACCCGACTCACCGAACACGTCCTCGATGCCGATCCTGCACACGGGAACGGGGCAAGTTTCCGCAAGAGCCTCGCAGACCGCGCCGCCCAAGCCTCCGATAACGGAATGCTCCTCCGCCGTTACGACCTTTCCGGTTTTCCTTGCGCTGGCGGCAATCAGCTCCTTGTCCAGAGGCTTAATGGTGCAGATATTGATCACCTCTGCGCTGACACCCTCTGTAGCCAGCTTTTCCGCCGCCTCCAGCGCAGAATTCACCAAGATGCCCGTGGCCACAATGGTCACGTCGCTGCCCTCCCGCAAAACCTGACCCTTTCCGATCTCAAACTTATAATCTTCTCTGTCATTGATCACCGGCACCGCCGCACGGCCAAAGCGCATGTACACCGGGCCTTCATAATCCAGCGCCGCTTTCACGCAGGCTCTGGCCTCAACCGCATCAGAAGGGTTCAGTATGGTCATTCCGGGAATGGTTCTCATCAAAGCGATATCCTCGTTGCACTGGTGGGATGCGCCGTCCTCCCCCACCGTGATGCCTGCATGTGTAGCGCCGATCTTCACGTTCAGATGGGGATATCCGATGGAATTCCTCACCTGCTCAAAGGCACGCCCCGCCGCAAACATGGCGAAGGTGCTTGCAACCGGGATTTTGCCTGTCAGAGACAATCCCGCCGCAATTCCCATCATATTTGCCTCGGCGATACCGCAGTCAATATGCCGCTCCGGATATTTCTTCTTGAACACACCTGTCTTGGTAGCCGTTGCCAGATCGGCGTCCAATACCACCATATTCGGATAATCTTCCCCAAACTCCGCCAGAGCATTGCCATATGCTTCTCTGGTCGCTATCTTCTTAACCTCTGCCATTCTATTTTACCTTTCTATTCCAGTTCCGCAGATGTCTCTGCAATACCATTCGCATTGGAATACTTCCCGGTACTGTATGGACATTTGCTATTTTCCAGTTGCCTTTCGTTCTCCCCGGGTCAGCCGCAACCGCCTTCTTCATGTCAGCTGCCGTTTTCTCCAGGTCAGCCGTAGCTGCCTTATTCAGCTCGCTTGCCGTTTTCTCCAAGTCAGCCGTGGCTGACTATTTTAGCTCCGCTGCCAGTTTCTCCAAGTCAGCCACTGCTACCTGGTACTCCGCATCATCAGGAGCCTTGCCGTGCCAGTCTGCTTTTCCCTCCATGAAAGATACCCCCTTGCCCTTCAGTGTGTGGGCAATGATGGCAGTTGGCATGCCTTTGGTAGCCCTTGCCTGTGCGAAAGCCGCCCGAATCTGCTCCATATCATTTCCGTCCTCCAAATTGATCACATGGAAGTTAAAAGCCTCGAATTTCCTGTCAATAGGATTCGGAGAACACACATCGTCGATACGTCCGTCGATTTGCAGCCCATTGTTATCCACGATTACCACCAGATTGTCCAGCTTTCTGTGGCCGGCAAACATGGCAGCTTCCCAAACCTGTCCTTCCTCGATCTCCCCGTCTCCCAACAGCGTATAGACACGGAAATCCTTTCCCGAAAGTCTGGCGCCCATAGCCATCCCCACTGCTGCTGAAATCCCCTGACCCAGGGAACCTGAAGACATGTCCACACCCGGTACATGCTGAATGCAGGGATGTCCCTGAAGGTATGAACCCAGATGACGAAGCGTCGGCAAATCCTCCACCGGAAAATATCCCCTGTATGCCAAAGCAGAATACAGGCCCGGCGCAGTATGCCCCTTGGAAAGGACGAAACGGTCTCTGTCCTCCATCTTGGGATTCTTCGGATCAATATTCATTTCCTCAAAATAAAGATACGTAAAAATGTCTGCCGCGGACAGCGAACCGCCGGGATGTCCGGCCCTGGCTCCGTGTACCGCCTCTATGATGCCCTTACGGACGTCATTTGCATGCCTTTTCAACTCTAAAATTTCCATATGTTTCCTCCTATTCCAGTTCCGCAGAAAGCCGGGCCACTACCAGTTAATGGCAGAGAATTTCCGGCCGCTAAATGATGCGTCCGCAAATCCTCTGGGCACTGGCCCGGCTTTCTGCTGTTTCCAGTTCCGCAATAATCTGTCTCTTTTCTATCGTCCGATCTGTGCCGCATATCTTTTCAGATTGGCAAATCCTACGGATATCCCGCGGATGCAGTCCTCCATCCCCTCAAATTCAATGGCCAGCCACCCGTCATAGCCTGTCCGCTTCAATGCTCTCAGGCACTGTACCACCGGCACATCGCCATGTCCGATGATGGTCCCGCGCAGGAAGTTTCCGCCCCGGGAGAGAAAGAATCCCTCGCCCGGATCCGGCCCCTGACCGCTCTTTACGATAAAATCCTTGATGTGGACATAAAATGCATAGGGTGCACATCTTCCCACTGCCGTCACCGGATCGTCATCCGCACAGAGAAAATTACCGATATCCACCAGCTGGCCGAAATTGTCATGCGCCACTGTGTTGATCAGTTTCTCCACCCGGCGGCTGTCCTGTGAGAAGAATCCGTGATTTTCCGTCATGGTCCGGATCCCACGCTCCGCCGCATATTCCGTAACCATACGGCACCCCTGCGCCAGGCGCCCGAGACAAGTATCGAAGCCCTGATAAGTGCGATTGCCCGGTCCTCCTGTTACATCATGCCGCAAGGTAGGACAGCCCAGAATTGCAGCCGCATCCACCATCTGTTTCAAATGATCGATCTCCCTGTTCAAATCTCCTTCACTGCCGTTTAGGAAATCAGCTCCCACGGCAAAATTGGAGATGGCAATCCCCGTTCTCTCTGCCTCCTCACGAAGTCTCTTCGCATAATCCTTTGGATCCTCCCCCTTCGGAAAGACAAAATCCACATACTCTATGCCGTCAAATCCCATTTCTTTCGCTTTTCCGATGCAGGAAAGCGGCGTAAGCCTGCCGTCCTGCAGATACTGAATAAAACTATATATGCTGACAGAATATCTCATAGTCGTCTCCTTTGTTCCCAATCGGGATCCGCATAAATCATCCTAAAACGCTTCCCTACCCTTCGTCGTCCCTTCTGATCCTGGGATAGGTTGCCCATGGCGCTGACTTTCTTGTGCAAAGCACATTCAAAAATGCCCCGCACGCCGGAGGATAAAATACTGAGAATTTATTCCCTGCGGATATACCCCTGCAGGAATTCAACTGCCGTCCGGATATCCTTCTCCGGATTTTCGCCAACTTCCCTTTCAATTGTCAGGAAGCCATGGTATCCGATCTCGTCCAGCGCTTTCAGGTAATTCCCGAAATCCACAGCCCCCGTTCCCAGGGGAAGCTCTATAAAGGAAGGGCTGGCGAGCATCTCTGTCTCCACCAGGCCGTAAACCTCCTCCGGATCCCTGTAGAAATTCCGTTTGCCGTCCTTGGCATGGGTGTGCACAATATAATCCTTCAAGTTGTAAACCGCCTGCACGGGATCATCTCCTGTCACCATCACCAGATTCGCAGGATCCAGATTTACTGCCACACCTGTGGAATGCAGTCCGCCCAGGAAGGATTTCAGCACTGCAGATTCCTCTGGTCCTGTCTCAATGGCAAAATGTGCCTGCAGTGAATCCGCATATTCTGCCAGCTGAAAACATGCCTCCTGCATAATTTTGTACCGCTCATGAGCCGGATCCGACGGCACTACGCCGATATGGGTGGTTACAATATCCGTCTCCAGCTCCTTCGCCAGATCCAGAATCCGTTTGGACTTCTCAATCAATTCGGGATTCTGCCCCGCATTGTGAAATCCTTTTCCCAAATCGCCGCACAGGGCGGATATCACCAGCCCCTCCGACTTTACCATATCCAGGAATTCCCGCCGCTTCACCCCGGTGAGATTCTCGGGCGCCAGCTCGCCGTAGGTCGAATAGACCTGTATCCCTGCAGCCCCAATCTCTCTTGCCTTCTTCAGAGCCTCCGGAACCGAAATCCTGAAAGATTCCAGCATCACACCAATCGAAAAATCGTACATCTCTTTTCTCCCTTCTAAGTGTATGGCATTGAAAGCCTTTTCTCTCTTACTTCAGCGTATCCCGATAAACACGCAATACATTCCCGTAAAAAATTCTGTCCAATGCATCCTGGCTAAATCCTGCTCTATGAAGCGCATCCCACAGTCTCTCCATACTCTGGGCCCCGGGAAGCTCCGCATGCATGTCAATGCCGTCGAAATCGCTTCCCAATCCCAATACCTCTATCCCGCCCACATTGGCGATATATCCGGCATGGCGCACTACCGCTTCTATCGTTCCGGGATTATTCTCCCCCAAAGGTTTCTCTTCCAGGAAATCCGCACAGAAGTTCAGTCCCATAACGCCGCCCCGTTGGGCCAGCTTTCGAATCATATCGTCCGTCATATTTCTGACACAGGGGCATACTGCTCTGGCATTGGAATGGCTGGCCACAAAAGGCTTCCCTGTCACCTCCAGCACATCATAAAAGCCGGCGTCTGACAGATGGGATACATCCGGGATCATGCCCAGAGCCTCCATCTCCTCAACCATCTCCCGACCCTTTTCGGTGAGTCCCCCCATAAGATTGGGCGTATGGAGATAGGAATCCAAAACCGCTTGCGCCGCCCTGCGCTTCTCTTCCCATTCCGGCGTGCCCGGAGGACAATTCTTCCAGTCGCCCATGCTCTGTTTCATCAGCGCTTTCTGCCCGGTATCATAATTGGGATGGCCTATCTCATTATCAAAATTCCATGTGAGAGTCATCATTCTGACGCCCATCTGATACAGCCGGCGCAGCTTCTCTATCTCCCCTCCGCATACACCGCCTTCCTCTACCGTCAGCAGAGAAGACAGCTTTCCGGCCGCCTCATTCTCTGCAATATCGGAAAACTTCAGCACCGGCGCCAGAATATCTCTGTTCCTGTCCAGTTCCTCCTGATAGTACCGATACAATTCGCATACCTTCTCCCAAGGCCCCCACGGAGCTTTTGGGTCCTGCGGAGCTTTTGAGTCCTGGGAAACCATGGGATCCTGCGGATTCCTGGGATCCCCCGCCCCTTCCAATACCACAAACATGGCGAAATTCTGGATCAGATAATGGCTTTTCCGCAGCCGCTGCAAATCAACCTGACCGCTGTTACATCGCAAGTTCCCGCCCGCTCCCTTTTTTCTCTTTTCCAACAGCACACTCAATGTGTCACAGTGCATATCGATCACTTTCATAACTTCTCCTATTCCAATGCAATCCTTTGCATCATTGGAAAATCAACTACTTTCCAAAAATCCCGAAACCTGCCTGAAAAACCATCCCGCCAACACAAGAATCCTCTGCCCGAAGTTGCACAGGACTTACCGATCTCCTCTTCCTCTCACTGCGAAATCCACTCCTGTATGCTTCGGATTGTCATCGTCGAACTCATAATCCTTCCCGGGCAGAATCGCGTTTAAGATGATACCGGTCAATGCGCCAACTGCAATTCCGGAAAACCGAATGGAAAGCTCTCCCACTGAAAAGCCCACAGAACCTGCGGCGCTGTAATTAATGCCGATGGAAAGCACCAGTATCAATGCGGCAATGATGACATTGCGGCTTTTGGCAAAGTCCACCTGGGTTTCCACAATATTGCGCACTCCCACTGCGGAAATCATACCGTAGAGCACCAGAGATACGCCGCCGCAGGTAGCGGTGGGCATACAGCCGATGATCGCCGCAAATTTCGGGGAGAAGGAAAACAGAATAGCAAACAATGCCGCGATTCTGATGACAAGGGGATCATACACCTTCGTCAAAGCAAGTACTCCTGTATTTTCGCCGTAAGTGGTATTGGCCGGCGCACCGAACAGGGCGGCCATGATGGTAGCCAGTCCGTCTCCCAACAGCGTTCTGTGCAGTCCGGGATCCTTTATGTAATTTTTCTCTACTGTAGAAGATATGGCGGATACGTCTCCGATATGCTCCACAATCGTAGCCAACGCAATGGGCATAATCGTAATCACGGAGGTAACCAGCAGCGATGTATCCCCGTCTGACAGCGCCCAGAAAGCCGTATTATTCCAATGAACAGGAAGCCCTACCCATGCAGCCTCCTTCACCGCCGTAAAGTCCACCCTGTTCAGCAGCGCCGCCAGCACATAGGAGCCGATGACGCCGATGATAATGGGTACGATCTTCACCATTCCTTTTCCCCATATATTACAGACAATGACCAGCGCAATGGCCACGATGGCAATCAGCCAGTCGGTCGAACAGTTATCAATGGCCGACTGAGAGAGAGTTAGGCCGATGGCGATGATAATGGGTCCCGTCACAATGGGAGGGAAAAACCGCATGACTTTGCCCGTACCAAATATTTTAATCAAAAGGGAAAGCAACAGATATACAAGCCCCGCACAGGCTACGCCGAAGCTGGCATAAGGAAGAAGTCTCGAATTGTCCACCGCATTCCCTGCCGTATCCATCATCGGTGCAATGGCGGCATATCCGCCGAGGAATGCAAAGGAAGAGCCAAGGAATGCCGGTACCTTACCCTTCGTCAGAAAATGAAACAGTAATGTGCCCAGACCCGCAAACAGCAGTGTGGTGGACACGTCCAGGCCGGTCAGCATCGGCACCAGTATCGTGGCCCCGAACATGGCAAACATGTGCTGCAGGCCAAGTACGACGACTTTGGGAGTACCCAGGCTTCTCGCATCATAGATACAGCTATCCCCAATGCTTTTTCCTGCGGGGACGTTTTTCTTTTTTTCGCTCATCTTTTTCTCCTATTCCAGTTCCGCAACAATCCGCACAAGTACCAGAAACGGCAGAAGAAATCCTGTCACAAGCACAGTGCCAGTATTTCTTCTGGGCACTTGCGCGGATTGTTGCTGTTTTTCAGTTCCGCAGCAATCCGCTCAAGTACCTGGAATCGCAGAAGAAATCCTGGCACAAGCACAGTGCCAGTATTTCTTCCGGGCACTTGCGCGGATTATTGCTGTTTTACAGTTCTGCCTGGCGCAGGGGCTTCGCGCCCCGCGGCCCTATTTTCCCTGGCCGTCATCCTCCGCTATGCTGAAATCCACGGTGCGGTTAAATCGGTCACAGCCATCCACGCATACCCTCACCGGCATGCCCAGTTTATAGCTCTTCCCGGTGGCCTGGCCGATCATCTCGTAAGTGCTTTCGTTATAGTAAAAATAATCCCCCGGCAGCTTGGAGACATGAACCAGTCCCTCCACGGTATTGGGCAGCTCCACGTAGATTCCCCAACTGGTGATGCCGGATACCACGCCCTCGTAAGTCTCCCCGATGCGCTCCTCCATATATTCCACCTTTTTGAGCTTGTCGGTCTCCCGCTCCGCCTCGTCGGCACGGCGCTCCGTCTCGGAAGAATGCCTGGCCACTTCCGGCAGAATCTCCCGGTAATGAGCCGTCCGCTCCTCCCCAAGCCTGCCCCGGAGCTGGTCCTTGATGATCCGGTGTATCTGCAGATCCGGATATCTGCGGATAGGCGAGGTAAAATGGCAGTAATACTGGCATGCCAGGCCGAAATGCCCGCTGCACTCCACGCTGTACTTGGCCTGCTTCATGCTGCGCAGGGCCAGACGGCTGATCAGCGGCTCCTCAGGGGTGCCCGCAATCCTGACCAGAAGCTTCTGGATCTCCTTGGGATGGACTTCCTCCCCGGACACCTTCTGTCCCGTCCTGCCCACAGCCTTCATATAATAACCGAAATTGTTGATAAATGCCGCCAGTTTCTGAATCTTCTCCCCGTCGGGCACATCGTGCACCCGGTACACGAAGGGCAGCTCCATCCAGTAAAAATGCTGCGCCACCGTCTCGTTTGCCGCCAACATGAAATCTTCTATGATGTCCGTGGCCACATTCCGCTCATAGGGCCTGATCTCCAGAGGATGCCCTTCCCTGTCCAACAGAATCTTGCATTCCGGAAAATCAAAATCAACAAAACCCCGCTGCCTGCGCTTTTCCCGCAGGATCCCCGCCAGAGTCTCCATCTCCCGGAACATGGGAAGCAGCTCCCCGTACTGACCGTATTCTTCCTTCTCCACCAGTGCGCCATCTTCCAGAAGGGCCTTCACAATCGTGTAGGACATTCGCTTATTGACTCTGATCACGGACTCACAGATCTCGTAATCCACGATTTCCCCCTTCCGGTCCACCGTCATCAGGCAGCTCAAGGCCAGCCTGTCCACTCCCTCATTCAGGGAGCAGATGCCGTTGGAAAGGGCATGGGGCAGCATGGGAATCACCCTGTCCACCAGGTAGACGCTTGTGCCCCGGTTCAAAGCCTCCCTGTCCAGGGCGGAATTTTCCTGGACATAATTGGTCACATCCGCAATGTGAACCCCCAGATGATATTTCTCCCCGTCAAAGCTGACGCTCACCGCATCGTCCAGATCCTTTGCATCCTCGCCGTCTATGGTCACCATGACCACATCACGCAGATCCCTGCGCCCGGCCCGGTCCGCCTCGGACACCTCCTGGGCCGTCCGGCCTGCCTGGTTCATCACCTTCACCGGAAATTCCATGGGCAGCTCATAATTCCGGACGATGGACAGGATATCCACCCCGGGATCATTCATATGACCCAGAATCTCTACCACCTTTCCCTCCGGACTCTTCCGGTCCGAACCGTAATCCGTCAGCTCCACCACCACTTTATGCCCGCTCACCGCGCCCATAGAACATTCCTTGGGCACGAAAATATCCTTGGAAAATCTGGCATTGTCCGGCACTACAAATCCGTAGTGCTCCCTGGATCCATCGTAAGTTCCCACCACCCGGGTGATGCCCCTGGCAATGATCCGGACTACCTTCGCCTCCCTGCGCCGTCCCTCCTGCTCCGGAAGCAGCGCCACTTCCACCCTGTCCTGATGAAATGCGCCATTGGTCTGGTCTTCCGGAATATATAAATCCTGTTCTCCGAAATATCCCTGTGCCGCTGAACGCTCCTGGCCTGCCGGACGCCCTTGAGCCATGGAGTGCCCCTTTCCTGCAGGACGCTCCTGATCTGCGGACTGTCCCTGGCCCGCTGAACGCCCCTGCCCTGCGGATTTCCCCTGTCCCGCAAAAGATCCCCGTCCTATGGAATCCCCCTGGTCCGTGCCGTCTAGCCGCACGAAGCCGAAGCCCTTTGCATTGCTGATAAAAGTGCCAGTCAGGAAACGCCCGTTGGATTTCACATATTTTCCTTTGGCAGTGAGGGTAAGCTTCCCTTCGTCCAAAAGTTCACGCAGAACCGTCCGAAGCTCCTCCCTGTCTTCCCTTGCCACCTGGAGCAATGCTGCCAGTTCCTTTTCCTTCATAGGAACATATATGGGATCCTTCACCAAATCGCAGATTACTTTTTTTCTGGCTTGTAATGTCTTTCTGTTCTCTTCTTTCTCCATATCCCTCCCGATACCCGTTTACGTATGATATATTTTATCTGAATTTTTCCATTAACTGTTTATACAGCGACTCACTGATATGCCTTCCTGTTTTTCGCATAACATCAATACATGCCACCACATCTTCTTTTGATATAAGCCCTTTATTATCAGAAACGAAATGGCTCAGCAAACTGAAAAAAGACACTCCTGCCACTTCGCAAGGGTGTCTGTCCAACAAACAAATTGAAACTACGGAACCGATCAGGAAACGGCTCTGCCCTGAACCTTTAGAAAATGCTCAGATTCAATACCACCGCCAGAACCATGAACAATACCGCCAGAATCTTGGTGAACTTCACCAGCTGGCCTTCCATGGAACGTCCCTTGTTCTTGCCCCAATAGGTCTCCGCCGCTCCGCTGATGGCGCCAAGCCCTGCGGACTTGCCCTCCTGCATCAGCACCAACACCACAAGCGCAATGCACACCAGTATAAAAATGATGGTAAGTACAATCTTCAATGCTGCCATTTCGCACCTCCTGCGTAAAATGCTGCCCGTCTGCCTTTACAACAGACTAAAACACATATTACCATAAAAACAGCCAAAAGACAAGGTTTTCTTAAAAATTTTCAGCCAGAATTTTCACAAATTGTTACTGTTCACGGCTTCGCCGCTCACAGCAACATGATGCACACAAAATGAGCAAAGTGCGCTCATTTTGGCGCCTGCTGTCTCGGGATTTTCGTGCAAAGCGCGCACGAAAACACCTCGCAGAGGCACCCGTGAACAGTAACTCACAAATTTACACCCAAATTTTCAAGCCAAAATTCTCACAGGTTCCCCCACCCCAATTTCACCTTTACTGTACCTTTATGGTAAATCCCTCATATATCCCTACCGGAACCTCATCACCAAAGAAATACTGCTCCATTGTCTCCGCTTCAAACTGATACACTGTCACCAGCTCCCTGAGCGGGTCCACAATCCAATATTCCCTGACGCCGGCTGTGCGGTATTGAAACAGCTTGGTGAAATAATCCAATCTCCTGCTTGCAGGCGAAACGATCTCTATAGTCCAGTCCGGCGCTCCGTGGCAGCCTTTTTCGTCCAGTTTGGATGGATCGCAGACGACTAAGATATCCGGCTCAAAATAGTTTAGATCGTCATCGTACAGATATACGCCAAAGGGGGCGGCGTACACTTCGCAGTCACCATCATTATTTTTTATATATGCAGATATTTCACTTGCCAGGAACATACTGAGTCTCTGGTGCGTCCTGCTCGGGGGCGCCATATTGTAAATCTGCCCATCAATCAGTTCTGCCCTCTCTCCATCCGCCAGTGCATAGATGTCATCTATTGTATATATTTCTTCTTTTCTCAAAGCATCCGTTTCCCAACCTCCTTCGATATCACCAATCCTTTGACAAATCGGCCGGTTCCGTGTCCTCCCCGTTTCGCAAGCCCCAGGCAGTCCCCGTGGCATAAGTATACCACGAAAGACTGCCTTTGACTACCCGGCTCCCCAAATATGCTTTCAGTTATAAACGATTATAAACAGAATTAACATCATCCAAGCAAAACGGAGTATAAAAGAAAAAGCGGCCTGCCGCCTGGCAGAACCGCCTTCCTAAATAAAAGCCGAAATCACAAAAGAGACCGCCAGGAACACCGCCCCTGTCAGCAGAAAGGGCAGGAAAGGCTTTCCCATCCTGTCCCTTTTCTCCTTCTTCCAGACGGTATACTCGTACAAATCCTTGTATCTGCGCACGGAAGAAAGCGTGGAAAAACCGTATCCTATGGTGTCGAAGGCTCCGGCTGCCGCCACCCACATGAGCAGCCCCAGCAAGATGGAGACAGCCCCCCCAACGCCGAACGCGTCCACATAATAGATTTTCAGGTCAAAGCCTTTCATACACAGCACCAACAGGGCGACAGCCCCGTTGACGGCAAGAGCCGCCCCATACCTTTTCCAGGATCCCATATTCAGTCCTTCAATCTTTCAATTCTTTCTGATATTGCTCAAACTCCGCGTTGTTGCAGTACACGAAATGATCTTTCCTCAGCTCCCGCAGTGCCGGTTCGTCACCATGCCCGTAGTCATGTACCTCCGAGGGATTGTACAGAATACGCTGCCGCTTCTTCTCCGACTTAGGGTTAGGCTTGGGGATCGCGGACAGCAACGCCCTCGTATAGGGATGCATGGGATGGGCGAAAAGTTCCGCACTGGGCGCCTTCTCCACCACCTTGCCGAAATACATCACCACAATGGTGTCACAGAAGTACTTTACCACCGACAAATCATGGGCGATAAATATAATGGAAAGGTTCAGCTCCTCCTGCAGCTCGTTCAGCAGATTGATAACCTGGGCGCGAATGGATACGTCCAGGGCAGAGATAGGCTCGTCACAGATCAGAAGCCTGGGATTCATGATCAACGCCCTGGCGATGCCGATCCTCTGCCTCTGGCCGCCGGAAAACTCATGGGGATACCGGGATGCATGCTCCTCCACCAGTCCCACACGGTTCAGCATCTCCACCACCTTCTTGTGGTTTTCCGCCTTGTTCCGGAAGCCCTGGATCCTAAGGCCCTCCTGGATAATGTCCTCTACCGTCATACGGGGATCAAGGGAGTCCACCGGATCCTGGAAGATCATCTGGATCTCATTCAGCAGCTTTCTGCTCACATGGGCATTGTCATATTTGATCTGCTTGATCTTCTCCTGCTGTGTCGCCTTGGTGGCGGCGATGTTTGCCTGGATCTCTCCTATGGCTTTATCCGCCTCCGCCTTCAGCTGATCTGACCGGGAGGCATTTGTGACCAGGTCTTTTTCCAGTTTCTCCTTGATTTCCTTTATCCTGGCAGTTCCGCGGATCTTTGTCCACTTGATCTCCTTGCGGTTCCACCTGGCACCGCCGCTGATGCGGACACCCTTGTAATACACGGAGCCGGATGTAATGTCGTAGAGGCGAATAATGCTGCGCCCTGTGGTGGTCTTGCCGCAGCCGCTCTCCCCCACGATCCCCAGGCACTCCCCTTCCTTGATGTCGAAGGAAATATCCGAGACTGCCTTCAGTTTCTGTCTATTAGGCCCCTTCCCGAAGAAAAAGAACTGTTTCAGGTGCCGCACGGAGAGGATGACCCCCTCTTTGCGAAGCTCCGGTTTCTGCTTCACCTTGGGATCGATCTTATACTGGCTGTTGAATTCTGCGTCGCTGCCAAAGCCCGCAGGCTTATTTTTCGTCTCACTCATCTTTCTGATCCTCCTCCAGTGAAATCCGGATCCTCTCGCTTACGATCTTGGGCATCTCCACCTTGGGCGCATGAGGATCCAGAAGCCATGTGGCGGCATAATGGGTATCGCTGACCTTAAACATGGGCGGCTCTTCCCTGTAATCGATATTCATTGCATACCTGCTGCGGGCAGCGAAAGCATCCCCCTTGGGCGGGTATATCATATTGGGCGGTGTCCCCGGAATGGCCTCCAGTTTCTCCTTGCTGTCCACGTCCGGAATACTGGAAAGCAGCGCCCAGGTATAAGGATGCTTCGGATCATAGAAGATTTCCTCCGCAGTGCCGTACTCCACGATCTTGCCGGCATACATCACTGCCACCCTGTCGGCCATGTTGGCCACCACACCCAGGTCATGAGTGATGAAAATACAGGAAAGGTTCCTCTCCGCCTTTATCCGGTTAATCAGTTCCAGAATCTGGGCCTGGATGGTCACATCCAAGGCCGTGGTGGGCTCGTCGCAGATCAGTATCTCCGGCGACGCCGTCAGGGCGATAGCGATAACGATACGCTGTCTCATCCCCCCCGAAAATTCAAAAGGATACTGCTTAAAACGTTTCTCCGGATCAGGTATGCCCACTTCCTTCATGATGGCAAGAGCCCGCTTTTTGGCCTCCGCCTTGGTGAGCTTCAGCTTATTGATATAGGCAAGCTTCTCGTTCTCGATCTCTTCCTTTACCCTGGCTTCCTCCGTCTCCCCGGAAGCCTCCAGCTTTTTCTCCAGTTCTGCCAGGCGCTCCTTGTGCTCCGCGGCCACCTTCTCCCTGTATTCCTTCACCTGCTCTTTGGCCTTCTTCTGGGTCTCCTCCAGAACCGCTTTCAGCTCTTTTGCCTTTTTCCCATAAGTCTCCCGGGTCTTCTTCTCGAACTCCTTAAAGGCATGCTTCCTGTCCTTTATAGCCTGTTTCCTGGCCGCCTTATCCATCGCGGCGCCGCCTCTCCCGCTATCTGCTCCGGAAGCTTCCGCTCCTGCATTATCTCCTGCGGCATCCTCATCCTGCCCTGCATTCAGCTGCGCTATATAGGTTTCCATCTTCTTCCGCTCATTGGCGATCTCGATATTCATTTTCGCCAGGGTATTCTTATAGCGGATCAGATCGTCGCTGATCAGATCCTGGTACATGATCTTCAGTTTGTCCGAATTGATCAGCATGGCCTCCGTGATCTGTTTGCCGATACGGACGATGGGGTTTAAGGAAGACAGGGGATCCTGGAAGATCATGCCGATCTTATGCCCCCTGATCTTATAAAATTCATCTTCGGATATCTCCAGGAGGTTCTCTCCCCGGTATATGATATTTCCATTCTCTATGATGGCATTATTGGCAAGAATCCCCATAATGGCCTTGGAGGTAACGGATTTTCCGGAACCCGATTCTCCCACGATACACAAGGTCTCCCCCCGGTTCAGATCGAAGGAAATATTCCGGACGGCCTTCAGGATGCCGTTGTCTGTCTTAAAGTTTATTTCCAGATTATTTACCGATAATACTTTGTCCTGTGCCATATTCTATTTTCTCTTTCCTTTCCAAGTCTGGAAGTTTCCAAGTCCGAAAGAATCGCTTCTCTTGCGATTCTTTCATGTAAAGCTTGAAACCACATAGCGAGGTACTTTTGGGCTTAGTGGTTTCCTTTACATTATTCGCTTCCTTTCAAAGCCGGGTTGAGCGCATCCCTGAGTCCGTTTCCGAACAGATTGAAGGAAATCATCATCAGCGCCATAACCGCGGCAGGGAAGATTACCAGGTTCGGATAAACGGCCAGGTACTGCTGATTATTGGACATCATGACGCCGAAGGACTGCAGGCCCTGAAGTCCCAGATTCAGGTATGCAAGAGTAGCCTCGGAATAAATTCCGCTCGTAATCATCAACACGCTGGCGGTGATAATCGTTCCCATGGCGTTGGGCAGGATATGCTTGAAAATCAGCCTGATATCCGATGAACCCAGCGTCCTGGACGCCAGCACATACTCACGCCCCTTGAAACGGTAGAACTGGGTACGAGTTCTGGCAGCCGTACCGATCCATCCCGTCATACACAAGGCCAGTACAAAGGTAAAGAAATTATTGCCTAAATGCAGGATGCACAGCGTCATCACCACGATCCAGGGCACACCCCCCAGGATCTCGCAGAAACGCTCCATCCACAGATCCACGTTTCCTCCGAAATAACCGGAAATGGAACCCCAGATCAGACCAAAGGTAAAGCAAAAGGCGGCGGTACATACACCCAGAATCAAGGATGTCCGAAGCCCCGCAAAGGCACGCTTGAACAGGTCAAAGCCGGAAGCATCCGTGCCTAACAGGAACTTAGGCATTTTGTCATAACCCATTTTCCGGTATGCCCAGCCCCTGGCGTTGATACTGGAAAGCTTTTTGGTGATGCCCATGACAGTCTGGCTCTCCACCACGTCGATGGGACATTCATCGGAAAGCTTCACGAAAGACTCCGGCCCCACCTTGTGGTCATAAGTACAATAACCTGCCTCAACCCATTTGTTCAGCTCCGTTGCAGGATAGGTCACCAGTTCAGCGTCACCGTAAACCAGCGCATAGGTATCCAGAATGTAGCTGCAGTAATAAATCCGGGAATTATGAATCCCCTTGCGCCCTGTACATGCCCAGTAGGAAAGGGCATTGGCGTCGCTGATATTGATAAAATCCGTAGCGTCCGTGAAGGAAATTTCCGCAATCTCCTCCCCGTTTTCCACCGTATCCTTTGCGCTGACCACGGCGCTCTCAACCAGCACATACTGGAAATTAGATGCGGCGGACTTCACCTCAAACACGATCTGCGCCCGGAGCTCGTTAAGCCCCGCTTCTGAAAGCGCTTCGCTTAAGCTCACGGACAGAGGGCTGTAATCCCGTGAGAAATCCCGGAGCATGATGACCTGCTCCCCTGCTTTCAGATAGACCGCATATTCTCCCTGTTCCGAGGCCGACACTCCGTCCTCGTCACTGAAAACCACATCCAGACGGTAGTCCCCTTCCGAATCCAGATCCATGGCCTTGGAGGACATGAGCACATTCTTATCCTCAAGGACAGTGTCCGTGGCCACCACCACCACGCCGCCCTCCCCGTAAGGATTGGCAGTATCGATCATGGAAGGCTCCGGATCCACATTGATCTGCACCAGGGCTCCCTTCACCGCCGCCGGCGTATATTTCCCGGACAGCGCCGGCACCTCATTCTCCCTGTCATATACGATTCCTTTGTATTCCCTGGTTCCGTCCCAGAATCCCGTCCCCGCCTCGAAAAGCTTGGGAGCCAGGAATGCCTCTATTGTATTCACCGTGGTAATATTACTGGTGGAAAGCAGGGGTACAAATATGGTCAAAAGAACCAGGATCCCAAGAATAATGCTGCCTGCCACGGAAGCCTTGTTCTTACGGAAGCGTTTCATGGCATCCTTGAAAAAAGTGGTTGGCTTTGTATCCAGCTTCTTGTCTGTCACCCTCTTATTCTGTTGAATCAGGACGAAGTCATCCTCCCTGAATGCTCTCTCTCTATTCGTATCAGCCATTATTTCTTCGCCCCCATTCTGATTCTCGGATCAATAAAGCCATAGGACAGATCCAGTAAAATACCCGCTAACAGTCCCAGGGTGGTAAATATTGCCATATCCACAAACAAGATGTCATAATCCTTATAATTTAACGATAAAACGAACAATTTCCCGATTCCCGGAATGCCGTACAGCTGCTCCAGAATCATGGAACCGCCCAGAATCCCGATAAACTCCGCCAGAATGGACGGGAAAATAGGCACCATGGCATTCTTCATGGCATGGCGCAGTATAGCCTGTCTCCTGGTCAGTCCCTTTGTACGGGCAAGCAGCAGATAGTCGCTTTCCATTACCTCGCACAGCTCTGCCCTGGTAAAACGGCAGTAACCGCAGATAGGGCTGAACGCGAGGCAGAATACAGGAATAATGTATCCCTGCATCTTCACCGCCGTTGAAGCCGAATCCGTGGGCCAGGAAGAGGGAAACCAGCCCAGGTTATAAGCAAACAGCCGCAGCATAAAGGAAATCAGGACAAAACTGGGAATCGATATGAAAACCATGACCAGCGTGGAAATCGTGTGGTCAGTCATTGTATTCTTCTTCAAGGCCGCCCATATACCCAGCAGAATGCCGATGGGCACAGAAAAAATCACCGATAAAATATTCAGTCGTATGGAATAGCCGATTCTGGAACCGATGATCACCGAAGCGGCCACATTGGGCTGGAAGGTCTTGCTGTAACCCCAGTCCCATTTGGTAATAATGTTTTTCAGCCAGTTAAAATACTGTGTCATAACCGGCACCTGGTAATAAAAATTGGAGCGTCCGTGATCTTTCGGGGTCTGGTACAGGCATTGGCCGTATTCCTTTACCTCATGATCAAAACGATATACATACCCCAGCGCGTACTGGTTATCAAAATATGCAATCTGCTGCGCATCTCCCCCGATGGGACGCTCAAACGGAAGGAGCTTTACCAAAATAAAAGTCAATGAAAGAATGATAAAGGCCGTCATAAAAGCCAGGCCTATTCTCTTCGCTACATATTTTCCCATGATCCCACCCTTAATTTCCGTATACTTGAAAAGTAATGCGGTTGGCAATCCAACCGCATTACCTTCAAATTAACATATCTGTGTCCTTTTCCGTTCTGTATTTACTCTACTACAAATGTATCTTCTACAGAATAGTAGCTTCCTGCGTTCTCCTTGCCGCCAAGGACATAGTCATAATAGAAATCGAATCCTGTCACTCCCGTAGGATTCTCGGAAGTGCCGCTGCCCGTAGCAAAATCCGCTGCGATATCGGCAGGTACGGTAAATGTAACACGAACCACACCGTCACCCTTATCCTCGGTCTCGAACTCGATGTACTCTTCCGCATACTCTCCGTCGCCGTTGCGGTAACGCTCATAGTTGCAGCATGCGATCTGCGTAGGAGTAATGGTGGTCTGGTCAGGAAGCGCTGCCTTCATCTCCATTGCGCCAGTATAGCTTCCGTCTTCATTTTTCGCGATGGGCTCATAGTTGAAAGTAACCGCTGCTCCCTCCACGCCGTCCGTTACGATAGCCTGGCTGTTGGCTGCCTTATAGAAAGCGTCATAGGAGAAACGCTCTCCGTTGTATACGATAGGATAAGAATCCGGATCGTTGGTATCCGCGCCCCAGCTTAATGTAAAGTTGTTGGAAATATCCTGGTTGGTGGACAAAATGTTCATGAAATCCAGAGGATTCAGGGAGTTGCCGGAAATGGATCCGAACCCTAAGTCAAACTGGCCAACCAACAGCTTGTTGTAGTACACATCAGACCATTCGTTGCCTACCCAGAATTCCACGTTGAGCTTATACTTGCCGCCGGATACGCTCTCGTCATTGAAGGCGGTCTCCAGGAAAGACTTCAGCTCATTGTGATACTGCTCCTCATGCTGTGCATACATCCAAGCAAACTCCAGATTGATCTCTGTAGGAGCCTCCGGCGTGCCGGGTGTGTAAGCGCCCTCGCTCTCCAGCTCGGAAAGGGCTACACGGAAGTACTCTCTGGCTAGCTCAAGTGAATAGCCGTAACCGTCTGTCTCCTCCACCAGGGGAGCGATTACCTTCTTGTGTGCATCTGTGTCGCTGTAGGACAGACCCTCTTCAGGCTCCCACAGATAATTGGATGCCAGATAATCCACGGAAGCGATGCTTCCTCTTGCATTTGCAAAGGTCTGGCGGTCAATGGAGTACATCATACCCTGTCTGAAGTGGCTGTTGTTCAGAGCAGGCTCTACCTCCCAGTACTCCCCTGCGGGCGTCTGGGTTACGGTACCGTTCTCACCGAACAGCTGCTCCCACTCTTCCGCATTCAGGGCATTCATGTTCAGCTTGAACACGGCGGTACCGGTGGTCTTTCTTGCACGGGGATCATTGCGGTACTCATCCAGTCTGGTCTGGGGAATGCTTGCCGCATCTGTATGTCCTGCCAGGAACTCGTTGAAGGCTGCTTCCTTGTCGTCCTTCATTGCAGGGAAAATCTTGATGTGGACGCCTTCGATGCTGTTCTTGGTATCGGCGAACACATAGTTGGGATTCTTCTTGTAAACCACTTCCTGATCCTGGTTGTAAGTCTCCAGATAGTACGCGTTCAAAGACAGAGAGTTGTCTACCGGCGTCTCTGTAGCGTCGCTGTTGAAGCCCAGGTAATTCTGTACAGTCACCAGATCCAGGAATTCCTGGGGAATGGGCATGTACATACCGCCGTTAATATAATACATAGCATAGAAGGGACTCATCTCCTGGGTAAATTCGTATTCAAAGTAACTCTTGCCGTCCTCTTCATATACCTTGATGCCTACTTTGTCCCACAGCTCCTGGCTGTAACCGTTGGCCGTGCCGTCATAAAACGCCTTTGCGCCCACGATACCGCCGGTGGTATTGTTGGCCATTTCCGCGCCGCGGAACATCTGGTTGCTCTGGGTGAGCAGGAGCTTAAAGGGCGTCAGATAATCTTCAAGTTCCACCTCTCTGTTGTTAAAAGCAGCCCTGGACTCCATCTGGGAACCCGTGGTATACTTCAGGCCTTCCTTGCCGGTGCGAACCTGGAATCTCCACTTGGTGGCCGTGCCGTTGCCGTCATCATCATTCAGGGCTACAGGCTTCTCCATGGCAAGTACGGGAACCCACTCATAGCCGTCCTTGGTTTCATTCATAAAGGTATCAAAATAAGATGCCGCTATATAATCATAGAAATCACCCACCTCAGAACCCTTGTCATTGAGGTAGTTCAGCGTTCCGGGATCGCTGGCGTTCAAGGTGTGGTAATACCGCTTCCATTCGGGATTGCTCTCGTACTCCAGATCCGCGGTGATGGAGCCTTCCTTCAGCGTACCGAAACCGTAGCCGATGATATAGTTCTCGGTTCCCGTGGTAACACGCTCGTTGAACAGCTGTGTCACGCCGTCTTCAAACAGCGGCAGACCAGTGATACCGTTCCTGGTTCCGTAGGTCTCCAGGATGGACAGCATGTTCACTCTCTCCTCATTGTCCTGATCCGCATAGGAAACCAGCCCGTTGGCCAGGGGAATGCATGCCAGGATCGCATTGTAGGCATCATCATAAGCCTTCTGCACATCCGCAATGGTGCCTGCTGCCGCAATGGCCTCCGTTCCTGCTGTCTGGGCAGCTTCCACCGCTGTCTTCTGCTCCGCGGTCAGCTGGTCCTGAATGTCTATGACGAGCTGATCCAGATCATGGGCAATGTATGCCTTGTAGTCTTCTGCATCAATGTAGGCTCCGTCCCAGTTTGCGTCTGCCTGCGCATCCCCGCCGGCGTCTTCGGACGATTCCGCACTGCTGTCCGATGCCGAAGCGCTGTCCGATGTGGACTCGCTGCTCTGACTGGAATCACCGGCCCCGTCATTGCCGCCGCATCCTGCCAGTGACACTGTCATGGCCGTGGCTAACAATAACGCAAGAAATTTCTTGTTTTTCATAACCTTTCCTCCTAATTATTTTTACCATACATACTTTCCGCTTCATTGTGTGCTATGTATTGGATACTTGTATACAATAAAGTTCGTATGCAATCAACAGAATTTAGTATAAATTACATTGCGTAAAATGTCAAGTTCTTTTTGGTCATCCGTACATACTGCAAATCCTGGAAAAATGCCCTTTTTCAGGGTATATAGTTATATTTATTCAATGAACCGGTACTTTTATATCCATGGGACGCATATTTTGTACAGCCATGCCTATGCGGAAGGAACAAATCAGACAAAAATATCCGTCATACAGGGGAAAAAATGTCGAAAATGTGCAATTTCCCGCTTCAGGCGGGTAAAAATATCCGGAAACGGCTTTCCCGGTATGAAATCCGTCGTAAGGTGCAACTCCCCTTCATACATTTCCGCATAGAAATTCATCCAGTTTATCACTTACCGTCCGCTTCTCTTGGCTCTTTTATGTCAAAAGCAGACCAATAACAGCGCTGCAGCTACCTATATCTCACCAAGCAGCTTAAACAGCCTATTCACCAGCAGTTCATCTGTCTCCGGATGATGAATAAAGGAACTGTTCAGCCCGTTTTTTCTGATTCTGTCTATCCAAAGCAATACGGACTCCCTGCTGATATTTTGTTCCAGCATTCCATAATAAATATAAGCGAGTTCATTCGATACATTGGTATTGAAAACTGACGGATCATCCGAATTAATGCAAACCAGCAGATTTTCTTCATCATTTATCCGGTTTATCTGGTAAAACTGATTTTCTTCCGTTACATCTAAATCAGCAATTGCTGTATTGGATGAGGGATTTACTTCAATGACAATTCCTTTTCTCCCTAATTTTTTCTTCAGAATTTTCTGTAATTCTTCTACAATCAGTATGTCCTGCTCCGTGACTTCATAGTGAATGGGCCGTTCCATCTCCTTCACAAACTTTTTACAATGCCTTGCCGCAGCCAGCAGTCTGGCATCCCAGACAATCTTCTCTCCCCCGAATAACCTTGCGCACAGATTCTCTTCTACTACCGCAGCCGTCTTTTCATCTTTCATAACGCGGACCTCAGCAGAAAATAATCTGCGATAACCGGACAGCAAGACTTCTATACCGATTTCAGCCGGGATTTTCTCCTCTCCGCCCTGTACTGTACCATAGATTTTTCCTGACAATTCATTCACCTGCTTCTCGATATAGGCCAGGATGGTGGCTTGAAAGTCACTGTAATTTTTACTCAAAGTATCGTATGCCCACAGATAATTCTCCAGTGCCTCAATCTGAGGAATGATAATCACGGGATTCTGACTTTTCCACTTTCTGGGCAACATTCCCAATGCGATTCCATGTCCGATCCTGTCCCCGGCATGGAATTTTAAATACTCTGCCGCTTCATCGATTCTGCGAAGCCCTGACAGGATATGACGGAAGTCTTCCCCGGCATGAAAGGTAAATCCCAGGCTCTGTATATAGCTGCCGCCTTTTCTTCCGATGGATTCGATACTGCTGTCCCTGGCGTTTTCATAAATCGGTGCAAACACCCATACCGGCGTGGAATTCTCCAGGCTTGCAGCATCAATCCCCACCAGATATCTGCTTAACTCCCCAAATTCCGTCCGCAGCTGCTTAAAAATCTCGATTTGCTTTTTGTAGGATTCCTGCAGCTTGCCGAAAAGACAGTACGAGCAGTTCTCTACTCCGTTCTGCAGACATTTCTCCGGAACGGAATCATCCGGCCTTTTTAAGAAATGGATGACCAGCCCCACCTGCGGAATCCGCCGATAGGGAATATATTTTTCTCCGTCATAAAAGCAGTAATCCTCTTGCAATATTTTGCCGTATGCCCGCAGAAAATTCGCCACATCTTTTTTAAAGCTTTTATAGGATTCCGGCATGGAGGAACGGAATTCGATCTTATGCAGATCCTGATTCTGCAATTGTTCCCGAATCGCATTTTCCCAGAAATTTCTAATATTTGCATGATTCAAGGCGGAATTAACACTGTAATGTTCCTGCTGGAAGTAGTCCAGCCCCTTGATTGTCTTTTGCTGTACGCTGATGTGGAAGAGATAATTACGGACCCGCAGATACTGCATAATGCATTTCCTCTGAGTGGCCGCATACTTTCTCCTCTCGATATCCTCTATCCTGTTGATATCTTCCAAATCATCTATCTTCCGCAGAGCATAGTATAGGAAGACATTTTCATCCAAAGTATGGAGGTCCGGATCTTCTCCCAGTATCTGCGTGCACAGCTTACCCTGAAACGCATCCTCCGGTAAGTATTCTCCCAGACTGTCCCACAGGCCCACAAAATATGCGGTAATTTCCTTTTGCCTGTCTTTTTGTATTTCTTTTTCCCCAGTCTCCTGCCCTTCCTTTTCTTTTTGAAAATTCTCAAGGAAATAGCTTTCAAGCGCCTGCCCGTTTTCAAAAGATTTCACAAAACCGTCTAGTTCAGCGCCATATCTGCTTCCCTCCTGCTTCCCGTTCCTCCGCATTTCCAGCGCCAGATATGCCCTGATAATCCCGCAGCCCAATATATAGAAAAGTACTTTATCATTATGTTCTCTGGTGCCGTTTACAAACTCCCTGCCCAGAAAAGTCCGTGCTGTCTTCGGCGTCAACGGTTCCATCAGAGAATCCCATATGCTGGAAAAGGTTCTGGACACGCCCTTGTGCAGATGGTTTTCGGCAACCCCCAATTCCAATACGCGGGAAAGCTGCAAGTCAGCTACTTCTATATTTCCGTAGAAATAATTCAGGCAGCCTGTATCACGCTTTTCCTGATTCCTGATCATGTAGGTGATAGCGATGACGTCCATGGGGATATGGCAATTTAAGCTGTGAAATAATGTCACCTTATTGTTTCCTGCAAATCCGCCGAAGAGCTCCTCATCCTCTTTATTTCTCCAATATTTAAAAACGATCCGTCCGTCCCTGTGAGAAATTAAAGCGGAGGCCATTTTCCGCATAATGTGATAATAGAGCTGCGCTCCGTCCTCATATTCTGTCGCGGAATAAAGAAAGCATTTTTCAAGGTACAGATATATTTCATCGTAAGAGTAAACATTGTAATTCCGGCGGATATATCCGACAAGCTGGCTTCTTAAGGATTTCCGGATCTGCTCCGCCTGTACTTTGTTGTGCGTCCTGGCCGCTTCAATGTATTCTGAAATCAGATCCTGCCGGAATACTTCCATGGAGGTAAACGGGTAGCAGAGAACTCCGAGGAAACGGTTAATGGAATCATTTATCATTTCTGTGCTCCTTCGGTCTTAACTTCTTAATGAAAACAATTCTTCAAATTCTTCAATGCTGATCTTCTCCTCAGGCAGCTGCTTATTTAATTTGTCAATAAAAGTGCCCAGCGCCTGCTTATCAGACTCCGAATAGACGTCCGCCAACACCTTGGTAATTTCTGCCAGAGACGATGCATCCTGAAAGATACTTCCCATATCTCCTGTGGCTCTCTTACGCTTGTAATAGCACTGCAGGAGGAAAGTGAAATAGGCTTCTAATCTATCCCATATGTCATCAAATTCCGCAACAGCATGGCTTTGCTGCAGGACATCCAATACCTTCTGCGACTCAGCTCTTCCATACCAGACACGGTAGTTTCTGGCCAGTTTCCCCAGTATACTGATGATCTCTTCATACTCCGCATATGTAATTTTTCTCTTGAAATTATCTCCTACTTTATCTTTGATAGCCTTCTTTGCCTTATATGCCTTTGTTTCAGACGCTCCGTCATAAGAATATAAAAAAGTCTCCCAGCTCGTATTTGCAATGCCTATATCCATTTTCCATGAATATTCTTCTGCCTCGTTCGTTTCATGCTTCAGACGTTCTTCTATATGTGTAATACATACTTCTATTTCCTGCTCCAGGTAAGTAACCACCGCTTCGGACATTGTTTCGTCCCAAAGGCCTCCCTTGTCAATTGCTTTTAAAATGTCACAGGCTTTTCTAAATTTTTCCTTACTAAGGTCAGTTACGTCCCCCTCGGCAACAAAGTCCGTATCAAATTCCACCCACTCTTCCTTAATGGATTTGCCGTCACTGGGATCCATTAAGTAATGGGCTATCGTATTCATAATGACACGTCTCATCCACAGTTCCTTTTGCTGCTCTTTTTGCTGCTCTTCTCTTGTTTTTGCCTTATTCTGTTTGTTGTTGTCCTTATTTCCATGCGCCTTTTTCCATACATTGTCAAATACTCTCATCACAACATTTTGTTCGACAGAGCTGGATAATTGATCCCTGATATATACAAACTCCATCGTAAAAACAGAGATATACTCAAATGCTTTTTCTGCGACGGCAACGCTGTTTGCTTCCGCAACCGATGTAATCGCTTTCCAAAAGGCAATTATCATACGTTGCTTCAGTTCCACCTCATCTTCATTAGCTGACTTCGAAGCATTACTGTTCTCATATAATCGCAGCATCCTCTCCAATGGCAGATTTCTATAATAAGCCAGATTCAGAACCAGATCCCCCTTCAGAAGAAAGCACTGATTCAATGTCTCTACAGACAGCTCCTCGTATTTAATCTCCTGCAGGTTTCTCTTGTCTGCGTCCGAATCTCCCCATCCCTCACAATTCATTTCCAGTACTTTCTCCGCCACTTCCGGATGAAAGAAAAAGTCTTCCATAGCTTTGGCCTTCAGGTTTCTATAATCTTCATTTTCCACAAGAATCTTCCTGTACTTTTCTTTCTCGTACAGCAGCCTTGCCGCAAAGTCAACCAGCAAAAAGAGAGAAAAGCGCTCTGTCGGATCCTCTATTTCATAGCGGCGGTGTTTTTCCTGCTCCCGTATTGTGCCTGCCCCCTTCCCGTCAGACTTAACGGTATTAGAAAACATCGTCTTTTCTTTATAAATTATGGAATTGGCATTATCAAAGTATACTTTGCTGGATGCCAAATCAATGCCGATGGTATACATCCGCTTTTGTATGTCATCCCGATGCTTATTATAAACAGCCTTGGATGAGACCATGGTATCCAATAGCAGTTTCTTTTCTTTCAGATAGTTTCCTTTTCTGCCCCGCTTTCTTTGCCCGGCAATGTCATCCAATATATTATAAATATTGTTTAATCCTCTGGAAGTATTATCGAACAGGCAATAGGTATAGGGAAGGGTCTGTCTGGATCTCCTGGCGCCCTGGGACTCGTTTCCGCCCTTAGATTCATTTCCGCCTTTGGACTCACTGCCGCCGCTTTTCTCTATATAGTCGAAAAGTGCCGGGTCTATCCAGCCCTTCAGCGCTTCTCTCAGCAGATCGGAAAGTCTTCTCCCTGCCGCTCTCCCCTCTCCTGCGCTATGGCTTCCCGCCTCATTTTCTCCCTGCCCATTCTCTTCTGTCCCATTCTCTTCTTCCTCATCCCCTGCTGTCCGATGCCCTGCCCGATGCCCTTCCTCATCGTCATCTTCCCCCATAACACAGTAATTTGCCTTTTCTTCCAGGGACCAATACTTGATATGATGTCTGTAGACAGGCGGAAGAATCTTCTTCAGATACTCATAGGCAAGCTGCTTTTTACTCTCCAGAACCGTCTTGGAGATGATCTTTTTATTCAATACATTTTTATCCAATACGCCTTCCTGCCGGAGGAAATCCAGGGTCAGGGCTTCTTCGAAGGTCTCCAGATCTTCCGATATAAAAGTAACGATATTCTCATTGGATAAATAAGACAGCAGCGTCTTGACCACATCCGCACAGCGATACGTACTCAAATCAATATCGTCTATAAAGACAAATAATAAGCTGTCATTTTTTCTGCCCGAGCCGCTTTTCACCGCATTTTCATTTATCAGCTCTTCAACCATTTCATTAAATTTGCATATAAATTCTGTGTCCGAATTAAAGACCCTGGCGGAACGCACTACATAATCATTTTCCGTTGTGTATTCATGAAGCAAAATATCCCGGTATTCTTTCTGAATATAGGTATACTGCTTGATCACTTCATCGCATTTCTGACGAAGTTCGCTTTTTTTAATACAATCCTCATTTTTTCCTTTCGAACGTTTCTTTTCTCTTTCGTCTACTATATTGCTGATCATCCCCAAAACCGTCGCCATCAATGTACTGGATTCCGACATATTCTCCGGCACAATGATGGGCAGGATAATATCATTGGACTTTTTTGACTCCGTCTGAAGCTTTGCTCTGATTGTCTTCAATACAGAAGTTTTACCGGCGCCTCTGACGCCGATAATGCCTATGTTATTCGTCTTCTGGTCAATGTCCTGGTTCTGCCTTTTCTTCTCCGTATCGGCACTGTCTGTACCCAGCTCTGCTTCCAGTCTGTCGGCACTTTTTTCTCTTCTGAATTTGCCGATCTGACTGTAGATCTGGTCATAGGTAGGAAGAATCAATCCGGCTTCCTCTTCCGTCAGTTTCCTTGCGCCGATTTTGCTCTTTTTTGTACTTTGTTCGCTCATGTTTATTCCCCTTTGTAATCAACTCTGTATTTCCTTTTGTAATCTGAATTTTAACCTACTCCTGCCCTCTGCATAGTCTTGAGATTTCATGCAAAAAAGTTCGAAATAATACGACTCAGAATAACTGGACACAATACGCCGGCACACTCAGATCCCCTCATGGACAACCAATCAGCACCTCCTTGCCCTGGAAAGCGAAACCGTATTTCCGGATTCTATCCGCCGGGAACCCCTTCGCCTCCAAGGATACCGCATACTGCATGCTCTCGATCTGGTCCAAGGCCGACTGCACGGTATCGCTCAGCGTCTTTTCGCCGTCTTCCTTATCGAAGACCTTGAATTCTATGATAATTGCATCGCCGGCAAGGGCTCTGATTGCAGCGCCTCTATGAGAACGGCTCTGGAACGGAGCAGTTTGGGCGTTTCTTTCGGACGGCCATGTATTTCCGGCGGAGTGCGAGTCCTGCTCTCTTCCAAAACTGCCCTCTTTGCTATTTTTCCCACATAGCCCTGAATTTCCAGAGGCGTATGCATTCTGCTCTCCTCCAAAACCACTCTCCCCGCCATTTTTCCCACATGGTCTTGAGTTTCCGGAGGCGTACGAATTCTTCTCTCCTGCATCTCCGTTCTCCCACCACTCCTTGATAAACAGAGTCTTATCAATATAAAAATGGTTGTTCTGAATCACTGAATATTCCGGCTTCCATGTCCCTGCTGTCCGGTGATAGGAAACCACAAATC
>OFHM01000203.1_pt1 | contig 55519 bp, 52 predicted proteins | sample 1521311 | NCBI WGS metagenome assembly OFHM01 (sample SAMEA3504083, study PRJEB24116) | mouse gut metagenome | biome: mouse gut; feature: mouse-associated habitat; material: faeces | place: Denmark | collected 2011 | reverse complement strand
TTTAAAAACGGAATAGATAATGATATAATTGGTTTAACAGACCAGGGAGTGATAAGTATCATGAAAAAGAAGTTGGAAAAGTTTAATGAAGAAGCCAAGTTAAGAGATATGTATTATAAGAGAGATTTAAACAGGGCAGCAAATGAATCAGAAAAGCAGGAAATATATGAAAAGGGAAAAATCGAAGGAAAAATTGAAGGAAAAGCTGAAGGAAAGGTTGATCTAATTGAAGCAAGATATGGGATAAGGGAAGAAGAATGGGTGTCATCATTAAATGAAAAGCAGTTAAAAGCAATTGACAAGATAATTTTTGAAGAAGTTGTATATGAAAAGTTTAAGCAGCGAATAGATGAAATAAGTGAATAATAAATATTATTAGAATTATATAAATTATTGATAAGAAATGGTGGAAGAAATCAAAAATCACTACATCATTTTCTTTTTTTATTTTTTAGTATATAGTAAATTAGAAAACTAGATAAATATTGAAAGTTAAAAGGTGTTGAAACTGTTATTATAAAAAATTTAGATTTTAAATTGTGATAAAATTAGTTATAATTATAACTAGGTGAAAATATGAAAAGAATAAAAGAAATAATAGTGGTAGAAGGAAAAACAGATACAGCTTTGTTAAAAGAATTATTTGAAGTGGATACTATTGAAACACATGGATTAGCTTTAGATGATAAGACATTAAATTTAATAAAAGAAGCTAGTAAAAGTAGAGGAATTATTGTTTTGACAGATCCTGATTTTCCTGGTAAAAAAATAAGAGATCAAATTCAAAAAGTTGTTCCAAACTGTAAACACGCCTTTGTTTCAAAAAAAGATGCTACAGGTAAAAAAAAGTTAGGTATTGCTGAAGCAAAAAAGGAGGCAGTAATAGAAGCTTTGGAAAATGTTGTTAATTTTGATGTTAATCAACAAAGTATTACTTGGAAAGAATTTATTGATTTAGATATTATTGGAAATAAGAAAAAAAGATTGTTGGTTTATGAAATGTTTAATTTAGGATATGGTAATGTTAAAACATTATTTAAACGATTAAATATGGTAGGTATTACAAAAAGTGATGTAATAGAAAAATTAGAAAATATAAATAATAATTAAAATAGAAAGATTTTAAAATTAAGGTGAATTAGTAATGAAAGATATAGCAACTTGTCCTACAACTAAATATATTTTAGATAAATATAATTTAAATGCGTTAAAAAAATATGGACAAAATTTCTTAATAGATGCAAATGTTGTAAATAAAATAGTTAATCAGACACATATAGATAAAAATACTGCAGTTATTGAAGTAGGTCCAGGAATAGGTGCTTTGACACAGATATTAGGAAGAAGTGCTGGAAAGGTAATCAGTTTTGAAATAGATGTGAGGTTTGAACCTGTCTATAAAGAGTTTTTAAATGAGGATAATATTGAGATTATTTTTGGTGATTTTTTAAAACAGGATATTAAATCAATTGTTGAAGAGTTAAAAGATGATTATCGAAAAATTTACCTAGTGGCTAATTTACCATATTATATTACAACAGCAATAATTGAAAAAATTATTTTAGATAATTGTCAAATTGATGAAATGATTATTATGGTTCAAAAAGAAGTTGCTTTGAAAATGACAAGTGATTACAAAAATCCATTATTATTAATGATTGAAGATATTGGTAAGATTGAATATTTATTTACAGTAAATAAAAGTGTATTTTTACCTGCTCCACATGTGGATTCAGCAATAATTAAAATAATATTAAATAAAAAAGCTGATTTAAAATTATATGACGTATTGAATGTTTGTTTTAAACAACGTAGAAAAACAATTTTAAATAATTTAAAACAAGATTATAATAATGCAAATGAGATTTTAATTGCTTGTGGAATTGATATAAAAAAAAGAAGTGAGGAGTTATCTTTGAGTGATTTTAAACATATCACTGATATAATTTAATTGCATATAATAGTACTGGTGATATTGATGAAGATTGGAGATATAGTTTGCCGTAAAAAATATGGCAAAGATATTTGTTTTAAAATTACTGATATTAAAGATGGAGTTTATTATTTAACAGGTATAGAATATCGATTAGTTGCTGATAGTGATGAAAGTGATTTGGAATTAAGTGATTTTAATAGTGAAAAGAGTGATATAATAGTAGAAAATAAACCATGTCTAAAAGGTAGTGTATTGCATATTGATGGTGATAAAAATTATTTAGAAATGTGTTTGAAAAAATATAAGGAATTTAATATAAATGTACATGGTTATTATATGAAGGAAAATGAAATTAAAGATAAAATTATTCCTTTATTAGAAAAACATAAACCAGATTTACTTGTTATTACAGGACATGATGCAATGAAAAAAAATGGAGATCGAAAAAATATAGATAGTTATCTTCATACTATGGATTTTGTTGAGGCAATTCGTAGAGCAAGATTATATCAGGATGATAAAGATAGTTTAATTATTTTTGCTGGTGCTTGTCAGTCATATTATGAATTGTTGTTAGCTAGTGGGGCAAATTTTGCTTCTAGTCCAAGTCGTAAAAATATTCATGCTTTAGATCCGGTTTTTGTTGTTAGTCAGATTGCTAATGCAAGTGTGAAAAATTATGTAGATTTAGAAAAAATTGTTGCAAAAACTTCTAATAAACATTTAGGAGTTGGTGGTATCGATACAAGAGGAGTTGCAAGAAAAATTTATCCAACAAGCAGGTGATATAATGAAGATAAGAGCATATGCAAAAATTAATTTAGCATTAGATGTAATAAGTAAAAGAGAAGATGGATATCATGAATTAGAAATGATAATGGCACCAATTACTTTACATGATTTGATTTATATAAATGTGATCGAAGAAGGAATAAAAATTGAATCAAATAGTACAATTATGCCTGTAGATCAACGTAATATTATGTATAAAGTTGCTGTGTTAATGAAAGAACGTTATAGAATAAAAAAAGGAATTAAGATATATATTTATAAACATATTCCAACTCAAGCTGGTTTAGCAGGTGGAAGTGCTGATGGGGCGGCAGTGATTAAAGCTATTAATAAATTGTTTCATTTAAATCTAACTAATGAACAAATGGCAGCTATTGGTAAAGAAGTGGGTGCTGATATTCCATTTTGTATTTATCAAAAGTTAGCTTTAGTTAGTGGAATAGGTGAAAAGTTATCATTTATCGATCAGTCATTTGAATGTAAAGTTTTACTTGTTAAACCAAAAAAGGGAGTTTCAACAAAAAAAGCTTTTAGCAGTTTAGATTTAAATAGGGCAAGTCATCAGGATTGTCATTTGATGGCAAAGGGTATAGAGGAAAATGATTATCAAGTAGTAATCAATAATTTGCAAAATACTTTAGAAAAGCCATCAATTAAAATGGTTCCAGAAATTGAGATGATTAAGAAGGAAATGATAAAAATTGGATTTGATGGTGCTTTAATGTCTGGTAGTGGATCATGTGTATTTGCTCTTACTAAAAGTGATGAGATTTTGGATAAAGGATTCAAATATTTTAAAGGGAAATATTATTTTGTAAGGAAAACAGAAATATTGAATCAAAATCAATTAGTAGATTAGTTATTAAATATAGGTTCTTGTCTAAGACAAGAGCTTTTTTTGTTTATTATGAGGATTTTAAAGATTAATATTGCTAGTATGTAAAGGTTTGATTTATCAAATCTCTACATGTCTTTTATTGAAGTGTAAAGTTTATATAGTGAGTTTTTTGATAATAAAATCTTTATTTTGTTTTAAAATTTAGATTTGAATATATAATTTAGCTAATTTCTTAGTGAATATAAACATTTTTTAGTCTTTTTTCTTTAATTCATGTAATTTTTTTGATATTATGTTGTTGTTAAAAGAGGTGTGAAAATGAAAACTTATGCTGTGGTGATGGCGGCTGGTAAAGGAACCAGAATGAAATCGGATAAACCTAAAGTTGTCCATGAAGTTTTATATAAGCCAATGATTAATCATATTGTAGATGAATTGAAACAGGTTGGAGTAGATGAAATTTATGTAATTGTTGGTCATAAAGCTGAAGAAGTTGAAAAACTATTAGATGGTGTAAATATCATCTATCAAAGAGAGCAGTTAGGAACTGGTCATGCTTTAATGCAGTGTAAAGATGCATTAGCAAATAGACCTGGAACTACTGTAGTTTTAAATGGTGATGCGCCACTAATTACAAGTGAAACATTACAAAACTTGATTGCTTATCATAACGATAATGAATTAAAGGGAACGATCATGACCTGTGATTGTGAACTAGATAAAAAATTTGGGCGTGTAATTAGAGTAAATGATCAAGTTACAGGTGTAATAGAATTTAAAGATTGTAATTCTGAGCAGATTTTGATTAGTGAAATGAATTGTGGTGAGTATTGTTTTGATAATGTTGCTTTGTTTAATGCATTAGAAAAAGTAACTAATAATAATGCGCAAAATGAGTATTATATTACAGATGTTATTGAGATTATGAATAATGATAATCTTAAAGTTGGTGGATTTAAGATTCCTGATTTAGCAGAAGTTGGTGGAATTAATGATCGTGTTGAATTAGCAGAAGCAACAAAAACTTTACAACAAAAAGTAAATAGAAAACACTTATTAAATGGGGTTAATATTATTGATATCAATAATACTTATATTGGTGTAGATGTTATTATTGCTCCAGATACAACAATTGAACCAGGGTGCATTATTAAAGGAAAATCAATTATTGGTTCTAATTGTCATATTGGACCATATTGTGAATTTAATAATGTTGAAATTAAGAATAACGTTGAAATTAAATATTCAGTTATTGCTGATTCAGTTATTGAAAATGGTGTTGATATTGGACCATTTGCACGTTTAAGAACAAATTGTCATATTTTAGAAAATGCTCATATGGGTAATTTTGTTGAAATGAAAAAAGCTGTGTTTGGAAAAGGTAGTAAAGCATCTCATCTAACTTATGTAGGAGATGCAGTGGTTGGTAGTAATGTAAATATGGGGTGTGGAACAATTACTTCAAATTATGATGGTAAAAATAAATTCCAAACAATTATTAATGATAATGCATTTATTGGTTGCAATAGTAATTTAATTGCACCTGTAACAGTAGGAACAAATGCTTATGTGGCAGCAGGATCAACAGTTACTGATCAGGTTAATGATGATGCGTTTGCTATTGCTCGTGCACGTCAAGTTAATAAAGAAGGATACGCTAAAGTATTAGAAGAAAAAAGAAATCAAAAAGGAAAATAGGAGAAGAAAATGAAAAACAAAATAACTGTTTTTGCATTGTCAGCTAGTGATAAATTAGCTAATGATATTGCAGAAAAATTAGGAACTAAAGTAGGAAAAAGTAAAGTACATCATTTTGCTGATGGTGAAATTTTAGTTGAAATTGATGAATCAGTACGTGGTAAAGATGTTTTTATTGTTCAATCTACTTCTAATCCAGTTACTGAAAATTTAATGGAAATATTAGTTTTAGCTGATGCATTAAAAAGAGCTTCAGCAAAACAAATTACAGCAATTATTCCTTATTTTGGCTATGCACGTCAAGATCGTAAGGCAAAACCTAGACAACCAATTACTTCTAAGTTAGTGGCTGATTTATTAACTGTTGCAGGGGTAACACGGGTTGTTACAGTTGATTTACATGCCGCACAAATTCAAGGATTCTTTAATATTCCAGTAGATGAAATGCAGGCATTACCACTTATTTCAAATTATTTTAAGAAAAAGAATATGGAAGATATATGTGTAGTTTCCCCTGATCATGGTGGTGCTACTAGAGCTCGTAAGTTAGCTGTAGCATTAGATGCACCAGTTGCGATTATTGATAAAAGAAGACCTAAACCAAATGTTGCTGAAATCATGGGAGTTTTAGGTGATGTATCAGGTAAAAATTGTATTATGATTGATGATATGATTGATACAGGTGGTACAATTATTGCTGGAATTGAAATGTTAAAGGAAAAGGGTGCAAAATCTGTTCATGTAGCTTGTACACATCCAGTATTTTCTGGGCCTGCTGTAGAAAGATTGCAAAAATCTTCAGCCGATGAAGTTGTTGTTACAGATACTATTAAATTACCTGAGGATAAAATTTTCCCTAAATTGAAGACAGTTTCTGTAGCAGGGTTACTTGCTAAAACTATTGAGAATATTGAAAATTGTTTACCAGTTTCTGATGTGTTTCAAATGTTTGATTTTGATAAATAACAAATAAAAAGAGTCTTTTACAGCAATATTATTAAGTTAAGACAACGATATTTTAACCAGAAGGAATATAGATATATCTTCTGGTTTTTAGTTTTAAGAAAAAATATAGATTAAGTGTATGTGATATTATATATCAAGTTAGAATTATAATTAAAAAGATAGCTAATAGTATCATAACAGTATACTTAAAGAATTAAGTTTACAGAAATTTTAGATGTTAAATACCAAATAATGAAATTGTCACAAAGAAAGATGAGAAGATTTTATTTCAAGGTAAAACTGTTGTTGAGATAATTTATAAGTAATTAGAGATTTCAAATAATTTGTTGGTGATTGGTTATAAGTAACAAAAATAGTATTAAATTATAAAACATAATTTACCACAGTTAATTGATAATGTAAGGTATTTATGATTTAATCTAACGATATTTATTTACTATACTAATAAATGTAGTCAGATATAGTTTTAATTCTTCTCCTTGATTGACTACTTAATATGTTATTCTTTTCATAATATCAATATAAAAAGGTAGCTTTTCCCACTACCTGATCTTTAAAGCAGACAGTCTGTCCCACTGTCTGTTTTTATTGTTTATAGTATAATTTAAAAAGAATTGTTAAAAATTAAAACATAAAACCATTTTTATTATTTTCTTTCTTTTTATACAAAACTTATGTATAGATTATAAAAATTTATCTTTTGTCTAAATTTGTATGTATAAATATGTTTAAAAAAGAAGAAAAAAATAAAAAACATTGATTTTATCGTGTTATTTTCTTTGGTAATATAATTTTTAGTTTTAGATATTTGACAAATGAGATTGATTTTGTTAAGATACAGCAGAGGTGAGATTTATGTACTTTGATACTCATTGTCATTTAAATAGTGACGATTTATATGAAAATCACGATATGTTTATCCAAAAAGCCCTAGATAATGGTGTTACAAACATGGTTATTGTAGGCTATGACTTAAAGTCATCTCAAATTGCAATCGAATTAGCTAAACAATATGAGTTCGTATATGCAGCAGTTGGTATCGGACCAAACGATTGCTTAAACACAACAAAAGATCAGATAAACATTATTGATAAGTACTTAAAGGAGCCTTGCGTTGTAGCACTTGGTGAGATTGGTCTTGATTATTATTGGGACAGTGTTCCTAAAGAAAAGCAGATGGATGTTTTTCAATGGCAGATGGATTTAGCAAAAAAACATCAGAAGCCAGTTGTTATTCATTGTCGTGATGCTTATGAAGATACTTATGAAGTGCTAAAACGAAATGGACATCCTGGAATAATGCATTGTTATAGTGGCTCTGTTGAAATGGCGGAGAGATTTGTAAAATTAGGTTTTTATATCTCTCTAGCGGGTCCGGTGACATTTAAGAATGCTAGAGTTCCAAAAGATGTGGCAGCGAATATTAACATCGAGAATTTATTAATTGAAACTGACTGTCCTTATTTAACACCTCATCCATTTAGAGGAAAGTTAAATGAGCCTGCAAATGTTGTGTATATTGCCCAGGAAATAGCTAAGCTAAAGAACATGGAGATAGAAAACGTTGCAAGTAAGACAACGTTTAATGCTAAAAAGGTTTTTGGCATTAAATAGGAGGAAAATTAATGAAAAAAATTAAAGAGGCTATTATCAAATCTGATTCTAGGATGAAAGGAATTTTAGTTGTGATGATTGCCTATACTGGAATTGTTGTAACAACATTAAATGCTGGTGCAACAAACCAAATTGATAACTATGTTGAAACTATTGATATAAAAGTTCAAGATGGTGATGAAGCGCAGAAGGATTATTTAGTAAGACAAGCTGCGGTATCTAATGTACTTGAAGATTTAAATGTATCTTTGAATCCACAAGATATATTAAATTTTGATTTAAATTATATATTAAATAATAATGATTTGGTTCAAATTACAAGAGTTAATGAAGCTAATGTTGATGTATTTGATACAGTAGTATCAAATACAGTAAATAATAATGGATTAGAGTTATTTACTACAAAGGTTGTACAACAAGGGCAAAATGGGCAAGTAAAAAATACTTATCGAATCACTTATCAAAATGGTAAAGAAGTTAATAAAGAATTAATAGGTAGTGAAGTTGTGATTCCTGTAACTGATACAATAGTTGAAACTGGAACTGTACAGCCAGGTGCATATTTTACTGGTAAGTTGACAACTTATGGTGGTGATTGTGCAGGCGGAAATGGTACATCATCAACAGGGATTAAGTTAAGTCCAATTACTGGGGTTCAAGGATCAAATAGTCCTAAGTTAACATATAATGGACGTTCATATTATTGTTTGGCTGCAGACCCATCTATTCCATTTGGTACAATTATTGAAATTACTAATCACAATTTGAGTATTGAATCAACTGCTTATGGTATTGTTGTAGATCGTGGAGGTGCGATTAAAGGTAATAAAATAGATATTTTTAATGGTACAGAAGCTGGTAAATATTTTAGTGGAGGTTCTTCTAAAAATACACAATTTAAGATAATATCAGTTGGAAGCGGGAAGAATTTTTGGAAATAACACATATTAAGTAAAGTTAGAATCTACCTTCTATTAGATAGTATAAATAGTTATAATTACACTATCTATAGAAGGTTTTTGTTTTATAAGAAAGTAAAATACTCAAAAAATTAAAATAAGATTTATCCAAAAATATTTAAATGAAGAAAAATCATATTGCTTTATAATTAAAAGTAAAAAAGAGAGTATCTGTAATAATACTAACAAAATAATTTTTAAGAAAACAATAAATAAGTTGGTTAATACTGAGTATATATTTTTTTATGATTATTTATATACTGAAATATAAAAATAAAGTTATTATAATGATAACTTCAACATATAATATTTTAATCATTTAATTTGGATTGTTATATAGTATTTTTATTGTTTATATGATTAGTCTATGATTAAAGGTTAATAAAGAAAGGAATTATTTAAATGGAAAAAATTAGAATTTGGTTTAATAAACCAGCATTTACATTAGTGTGTTATGCATTAGCAATTTTATTATTAGGATATACATTATTTATAGTAAAAAATTCATATGATTATATTTCTTTATTAGTAATACAGGGAAATGTTTCTTGGATGACTGATATAAAAGATATATTTTCATATTTTGTAGATAATTCTGTTAGTTATTTATTTTATGCTTTTTCTTTTATATTTTTTGGAAAAGTAATTAATATTTTAAAGCCAAAACCAATAAAAGAAAAAATTGAAATTAATGAAGAAAATGAGCCAGTTAAAGAGACGATAGAAGCTGATGAAGAATTAGTAGAAGCATAGTGATTTTCCTCCATGTTATAAGTGGAGGTTTTTTATTTTTATAAAATATATTAAAAATAATGTGTGAATAATAATAGTGATTAAAAGTATTTCATAGAAAACGGATTATTGTTTAAAAAGTGGAAAATTTGTAGTACAATAGATTAGTATTAAGGAGGGAATGGAATAAATGTATGATGTTATAGTGGTAGGTGGTGGTCATGCTGGAATTGAAGCAGCATTAGCACCAGCTAGAATGAATCAAAAAACTGTGTTAATTACATCTAATTTTAATAATGTTGGAAGCCTTCCTTGTAACACTTCAATTGGTGGACCTGCTAAAGGGATAATTGTTCGTGAAATAGATGCATTGGGTGGGCAAATGTCAAAAACTGCTGATAAAACATATTTGCAAATGAAAATGTTAAATACAGCAAAAGGACCTGGGGTACAATCTTTACGAGCTCAGGCTGATAAACAAGCTTATCCAAGATATATGAGGAAAGTATTACAGCAACAAGAAAATTTAGATATTATTGAGGGTATGGTTGAAGATTTAATTATTGAAGATAATTGTGTTAAAGGGGTTATTCTAGCTGATGGTCAAGAAATTAAAGGAACAATAGTCATTTTAACAACTGGAACATATCTAAAATCTGAAATATTATGTGGGGATCAGAAATATTCCAGTGGGCCAGATGAAGAGAAAGAATCAAAATTTTTATCAGATCGTTTAAAAGCCTTAGGTTTAAGAATTCAACGTTTAAAAACTGGAACTCCTCCTCGGGTAGAAATTAATAGTATTGATTATTCAAAGACTAGTTTACAGCCTGGAACAGATGCTAAACTTGCCTTTAGTTATCAAACAGATGAATTTATGCCGTTGAAGCAACAATTACCATGTTATTTAACTTATACAAATGAAAAAACTCATCAAATAATTTGTGATAATTTAGAACGTTCTAGTATGTATGGAGGATACGTTAGTGGTGTTGGACCTCGATATTGTCCATCCATTGAAGATAAGGTAGTTAAGTTTTCAGATAAATCACAACATCAAATTTTTCTTGAACCAGAATCAAGGGAAATGAATACAATATATGTACAAGGTTTTTCAACTTCACTTCCTCATGATGTTCAAGAAGAAATGATTAGAACGATACCAGGTTTAGAAAATTGTAAAATATTAAAATATGCTTATGCTATAGAATATGATGCAATTGATCCATTACAATTATGGCCTACATTAGAAACAAAGGTTGTAAATAATTTATTTACAGCAGGTCAAATCAACGGAACTAGTGGTTATGAAGAAGCAGCTGCTCAAGGGTTGATTGCAGGAATTAATGCGACATTAAAAATTAAAAATAAAGATCCGTTGATTTTAAAACGTGATGAAGCTTATATTGGTGTAATGATTGATGATTTAGTTACTAAGGGAACTGAAGAACCGTATCGAATGTTAACAAGTCGAGCTGAATATCGTTTATTGATACGTCATGATAATGCTGATGAAAGATTAATGAAATATGGTCATGATGCTGGTCTTGTTAGTAATGAGATATATCAAAAATATTTAGATAAAATGGATGGTATTTTTAAGGAAATTGAAAGACTTGATAATATTCGTTTTACCCCTAAACATCCAATTAATGATATTTTGGAGCAATTAGGATCTGCTAGGTTAAATGAGGGGATTAGTGCAAAGGAATTAATCAAAAGACCAGAATTAGACTATGAAAAAATCTTATCGTTTATTGAGGTACCTAACCTAAGTGATGAGCAGAGAAAAAGAATTACAATTTTGATTAAGTATAAAGGCTATATTGATAAGTCATTACGTCAAGCAGCTAAGCAAAAGAAAATGGAAGAAAAGAAGATTCCTAATGATATAAATTATGAAGATATTAATAATTTGGCATTGGAAGCAAAACAGAAATTAAGTATGATTCGTCCTTTAACTATAGGACAAGCTTCAAGAATTTCAGGAATTAATCCAGCAGATATTTCAGTGTTACTAATTTATTTAAAACAAAAATATAATGAGGAATAATAATATATGTCAAAAGAAGAATTTATAAGACTGTTAGAAATAAAAGGGATATTCTTAAAAGAATTTCAGATTAAACAGTTTCAACAATATTTTAAAACTTTGGTTGAATGGAACAAAAAAATGAATTTAACTGCAATAACTGATGAAGAAGAAGTATATCTAAAACATTTTTATGATTCATTAACTATTGCATTTGATTTTGACTTTAATAATCAAAGTATTATAGATGTAGGGGCAGGAGCTGGATTTCCAAGTATTCCTTTAAAAATTGTTTATCCAGATTTAAAAATAACAATTGTTGATTCATTAACAAAGCGGATTACTTTTTTGAATCATTTATTTCAAGAATTAGCATTGAGCGATTGTAAAGCAATTAGTGCACGAGCTGAGGAGTATGCTAAAGATAATCGGGAAAAATGTGATATAGTAATGGCAAGAGCAGTTGCGAAATTAAACATCTTGGATGAGCTTTGTTTACCTTTGGTTAAAGTAGGAGGATATTTTTTAGCCTTAAAAGGACTTAAAGCAGATGAAGAGTTAAATGAAGCTAAGAAGGGCATTAGTATTTTAGGTGGGAAAGTAGAGAAGGTTGTTGATTTTACATTAACTAACGATAATCATCGAAGTAATATAGTTATAAAAAAAATAAAAGCAACACCAAATAAATTTCCTCGGATGTTCGCTAAAATAAAAAAACAACCATTATAGGAGGAAATATGTTAGAGAAGGTATATAAGCAAATAGATATTAATAAAATCGAGGCTAACGAAAATCAGCCTCGTAAAGTATTTGATGATGAAAAAATTGAAGAACTAGCTACATCAATTAAAGAAAATGGTTTAATTCAGCCAATAATTGTTCGTAAATTGAATCGTAGTTATCAAATAATAGCTGGAGAAAGGCGTTTTCGTGCTTGTAAATTAGCAGGATTAAAAACAGTACCATGTATTATTAAAGATATTGATGATAAACAGGTAGATACATATGCAATTATTGAAAATATTCAACGAGAGAATCTATCTCCAATTGAAGAAGCTAAAGCTTATAAAACATTAATGGATACATATTCTATGAATCAAACTGAGTTAGCTAATAAAGTTGGTAAAAAACAATCAACTATAGCTAATAAGTTAAGATTATTGAAATTATCTGATGATGTTAAATATGCATTAAAGGCGAAGCAAATTACTGAGCGCCATGCAAGAGCAATGTTATCTTTAGATAAAGAAAGACAGCAATCAGTATTACAAGAGGTATTAAAAAAATCATTGAATGTTAAACAGACTGAATTGTTAGTTAGTAAACCATTAAAAGAAAAAAGCAAACCAAAAAAGGGACCACTAAAAGCAGTCTCTCAAAATTTTAAGATTGCAATTAATACTATTAATCAGGCAACTGAATTAATTCAAAAATCTGGGATTCCAGTAATTAGTGAAACAGAAGAAGCTGATGATGAATATATTATTACACTAAGAGTGAAAAAATAGTTTAATAATTTGTTTTTATACGTTTTTGTAAGCAAATAGAGTTAAATAAATTTTTTTAAAGGACTAATTCTTTAGATAGAGGGATACTATGATAAGAGTTTATACTGCACCAGGCAGTCGTTCAGGAAGAATGGTTGTTCAGTGGTTAAAAGAAAATAATTTAAGTTTTATTGAGAAAAATATTTTTTCATCTGATTTACATATTAATGAAATAAGAGAAGTATTAGAAAGATGTGAAAATGGAACGGATGATATTATTTCAAAAAATAGTAAAATCATTAAAGCATCTAAAATAGATTTAAATAATATGAAAATGGAGGATTTAATTACTTTTATAAAAAATAATCCTTCAATATTGAAAAGACCAATCATTATGGATGAACATCATTTTTTAGTCGGCTACAATGAAGAAGAGATTAGAACTTTTATACCACGTAGTCAAAGAAGAAAGAATAGTGAGTTTTAATATGTGTCAGGAATGTTATAGTAATGATAGTAGAGCTACCCCTAAACTTCACCCAAGAGAATGCTTGGAAAATCATAAGCAATACATATGTGGTACTTGTGGGCGCTGTATTTGTATTGAATGTGATAAAAAAAGAAATGTACAACGTTGGAATTTCCCATTTAAAACTTTAGAAATAGCAAAATTATATTTAAGAACTGCTGATTATACAATGAAAAAAGCGTGTACTATTTATAAGATTAAAAATAATAAAGGACGTATTTCATTTAAGATTTTTGCTGATGATTTAGATATTGAAAATATTTAAAAAGAAATCAAGATAAAATTATTGAACCTGTTTTCTCAGTTGATGAGTATAAAGAATATCCAGATACTAAAGTTAAAAAACTTACATTAGATGAAATAGAGCAATATCTGATTGAATATAAAAATCATTAATAGCGAGTTTATTAACTCGCTATTTCTATTGTTATACGTGTTAAATAATGATTTTTTGATCTTTCACAAATATCAGAGATGATATACTCTTCAAATGCATATTGACCTAAGGTGATTTTATGTTTATTTGCATAATTTAACATTTTTAAATATGAATCATAAAGTTTGTTTTCACTGCCATGATGATATCCACATAAATAATTTCCAGCTTTTTTGACAAATGTTTGTTGTGTAGAATTATTAGTAGTAGTAAATAGATATGAGTAATTAGTTACATTATTATTAATAATATTTTCTATTTTTGTCATTACACCAACAAATTCTCCTGTAATTATCTGATTACTTTCGATAAAAGTAGTATAGTCATTCATAAAAGAAGCAAAATCTTTTGATGTGGTATTTTCTAGGTTGGCAGATAAAAGTAATCTAGTTTCTGCAAGATATTCAACTTTTATTTCATCATAATCTGCATTTAAAGCATCAGTAGTGAATGTTTGATAACTTTTTATTAATTCATGGATATGTTGCATTTCATTAATATATTCAATTAGTTTGTTTTCTTGTTGTTCAAGTAGATCAAGGAATAATTCAGGAGTACGTTTATCAAGATATACTCGGATATCTTTTAAAGACATTCCAAGTTTTTTTAAAGCTAGGATAACTTTAAATGTATCATATTGACGATATGAATAGAAACGATATCCCTTATCATTTATATAAATTGGTTTAAATAAATTTATTTCATCATAATGAAATAAGACGTGTTTTTCAACACCGCAAATTTTAGCAAAAGTACCACAAGATAATAATTTTTCTTTCATTTATTATTCCTCCTTGACTATAAGGTTACCTTATAGTTTATCATAGATACAGTTGCTTCACAATACAATGAAAGGAGAAAGATATGAACTTAATCTTAAAGTATTTAAAAAACTATAAATTACTATTCTTTTTTAATGTGATTTCAGTTTTTGGATTTATTTTAGTTGAATTAGGAATTCCGACCATTGTAGCAACAATGATAGATGTTGGAGTTACTAATAAAGACATTAGCTTTATCTATATGATGGGTGGTTGTATAGCTTTAGTTTCACTAATCGGTGTGAGTGGAACAATTGCTCTAGGATATTGTTGTTCTAAAATATCAACTGCGATTACACGTGATATTAGAAATGACATCTTTGAAAAAGTACAACAATTTACAGCTAATGAATTTAACCAAATTGGAACATCTTCAATGATTACAAGAACGAACAATGATGCTTTTCAAATTCAGCAGTTTGTTAATGTTTTACTTCGAACTGCATTGATGACACCAATTATGTTTATCTTTAGTTTTATTATGACAGCACGAGCTTCATTGCCGTTATCATATATCATCGCGGCAACAATTCCATTAATTATTTTAGGAGTTGTCATAGTTGCTAAGGTTACAAAACCAATTTCAGAAAATCAACAAAGCTCATTAGATGATTTAAATCGTATTTCAAGAGAAAATCTTAGTGGAATTCGTGTAATTAGAGCATTTAATAATGATGGCTATGAACAAGCGCGTTTTAATGAAACTAATCATCGTTTTACGAAATATTCAAAAAAATTATTTAAAATTATGACTATGACTCAGCCGATTTTCTTTATGCTGATGAATATCGCTGGTCTGTCAATATATTGGGTAGCAGCACATCTTATCTCTAGTGGTTCTTTAGAGATTGGACAATTAGTTGCCTTTATGGATTATTTATTTCATGCAATGTTTTCAATTATGCTTTTTTGTACTGTATTTATGATGTATCCACGAGCTGAAGTATCAGCAAAGCGGATTGAAGAAGTATTTAAGTTGGAACCTTTAATTAAGAATAAACCAATAGAGAGTGATTCAGATGAACAAGTAAGTATTGAATTTGATCATGTGACATTTGTTTATCCAGATGGTGAAGAGCCAGTTTTGCAAGATATATCGTTTAAGGTTTCAAAAGGTCAAATGATTGCGTTTATTGGAAGTACAGGTTCAGGTAAAAGTACATTAGTTAACCTGATTCCAAGGTTCTATGATGTTAGTAGTGGCAGTATTAAAATCAATGGAAAAGATATCCGTGATTATGATATTTTAGAGCTACGTGATAAGTTAGGGGTAATACCACAAAAAGCGGTATTATTTAGTGGTAGTATTGCCGATAACATTCGTTTTGGTAAAAAAGATGCTAGTGATGAAGAAGTCGAATATGCAGCTAAAGTTGCTCAGGCATATCCTTTTATTATGAAAAAGGAACATGGTTTTGATGAAGAAATTAGTGAAGGAGCTACTAATGTTTCAGGTGGTCAAAAGCAGCGTTTAAGTATAGCACGGGCATTAGTGCGTAAGGCTCAAATCTATATTTTTGATGATTCATTTTCAGCATTAGATTTTAAAACTGATGCAGTTTTAAGAAAAGAGCTAAAAAAAGAGATGAAAGATTCAATCATGATGGTTGTAGCTCAGCGAGTTTCAAGTATTATGGAGGCTGATCAAATCATTGTTTTAAATGATGGTAAAGTAGTTGGTCATGGAACTCATTTACAATTATTAAAAGAGTGTCAAATTTATCATGAGATTGCAACTTCTCAACTTAGCGAGGAGGAATTGGCTTATGAATAAAAAATATAGTTTTAAAAAGAGTTTAAAAGGGCTAATACCATTTATTAAGCCATATAAATGGCAATTTATTATTGCTATTGCAATGATTTTTGCTTTTAATATTTCTATTGTTTTAGCGCCAGCTTTTGAAGGGATGGTGACTACTCAATTAGCTAGTGATGTTGCTAAAAGCACAAATTTATCAAATGTTAATATTGATTTTGGTGCAATTATTAAAATTGGTATTAGTCTGGTTATAATCTATATTGTTAAAACTGTAGCGCAAATGATCTCAATTGTTTATTTAACTAACGCAATTCAGCATGCGATGGAAGATTTGCGCAATGCTTTGCAAAATAAAATTCGTAAATTACCAGTAAGATATTTTGATAATCATCATTTTGGGGATGTTCTTAGCCGTATCACTAATGATGTTGATGCTATTTCTAATGCTTTACAACAAAGCTTTACCCAAATAGTTAGTGGGGTATTAACTGTTACTTTAGCATTAAGTATGATGTATTTGATTAATCCTAAAATTGCTTTAATTGGAACAATGATTATCCCATTATCTCTTTTAGTTACTAAGTTAGTAGTTGGCAAGAGTCAAAAATTGTTTAAAAACCAACAAGACGCTCTTGGAGAGCTGAATAGTACAGTAACTGAAATGTATACTGGATATAACGAAATCTTATTATATAATCAGCAGGTAGAATCAGTTAAAAAATTTAAAAAGATTAATGAAAATTTAAAGGAAAATGCTTTTAAAGCTCAATTTGTCTCATCAACTATTGCACCATTAAACGCATTAGTTACCTATTTAGCAATTGGTGCTGTTGCAGTAGTGGGAACTGCAGATGTAATTGCTGGAACTTTTTTAGTTGGTCAGTTGCAGGCTTTTATTCGATATATTTGGCAAATTAATGATCCGTTATCACAAATCTCTAATTTATCATCACAAATTCAATCAGCATTTGCGGCATTAGGTAGGGTCATCGAGTTATTAGAAGAAACAGAAGAAGTTCCAGAAGCAAATCCTGTAAAACATATAAATGAAATACATGGAAATGTGGATTTTGAACATGTTAAGTTTGGTTATTACGAAGAAAATTTAATGAAAGATTTAAATGTTAATGTTAAAAGTGGACAGATGGTGGCTATTGTTGGACCAACTGGTGCAGGTAAAACAACTATTATTAATTTATTATTAAGGTTTTATGATGTAAAAGGCGGAAGTATTAAAATAGATGGTGTCGATATTCGTGATCTTCCTCGAGAAGAACTGCGTTCAATGTTTGGAATGGTATTACAAGATACTTGGTTATATTCAGGTACTGTTTATGATAATATTCGTTATGGACGTTTAGATGCGCGTAAAGATGAAATTATTGCTGCTGCTAAAATGGCAAATGTTCATCATTTTATTAGAACTTTACCTGATGGTTATAATTCACATATTAATGAAGAGGCGAATAATATTTCCCAAGGTGAAAAGCAGTTATTGACTATTGCCCGGGCAATTTTAAAAGACCCTCAAATTTTAATTCTTGATGAAGCGACTTCATCTGTTGATACACGCTTGGAAAAAATGCTTCAAGAGGCTATGAAACGGGTTATGAAAGGGCGTACTAGTTTTGTAATTGCTCACAGATTATCTACGATTAAAAGTGCAGATTTAATTTTAGTTATAAATAATGGTGATATTGTAGAACAAGGAACTCATGAAGAACTACTTGCAAAACAAGGTGAATATGAAAAACTATATAACTCACAATTTGCACATAATGCATGATTGATGTAAAGAAGTATTTAGGTACTTCTTTTTTTTGTATCGAAATATGTGCTATACTAGTATAGATAATGGGGTGTTAATAATGGTAAAGATATTGATTGTAGAAGATGATAATGATATTAATAACATGATTGGAGATTTATTAAGATTAAATCAGATTGAAAGCATTAGTGCTTATTCAGGAACAGAAGCTTTATTATTGTTAGATGATAATATTGATTTAGTGCTTTTAGATTTAATGTTACCAGGTCTTAGTGGACAAGAGGTTATTAAGGAAATTAAGAGAAAAAAAGATTTACCTGTTATTATATTAACAGCGGTAAATAAGATGGATACTAAATTAGATTTATTTGATTTAGGAGCAGATGATTATTTAATTAAACCATTTGATAATAATGAGTTATTAGCACGAATAAAAATTCAATTAAAACATAAGAAAATATCATTTTTTTCATCTTTAATGACTTTTAAAGATATTGTACTTGATGAAAATAAGTTTGAGGTAACTTGTAATAATATTAAATTAGGACTGTCAAAAATAGAGTTTAAGCTATTAAGAATATTATTAGAAAATCCCACTCATGTTTTTACTAAAGATATTTTATTTGAAATGGTATGGAATCATGAAGATTCTGCAGATGATAATACCTTAAATGTTCATATAAGTAAAATTCGTAGTAAATTAAAAAAAGCTAATCCTAAACAGGAATATATAGAAACAGTTTGGGGGATTGGTTATAAAATGAAAGAATAAATAGATTTAAGACTTATTTAAGGATTGATTAAGAGTTATTTAACTCTTTTTTTATATAGTTGAAAGTGTAGGAGGGATAGATAATGAAACAAGAGATATTGAAAACTAAAGACCTTATTAAAAAGTATAAGGATAATATAGTTTTGGATAAGGTAAATATTACAATTAATAAAGGTGATATCTATGGGTTAGTAGGTAGCAATGGTGCTGGGAAGTCTACACTAATGAATGTAATATCTTCATTAACAATGAAAGATAGTGGTAAGGTTTATTTGTTTGGCAAAGAAATTGCTCAAAATAGAGATAGTAGGAATAGGATAGGGTGTATGATTGAAAATCCTGCTTTTTATCCAAATTTATCAGCATATGATAATTTAAAATATTACTGTATTTTAAAAGGAATTATTGATCATGAAAAAATCTATGAGGTGTTAAGAAAGGTTAAATTAGATAATACTGGAAAAAAGAAATTTAAACAGTTTTCTTTAGGGATGAAGCAACGTTTAGCAATTGCACTTGCAATTTTAAATAATCCTGATTTTATTATTTTAGATGAACCTATTAATGGTTTAGATCCATTAGGAATTAGTGAAATTAGGGAAACATTATTGCAGTTGCAACAAGAGAATATAACAATTCTTATTTCAAGTCATATTTTGTCTGAACTTTATTTAGTAGCAAATAAATTTGGATTTTTAGAAGGTGGTAAAATAATTAAGGAATTATCAAAAGAGCAGTTAGATAATGAATGCAGTCGCTGTTTGAGTATTAAAGTAAATGATATTAAAAAAACTTGTGTATTACTAGAAGAAAAGTTAAATACTACGAATTATAAAGTTTTAAATGAACAAGAAATTAGATTATATGATTATTTAGATGCGCAACATATAGTTAGTAAAGTTATCATAAAAAATGAAATTGATTTATATGGAATAAGTGAGATAGGTGTATCATTAGAGGATTATTTTAAAAGTATTATTAAGGAGGGAAGGTAATATGTTAAATATTATTAAGGCAGATTTATTTCGAATTTTTAAAGGAAAAGGTATTTATATCTGCATTTTTTCAGTAATACTACTTTGTAGTGTTTCAATTTATTTAAGAGCTCCAGGTCATATTGGGTTAACCAATGAATCTGCATTAAATTTAGCTTTAGAAGAATATCAAGATATTGAAACTCCTGAAGATGTTAGAAAAATAGCTGGAGAAAGTGAAATGCTATTAGATGAAGGAATGATGAAAACAAATGGTAATTTATATTATCCACTAATTTTTATAGCCTTTGTAGTAGTTTGTGTTGATTTATCTAGTCATACAGTAAAAAATATTATATCTACAGATGTATCTAGGAAAACATATTATTTTGCTAAATTATTATTGACTTGGGGGTTAGGTATTTTTTTAATAATTCTTAGTACTTATTTTGGTTATTTTGGAAATATCATATTTAATAATCCTAGTAATGTTTCTAATATTCTCGATATTACTATAATAATGTTACGGCAGTTACCAATCTTTTGTGGTATAATGAGCGTATTAGTGATGCTTGCAACTGTTACAAAAAAAACATCACGATATAATGCAATAGCAATTATGTTGATAATGTTATCACAGATGTTAATAATGTTAGTTATAACTATATTTAAAATAGATAGTAATATGATCATGCAATTCGAGTTTGAAACCATTATACGTAGTTTAGCTGTTGTTGGGAGCATAGAACTTAAAACATTGTTAATAGGGGTATTAATGGGTTTGGGATTAACTGTAGGATCAAGTATAATTGGAATATATTATTTTAATCGCTGTGATATTAAATAATTAGGGGGTAGCAATATGTTAGTATTAATAATAACTTTATTTATACTACTATATATTGCTATTTTTTATATAATTCATTTAAAAAGAAGTATAAAAAAAGCTACTAATAGTATTAAAAAAATAAAATCTATAGATACAAATTCTTTAATAACAACTACTAATAGTAATCAAGAGTTGTGTGAATTATTACATGAAGTAAATCAAATGATGATTACTTTTAGAAAACTAGAGATTGAAATTGAAAAAAAGAATAGTAATTTACAAAAAACAATTATTAATATTTCTCATGATCTAAAAACGCCCCTAACTTCAGCTTTAGGATATGTTGAAATACTTCAAAAATATGATTTATCTAAAGATGAACAAAATAAATATGAGACAATTATTATTGATAAGCTGAAACGTTTATCGCAATTGATTGAAGATTTCTTTGCTTTTACAAGAATAATTTCTAATGAAGAAAATATTGAAATGAGTATGATTGATGTAAATAGAGTTTTTGAAAAAGCATTAGTATGTTATTATCAAGATTTTAGTTCACAAAATCGCTCAATACATATTGTTGGGAGTAAAAAAGTAGAAATGCTTAGCAATGAACGAGTATTACGTCGAATCTTTGATAATTTGATTATTAATGCATTAAAGCATAGTGATGGAGATGTTTATGTAACGATTGATACTAGCAACGGAATATGTTATGAATTTGTAAATACACTTAATGAACCAATTCAGATTGAATGTATATTTGATGAATTTTATACATCAGATATATCTCGAACTAAACAAAATACTGGATTAGGTTTAGCAATAGTAAAAGAATTTACTGAGTTATTAGGTGGAAAAATATCTGCTTCAGTCAGTGGAAATGATCTCATTATAAATTTAAAGTGGGAATTTTAGATATAAGAAAGACTTGCTATAGCTATTTATAACAAGTCTTTTTATTATTTAGTTGTAGAACCAAATCCCCCATTACGTTGTTGATCAGTAAAATCATTTTCTACAATACCAAAAGGCATAAATATTCCTTGAGCAAATCCTTGTCCTTTTTTTAACTCAACAATTTTATTTTCATTACTATCATTAGTTATTTTAATAAAAATATGACCTTCATTATCGCTATAATAATAATCACTGTCAATAATTCCAACAGTATTATTTAGTTGTAAACGATACTTAAAACCTAGTCCACTTCTTGGGAAGATTGCTAAAAACCAGCCTTCATTAATAGAAACCCTTATCCCAGTAGGAATTTTTATTGTTTTATTAGGTTCTAAAACAAAACTGATTGGGGTATAAAAATCATACCCAGCCGATCCAATAGTTGCTCTTTTAGGAATTATTATTGAATTATAAATATCATTGATAGTTTCTTCATCATATTTATCAAAACAATCTTTAAAATCTTTTATAAATTGTTGTTTTGATACTTTATCAAATTTTGCTATTGTTTGCATATGTACTCCTTTCATTAAAACATAAATATTATACACTAATTATTTAATTAAAGGAATTGTTATAGTAACTGTAAAATTATCCTCATTATCAATGATCATAAAAGTTCCATCATGAATTTTTAACATCTGTTGAACACTTTTTAAACCTATTTGATTACTTTCGATATAGTTAGTTGAATACTTTTTCTTATTTTTAAATACTAATTTTAAATTATTTTCATCAGATATCATAGATATATGTACAGTTTCATTATTTTCAGCATATTTTAAAAGATTTGAAAAAATATTATTAATTATTCTTTTAATTAGATTAATATTTCCACGAATAAAAGAATTTGTCGGTTTAAGATTTTTATTTATAATAAAACCATGACCTTCAAGCACACCAATATTTTCTATAATATATTCATATATAACTCCTAAAGACATTTTAGTTAATTCAGTGTCTTGTTCTTTACTAAAGACTAAAAAGTATTCAAACATTTTATTTGCTAGTTCATTGATTTGGTTAACTTTATCAATTGAATTATTTAGATATAGATTATATTGATCCTCATTTTTATATTTTTTTAATCTAATGATATCTAAATATCCCATTAATGAAGTAAGTGGAGTTCTTAAATCATGGGAAAGAGCAGTAACTAAATCATAATTTGCTTTTCGATTTGCTTCTTCAGTAGCAAAATTATCTTTTAATATTAAACGTAAATTATTGATTTGATGTGATAATTCACCAATCTCATCATTGCTATTTATTGAAATGGGGTGATTAAGATCACCTTGAGATAAATATGTAACATCATTTTTTAGGTTTTCAATATGATGAACTTTTCTTTTTATAAATAAAAATGTAGGAATTAAAAAAATAAGTAAAGCGATAATAATAGAAAAAACAAGATATGGAACGACCATTTTAGCAATAGCATATGAATATACATACATTTCAATTGTACCATCTTCTAATTCAATATCAGTATGATATACATCACCATTATAAATAGCATCAGTATCATAAACTGTATATCCAACTAAAAGATTATCTAACATTGTTGCATAAGAACCAGTTATTGAAAGATTATCAGCTTTGTTATATAAGTTAACACTATATATTTCACTAATACCTAAAATACTATCTATAGTATCAACATCATTAATTGAAACATTATTATCAATTAACTGATTTTCAATATTGATTGCATATGCTTCAGTATTTTCAGAAATAATTCCCATTTCTTGAGAAAACTCAAAAAAATCTTCTCGATATGAATATAAAAAGCAAAATACAGTCATTCCAAGAGCACCGAATAAAATGATAATAGCACTTATTTGAATGCTTAACTTATTGAAAAAATGCTTAATCACAACGATACCCCTTACCCCAAATTGTTTTAATTACTTTAGGATTTTGAGGATCAGTTTCGATTTTCTTTCGCAAATTTCGAATATGAACCATGATAGTATTATTAGCACTATAATAATATGGCTCATTCCAAATATTTTCATATAAAGCCTGAGTTGAATAAATATGTTTACGATTACTTAGGAGTAAATATAAGATTTGATATTCAATATACGTTAATTCAATTTGTTCATTATTCAGAAATACTATCTCATTGTTAGGATCAATTACGATATTATTATATGTGATTTTATTTTCAGTAGACTCATCATTATTTACTTTTCCTTGATAGATATAGTATCTTCTTAACAATGCTTTAACCCTAGTCGTTAACTCATTATAAGAAAAAGGCTTAGAAAGATAATCATCACCCCCACTAGAAAAACCTAGTGTTTTATCACTTTCTTGACTTTTAGCTGTTAAAAATAAAATAGGAGCATTAGATTTTTTACGAATTTCTATACATGCCTGATAACCATTGATTACAGGCATCATAATATCAAGAATATATAAATCAATTTCACTACTTATCAATTCAATAGCTTCTTGACCATCTTTAGCTTCAATAACATCATAGCCTTCGCTTGATAAAAGAACATTTAGTACCTCCCTTATTTCAGGATTATCATCTGCAATTAAAATTTTGTTATTTACCATAAATTCACCAACTTTCGTCTTTATTATACAATATTAAGAGATTATAAAAACTAAAATTAAGAAATATTTAGATGTTCTTTAGGCTATTCTTAAGGAATCTGATAGATAATATTTACCAGGAGAATGATAGTAATGAAAAGAAAAAATATTTATCCAATTATATTTTTAACATGTTTAACCTTTGTGATAATTTATTTTATCACACCTTCTTCAAATATCTTTGGTTCTAATACAGATTGGCTTTCGCAACACGTCAATCTAGCTGATTACATTAGAAATACAATGTTAGAAAATAAAACAATTTTCCCTGATTTTGCTTTTAACATTGGAGCTGGGCAGAATATTTATAATATATCTTACTATGGCCTGCTAAGAGTAGATATATTAATAAGTTGTTTGTTACCATCAGTAGAGATGAAAGATATAATAATTACTTACATGATTTTTAATTTAGTTTTAAGTGTTGATCTTACCTATCTTTGGTTGAAACGCAAACAGTTTAATACTTGGCTATGTATAATTGGTGCCATTACATTACTATCTTCTTCTGTATTATTTCAAAGTCATCGTCAAATAATGTTTGTTGATTATATGCCAATGTTAATTATAGCATTGATTGCAGTTGATTTATATATTGAAAAGAAAAAGATGATTATGTTAGTTATTTCTATTTTAGGAATAATAACTAGTAGTTATTTTTTTAGTATTTCTTCTTTATTAGTGATTTTTAGTTATTATTGTTTTGAAATGTATAGATTAGAAATCAAACTAACTTTTAAAGAAATCTTGCATTTTTTAAAACCATTATTAATAGCAATAATGATTTGTGGAGTTTTATTAATTCCTACAGCCTATGTATTGCTTGAAAACCATCAAAGTGGTAATACTAAAATTAATTTACTGACTTTATTTATTCCTCGATTTAATTTTGAATCATTGTTATATGATTATTATGGTTGTGGTCTAGGATATTTAACATGGGTATGTTTGATTGTTGGTTTAAAGATAAAAAAAATTAAAAGGCTAAATATTTGGTTATTGTTAATTTTATTTATTCCTATCTTTTCATTTATTTTAAATGGTTTTTTATATCCTCGGCCAAAAATATTAATTCCATTTATTCCATTATTAATATACATAACTATTTATGTTTTAAATTGTTTAAAATATGATGATATAAAATTAAATATTAAAATAATTTTATTATTAGCTTTACCAGTTTTATCATTTTATCAACAGCCATTAGCTATTTTAGATATGATATTATGTGGGATAGGGATATTATTGTATTTAAAAAATATTAAATCAGCATTATTATTACTAATAATTATGCCTATTGCTATTAGTTTTGTAAATAATCAAGAAGAAAATTATGTTTTATCTGACAAATATCAACAGGTCTCTAAAATAAAAGATATTAAATTAGGAAATGATAGTAGAAGCGATATATTTAAAGAACCTTTAAATACTGTTAATCAAGTTAAGAATGATGTATTTAGAACTTCTATTTATAGTTCCATTAGTAATACTAGATATAATCAATTTTACTATGATATTATTAATAATCCAATTAGTATTAGAAATCGAGTTGCATGCTTGTCTAATTCTAATATATTCTTTCAAGGGATGATGGGAGTAAAGACAATTTATAGTGAAAACATTGTTCCAATTGGTTATCAGGAAATAGAAAAAAATGTTTATCAAAATAAAGATGTTTTACCTTTGATTTATGCATCTAATGATTTATTTAGTTATAAAGAATTTGAAAAATTATCATTTCCTCAAACTCTAGATACACTATACAATAATGTTATTGTAGAAACGGATCAGATAAATTATCAAAGTAAAGTAACAGAAACTAAATTAAAAGTAAGTGTGAAGAGTAAAAGTGATTATTTAGGGATAATTAAGTTAAGTAATGGTTATCGTATTAATACAAAGAAAAAAGCAAAATTAGAATTAGATATTAACCAAGATTTATTTAATAAAATAATGATTATAGAATTTGATTTAAAAAAAGTTAAATTGATTAAAAATACAGATACTAGTATTACTATTAATGGTGTTAGAAATAGATTATCTAGTTTAAATGCAGCATATCCAAATAAAAATACTCATTTTACATATATCTTAAGTCAAAATGAAGCAATAGATAAATTAGAAATTGAATTTTCAAAAGGTAGATATGATTTATCTGATATAAGAGTCTATACAATTGATTACGATATTATAAAAGAACGTAATCAGGAAGTAGATACATTTAAAGGTATTTACAATCAAAATGGAATACTTGCAGATGGAGAAATTGATGTAAAAGAAGATGGCTATCTTGTAACATCATTTGCTTATCAGAATGGTTATAAAATATTAGTTGATAATAAAGAAGTTAATAGTGAATGTGTGAATAAGACATTTTTAGGGGCTAAAATATCAAAAGGCAAACATCAAGTTAAAATCACGTTTAAACCACCAATGAAAGATATTGGTTTTATAGTCAGTGTCTTGGGTATATTATTATTAGCTTTTCAAGGGAGATGTAAAAAAGGTGAAAAAAGAATTGAGAGAACTGATTAGTTACATATTTGTAGGTGGTTGTACGACAGCAGTGAATTTTATTATTTACTGGTTCTTTATAAAAGTAATTAATCAAGGCTGGTTAGTTGCAAATATTATTTCTTGGATAGGTGCTGTAATATTTGCTTTTTGGGCAAATAAGAGATATGTTTTTAAAAGTATAAATGAATCTACAAAAGAAGCATGGCAGTTTTTTATATTACGGTTAGCAACATTAGTAATTGAAAGTATTTTATTGTTTGTATTTATCCAATTGTTATCAGTTAATGAAATGTTTTCAAAGATAGTAGTGAGTATAATTACAGTAATATCTAATTATGGGTTATGCAAGTTTAAGATTTTTGTAGTTAAAGGAGGTCATGAATATGGATAAAATTAGTGTTATTGTTCCTTGTTATAATGAAGAAGAAGTACTTCCATTATTTCATCAGGAAGTTACAAAAGAATTAATGAAAATTGAGAATATTGATTATGAAATATTATTTATTGATGATGGTAGTCATGACCATACAATTGATTTATTAAAAGTTATTTGCCTGAAGGATGATCATTGCAGCTACTATTCATTTTCACGAAATTTTGGAAAAGAAGCAGCGATGTTTGCTGGATTAGAAAAGTCTAGAGGGGATTATTGTGTTATTATGGATGCTGATTTACAACATCCACCACATTTATTAGCATCTATGTATCATGCTGTTAGTCAAGAAGGTTATGATTGTTGTGCAGGAAAGCGTATGGATCGAGATGGTGAAGGAGCACTACGAAATTTCTTAAGTAAATCATTTTATAAGATAATGCAACGTTTATCTAACTTAGATATGTCTGATGGTGCAGGTGATTTTAGAATGATGAATAGGTTAATGGTTAATTCGATTTTAGAAATTAGAGAGTATAACCGATATATGAAAGGATTATTTTCTTATGTTGGTTTTGAGACTAAGTGGATTCCATTTAATAATGTTGAAAGGGCTGCAGGAAGTACTAAATGGAATTTTAAGAGTTTGTTTTCTTATGCATTGGAAGGGATTTTTTCTTTCTCCACTGCACCATTAAAATTGTCAGGAATATTTGGTGTGTTTTTATTTGTTGGTTCAATTATTTTATCTTTTTATACAGCAATATCAACATTGATGTTTGGTAATAGTGTTAGTGGTTATACTACAATTGTTTGTTTAATTTTATTTCTAAGTGGTACACAAATGTTGTTAATTGCAATTTTAGGGGAATATATATCTAAGGATTATATGGAAAATAAGGCTAGACCAATTTATATTGTAAAAGATAGTAATCGAAAACATGGCTATAATTAGGACATTTTATCAAAAGTAAGATAAAATACTGATTTATCCGTTTCTAGTTTTATTTTTACTATATTTTATATAATTTTTCTCATTCTTTATGAAGATTAGAAATTAATTTAGTTTAGCTATAGTGTTTATCTTGATTTAACAACTTTGCTAGTTGACATTAAGGCATCTATAAATTACAATATAAATGAGAAAAGGAACAGCCAATAAGCGGTTATGCCTTGGATTTTGTATGATAGAAATAACTACCTTACTCGATCAAAGTTACAGGTAGTTATTTTTTTGCTTCAAGTTCTTTTTTTATAATAATAAGAAGCAATTTGACAATTATTCCTACAACTGTCATAACAAATGCTAAACAAGTCAGCATCACCATAACTGTTTCATATGTAGTCATGTCAATCACCTCCGTTTTTCATATTTCCAATAAATGGATATCTATGTAAACGAAGGTTACGTACCTTCGGTCTAACGACCAAGGCTAACCACCTACCGCTATTGCTGTTCTTTCATTGATTATATCGTTTCACATATTCATCTTCTACATATTTCGCGAGTAATACGATGATAAATCAATCTTGGATATTTTTATTCATGATGTCATAATTTTATATTCAGTTTAGATTTTAAATGTAGAGTATGATTTTAAAGAAAGTATAGTGGGATAAATATCAAGAGTTTTCAATATTTACTTAATTACTTTGCTAGTTGACATCAAAGTATCAGTAAATTATAATATAGATGAAAAAGGAACAGCCGATAAGCGGTTATGCCTTGGATTTGTTAATGTAGAATAACTACCTCAGCGTTGTCCAAAACAGAAGAGGTAGTTATTTTTTTGCTTCAAATTCTTTTTTTATAATAATAAGAAGCAATTTGACAATTATTCCTACAACTGTCATAACAAATGCTAAACAAGTCAGCATCACCATAACTGTTTCATATGTAGTCATGTCAATCACCTCCGTTTTTCATATTTCCAATAAATGGATATCTATGTAAACGAAAGTTACGTATCTTCGGTCTAACGACCAAGGCTAACCACCTACCACTATTGCTCTTCTTTCATTGATTATATCATTTCATGTATTCATATTCTACATATTTCGCTGGTGATATGATGATGAAGTAACTTAAAAAAATTATTAATTATATAAAATTTAGACAAAATCCTTTTTTATAAAGTGATATTTTATATGTTAGAGATTTTAAAATATGCATATTTTATGAAATTATATAAATACTGTATTAAAGTCTTCAATTTAATTTGATTTGAATTAAGATTCTATTTTTGACGTAGTAATTAAAAGGATTTATAATAAAATCAATGGGAGGTTGTAAAGAATAAAATGAAGAAATTTTTGAATGTTTTTTTAACAATTATTATGGTTTGTGTAATCATAGTATTATGTATTAATCTATCAATTCGAAAAATGTCAGCAAAGACGGTTGCTGATGCAATTGTAATCCAGGAAGTGGGTGGAAAGGTTAAAGAAGTTTTAAATGAATCTTTTCCAGATGTAAGTAATGAAAATATTGATAAGGTAGAAGATATAATAAAGGGTAATGATACTTTAAATAATATTACTGGTGAATTTTTAGATCAGGTTACATATACTATAAATAATAATAAAGAAATAGAAACAACAGGTATTTTAGAGGAAATATCAGATGTTATAGATAAAAGTATTCCTGAACTTGAAGAAGCAATTGGAAAAAAGATATCCCAAGAACAAATTGATGAAATTAAAACTAAGTTAACTAAGAAGGATAGTTTGTTACAAAATAAGATAAAGAACACAGTTGAAAAGATTCAAACTAGTACGCCAAGAACAAAACAATTTATTAAGATATATGATATTTTAAGTAATAATTTAACTAAGATAATTTGTATTATAGGAATAATAATTATTGTTGTTTTATTAGGTGTAATTAACAAATCATATTTTAAATGGACTTTATTTAGTGGCATAGGTTTATTAGTATCAGGGGTAATATTAGGATTGTTCTTGCCTTTAGTCGTTAATGCTATGGAATTTACGATAGGGATGAGGATATTAGGTATGAGCATAGATATTCCTGTTGATAGTTTATGGATGTCAGGATTGATTTGTGGAGGGATTGGAATTATATTGCTTTTTATTTATATGATTTTAAATCGTAAGTATCCTACTTATGACCGTCATTATTATTAATTTCATATTACAAAGTTGGGCTGATAATGAATTCTATTCATTATCAGCTTTTTTCTTATATGATATTTTTATTATAAAATTAGACTAAGTTAGTTTAGAATGATAAAATTAAATATAATATAAAAAAGGGGATATAATGGGATGAAAGTTTTATTTACATGTGTGGGGAAATCAGATCCATTAACAATATTTGAAAATAAAAAAGTATATGATGCAGCGTTTTTACATATTGCTCGAGAATTACGACCAGAAAAAATATATTTTTATATGTCAAAAGAGATATGCAGATTTGATAAGTTAGACAATAGATATGAAAAATCTATTAAATTATTAAATCAACATCTAAACACTAATATTGAAACTTATAAAATAAAAAGACCTGATTTAATAGAAGTACAAAGATTTGATGAATTTTATGATGATTTTGAAAAAAATATTAAACAAATACTTGATGAAAATGGAGAAAGTGTGGAAATTCTATGTAATGTATCTTCAGGAACACCGGCTATGAAAGCAACATTACAAATTTTAGCAGCGTTATCTAAATATAAAATCACACCTATTCAAGTATCTGATCCAACTAAAGGAAAATATGATAGAACTGTTGATTTAGAAAAATATGATCTTGATTTTTATTGGAAATTAAACGAGGATAATCAAAATAATGAAGATAGGACATATTTATCAAAAAATGATAAATTTAACTTTAAAGTTCAAAAGGAATTAATGATAAATTTGATCAATTCTTATGATTATGAAGCTGCTTATGATTTGGCTAGTAATTATAAACACAGGATAGATAAAAATTTATTAGGTTTATTAAAGTTTGCCTTAGATCGCTATAATTTGGATAGTGAAATTATTTTACATGATCATAATTGTTTTTTGCTTCCTTATCAAGAAGATGATAAAGCAAAATTATTTGAATATAGCTTACTTTTGAAATTGAAAAAAGAGAAAGGTGAAGTTGTAGATTTTTTAAGAGGATTAACACCGTTTTTATATACAGTCTGTGAGTGGGCATTAGTTCATAAGTTAAATATTAGTTTGTTTAAATATTGTGATATTCAAAAGAAAACAGGGGTTATGAGGTTATCCCGAGAAAAATTAAAAAAAACTAACCATGGGGAAGAAATTTTAAAAATATTAGATAGAGCATTTGCATCTGGATATAGGACTGCTGATTTGTCAGAAAAACAAATGTTAACAATTTTATATGAAAAATTAGATGATGATTCTGAACTCTGTTTAGGATTGAGAGTATTAGATAATTTAAGAAAAAAGAAACGTAATATTGCAAGTCACCAAATAACTTGTATCAGAGAAGATAATCTGATTAGTGATTTAAATAAAAGTATGGATGATTATATTGATGCTATTAAGACAGTACTTTTTTGTCTAGGTTTTGATACTCAAAATAACTGGGACTCTTATGAAAAAATGAATAAAAAAATAATTCAACAGTTAAATACATTAAGATAGGAGGGCAAATATGGATAAATATAAATTAATTGATGTGGCATATGGTGCTTTATTACACGATATTGGTAAGTTTTATCAACGTACTTATGAAAAATCAAATTTATCTAGTCGAGAAATAGAAACAACAAAGTATAATAAAATAGGTAATTACTATAGCCGTTTACATAGTGGATATACTTCTAGGTTTTTAAATAAGTATTTAAAGATGGAAGACGAGTTTGAGTTGTTAGTGAGTGAACACCATAAAGATGAGATTAATGATTTTTTAAAAATAATTAAACAAGCTGATTGTATTGCTTCCTCAATAGACCGAAAAGATGAGCAATTAGATGATGAGAATCATAACCAAAGAGGGAACTTTATTACGGCCCGTTTACATTCGGTGCTAAGTGAAGTTGATTTTGGAAAAGAGAACAAAATGGATAATGTTTTCCCATTATCTGTGCTTACTAAGATGAATTACCCAATTAGCAATTATAAGAGAAAAGAGATACATGAAAGTGTAAATGAGTATAAAACTCTATTTCAACAATTTGCACAAGAAGTAGAAAATAACTTATACTTGCAGCGACGCCGAGATTTTATTTCTTATAATTTTATGTATAATTTGATGAACAAATATTTAGTGACTATTCCAGCTTCTACTTATGGAGGGGTTAAATCAACAGTTAGTTTATTTGATCATCATAAATTAACATCAGCTATTGCAAGTTGTTTATATGATAAGAATTGTTTTGAGAAAGAAGAGTTTTGCATGTTAGAAATTGATATTTCTGGAATTCAAAGTTTTATTTATCAAGTTGTTGAAGGTAGTGGGACTAAACAAGGATTAGCAAAGGCCTTAAGGGGAAGATCGGCTTTAGTAGCTTTAATTACAAATGCTGTATCATATGCATTTTTGAATGAATTTGGTTTAACTGTAAGTAACATACTTTTTAATACTGGTGGGGGATCAATAATCTTATTGCCAAATAACTCAATGGTCAAAGATAAAGTGGAAAAAGTCGCACGATTAATTCGAGAAAACTTATTTAAATTATTTCAAGCAGATATAACCTTTGTTAATGCTTTGATTGTTTTAAATAAAGAGGAATTGGAAACGTTCCAATCAGATAAAGCGATAGATTTAAAGGGAAAATTAGGTAGAAATAAAATGCAGAAGTTCATTGATGTTATTAATGATGACTTCTTTTATGAACCAATAAATAATAATCAGAAATGTAAAACATGCAATCGAATATCAAAACATGAAATATGTGATATTTGTAAAGCTGTTGAAGGTATTTCTGATGTATACACTAAAAATACTACATTTGGAATTGTATATGATTTTTCTGGTAATCTAGATGTTAATCATATACATAAAATTGATCTAGGGTTTGTAAAAGTATTGTTTGTTAAGAACACAAAATTTGTTAGGGCAGAACAAGATAGTTATTATGTTGATAGTATTAACGGATTTGGTTTTGGAAGTGAGAAAATGATTGCAAATGAGGTACCATTAAAGAATAATGCAATTTTATCATTTGAAGATATTCTAAAATTAACCCCTAAAAAATACGGAGATAAAAAACTTGCTATTTTAAAAATGGATGTTGATAATCTTGGTGGAATATTTGCTTTTGGATTAAAATATAACGAAGAAAATAGAAATCAACGTTCAATTTCTAAATATGTTACGATGAGTAGGTTAATAGAATTTTTCTTTGGTCATGAAATTAAAAATATTTGTCATGATGTTTCAATACAAGTAAATGAAAATATAAATGAAGAAGTATCTAATGGAACAATATTTTATATAAATTATGCTGGTGGAGATGATTTGGTAATTATTGGCTCTGCATATTCAATAGTAAAATTATCATTAGAAATATATCAGCGTTTTGCAAAATTTACTGGTAATGAAAATATAACTATTTCTGGGGGAATAAATTTTCAAAATGATAAGAAACCAATTCGTTTTGGAATTCAAGAGGCTGAAGAACAATTAACAATGTCTAAAGATGGAGATAAGAATGCTATTACGTTATTAAATACCACTGTATCATTTAAAAATTATGAGCAGTTATTGAACGATGTTTTTATGATGTGTAAGTGGTTAGAGGAAAACAAAGTATCACGAACAATGCTCTATAATATTATGTCATTTATCAATGCTAGTAATTATAATCAATTTGTATATTTAATTCCTAGAATCCAGTATATGATTTTTAGACTGGTTAAAGATCAAAAAGTAAGGAAAGAAATACTAAAACAAATCAGTGAGATTACTGTTGATAGTGATGTAAAACAATTTATATTAAAATTAAAATTAGTTATGTTATTTACTAGGAGTAATTAAGGAGGGAGAAAATATGTCAGATCATAAGTGCAGAGGTAAGGGCAACAGTAAAAAACAAGATAAATTTCAAATGGATGAAGTGACACAACCACTAAGTAAAGAATATACTGATCCAGAAAAATTATATTTACCAAGTGGTAAAGCATGTTCTTTAGCAAAAGAATTTAAATACATTTCTAATTACCAATTAAGAAAAATTTTAGATATTGTTAAATTAGCAGTACGTCAAAGTAACAATGATTTTGTAGGAGCTCGTAAACAAATGTTTGTATTAGTTGCAATGTCTGCTTATAATGCAGGAAGATTAGAGGAATTAAAGCCATTATATATTTTTATGCAAAAGACTATTACAGAAAAGACAATTAGAGAACCAAAAGACATTGATGTATTTGATCAATTATTTACGAGTATTATTGCCTATCATAGTGTAATAGGAGGAAGAAAATAAAATGTTAGAAAATATTTATATACTAAAAATAAAATTAGAGTTATTATCAGGTTTATTTATCGGTGGTAGTGATAATGGATTTGATATTGGTGGAGTGGATAATGATGTTGTTAGAAATTCTTTGACTAAAGAACCTTTTATTCCAGGTAGCTCTTTAAAAGGTAAGCTAAAGGCATTATTGAAATATAATCTTAAAGAAACAGAAATTAAGGATAATGATATAGTATTTACAGATGATACAATCACTAATATTTTTAAAGGATTAGAAGACAAGGATAATAATAAAGTAGTAATTAGTCGAGCTATTTTTAGGGATTTTGAGCTTACAGATGATAGTAAGGAAGAATTGCAACGTATTTTAGGGATAAACTGCTTTACAGAAATCAAAGCAGAAAACAAAGTAAATCCAATTTCTGGAACTTCTGATTCACCAAGATTTATTGAACGTGTTCCAGCAGGAGCAGTTTTTAAAGGTGAAATTGTTTTAAATGTTTTTAAAGGTGATGATAAAGATAAGATGATGGAAGCTATAAAAAAATCATTAAGGTTATTAGAGCTGAATTATTTAGGTGGTAATGGAACAAGAGGATATGGAAGAGTAAAAATAGAAATGGATGATTTTAAAAAGGTAGATATAGAATGAAGTTATATAAATTAACATTTAAATGTATTTCTTCCATGACAAAGATTCCTGATGGGCAAACAATTTTTGGGGCTATATGTAATATTGTTAAATATACTAAAAGTGAAGATGAGTTACAAAGATATTTTGAATCTTTTAAAAATGAGCCATTGTTTGTTCATTCTTCCATGTTTTTAGATGGATTAATGCCAATGGTTAAGGTTGGTTTGATCTCCATTGATGAAAAAAATAAACAGATAAATAGTTTACCTGTAAACAAGCAATTAACCTATTTAAGCCAATTAAAAAAACTTAAAAAAATTTCTTTTGTTTCGTTAGAAATATATAATAAATATATAGTAAATGGTGATTTCATAGGTTTAAAACTAGGAATTCTTAACAATGAAATTAGTATCGAAAATGGTGTTTTATCAAGTCATATTTCTAATTTTGATAAAGCTGAAGAATTGTTAGTACATAATAATCATGAAGAACAGAGTGATGAAAGAAGACTTTATTATGATAAAAATTTATATTATTCAAAAAATTGTCAATTTTGTATTTATGTAAAAACAAATGATATTGAATATGTAAAAAGTATTTTTAAATATGCCCCATATTTTGGTTTTGGTAGTCGAGTTTCAGTTGGTAAAAATTGTTTTAAAATGGAATCAATAGAAGAAATAGAAAATGTAGTTCAAAATCCAGAGAAGAAAGTATTGTTATCTAAATGTATTAGTAATGAATTTGATTTAGTAGAATCTTCTTATGTAATTGATTCTACTGTTTATTGGGGTTCTAAATCATATTCTTCAAATGTAGTTGGTAGATTTAATCGGTTTGTTGAGGGAAGTTATATGAAGGTGAATGAAAATAAAGAGTATTATGGTGATTTAATAAGATGTAATAACGGAAAGGTGATCTATCATTATGGAATTGGATTTACATTATGAGGATGATATAAAAACAAAAATAACAATTATATCACCAGTTCATATTGGAACTGGTGAGACAAAATTAAGTTTTGAGTATATTAAGAAAAATAATGTAATGTATAATTATAACTTACAACAATTATTTTCATGTATACCAGATAAAGTACTCTTAGACTATCGTTTTCTAAGTTCATTGTATAATAGTAGTAATGGCTCAAAACGTGATGAGTTGAATAAAGTTTTGCGTAATCATATTGATTATACAAAGTCAACATCACAGTACCAATTACGAGCAGATTTTGAAGATGACCAAATTAAAAATGTTGCAGTACAAGTAAAATCATTAAATAAACCATATATTTCTGGTAGTTCGTTAAAAGGAGCAGTTATGAATGCAATTTATTATGATTTTATTAGAAATCATTTTAATTCCTTTTGCAAGTATATAAAAATGAAGTTAAAAAAAATAATAGACTAAAAGGTAAATGTAATATTGATGATTTTTTACTTGACTATTATCAATTCGAATGTTCAAGAAGTGACTTTGTTGAGTTTATTAATTTATTTGCAAGTTGTTTTATGTTTGCTGATGTGTTTTTTGATAATATGGTTTTAGTACATGCTGAAAGAAATAAAGTTTATATAGATAAAAAGAGTGTGAACATACCTATTTTTGATTTTGAATGTATTGATGCAAATCAAGAGATTACAGGTAATATTATTAAGATAGATAGTAGGAAAAGAAATTGTTTAAAAGAAAAATATCAAAATTTTAAGTTTTGTGATGATTTGATAGAATATATCAGTATTAATAAAATCATAAAAGTTTGTAGAAATTATTTTAAAGAGATTATAGGTGAAGAAAAAGAAATGGAGGATGTAAATAACTACTATAATATGTCATGTATAAAGCAAATGTATGAAGAAGTTATTCCTAATAGTTTTTATATGCGAATTGGAAGAAATACTAACTATTTTTTTAAAACGATTTCTTATTTAATAAAGAAAAATAATTATAAATTATATGAAGACTATTTTTATAAAGTATTTTCACTAAAGGATAAACCTAAAAATAATAAGAATTCTTTTTATCCTAAACCAGATTTAATGCCAGCAACGAGAACGTTTTATACCGATGATTATTATGATTATTATCCAGGGGTAATAAAAATTGAGTTTATTAAGTAAAGTAGAGGTTACTATCACTTTTCCCTTAGGAGCGATTTTTCATCAAGATATTGTTGAAGGAACATATAAGCAGTTTTTAAAGATGATAAAAAGAATATCGTGTATTAATATTGGAAGTAAATGTAATAACTGTTCTTTAGGTGATAATTGCCAATATTATATAATAACTGGGAAAAATTTTAGTGGTTATCCAGGAATAATCTTTAAGAAAGAATTGTATCAAGAAGATATTTTTACTAAAAATGAGGATTATACTTATGATATTTATCTTATAGGTAATTGTGAGAGGGATAGGGGATATATAGAAATATTTTTTAAAGAATATTTACGATATAGATTGTTTGGCATAGATTTTTTGTTAAAGAAAATAGAATATAAACAAATAGAAAATAAGTATAAAAATGTTAATTGTTTGTTGATAAAAACAATTATTGAAACAACAGATTTTATTAGTGCATATAATAACATGATGCATTATTATAACGCTGAATATGGTTGTAATTATTGTTTTATTGATAATATAAATAGTATTAATAGTATTAAAATAATTGATGAAAGAAAGGTTAGTTTAAATACGAAGGTTATTAGGAAAAGAGGATATATTTATCAGGTTGGGTTAGATGAGATGTTTTCATCTGATTTAGAGTTAATAGGGATTGGAAAATATAATTATCTTGGAGGTGGAAAATTTGCGTTTAGTAGTAAAGATGAAAAGTAATAAACTTATTTTACCGCTTAATTATAAATCAATAATTCAAGGTGTTATTTATAATATGATGAATCGTGAAAAAGAAGGTAATTTTTATCATAATTATGGGTATCACAAACAAGAAAAGATTTATAAAATGTTTGTATTTAGTGATTTATATGGGCAGTATAAAATAGAGAATAAGAAAATAATTTTTAGTGATGTAATTAAATTATATATTGGTGCACTAGATAAAGAATTGTTTAAAATTATTTATGAATACTTGATCCAAAATGATTATCTATTTATAAATAATCAAAAAGTTAATATTGCAGGAATTGATATTTTAAATTTACCACATTTTAATGGTGTTAAGGATATTATAATTAAAACAATATCACCTGTAGTTACTTATACTTGTAAAGATAAATATTTTACATACTACAATCCACAAGCTAAAGAATTTGAGAATTTGGTTAGAGCTAATATTAATCATAAAATGCAAGCTTATAATTATCCAACAAAAGAGTGTATATTTAAAATAAACGAGGTTATTTATAAAAAGAAAAAATTAATACATTTTAAAAATACTTTTTATGAAGCATATCAATGTGAATTGGCTATTTCTACAAATTATGAAAGTTTAAAAATTATCTATGATACTGGATTATCAGCAAAAGGGTCCTGTGGATTTGGAATGATTGAATATAAAAATGAAAAAAGTATTTTATCTATATAAAAGTGGTGAATTTTTAAGAAAAGATTATTCACTTGTTTTACAAGAAAAAAATGGTAATATCACATATATTCCAATTGAACAAATAAATCTAATTATTTGTTTCAATGATATTACTTTAAATAAACGTGTTTTAGGAATATTAAACACATATTCTATTAGCATTTTCTTTTTTAACTATTATGGAGATTATATTGGGAGATTTACTCCTAAAAAATATAGTGATGGGAAAATTATTGTAAATCAGGTAAATTCATATTGTAGTGAATAAAGAATATACATTGCAAGAAGAATAGTTCAAACTGAAATAAAAAATGTTTTAGCGTTACTTAAATATTATGATAAAAAATATCATTTATTACACCATATTATAGAAGACATTAATAAATATTTAATTAAATTAGAGGAAATTGAAACTATTGAGAAGCTATTTTTATTAGAGGCTCAAGTGAAAAAAATATATTATTCTTCATTTGATTTAATTATAAAAAATCCTAATTTTATATTTAAACAAAGATTATTTTATCCACCTTTAAATGAAATAAATGCTTTACTAAGTTATGGATACGCAATATTATATGCAAATATTCTTTCGGATATAGATAGAAGTCCACTATTACCTCAAATAAGTTATCTTCATAGTTTATCAAAACAAAGTGATTCTTTACAATTTGATTTGGCAGATATGATGAAACCTATTTTTATAGATCGATTAATTTTAAGAATGATAAATAGACAGCAATTCAATAAGAGTCATTTTGAATATAAAGAAAATGGTGTATGTTATCTGAATAAAGATGGTATTAAGATATTTTTGAATGAATATGAAAAATTAATGGAAAAATCTATAAAAATGGGGGAACGTTATTATTCATATAGAAATATAATTACAAGAGAAGTATATAAGTTATCTAATTATATAGAAGGTAAAAGTAAATATTATAAACCTTATGTAATGGAGTGGTAAAAATGTATATTATTTGTACTTATGATGTAGCAGAAAAAAGATGTGTTAAAGTAATGAAAGTTTTGAGAAAATATATGTTTCATGTTCAAAATTCTGTTTTTGAAGGAGAGTTAACACCCTCTAAATTTAATGAATTAAAAGTTAAATTAGATAAAATAATAAATCCAGATGATGCAATATTGTTTTATTTTGTGTATGAAAACAAAAAAATAAAAAAAGATTATCTTGGAAGAGCACCAAAATCATCAAATATTATAATTTGATTTTCGACTATCCCATTGTTTTTACTGTATGAATAAGAATAAAATAGATGGTTTAAAGGAGGTAGTCGAGATTGTTTAATGAGTATACTATTGATTTTTTAATAGATACAAAGTATTATAGTATATATTTAGATTATTTCTAAATATATACTATTAGTTATTGTTCTTATAAAGGATTAACGCAAAGCGCATTAGCTTTCTTTTTCGCTTCGCTTACCATTAGTTATTGTTCTTATAAAGGATTAACGCTATCCTCTGCACCATGTTTTAAGTATACTTTTTCCATTTATTAGTTATTGTTCTTATAAAGGATTAACGCCAAGTTTGTTTTTTACAATATGGTTAACATACTCACCCTATTAGTTATTGTTCTTATAAAGGATTAACGTGGAGCATCGTTTGGATTGGTAACAGGGTAAGCCTTGTATTAGTTATTGTTCTTATAAAGGATTAACGCAGTTACTGCATTAAATATATTCATAACATCAAAACTATTAGTTATTGTTCTTATAAAGGATTAACGCTACTCCTCTTCAAACTTAAAATTTTCAATCTTCTTCATTAGTTATTGTTCTTATAAAGGATTAACGCATATCAAACACATATTTATGAACCAAAGGCGCTTTCCATTAGTTATTGTTCTTATAAAGGATTAACGCTCTGCATAGGAATTATTGGGATTTGCGTTAGTTCTTGCTAATTAGTTATTGTTCTTATAAAGGATTAAAGTTTATTTAATAATTTTTAAAATTATTATTTTTTAAAGATAGTTTTAAGATATTACTAAAAATAAAAAAGGATTAGTACCAATCTTGGTAACTAATCCAGTTTTCATATGGAAACATATGTTTTAGTTTATTACAGGTCTTTTCCTGGGAAATATAGTTTGATATTAGTTGATTTTTTTGTGTGAGTAAATCATTGTTATAAAGATGTTTCATTGGTAAGATGGGGTTACTTTTACGATAGTAATGTCCAAAATATTTTAAGTTACTAGTTAAGTTGATATCTTTGGTTATAGATGTAACAATTGCACTAGTCATTTTATGATGAGCATGACCATATTCACCCTTGGGATTATGGGTAACGATAGTTGCAAAGGTGTGATTAGATAGTATGTAATTTAAATCTTCTTCAATATCATGATAGACTTTTTTCCAATTATCACGCTTACCATTCGTTTTATCAGGATAGTCTAGAATAATCCCAGTATTATGAGTTTGTTCCATGACTTTATAAAATTCTTTAGCACGTGTTTGATTATTACCATTAGTTAAACATATAACAAGATAATTATTTTGTAGTAAATGGATACCTCCCAAAATAGATTCATCATCAGGATGTGCTACTATCATAATGTTTTGGTAGTTTGAAAGGTTTGTTTTATCAAATAAGCTTTGATTTTTAGTTTTGTTAACATTTGCACTAGTGGTACAACCGCAAAGTAAGATCATACAAATAATAATTATTTTTTTCATATTTAGATTATACCACTTTATTGAATTAATAAAATAAAACCTTTCTTAAAAGAGCTTAAGATTATCTTAACATTGATTTATTTTATAATAATTGTTAAAATCTGTCTTGTTGGTTTTGATTATAAAATAACTATTTGTAGTTTGTTTGGTTGTTTTTAGGAAAAAAGCAATATAATATAAATAATTTTTTTATAAAACAAAGTAGAATAAACAGATTATTTTTTTTATTTACTAATTTTCTAAAAATGAAGAAATAAATGAGAATATCGGTTATAATTGATAATTGTTTGAAGATAGAATGAGAATTAATGGAGCATTTTATTTTCCTAATTAAAAAAAATTTGATACGATAGGAATAAAGTTTTAGGAGGGAAAGTGTTGTATGAAAGTAGTAAAAAGAGATGGAAAAAAAGTTGAATTTGATGCTATTAAAATTGAAAACGCAATATTAAAAGCTATGAAATGTGGTAGTGGAATTGTTGATGAAAAGTGTGCACATGATATTGCAGTAGAAATTGAAAAATGGCATGAGCATAGTGATGATAATATTTCAATTTATCGTATTGAAGGACAAGTATTTGAAAAACTGATTGAAAAAGGACAAATTTTAACTGCTAAAGCATATGAAGGATATCGTAAGGTTCGGGAGTTTCAACGTGAAACTAATACAATAGATAATGAGATTTATGGAATTGTAAATCAAACTAATAAAGAAGCAATGGAAGAAAATTCTAATAAAGATGCTACAGTTTTGGCAACTCAAAGAGATTTGATTGCTGGTGAGTTTTCAAGAGATTATTGTCGCAGATTACTTTTACCACCAAAGATTGTTCAAGCTCATGATGATGGAATTATTCATTTTCATGATATGGATTACTATATTCAAAAAATGCATAATTGCGATTTAGTAAATTTAAAGGATATGTTTGCAAAAGGAACTGTAATTAATGATAAATTAATCGAAACACCAAAATCATTGCAAACTGCTTGTACAGTAGCGACTCAGATTGTTCAACAGGTAGCTAATGGTCAATATGGTGGGCAAACAATTTCTTTAGCACATTTATCACCTTTTGTAAGATTAAGTTATGAAAAACATCAACATAATGTGCGTCATGAGGGACGATTAATAGGTATTGAATACACAGATGAACAAGTAGAGAAAATTGCAACATCAAGAATAAAAGATGAAATAAAAGCAGGAATTCAAACAATTCAATATCAAATTAATACTTTTTCTACAACAAATGGACAAGCTCCATTTTTATCAGTGTTTATGTATTTAAGAGAAGAGCCTGAATATATAAAAGAAACTGCAATGTTAATTGAAGAAACACTAAGACAACGTTATGTTGGAATGAAAAATCCAGTTGGGGCATATGTTACACCAGCTTTTCCAAAATTACTTTATGTATTAGATGATAATAATGTTCCTCAAGATAGTGAATATCGTTATTTGACAGATTTAGCAGTTAAATGTGTATCTAAGAGAATGATGCCAGATTTTATTTCTGCAAAGGTAATGCGAGAAAATTATGAAGGGCAAGTTTTCCCATGTATGGGATGTCGTAGCTTTTTATCACCATGGAAAGATGAAAATGGTGAGTATAAGTGGTATGGTCGCTTTAATCAGGGGGTTGTAACATTAAACCTTGCTGATGCGGGATTATCAGCAAATCATAAACTTGATGTTTTTTGGAAAATATTAGATGAAAGATTAGAATTATGTAAAGAAGCTTTAATGTTACGTCATGAAAGTTTAAAAGGAACATTATCAGATGTAAGTCCGATTCATTGGCGTTATGGGGCTTTGGCTCGTTTGAAGTCAGGTGAAACAATTGATAAATTATTAGAAAATGGTTATTCAACAATTTCACTTGGATATATTGGTTTATATGAATGTGTTGTATCCTTGATAGGAGATACACATACTTCAAAAGATGGTAATGAATTAGCAACAAAAATTATGCAGCGTTTAAGAGAAGCTTGTGACAGCTGGAAAGAAGAAACAGGTCTTGGTTTTGGTTTATATGGAACACCAGCAGAATCTACTACATATACTTTTGCTCGTGCATTGAAAAAACGTTTTGGAATTGTAAAGGGGATTACTGATAAGGACTATTTAACAAATTCATATCATGTAAACGTAAAAGAACACATTGATGCTTTTGATAAATTAAAAGTAGAAGCAAAATTTCAAAAGGTTTCATCAGGTGGGGCAATAAGTTATGTAGAAGTAACGAATATGTCAGAAAACTTAGATGCTCTTTCTGCTTTAATTGATTATATGTATGATACAATTCAATATGCTGAAATAAACACAAAATCAGATTATTGTCAGGAATGTGGATTTGATGGTGAAATTTTATTAGATGAAAATCGTGAATGGTATTGTCCAAATTGTGGTAATCGTAATCATAAATCTTTGAATGTATGTCGACGTACTTGTGGATATTTAGGTGATAATTTCTGGAATCAGGGTAGAACGCAAGAAATTGCTGAAAGGTTTGTACATTTAGATAATCATTTACTTGGTGAATAATAATGAGATATGCACAAATTAGAAAAACAGATATTGCTAATGGTGAAGGAATAAGGGTTTCTTTGTATGTTCAAGGTTGTCATCGTCACTGTATAAATTGTTTTAATCCTGAAACATGGGATTTTAGCGGTGGAAAAGAATTCGATGAAGATGTTGAAAATAATTTGATAGAATTGATCAATCAGCCTCATATTGTTGGAGTGACGATTCTTGGGGGCGAACCACTTGAAATTGAAAACAGGGAAGATGTGTCTAAATTATTAAAAAGAATCAAAGAATGTTGTCAAAATAAAAATATTTGGCTTTATTCATCGTTTTTATATGAAGAAATAGAAAAGTTTGATGAAGAGTTACTACCATATATTGATGTCTTAATAGATGGGCCTTTTATTGATAGATTAAAAGATCGTAAATTGAGATTTAGAGGTTCTTCAAATCAAAGAGTAATAGATGTACAAAAAACATTAGAAAATAAAAAAATTATTTTATATAATGGTAGCAGATTTTATGGACATGATTAAGATGTGTAAATCTATGATCACTAAGATAAATTATAAATAAATTTTAATTAAAACTACCTAGATTTTTAGGTGGTTTTTAATTATATTGGTAATAATATATTGTTATTTAAGAGACAAAATTTAGATTAATGTACCTTATTAGCTAAATATGTGCTATACTGTTTTTGTTAAAAAATTTATTAGGGAGTAGAAAAATGATCGGTTATTATAGTTATACGGTTATTCTTACATATTTATCGTTAGTATTTGCAATGGCTGGAATTCATCTATCATTCAATGGGTTGTATCAGTGGGCGTTTATTTGCTTAATTATGTGTGGGATTTGTGATACTTTTGATGGAATGGTAGCACGTAGTAAGAAAAATCGTACTGATGAAGAAAAGCGTTTTGGAATTCAAATAGATTCATTATGCGATTTAGTAGCTTTTGGGGTTTTCCCATCTATTTTAGGTTATAATGTTGGTTTAAGTTCAATTGGGTGGTTAGCAATTGAAATTTTCTATGTTTTGGCTGCTGTAATCAGATTGGCGTATTTTAATGTTAAAGAAGAAACAAGACAAAAAGAAACAAGTGAAAAAAGAAGATATTATCAAGGGTTACCTGTTACAACATCATCATTTATTTTGCCTATGGCCTATGCGTTACGATATATTGTTTTTGAATTATCGTATATATATGGAGCGTTAATGCTGGTTACAGGAATATTATTTATTGTGGATTTTAAAGTTCCTAAGGTTCAATCAAAAGGATTGGTTGCATTAGGGATACTTGTTGTTGTGGAATTAATTCAGATTGTGGTGATGAAATGATAGTTGTTGATCGTTTGGGAAATGTCAAAACAAATGGTGAAAACCAAAATAATTTATTAAAAAAAATTTATGGCACATTTCTTGGCAGATGTGCTTTAAAAATTCTTGTTTGTAAGTTTGTAAGTAATCTTGGTGGCTGGTATATGAATTCCAGTTTATCAAAGCATAAAATTGATTCTTTTATAAAAGAGAATCAAATAGATATGTCTCAATATGAACAAAAAGAATATACAAGCTATAATGATTTTTTTACACGAAAAATAAAGCTAGGAAAAAGACCCTTTTTAATTGATGATAATGTACTAATTAGTCCTGCTGATTCAAAATTAACATGTTATAAAATTAATAAAGATAGTCATTTTACTATTAAAAATACTCTTTACTCTATAAATGATTTATTGATGGATGAAAAATTAGCAAATGATTATATAAATGGTTATTGTTTAATTTTTAGATTAACCGTTGATGATTATCATCGTTATAGTTTTATTGATGATGGTAAGATAATAAAATCAAAATATATTCCAGGAAAATTTCATACTGTGAATCCTATAGCAAATGATTTTTATCCAATTTATAAACAGAACAGCCGAAATTATACGATTATTGAATCAAAGAATTTTGGAACGATGATTCAGATGGAAGTTGGCGCTATGATGGTTGGTCGAATTGTTAATCATGATAAAAAATATTGTCTTAAAGGTGAAGAAAAAGGATATTTTGAATTTGGTGGTTCTACAGTAATTATTTTATTAAAAGAAAATCAAGCAGTTATTGATGATGATATTTTAGAGAATACAAATAAAGATAAAGAAACAGTAGTTAGATTAGGAGAAACTATTGGTAAGAAGTACTAAAGGAGGCTAAATAATGACGAAAATAATTGCGATTACAAATCAAAAAGGTGGAGTTGGGAAAACTACCACTAGTATTAATTTAGCGGCAGCATTAGCAAAAGCTAAAAATCGGGTACTTCTAGTTGATATGGATCCTCAAGCTAATGCTACTCAAGGAATTGGGATTGATCGTGATAATATTGAATCATCTACTTATAATATAATTGTTGAAGAATGTGATATGAAAGATGTAATTATACCTTCATATATAGCTAAATTAGATGTAGCACCAGGAAGTATTGATTTAGCAGGTGCTGATTTAGAATTAGCTAATGTCAAACGAGGGCGTGAACAGCGTTTAAAAAAAGCTCTTGAGTCAGTAAAAAATAATTATAATTATATTATAATTGATTGTCCACCAGCCTTGGGGCTATTAAATACTAATGCTCTTACAGCATGTGATTCTGTATTGATCCCAGTGCAATGTGAGTATTATGCTTTGGAAGGATTAACACAATTATTAAATACTGTATTATTAACTCAAAGTGTGTTTAATCCAAGATTAACAATCGAGGGTGTTTTATTAACTATGCTGGATCAAAGAACAAATTTAGGAGTTGAAGTATCTCAAGAAGTTAGAAAGTATTTTAAGGAAAAGGTATATAAAACAGCTATTCCTAGAAATATTAAATTGTCAGAAGCCCCATCAGAGGGGTTAGCAATATTCGATTATGATAATAATTCTGAGGGTGCTAGAGCATACCGGGATTTTGCAAAGGAAGTGTGTAAACGAAATGCCAAATAATACAACAAAAAAAACAACTGCAAAAAAAAGCGGAACAATAAAAAATAAAAAATTAGGAAAAGGCTTAGATGCAATTTTTGGAGGAGATATATCAACATTAATAGATGATATTGAAAAAAATACACCTGAGTCTAAACAAGTAACTGTTGATTTGGATGAGATTCGTCCTAATCCATATCAACCTCGTAAATTATTTGATGAAGAAAAATTACAAGAACTAGCAGTTTCAATTAAGGAACATGGTATTTTTCAACCTGTTATTTTGAAACAGTCAATTCAAGGTTATGAGATAGTTGCAGGGGAAAGAAGATGTCGTGCAGCAAAAATTGCTGGACTGTCTAAAGTACCAGCAATCATTGTTGAATTTACTGATGCACAGATGATGGAAATTGCTTTATTGGAAAATATTCAAAGAGAAAATCTTAATTCGATTGAAGAAGCAAAAGCTTATCAATCAATGATGGAAAAATTAGAGCTTACTCAAGATCAATTAGCAAAAAGAATTGGTAAATCAAGAAGTTATATTGCTAATACTTTAAGATTATTACAATTATCAGATGTTATTCAAAATTATGTTTTAGAAGGTAAAATAACGATGGGACATGCTCGTAGTTTAATTACATTACCAGAAAAGAAAGCAGAACTTTTAGCAAAACGTTGTATTGATGAAGGGTTGTCTGTTCGTGATGTTGAAAATGTAGTTAAAGGAATTGAGTTAGGGAATAGCCGTAAAGATCGTCCAAAAATTGAAAAACCTAAAGAGTATGTTTATGTTGAAGGTTTATTACGAAAAAAGTTTAGAACTAAGATCAAAGTAGATGAGAAAGCAGTAACTATTAAATATACTGATATTAAGGATTTAAATCGAATTTTGGAATTAATGGGAGTAATAGAGGAAAGTTAGATGGGAAACTGTTTAACTTTTTTATTATAAATATTAATTGTTAGATAAAGATTTTTTATGATCGAAACTATAATTAAGCGATATGATAAATCTAAGGTTATTGATATGGAAGAAAAAATAATTATGAATTTATTGGCATTATTATAATATTCTAGTAATTTTACTATTTACTATCAGATAAGTATGATAATGATATTTATATATGAAAATGTTGATAACAGCTATGTTGATGATTTTATTATGGAGTAATATTATATTAATGAGCAGTTAAATAATGGAATTAGTTTATTATTTTTTTTATGTAGAAATATGATTAATGATAGAATATTGGATAAATAACGTTTAAAAATTGTTGTTAATACTATAAAAAGGGCGCAACTGGGAGAGGGTTAGTTGCGCCTGTTAGTTATTATAACCGTTTTTTTTTATTTTATACCATATACTAATAGTCCTATGTAGTTTAGAAAGTCCTTAATTTATACATAATTATAATAATAAAGTAAACATATAGATATTTATTAATTGTTAAGTTTGTTTAAATTTGTTGAAGATGTGATAATTGAATATAATTTATTAATGTGTTATTATTTGATAAATTAACTCATAGATGGTTGTTAGAATTAAACTATTAAAGAGTTGGAAATATTTTATAAAAGTGCTATTTAACACTTTTAATGTAATGGAGGAAATCATGAGTGGAAGCAAAGTAAAGATAATGGCACAAGGAGCAATGATAGCATCATTATTTGGGGTTTTAGGTGTTATTAATATATATACAGGAAGTATTTTTGATATTATTTTTGCTTATATTATGGTTTTAGGATTGGCTTATTATACTTATCTATATGATTATAAAGCAGGATTAAGTGTATTGGCAGTAACTTTTTTTGTTTTATTTTTGGTGGGGGAAATATTTTTTACACTTTATGCTAGTTCTTCGTTAATAATGGGAGTATTTTATGGGTATTGTTTAAGAAATCAAAAAAGTAAAAGATTTGCTAAATATGGTTTGATGGTTATTTCAGCAATAAAGAATTTTTTGATTTTCTTTTTATTAGGTGGTATTTTAGGGATTAATATTTATCAAGAAGGAATGGAAATATATGGTGATATTATTGGTATTATCCCAGGGTTAAAAAGAGTATTTACTCCTGAGATTACTTTTGGTTTATTATGGTTATTTATGTTTATTTGTGAATCATATGTAGTAAGAGTATATTCAGATATATTGATAGGTAAAATGATGAAAAGAAAATAAAATTAATGTATAATGATATTATTAATGAGGTGGTGAGTAATATGACAGTAAAGATGACAAGACTTAGAAATGGGATTGTGATTGTATTATTAATTGAGTTTGTTTTAGCGTTACTGGGATATATCTTTATTTCAAGTAAGACTTCTTTAGTGTTGGCTACATATATTTTTATTAAAAATATTATTATGTTGACTCTGATTTTCTATGCTTCTAGTTTAATAAGTGAGAATAATATAAGTGTTAGCGAAGTATTAAATGATGAAGCAAAAAATGCTTTTATATTTGGGGGATTAGGCTTAATCAAATATGATAAAAATCGTAATATTTCATGGACAAGTGATTTGTTTACAGAAATGAAAATAAATATTGTTGGCAAAAAGCTTTTAGAATGGCAACCGTTACTTGCTTCATTATTTGAAGATGATGATATAAAAGTTGTGGATATTAATTCTCGTAAGTTTGAGGTTTATAATAGCAAAGAAAGTCGAATGTTATATCTTAAAGATGTCAGTGATTATATTGAGATTTCTAAAGAATTTGAAGATCAACAAATTTGTGTAGCTTATATAACAATAGATAATTATGATGAATCAATTGAACAGGCTGATGAACAAACTGCTGCTTCAATTCAATCGAATTCGAGACAAGTAATTCTTGATTGGGCTAAAGATAATGGCGTTGTTTTAAAACGTTATAAAAGTGATGGATATATTGCGGTTTTTAATGAGCGTACTTATCGTAAACAAGTAGAAGATAAGTTTAAAATATTAGATATATTTAAAGAACAAGCTGAACAATTAGGTCAAGTAATGACATTATCAATTGGAATTGGTAGAGGTAGTAATATATTGCGTGAGCTTGATGAATTAGCTTTTTCAGCTCTATCACTCGCATATTCACGAGGGGGAGATCAAGCCACTGTAAAATCTAATGATGAACCAATTCGATATTTTGGTGGTAATAGTGAAAGTTATGAAAAGTCTAATATGATTAGAGCCCGGGTTATTGCTCAAACATTAGCAGGAATAATTAAAAAGTCTGATAATGTATTGATTATGGGACATAAACAATCTGATTTTGATTCTTTTGGAGCATCAATTGCTATGTACGCTATGTGTAAGGCTTATGGAAAGAAAACATATATTATAATTGATTATGATTCTTTAGAAGAAAAGACAAAAATAGTTGCAAAAAATTTGTGTGATGATGAAAGATATCGTGGTGTATTTATATCACCGTTAAGAGCACAAGAATTAAATATGAGTAATACATTACTGGTTATTGTAGATAATCATAAACCTTCATTAGCAATAGATAGTAATATTTTAGATATTGTTAGTAATAAAGTTGTAATTGATCATCATCGTCGTGGTGAGGAATTTGTTGAATTACCACTACTAACTTATTTAGAGCCAGCAGCTTCATCTACTGTAGAGTTAATTGTAGAATTATTTGAGTATCAAAAAGAAGAAATATGTGTAACCGAGCGTGAAGCGACAATTATGTATACAGGGATGTTGATAGATACAAATTATTTTAGAACAAGGGTTGGTACAAGAACCTTTCAAGCTGCAGCTAAGTTAAAAGAGTTACAAGCTAATGTTGGTGAAGCTTATAAATATTTGGAAGATGATTATGATACAACTTTAACAAAATTATCAATAACACAAACAGCATATCGATATGGAGAAGGTATTTTAATTGCGTTTGGGAAATTAGATAAAATATATAGTAGAACATTGTTGGCTAAAGCTGGTAATGAGCTATTGGGAATTAGTGGTGTAAAAGCAGTCTTTATAGTTGGAAAAACTGGTAAAGAAGAGATATCTATTAGTGCTAGAAGTACTCGTGATATTAATGTTCAATTAATTATGGAAAAACTAGGGGGCGGAGGGCATTTTTCAATGGCTGCCTGCCAGTTGGATATGGAAGATGTTACCAGGGCTATAAATCTATTAGAAGAAGCTGTAAATATGTATTTAGATGAAAGGAAGAGCGAATAATGAAAGTTATTTTATTACAAGATGTAAAGAAATTAGGAAAAAAGGGTGATACTGTAAAAGTTGCAGATGGTTATGGTCAAAATTTTTTAATAAAAAATAAATTGGCTGTTTTGGAAACTGATACAAGTCGTAAAATTGTTGAGGTTGAAAAAGAAACCCAACACCAGCAAGATTTAGAAAATCAAGCAAAGGCAAGAGAATTAGCTAAACAAATTGAAGGGATTACATTAGAATTTACTTTAAAATCTGGAAAAGATGGAAAAACTTTTGGAAGTGTATCAACGAAACAGATCGTAGAACAATTAAGAGATAAATATGATATAAAAATTGATAAAAGAAAGTTTATTGATGCACATCCAATTGGTGCACTTGGATATGCAAAATTGAAGGTTGATTTATATAAGGGTATTATTGCAACTGTAAACGTACATTTAAAAGAGCAATAGGAGAATATTATGGCAAATCGAGAATTTCCTCATGATATAGAAGCTGAACGTTCATTACTTGGAGCGATGTTGATCTCAAAAGAAAAATGTATTGATATTTTAAATAAAAGTGTTGAAGATGATTTTTATGATGATAGTCATCAAACAATTTTTAAAGCCATGAGTGCTATTAATGAAGAAAGTAGACCTATAGATGTTACTACAGTAACATCTTATCTTATGGATCATAATCAATTAGATAAAATAGGTGGTGTCGATTATTTATTATGTTTAAGTGAATCAGTTCCTACTGTAGCACATAGTGATTATTATTTACAAATATTACATAATAAAGCTATTCTTAGAAGAATCATTCGAGAAACAACAAGAATTGCAGAAAGTGCATATGATGATATTGAGAATATCGATGCTTTTATTGATGAAACAGAAAAATCAATTCTTAAAGTTACTCAAGATCGTAGTGCTGGTGAATTTAGAGAGATTAGGAATGTTATTAAAAGTGTGACAGATCGTTTGAATTTATTACAAAAAATTGATGGTAATATTTCTGGGGTTAGATCAGGTTTTAGAGATCTTGATAAAATTACATCTGGATTTCAAAAGGGTGATTTAATTATTTTAGCAGCTCGTCCAGCGATGGGAAAAACAGCGTTTGCTTTAAATATAGCACATAATGCAGCATACAAGGCAGATGATCCAGTGGCAATATTTTCATTAGAAATGCCTGCAGAACAATTAGTACAGCGTATTATCTGTTCGATGGGAAGTATTGAAGGTTCTTCGATGAGAACAGGAGAAATTTTAAAAACTAATGCTAATAAATATTATGCTGCTGCAGAAAGAGTTTCAAAATGTAATCTTTATATAGATGATAGTCCAGGAATAAAAATAAATGATATTGTTGCTAAAAGTAGAAAATTAAAAACTGAACATGGTCTAAGAATGATTGTTATTGATTATTTACAGTTGATTACATCATCATCTAAAAATCGTGAAAGTAGACAACAGGAAGTATCAGAAATTTCAAGAACTTTAAAAGCATTAGCTAGAGAATTAGAGGTGCCTGTTATTTCATTATCACAGTTGTCACGTTCAGTGGAACAACGTCCTAATAAAAGACCAATGATGTCAGATTTAAGAGAATCTGGAGCTATTGAACAAGATGCCGATATCGTTTCTTTTATTTATCGTGAAGATTATTATAAAAGTCCAGGTGAAGGAGAAGATAGTGGACTTACAGAAATTATTATTGCGAAACATCGAAATGGGGCAACTGGAGAAGTTAATTTAGCGTTTGAAAAAAATTATAGCCGTTTTTCTGATTTGGCTCAAATGGGACCAGGTGAAGGAATGCGGGATCTTAGAAATTAAAAGGAGGATATAGATGTATCACCAATATCGTGCAGGATGGCTAGAAGTAATTAGTGGTTGTATGTTTGCAGGTAAAACGGAAGAATTAATTCGTAGAATAAATGTTTTAAGTTACGCAAAAATGAATATTATTGTTTTCAAGCCAAAGATAGATAATCGCTATTCAGATACTGAAATCGTTTCACATTCTGGTGCTAAAGTTCCATGTTTAGTAGTTGATAGAGCTCAAGAGATTTTAAAAAAAGTAAATATAGATACTGAAGTTGTAGCAATTGATGAAGTACAATTTTTTGATGAAGATATTGTTGATGTTTGTGAATATCTAGCTGATAAAGGAATTAGAGTTATTGTTGCTGGATTAGATAAAGATTTTAGAGGAGAACCATTTGGAATCATGCCAGAGTTACTTACTAGAGCAGAATTTATTACTAAGTTAACTGCTGTGTGTACTAAATGTGGGGCTCCTGCAACTAGAACCCAAAGATTGGTTAATGGTAAACCAGCATCTTTTAATGATTCAATTGTATTAGTAGGTGCAGTTGAACATTATGAACCAAGATGTAGGCACTGTCATGAAGTTGTTGATAAACTAAATAAGTTTTAGATAATTAAATAATAAATGTGAAGAAAGACTATATTTTAAATATAGTTTTTTTGTTGTAAAGGGATAAAAAGCGAAAATTTTTGTAAAAAAATTATTCTTAAATTTTAAATTATTAAGAAAGATAAAAAATATTTACGTAAATAATAGATAATCTTAAAAGAAAGATGATTGAGAAGACTGCTTTCAATAATAATTCTATCATGATTAGATAAGTATTTTTGATTAGCTATAAAGAGCACCTCAATAGGAAGGGAATATCTCAATAAAATAATAAAGAATTGTAAAGTTAATTTCATTATTTATATAATAGGGGTGGAATTTACTTTTTTTAATTTACAAGATAAAGATAGTTTTAGATGATTTGGCTATATTAAGGATGAATTGATATTTATTAAAGTAAAAATACAATAAGAGGAAGATATTTTAGTTTTAGGAAAAATTCATGAAGTCGATTATAAATTTATTAATATCTTAGATGAATTAGAAAGCTAATTTGGTGAAAGTGATTTATGATATTAATGGAAAAGTTATTGATAAGGTTATAGTTTATGCTTAATAATATTGATAAAGTGGAAAATACTGGGTTATTAGATAAGGTAATCGAATATTGAGATTTTTAGAATATAAGCAAAATAATTGATTTATAAGATGTTTATTTAAATTTTTAAAAAGTATAAATAAATCTTTAAAAGTTATAAATACAAAAAATGACAATAATATTAAAATTTTTATATAGAAAGGGGTTACATTTCATAAGAAAGGAAGTGTTATAATTAAACAAAACTCAGATATTAGGATAAATATATATAAGGAGAAAATTATGAGGTCTCAAATAGGGGCTATATTACAATATTAATATTGGTAATTGGTTTATTACCACTTTCAATAATTAATGTAAAAGCTTAAGGGGTAAAATTGACTAGGCTGGAGAGGATTTACATTAATTTTAAAGGTATCTGGAAGGAAAGTACAAGATATCCTAATCATTTTTATAGTGAGGATATTGGTATAATTTTAACATTTGTTATACTGTGGGTGATGAATTATCAAACTATGAAATTAAATTTAAATATATTGAATATGATGAAGATCCTGATATTATCTTCACTACTGGATATTTCATGCCTGTCAATGACAATATCAACATAATTTTCTTTTAACTGTAACTAGAATAAATAATGGCTCATCTGATTCTGTTTCTTTAATAATATAACCTTGTACTGATATGATTATTTTGGGAATCCTCTTTATCACTTGATTCACTTTTCTTTTGACACCCATGCATTAGCTAATCAAGAAGCAAGTCAAGCAAAGGATGACAATACAAGAGATGTTTTAACAAAAGTAGTAGTCGGTTACAGGTAGTAAATAAATCTGTAAAATTAGGAGGTACTACAGTAAGTATTAAAATTGGTGATTATGGTATATAGGGTATTTACTAGCTTATTAGTTTTAGTAATTGCAGGATTAAGTTTATTTAGAAAATTAAATATTAGTAGAATAAGATGAAATGATAACGCCTTAACTTTTCTAAAAAATTATGGCGTTATTTTGCATATTTATGGGTAAATTGGATACATGGGATAAGGATAAGATTATTAGTTTTAGGCAAAGAATAAGATATGGTAGTGTCAAATAAGTTATGAAAAAATTTCATTTTTTCATAACTAACTAGAATTCCATAGTTGATTCTATGTAGTAATCAAGAGCTTCATCAAGCAGG